>Ga0102945_1000134_pt1 | contig 23801 bp, 19 predicted proteins | sample SalPonred_H2O_MG_FD_78207 | JGI IMG/M metagenome (GOLD analysis project Ga0102945, IMG submission 78207) | Salt pond water microbial communities from South San Francisco under conditions of wetland restoration - Salt Pond MetaG R2_restored_H2O_MG ...
CAAAAAGCAGTTAAGTTAGCGTATCATATTAAGTGTTGCATCTTTGCAACACTGTTACAGATCTTTAAGAAAAAGGTTGACAAATAGCAAGTAATGTATTATATATAGACTGTAACGTTGAAGCAATTCAACAACATATACTGGACTCGGGGGCGGTACCCGACGACTCCACCATGGATACATAAGTGGCTTTGGCAAGCTTAAATGTGGATGAAACCGTATGCTGGACGTGCAGCTTGTGTATCTTTGATGGGGTCGAAACAGGATTGACAGGTATGTGAGGAGAGTGGAGTTACCGGGATGTAAGCGCCGTTACCGCGAACAAACACAATAGATGCAAACAGCAACTATGCTCTTAAGGATCTTGCTCTAGCAGCTTGATTACTGTGGGTCCGGTAGAACCTAGAAACAGAATCTGCCCGTCATGACCCTCGCGTTATTGGGTTTCGGGTATGGGCTCCACCCTCAACGGGCCCACATTCAACAGCGGAGCACTACATGGAAGATCATCAAGCTTGGAAAAAGTATCCTGAATATCGTAAATGGTTCAACAAGCTTTATGTCTCGGAGCTCCTAGGGCATGACAGTGGTCCCTGTGGTGTAGCTCCAAATAAAGATGGTTACTATATCATCAGACCCGTTTACAACCTCTCTGGGATGAGTGTAGGTGCTTCAAAAGCATTCATTAAAGCAGGAGATGTTACAAAGGTTCCACCAGGTTATTTTTGGTGTGAGTGGTTTGAAGGTGATCATTACTCAGCATCATTTAAATGGGTCGATCAAGTAGGTTGGAAACTTGATAGCTGTTGGATCGGCAATAAGCTAGATTTTAGATTTAAGAGTTGGAAAAGAAGTAGCTATGCTCCGCCGGTACCGGATAAGCTCATGGAACTTTCCAATCTTCCGATAGTCAATATTGAATTTATCGGCGATAAAGTAATCGAAGTGCATTTAAGAGATACACCCGATCCTGATTATGACGAGCTCATCCCAATATTTGAGGATGACGCAATGAAAATGGTTGACATTTACGAGAGTATGGGTTATAGTTATATTGAAAGCTTTGATGACGCTGACGGTTTCATCGAATCAGCAAGAATTGGATTTATGGTAAAATGAGGACATGCAACATGCTTATTTCGACGTATTTTAAAGAAGACACAAACGGTGCTCGTGCTGAAGTACATCATACAAACGAGGGATATATGATCGAGTACTACGATATGAGTGGTAACTTTATGAAATCAGAAACACATCATGGAAAGTCTCTACAGTGGGCAGAATCGACAGCTGAAAACTGGGCGCTGGGAATTAAGAAACTCAATGGATAAAGTAGAAGATCTTAAAGCAGAAGAAATACTGAAAGAGGTCAGTCCATGGGTTAATGATGAAGTTACTCTTATGGATGCTCTCGTTCACTATGCTGACAAGCATGAAATTGAAATTGAACTCATCGGAGATATTGTTAAGCGTTCACCTATTCTTAAATCAAAAATACGTGAAGATGCTGAACGTCTTCGAATGATGGAAAAAACGGCACGGCTACCGGTATGACAAAGCTCTATAGTACTCGAGATGCTTATGACATCTATGTATACTACTTAGCACTCAAACGTCACTTCACATCAAACTATGATTTCTTTAAGTACAACGGCAAGGTTAAAGCCAATGTACAAAGCTTTGAGAATCGTAAAGACAAATTCTTTTTCTATAAGCTTTCAAAGAAATCAGAAGCAAAGGAGCTTATCCTTGCTAATATGATCGTTGAACCCTCGATGTGGATCGGTGATATGCTTGAAGAGAAAGCACACCAAAACTACGTTGCTCGGGCTAAACGTATACAGGCTCTCACGTATATTTTTAAGCGTGAGTTAGGAGAGTTGAATGATAACTTCGACTCGAATATCATTGTGGATGATGGACAACATCCGCACTTGCTTACGTTGTATATGCAAGAAAAAATCAGTCCGGAAACCCTTGTGATACTTGATGATTTGACGAAATGTTTTATCTATTGGGACAAAAGAATTCATGAAAAGATCGTTTTTCCCGCTATAAATAGTTTCGTGCTGAATTATAAGCCATTTCTAGAGTATGACAAAGATAAGATGAGGAAAATAGTGGTTGACAAATTTAAGCATGCAAGTTAATATAACGCTATACAACGCAAATATTTTTAATACACCGCATATATAAGGAGATATACATATGCCTAGTTCTTTTTCCGCTCTAAAACAAGCTCGCTCTAAAGAGTTTGATAAGCTCAATTCCCAACTACAATCAATGAACTCTTCACGTCCAGGTGGCGATGATGGTTATTGGAAACTCGAAGTCGATAAAGTCGGCAACGGTTATGCTGTACTTCGTTTTCTTCCCGCACCTCCAGGCGAAGACATGCCATTTGTTCGCGTGTGGGATCACGGTTTCCAAGGTCCCGGTGGTTGGTACATTGAAAACTCTCTTACCACTATTGGAGAAGATGACCCCGTTTCTGAGTATAACGGCAAGCTTTGGAATTCCGGTGTCGAGTCGGATAAGGACATTGCACGTAAACAAAAGCGTCGTCTTGGTTTCCATGCTAATGTCTATGTTGTTAAAGATCCTGCAAATCCTCAAAACGAAGGTAAGGTCTTTAAATATAAGTTTGGTAAGAAAATCTTCGATAAGCTCAATGATATGATGAATCCTCAGTTTGAGGATGAAGAAGCTGTTAATCCGTTTGACTTCTGGGAAGGTGCAGATTTTAAACTGAAAGCACGTAACGTTGAAGGTTATCGTAACTATGATAAGTCAGAGTTTTCTCCTATTGCTCCGATCTCTAAGCCTGATGGTTCTGAGATGAGTGATGAGGAGATGGAGGCCATTTGGAACTCCCAAAATTCTCTGCAAAGCATCGTCGATCCTAAAAACTTCAAGTCGTACAATGAACTCAAAGCTAAGCTTTACAAAGTTCTGGCGCTTGACGGTGGTAATCACGCACCCACTAATACCGCCGAGGATGACGAGCCGGAGATGGACTTTACACCAAGGTTCAAGGAAAGCGCGCCTAGTGCGATGGATGAGACTCCATCTCCGGCACTTAGTTCAACAGACGATGATGACGATGATATGTCGTTCTTCAAGGGTCTGACTGACGACTAAAGTTGACGATCTTGCTGACAAGTTCAGCAAGCTTGAGAAGGGCATTTCGGTGCCCTTCTTTTTTTTATCTTGCCTGCGCTGCGTTAAAGTTTAATGACTGTGTAGGATCAACAATGTTTGTTACCTGAGTGATTGTCTTGTTATCGTTGTACGTGGAACCACCGGTAACACTATCGCCACCCTTAACAACAACTGGAGCTCCTGCAGCAGCCATTGCAGAAGACCCTTGAGACAACGCGTCAGTTTTTTTAGCTAAAGATGGTAGAACTGCTTCAACGTTGGATTCTTTCCAAAACAACATACCAGTAGTAGGAATTTCCAACGGCTTACCATAGGTCATTTTCTGCTCTTCGGATATGGTCCTTAGAACATTTTCTCTTGCTTGTTCAATATTTTGTAGATTAGCGTCGCGGCCGACAGGGACAAGTATATTTTTTACTATTTCGTATGTGTTAACATCCGGCTCACGTTGCTTGAATGCTGCGGCTATACTCTCAATGTAACTTTCATAATCACTTACATTTTTGTCGCTGGATTCCAATCGTTGATCAGCTGCCTGCTGAATGTCAGCAGGCCTCGCTTTCCCTTCCTTAGCAGCTCTTTCTAATAAACTTAAGGCATCTTCTTTAGCCTTCTTAACGGCTTCACGTGATTCAGCTCCCACAAGTCGCTCATCCCGCTCCAGCTCTTGGTTTGCTTGACTTAACGCCGAAGAAGCTTTTTTAGACGCTTCTTCATAATCTCCAGCTTCGAAGGCAGCATCTGCAGCTTTCACGTCTGCAGATAGTTTTTCGTCGAGTTTGTCTCGATACTTTTTATCTTGACTGTGGAACCAATCCAGAAGTCTCTGACCTAGAGTTAGAGCTAATCCCGCTACAGCTCCTACTATTAACCCTTTAATACCAAAGAAAGAACCTAAAGCAGCTAAATTTGCTACTTGAGATATGTCATCTCTTAGCTCTGGATCTTCGAATTGATCAGATACAGCATCTCCAACCAACGACCCGATAATACTAATACCGGCTGCTATACCCGCTTTTCCAAGAAACCCCTTCATGAATTTTTTCGTAGTGCCTTTGGATAAGACGCCCTTTATCAAATTCTTTGTTGTTCTTAAAGCAATTAAACTACCAAGAGTAACACCGACAGCTTCGATTCCGTTTAAGCCAAATTCTCCAAAAAAACCTTCGACAAACTTAAAAGCAAAAGGAGCAGCAACTGCCAACGCTGCGGTTTTAATGATACTGCCTAGTGAAACAGCGCCTAAAATTCCTCCTAGAGAATCACCTATAATGTTTGAAATGCCAGCACCTCCAGAAGTGCTAACCGATTCTGAATTCCCTACAGTCGGACCAGAAGTGGGAATGTCTGACAGACGTTCTCTACGCTCCATATCCTCTCGTCTATCTTTCAGAACACTAAGCTCTTCGGATTGAATACCAACAAGACGCTCTAACAAAGATGTCTGTCTCTGTTGCTCCAAATTTTCTAACGGTTTTTCATTGTAAAGCGACTCAGCAAAACTTGCTTGCTTAAGCACGTTCATCTCAATGGATTTTAAAACCCCTGAGAATTTTTCTATTGTTTGCTCTAGAGCCATGTTCGTTCTCTCTACTTGTTCTTTTCTTTTTGTTCTTCAATATAGGCTAATAACATATCAACATAGATGTCTCGTTCAAATGGTATCAGGTTTTCTATCTCGCTTATTTGATATTTATGTTGCTGAGCCAAAGCAAAAACGTTCTTATAATAAACATGTAGACTCGTGTGACTCAGCGCTAGATAAAAAAAGTCTCTGTACCCTCCGCCACAAATGTCTTTTCTGTTCCGTCGCTCACGTGGTATTTCTTCTCATACCGAAGCATCGGCATGGTATCGAAGAAAGCCTTGATGCTAGCTATATTAGAGGAAGAAAGACTTCCTACAAACTCATCAACGTCCTGTTCACCAAAGTCCGATAAGTTATAAACCTGATCTCCAGACACAACAGATTTAATACAGCCCATCATCATATCAAAAAGTACTGTGTCTCTGGTGTCGTCACTCGCTTCGGCTAGATTTTTTAATTGATCGATTCTCGGATATGTCATCTCGATAGTAACGTCATCGTTGATCTTTATCAGCTTATTGTGATTAGGATCGCGTTTAATCTGAATATCCTCGATATTCAGCGCCATCTCGATCTTCTCTTCCGTTTCCGGATCCTTGATAGCAAACTCAATCTCGTTACTAACAGACTTAGCTCGAATGTTAATCAGCATATACTCAAGATCAAACATCGCCAGCTGATCCACATCGATGTCCTGAACGCAGTTACCGACAATCTGCTTAATAGCAAGAATTACCTGCTCAATGTCCTTCGACTCTTGAGCTATAAGAAGGATCTTTTCTTCTTTAACAGTGAAAGGTCTGAACTTAACTTTCTTGTCCGTGGAGGGAATTGTCAGTTCAAAAAGTGGTTGTTGAATTTTAGGTAAACCCATAGTGTAACTCCATATTGTTTAGAATATTCCTCTAACAGCTTCAAGACCGCTATTGACTTGACTTGCTACTGATGAGTATTGATTAACGATGTCTTGAATAGGTGTATTAACGCCGATAGCGTCTAATGCTTGACCAAAGTTGCCAAGAGATGTAATGAATCCGCCAACACCTCCTCCACCAAAGCCACGGCTCGAGTTGATGCGATTAGATTTAACCGACTGTCCTAGCCCATCTACTTGATACTTATCGTAGGCAAACTGAACAGGCATAACCATAATGCTGTCGTTATTGTCCCATGATGTAGTAATTTCACCAAGTGCGACAGGAAATGCATTACCAAACTTATAGACGTATTTGATGTCTCGTTCGTTGTATGAATAAACAATTATCTCGATTGTGCCGACATAACGATCTTTGTATGCTGTTTCGTAAGGAAGCATACGGTTGTACTCATAGTTGTATCCACGATTGTTATCGTAGTTTACTATCGACTGCGCCCAGCGATGAAAGAACTCTTTAACACGATAGGTGGAGTCGACCATAAACACCGAATTGAGATTATCTAACGGCAGACCCGTTGGTCGTTTCTCAGCCAGACCATAACCTTGTGTCTGAACATCGGCTGTCGATATAGACAACGCAGGAAGATTAACGCTGTTGCAAAAGAATTTAAGATCTTGAGCTGGCATATCAACACCAAGATCTGGCGGTGTAATTGTCACCAGAAATAGATTGTCTTTCGATAGTCCGTACTTGTTGAGCTTGGAGCTGAATTCTGAGATGTTGAATGACATTAGATTGCTTTCCTTGAGTCTGACCAGACCTTGCGTTTACCAGCACCTTCAAATCTTTCCAGTGGAAGAAACATAGCAACATCCCATTCTGATGGGTAGATGTACAGAAAACGGCTCTTGAGTTGTCCTGTTAGGTAATGTTTAATACACGGTTTAAAGTATCTGAATCGGCTTGCATTATTCAATACATCATAGCTTAGTTTCAATCTTGTTGTTTGATCATACTTCTCATTCGTTGAAAGATCGTACAAGGAATCCATTAACTTAGCGCGTAGCGGATGTGGAAGATAGTGAAGGTTGATGCCCAAGAAACCACCTTTGATTTTCTTGAACGGGAAGATCAACGGAAATCTATCCCAGTACGGAAGTGTTTCTTTGTGCTTAGCATCGTAGTAGAACATATACAACGATCCTACTTGCGGTTGACTAGTCAAGCGGGATTTGTCTCCGCGCATAAGCTCAGACTCATTAACTTTTCTGAAGTCTTTTGCAGCATCCCGGTACCACTCACGCGCCTTCTGCTCGCGTGCAGGAATCTGTCCTGCACGAACACCTTTGGATAGAATCTCGTCGAAAAGAATTGCCATTACTTCTTTAGCCCTAAATGTTTTTCTGTGAAGATTTCAAACTTCCAACCTCGGTCTTTGCAATACTCTTCAGCCGCTTTCCATTTAGCATCGTTGATGCCCCAGGTTTTTACCTCATTCAAATACTTCGAAGTCTTTCGACTTTGTACCTGGGGAGGAACTGTTTGATATTCCGGTTTAACCTCAATTAAAATAGTCTCTCTGTCTCCATTTCTATTTATACGTTTAACGAGGAAATCAGGAAAGTATCTATGTATCTTACCGTCGATCGGACTACGATATGGTATAATCACTTCTTCAGAAGCCCACTGCACAACATGAGGATGCTTATCCAATCTCATCATAAGAACGAGCTCCCATCGAGATCTGTATATGATGTTAGTTGGATCCCCTAAATATTTGCCGGGATTCCTTGGTTTAAATTTTCCGCTATATGCCATTTCTTCTTTTCGATATAAATAAAAATAAGATCCGTAACTATTTATAGAGGTCATGTATATGGCTAAGCCAAGCAGTGTCATACCAACAAACAGAGCCAATAGTAGATTTGCACAGTATCGCTTTCCGAGTGATCTTGGCCCCAATGCTATGGTTATCGACTTTCAGGAATACTCTTATCAGAGAACAACTCAATCCGTTAGTCAGACCGCAAGAACAAAGACGTCTATCATTCTTCCACTTCCCCAGCAACTTGTGGACTCTTACGATATTAACGTTCAGCAAGCAGATCTAGGTACTATCGGTTCTGCAGCAGTTGGGGCGGCAACTGGTGGCACCGGTTTCCAGGACGCTATCGGCAATGCGTATAGCGAGTTTGGCCAAGCTGGAGCTGACTTAGCTAGATCCGGTAGTATTACCGAAGCGCTTAGTAGTGTAGGTAGATACGCAACGTTTTCTTCTCGTAATGTTCTTGATCAATTTGCACCTGGTCTTTCTCTCGCTGTGGACGTAATCAATGGTAATGCTGTTAACCCTCACACAACTCTAAATTTCGATGGTGTTGGTCTTAAACAGTATCAGTTTAATTGGCAGCTAGCACCTCGTAACGAAAAGGAATCGGAAAACCTTAAAGGGATTATTGAGAAAATTAAGTCACATATTCTTCCAAAGTATCAAACGTTAACAGGAGGGGATGTTGGCAACCAGTCGTTAGATCGCGCGCTTCTTAAGTATCCGGACCTAGCTTTGATAAGATTGAATGGGGTCGATCAAAACCACTTCATGAAATTCCAACCTGGTATGATAAGCAATTTTTCTGTAGACTATACTCCTCAAGGTAATGTGCTTGTCGAAGGTGGTAAACCCGCGCTCGTGAACATTTCGTTCACGCTACAGGAAGCTCAAATTAGAACATCTGGTCAAGCAGCAAACGTTCAGTCTGTTACGCCTGATACAGATGATACCCCAACCCAAAATCCCCACACTTCATAAGGTGCAGAATGTCAGTTTATTTTAAAAACTTTCCAAAAGTCACTCACACTGGAGTACTTCTTACTGATATTACTCGAAGGGTAGATTTCAGCGAGACTATCCTTAATGATCCATATGCGTTTCTGCCTTATGTAGTAGAAAGCGATGACAAGCCAGAAGACGTTGCGCTTTACTATTACGGAAGTATGAGGTATACATGGCTAGTATACTTCTCTGTTAAGCTGATAGATCCTTATTATCAGTGGCCTTTAAATTCTAGTCAATTCAATAAATACATTATAGACAAGTACGAAGCTCAGGCTAACACTTCCGGTAACGCAGTGATTGCCTGGACACAGAACACAACTATCAGTGAGAACATCATACACTACTTTAATGAGGATGGTGACATTATCTCACCTGACAGTATTACACTAGACCCTGATATTATAGCCGGTGATTGGACTGCATTAAGATACTACGATTATGAAACACAGCTCAACGATGATAAGCGTGCTATAGAATTAATCGATAACAGATATGCAGCTGAGGCCGAGAAACAATTGAAAGATTTACTGAATGACGGAATCGTTTAATCGTAAGGCTGGTGAATATGTCTTAAACAGCTTTAAGATATATAAGCTCGACCAACCAGAGACCTTTATTGATATTTCTAAGCTCGTTCACTATTGGGAAGTCAACGAGTCGATGTCCACTGGATATATCCAGGGACATGTAATGGTGTACGATTCTGTTGGTTTACTTGATGAGTTTCTCGGTGAAGAGAATGGTTGGTTGAAGGGTGAAGAAGAAGTTGAAATCACCCACACGGATTTCTTTAAAGAAAAGATCACTCAAAAGTTTTTCGTCTATTCAATCAGCAACGTTAAGATTGCTAAGGATGCTGACGACACGATCTACTCGTATAAACTACACTTCGTTTCAAAAGAAAAGTTCTACGGTGAAAGAAACTTCATTCGCAGATCGTTTGGTGGTGGTAAAATAAGCGACTACGCAAACACCGTATTCAACGATTATTTCAATTCAGAAAAAGAACTATTTGTCGAAGAAACAGACGGCAATCAGACACTTGTGGTTCCAAACTACAAAGCCGAAGAGACGATGCACTTCCTGACGCGTAAAGCGATATCTAAAGAGTATGATTCACAGACGTTTAGATTCTTCGAGTCTAAAGACGGCTTCTACTTTGGTACTTTAGGGTGGGTCGTAAACGATTATGAATTTGATAGTGATGAGATAGAAAGAGAAGGAAGTATTCCAATCTTCATTAGGTCTAATCTATCAGACCAGAGTCCGGATGGTCAACGTAGATTAATGTCGACTCTAATCAATCTAGAATTTCCCAACTACGTTAACACAATTCAAGACATGTCGCGCGGTGGCTATTACAAACTAACAACAGAGCTTGATTGGTTAAATCGAACGCCTCTGTATAATGAGTACCGTCATCTCGATGAGTATCAGGAATATCGTTATCCCGACGGATACAACACAACAAGATTAAAGCACTCCAAAGATTTTGTTGACGAACATATGAACGATGCAGTTGAGACTCTAGTATTTAAGGATTATAAGAATCCTGAACAGCAATCATTTGATCCGAGTTACTTAAGGCCAGATACTTTCTATCCTAAAGCGTACAACCAAAAGAACGTTAATCTGTATCACCACCAAAACGAGACAGTTAATGTGACGGTATATGGTAGAAATCAACTGACCGTCGGAGATGTTGTCATATTGAAGCTAAAGGACGTGATACAAACAATAGGTGATCGTGGTGATGATGAAGAACGCTCCGGTCGCTATCTGGTAGAAAGTATTCAAAACGTTTTCTTTGAGGATCAATTCACTCAAGTGATGACAATTTCACGTAGTGGTATATACGGTCGGCCCGAGAGTGCTGAGGAATATGAAAACGGTCCGCAGACCGAAAGTGTATATACCGAGAGCGGTGGAACTTCTGCTCCTGGATCCGATAATGTAAGACGTCAGGGTGAAGGAACGTTATCTACAGGAACACCTCAGATTACAAATGATCCGTTAGGCGAGAATTTAACAACAGAAGAAAAAGCTACGTTGAATGCGATTGCTGCACGTGAATCTGGTGGTGACTATGCGGTGCTAAATGGCGGATCGTCTTTCAATACTTCTGAGCCACATCCTAACACGATAGGTCCAGGCGGCACAAGTACAGCTGCAGGTAGATACCAATTCACCTACGGCACATGGCTAGATATGAACGACGGAGTCAACGCTCCAATGACACCTGCTAACCAAGATAAAGCAGCTCTACGTTTAATTAGACAAAGATATCGGTCTTATGGCTCTTTAGATGGTTTCTCTACATATGATGATTACGTTGCAAATAACGGTCTCGATAATAGAGTTCTGTCACATCTTGGCCCGACGTGGGAAGCGTGGCAGTATCAAGAGTTAAGATCAGATTCAATTGCAACATATAATGATACTGTAAGAAGGAATAGTTAATGAATTCGTCTAATGGTTTTGATAATCCACTTTGGTTCGTCGGCATGGTCGACGATAACGCTGATGCTATTAAGCAAGGGCGTGTAAGAGTACGTGCATTTGGTATTCATTCGCCTGACCGTAATTTGATTCCTACAGAAGATTTGCCTTGGGCTCCTGTACTCAATGTTGGTAATGGAGGTGCAGTAACTCCAGCAGGTGGGGATTGGGTGTTTGGTTGTTTCATTGATGGTAGAGATGCGCAGCATCCTATTGTCTTTGGAATAATCCCAGGTCAAAATTTGGAGCTACCTGGAGGTACTGGCAGTTCAGATGAATACTCACCCATTGAGGCATTAAGGCAGTATGGTGTGCCTCCTGTCGGAAAAATCCTTAGTGGTGAAGATCTCGAGACCACTCAACTTGTGTTACAAAATGCGGCGAAGATGAATTTTGGTCCAGCCCGCACAGCGAAGCAGATAGCAGATAAAGATGATCCTAATGCGGGGGCGCCGCCACCGATTCAAGAGCCTAGTGTACCTGCTGCTACTGAACCACATAAAAACATGGTATGGAAAAGCCGCAACAGTAACTCCTATGTGCAAATTGCTGAGGACGAAGAGTTCATTCTAGTCTCTCATGAATCAGGTTCTCATATTCAAATCGATGTTGGTGGAAACGTCAAGATCAAATCGTTTGGCGATGCTCATTACTATAGTGAAGGTCATATGCTTGAAGCAGCGCGCGGATCTAAGACGGTGCATATAGACGGAGCTTACACACTTGAGTGTAAAAACCTCACACTTCAAGTTAATGGACATATGAACCAAACAGTGAAAGGTGATTATAACCTGAACGTTGGTGGTAGGATGAATGTCACCGCAGGCGAAAGTTTTGAAGTAGGAGCTCAGCGAATGTCTCTTGCATCTACATCAGAGCACTTTAACCTGAAGTCAGCACAAAAGATTAAAATTGATGCTGATAGTAACTTAAGTCTAAAGTCGGGGTCTGATATGTTTCTCACATCGGAAGGTATTACGAGCAACTATTCTGTCGGTAGTATGTTCTTAAATACAGAAGCAGAGTTTCACAACAATTCCGGATCTCGTAACTACACGTCAGCAGGCGGAAACTTATACATGACATCAGATGGTATTATTGCAGGTGATGGTTCAGAAGTCTATCTTAACAGCGGCTTGTCAACTGCAGCGACAGCAGGAAACAAAACACCAGAAACCCCTAAAGCACCAGAGATCGACACACCAGTGGAAAGAGATGTTACAACCATTGGTAGTGAAGTACAAAGTACAACAGGTCAAATCGGTGCATTTGATTCCGACGAATCTGTGGAGGTATAACAATGGCAGTTTGTAAACCAATTTATCCTACTACATCGATTATAGCTTCAAACAGCATAGTCGATATAACGCAGCTCAATGATCCGTTATCGAGATTCGATAATCAGGAGCTGCGTGCAATCACGTCTTTAAATAACACTCTTCTGCAAAATGTAGATCTTACACCTTATCCCGCTTTAAGTGTAAACCAACAGCCAAGAGTAATTACCGAAGCAGAGTTTGCTGATATTCTTATCACTTCTGGGTTGTCGATAGACTTTGTTCAAACAACATTTCTTAATAACCTTCCTATTTCAATCGATAACCGATCTAGAAACGATCTTATCAATTCACTGGTGGAAAGTGGGTACGACAGACATGAAATAATTAGCTCTACCAACTCTCAAAACGTTGTTACTCTATTAGCTATACAGAACAATTACTTTAACAATCAAGGGTTTAACGAAAACCTTTGTGCTAGTTTTATTGATCCGTTTAAAAAGATTCTAAGTGTTGCACAAACCTTTACTGATCTTATTGGTGGGATTCAAGGTCTTGCCTCAAACATTTCTAGCCTGTTAGGCGACATCGAAAAGTATGGTTCTTTGAGTGGAATCATATCCTCTCTAATGTCGACGCTTGAGGGATTTCAGCAGCAGCTACTAAACCTCGTTGATACAGTAAAGGATTCCTTATTGCAGACCGTTAAAGGGATAGAGGATACTGCAAAGCGTTTGTTTAACGAGATTGGCGAATTACCAAAGGCTGCTTATACATTCATTAAGAAAAAGATACAACAGGTAAAAGGCTTCTTTTCAGCTGAGAACATGGATAAGTTAAAAGAAGATATTGCGGGATTCTTTAAGAAGTCCATAAGTCAGTTTGAAGATGTCGTACCAGACGTGTTGAATTTCTTCTTACTGAAAGCGTGTGGTTTAGCTGAAATGGTTAATTCGATTATGAATAAGCCAGTTGATAACCTTTCTGGTTTAATCTCTTCTTATACTGACACCCATAATGCAGCTTCCACATTCTCCAATAATATGAGAAGCACTGTGTCAACTTCTGGTGCACTACGAATCCCTCCTCAAACAAGAAAAGTGGATAGAGATTCGGGTCGTGGTGTTTACAACAGAGCTAATCCTGCTGAGCAATATTTACCGGACGATTTAACCAGCGAAGAGCAGAATCTATTGGATCAAATCTCGAACACTGGCCTAAAAGGATACTTTAACTTCAACGGGTCCAATGTACCTAATATGGGTAAACTCTCAAAAGAACGATTTGAGAATAACAAGAACAATCCTGAGCACGCTAGATATTTCGACGCAAGTGAAAACTATAATTATGATCTGGGTAGCAACGGTGGGATAGTAGATGCTGGATGGGGCAAGGTAAAACTAGGAGTATGGGTGCGTTTAATAAGAGCTGTAGATGCTACTCGGGATGCGGGATTCGATCTACCTGAACTTACGATTAACAGCGCATATCGTAGTCCTTACTATAATTGGTATCTTAGAGAAGTGTTAAACAAGAGTGGAGTCGCTATCAATTCTCGTCACACTAAAGGACAAGCTATTGATATCAGCACCGCAGGGATAAACTCTAGCGCAATAAACGAATTTACAAGACGAATGAGAGCTGCTGGATTTGGTGGCTTTGGATCATATCCTTCCAGTGGGTTCAACCATTATGATGTCGGTCCTTTAAGATCTTGGTAAGTTTAATAAATAACTAAAAGAAGAGAGTACAGATGGCCATTACACCTCTTACAAAGAAAAGAGAAATCTACTCAGATTTTGGTAAGGATTTGCTTTTGAATCCTGTCAGCTCTGACGTCTCGCGTAAAATTAACGAAGAAGCTGTTAAGGAATCTATCAAGAATCTTATCCTAACAGATAGAGGTGAACGACTGTTCCAGCCTGAGGTAGGTTGCGATGTTCGCTCAATGTTGTTTGAGAACTTTACGCAAGAGACTGTAGACACAATGCGTAACATGATTTTCGAGACCATTGAAACGTATGAGCCTCGCTGTGAACTATTGGGTGTGGATGTTACCGGTAAAATTGATTCAAACGAAATACGAATCATCATTACCTTTGCGCTTATAAATAATGAGGAGCCAACAACACTCGAAGTATTATTAAATAGGATCCGATAATGGCAGATCAGACATTCACAAATCTTGACTTTGAAAATGTAAAGGCAAGTTTAAAAAGTTACCTTAAAGCACAGGATCGCTTTAAGGATTACGACTTTGAGGGATCCAATATGAATGTCCTATTGGACGTTCTTGCTTATAACACGTTCCAGAACAACTTTTATACTAACATGGCTATTAGCGAGATGTTCCTTGACTCGGCTCAGATCAAGGACAGTGTGATTTCTCATGCCAAAGAGTTAAACTATCTACCACGCTCTCGCCGTTCTGCTAATGCTAATCTTCGCGTTCAGTTCTTTCCTACCAACAGCCCAGCAACGATTACGATTCCACGTAAGACAAAGTTTACAGCTCGTTGTGGTAGCTCTACATACTCTTTCTACAATGATCAGGCTTATACCGCGCGTGGTGTAGAGGGCCAATATGTCATAGAGGATGTTGTCGTATACGAAGGAAGATACCTCGACGAGTTCTATGAAGTGACTGGAGTAAGCGATCAGAAGTTTATCATCAACAACTCCAACGTCGACACTGCAAGCGTTCGAGTTTACATAAAAGCAAACAGCTCATCTGCAACCGAGACAGAATATCTCTATAGCTCTAATATCTTTGGTGTACAAAACGATTCTAACGTCTTTTACCTTCAGCCTCATAGTGGTAATCGATATGAGGTTGTGTTTGGCGGAGACTCTTTTGGCAAACAGCCTTCGAGTGGAAACATTATTCGTATAGAGTATCGTGCCACGAAGGGTGAAGAGGCTAATGGTATTAACACTATTGATCTTGAAACACAAATCAACAACATCAGCAGTACCGAGACTGTAGTATCTCGATCACAAGGTGGCGCTGAACGCGAGTCGATTGAATCGATCAAATTCTTTGCTCCTAAATCGATACAGATACAAGAACGTGCAATCACTCAGTCTGATTATGAAGTGCTTCTGAAGAATCAGTTTCCTGAAATTCAAGCAGTGTCAGCTTATGGTGGCGAAACTCTAAACCCACCTCAGTACGGGCGCGTAATCATTTCTTTAGATGTACAGGACTCTGACGGTGTAAGTGAAAGCTCCAAAACCAAATACACCAACTTTTTAAACGAAAGAGCGCCTGTTGCTATCGAGCCTAGAATCGAATCAGCTAAATTCTTGTACGTGAACATTGAAGCAAAGGTTTATTACGATACTCAAAGAACTAGCTTAAGCGCGTCTAACATCGAACAGCTAGCTCGAACAGCTCTACTAAATTACAGTAACACAAATCTCAACGACTTTAACAGAGATGTTAGATTCAGTAAACTTGCTGCAGCTGTTGATAATTCAAGTAACGTTATTCTATCTAACGATATTCAGGCTCAAGCAGTAGTAGAGTTTAATCCTGCTCTAGGAGTCAGATCTAGCCTCAGCTTCACTTACGGTAACGGCTTGTTCAGGGACCCTCCTTTAGATCTTGGAGACGATCTTAATCTAAGAGAGCCCGCTATTAAGTCAACAGAATTTGTGTATGAGGGGAAGACGGCGTTCATAGAAGACGATGGACGCGGAATCCTAAAAGTTATTTCTAGTCAACCAGACGGCTTTGTTTATCTTAAATCTAATGCGGGGACAATTAATTATGATACGGGTGAAGTGATTATTAACAGCTTGGTTGTTGATTCGTTTTCCGGGCCATCGATAAAGTTTGTTGGTAGAACTCGCTGTGGTAACATTTTCGGCCTCAGAGATAGAATCGTAACAATCAAAGACGAAGACATTAACATAACTGTTGTTGGTAGCTAATAATGACTGATATTGTAACAAACATTTCTTCTCTGATACAAAGTCAGTTTCCTGATATCTACAAAGAAGAAGGAGAGCAGCTGATTGCTTTCCTTGAAGCTTACTATGAGTTTTTAGAATCTAACCCTGATTACTCAGTAAACTTGAGTAGAAACATGTTTACTATTCGGGACATCGACACCACTCTAGAAGAGTTTGTTGTCCACTTCAAAGAGAAATACCTTAAAGACTTTCCGTTTGTTTCTGCTTCCGATAAAAGATTCCTGGTAAAGAATATTCTCGATCTTTATAAGTCTAAGGGTTCTGAGCGTTCCATAACGTTGTTGATGAACATCTTATTTGGTGAAGACACAACAGAGATATACGTTCCTGGTCGAGATATCCTAAGAGCATCTGATTCGTTGTGGGTTAGACCTCAGTATCTAGAATTGACCAGCTCAGACCGTACAATCGACTTTATCGGTAATCAAATCACCGGTTCTAATTCAGGAGCAAAAGCATTTGTAGAAGGGCTTGTATCCAAAAGAGTTGGTGGTCGAATTATCGACGTGTTATATCTAAGCAACATACAAGGTAATTTTATCCGAGACGAGAGAGTCACCGATGACGGTGACTTATCTAACTGCCCCACAATCACCGGGTCTCTAACAAGCGTGGAGATAGAACTCGGCGGTCGAGATAACCAAGTTGGTGATATATTCAATATCACTAGCAGCTCTGGTAAGCAAGCTAAAGTTCGGGTAACGGAAGTGGAAGATGCTACCGGTCGAGTAGACTTCGAAATAATTAACGGTGGTTATGGCTACACTAACACTCAAGATCCAGATCTGACAGCAAGCGACGTTTATGTTGCAACAGCTATGCTGGATGTTGATAATGTTAATCTAGATTTCATCGATTATGAGACTGTATTACAGAGAATCGAAACACTAACAACACTATCAGCTAGTGACATTAACGACGCTGAACCGGGTGATTATATTTTAGGCGTAGACGGGTCTGGTACACAAGTAGCCAACGGGGTTGTAATTTCCGTAGCTAACACGGATGCTAACGGAACGATTATAACCACTGCTTCTGCTAACTCAACGATCACTCTACAGGTGTTAGATGGCGGAACGTTCAACGACCTGCGTTTAATACAAACAGCCAACGGTCAACCGTTTTACCCAACGGAATATATTGAAGAAGAGTCTGCCCTCGATATTAGCTACTCTGACGCAACAGGAACGTTTTCACCCGGAGATGTTGTGTTCCAAGAAGAAAGAGATCCTACAGCCAACGTAATCACTAACTATGTGTTTGGTACTGTAGACACGGCTAATGCCTCTTCTCTGTCGTTGGTTGATGCTTGGGGTCAGTTTTCTACAGAGCTTAAGATTTCCGTACAATCTAACACCGCTATCGAAGCTAGTGTGGACAGTATTAATATTACGGAGCCAGGCGCAAGAGGACAAGTCGCGTCGGTGGATGGGGCTAACGTTAGCGTCCGTGATATATTTGGCGAGTTTACTGCTAACAATAAAATTCGTGGCACGAAAACCAGATTGATAGACACAATAGACACCGTAATCGACAGTGGTGCAACGGATCTTTGGTTGTCAGGCAACAGTGCTGCAAATGGTGTTATTGATACCGTATCAAACAATTACAGTGAAGGTATTGTAATTGGTCAGAACACCTCTTCTGTGGGTATTCACGGAAACTCGTCACCGTTTTATACAATAGAAAACTCCAATAGCTTTTTCATAGAAACAGATCGCGAACAGCTACTATCTCCTCCCAGAAATGCTAATGGAGATATTATAGAAGCAGAAAAAACTATAATTGACATTAAGACCGGTCAAAACGCCGACTTTGACATTGGTTTCCTTGAAGACACAGAAACCATAACACTAAACACCGACTCAGTGGGCAATGTAAACATTGCCGGAGTTCCTTTTGTTGATGTGGCTTTAGATGGTTCGAATAGCGGAGTCGGGTTTGTTCAGAGTATTAGTATTACTGACGGAGGAACTCTTTATTCTAACGGGTCCACAGTAACGTTTGATGGCGGCGGGTTTGCTGACGGCGAGCCGTTATTTGATGCTGAGGGTACAATCTTAACCGATGCTAACGGTACAATTCAAACTATAACAGTTACTGATCCTGGCTCTAATTATTACGACACTCCAACAATTAATCTACCCTCAACATCCGGCGAAACTGCCAATGTAGAAGTTGTTATGGATTTCGGTTACGGGTTTGTCAAAGAACCTAACTCCGATCCGAGCACTATCCTCGGAAACGCCTTAACAGTAGAAAACTTCACGATAGGCACGATTGCTTCTTTAACAGCAATAAACCCTGGAGAGGAATATAACGCCGATCCGTTCGTGCGCGTAAGAAACAAATACATATCTTCCTATAACAGAAAGAATTTCCTGTTAAACATTTCAAATGTCGTTGGTTCCTTTATCGTGGGAGAAATTCTCGAACAGCAGATAGATAGCACAACAACAGCAAAGGGTAAGGTGCTTTCATATCAGCCCCTAGAAAATGGTGATGGTACTATAAAAGTAGAAAGAACTTCATTCAACGTAGCTTTTGATCCTAATGTCATTATACAAGGAAGCAGAAGCGGATCCACGGCGACAATCGAAACAATAACACTTATAGAAGACAGTGAACCGCTTGGTGACAATGCTGATATAGTTGGAACGTCAATTAATGCTTCTGGTATTGCTACAGAAGTGGATGTCATCGATTCCGGATACGGATATATTCAGGATGGAGATGTTACCTTAGAGAGAGAAGGGTTTGACTTTATCATCACCGGCAAGTCTCAGATTGTTAATCAAGGTATTTCAGAAGGATTCTGGAGAACAACTTCTTCGCATTTGAATTCAGAGAAGAAACTACACGACAATAAATACTATCAAGAGTTTTCGTATGATATTCAAACCGGTTTATCGCTTAACAGATATCTACATCTTATTCGGGATGTTGTACACATAAGCGGCAATGAAATCTTTGGAACGGTCGTTAGATCCAGTAATATATCTTCGCAACCCACAGTTGCTAATAGCAGTATAGAAATAGTTTAGGAAATAAAATGAAACTTCTTACAGACGCTTTTAAAGTAAATGTTGCTAAGCAATTTATTGAAGCATTTGATGAAACGGCAAATACTATCTACTACGTCGGTGCTCATAGAAGCATTCCTTTTACTGACGACATTCAGATTCCAGAGCCGGTAAACAACGAGACTACCGTTAATCATGTATTGTATGATGAGCTGGTTTTTGGTAAACATATTACACCGTCCGATGTGGCTTACATGATTCGCAACACTCAATGGGAAACGGGTACTGTTTACGATCAATATGACGATCTCGTTGATAATCTAAGGGATACGAACTTCTACGTCGTGTCTCAAGAGTCGAACAACTACTACATATTCAAATGCTTAGACAACAACAGAGGCGTTCCTTCTACCGACCAACCTTTGTTTTCTGAGACAGCTGCAGATGATACTTTATACAGAACAAGTGATGGGTATCAATGGAAGTATATGTGCACCGTCACCCAATCGCAATACGAAAAGTTTGCGACTGGTAACTATCTACCTATATTCGAAGACACCAATGTTACAGCTAATGCTGTCAGCGGTGCCATCGAAACTATTGTTGTACAAGATGGTGGACAAAACTACAACAGCTATGCAACAGGAACAGTTAAAGAAGCTGCTGTTGCTGGTAATACACAGCTGTTTGCGTTGAACGGTGAAAGATTTACAGATTATCTTGTCACCGTTAATGATGTGTCGGGTTTTGTTGAGGAAAAAGTCACATCATTAGATGCAGAGGGCAACATTTCTTCAGGTATTATTGTTAATGTGTATCCTGCTAACAATACTGTTCAGGTGACTAATGTAGTTTATGATTTTATTGCAGGTGAAACTCTAACAGGAGCCAGCAGCAACACCCAATCGAATATTGTCTCAACTTCTCGCCTAACGTTAGCACTATCAGCTAATACCGATTTCTATAAAAACAACGCTTTTTATATTAAGTCGGGATCTGGCGCTGGTCAACTGAGAACAATCAGTGAATATATCGTGACAGGAACAGAAAGAAGAGTTCTTCTCGATCAACCTCTATCCCCTCTTCCTGACAGCAGCTCTGTATATGAAATAGGACCTAACGTGGTTATTAATGGTGATGGTCGAGGTGCTCGTGCGATTGCTGAAGTTAATCCTTCTTCAAACACGATCACGGAAATCAATGTTATTGAGCGCGGAAGCGATTACACCTACGCTGATGTGTCAGTTGTAGCCAACACCGGTCTTATTAATGTGGACTCTGGTTTAGCTGTCGCCACTAGTTCCGCAGACGTACGCGCTATTATGGGTCCTGCGGGAGGTCATGGTGCTAATATCTTTAATGAATTGCGCGCAAGTCGAGTTGGTGTTGGTATAGAATTTGCAAATACTGAAAACGCAACTATTCCTGTTGAAAACGATTACCGTAAACTCTCGCTGCTTAAGGATCCGTTATTTGCTAACGTTGAGATCACATTAGCTGATACGGTCGCAACAAACTTCCAAGCAGGGGAAATAGTAGTACAATCCGAGACTAATGCTACAGGCGAGATCACAAACAGAGATGGGGATATACTCCGTTTAACTAATATCCGCGGATTCTTCGAAACCGGCAACAGTAGTGTTAACGTACTTGTTGGTCAGAGCAGCAACACCACAGCAGAGGCTGTTTCCCTCGATAGATCGTTAACAACTTTCGATCAACGTCAAAGCTTTCAAGTTGAAGTAACATACACTGGGCCAACTGGTTCCGGATTTATGGAAGACGAGTTGGTTCTCCAACCTGGCGTCAGCCAACTAAGTTCTGACATTGTGCGTTTAAATATAGATCAAAGTGCTTTTGTTTATAACGAAGGAGAAGTTATAACTCAAGCTGATACCGGAGCTCAAGGTACTATTAGTAACAGATATAACACCACTATCGAGTTGTTTAATGTGGATGGAACATTCTTATCCGGAAACACATCTGTAAACACACTTGAAGGAAGCGCATCTGGCGTGACTTCTACCGTGTTAGACGTAGATAACTCTATCCAAGCTGATGCTATTGGATATGTTCACGAAACAAACGGGAGTGCGTCAAACACTAATGTAATATCCTTGACAGGCGTAAAAGGCAACTTTGCTATATCAGATGATGTGGCAGGTGTTATAAATACTTTTGTAGGACAACAATCAGGCGCTGTAGCAAAGATTAACGGAAGAGATGAAACAGCTAATCAAATTGTAGATGAGTCTGGTGATATAATATACGTTGAGCATTTCCAACCGATATCTCGACAAAATGAACAAACAGAACGAATTAAACTTATCATAGAATTTTAAAGGTAAGAAGAACAAATGGCAATTGACACAGATCTAAACATATCCCCATACTTTGACGATTTCGATGAGGAAAAGAACTTTCATAGGGTTCTTTTCAAGCCGTCTGTGGCAGTGCAGGCCCGCGAACTCACTCAACTTCAAACTATCCTTCAAAACCAAATCGAGAGATTCGGTAACAATATTCTTCGCGAAGGAACAATTATTGAAGGGTGTAACTTCGTAGAAGTAAACGATCTGGGTTATATGAAGATTCTCGATATTCAGACTAACGGTCAGCCGGTCTCAATGTCATCGTATCTTGATGCTAGAGCTGTTGGTGTTACAACAGGTATTGAAGCTAAGATCTTTGTCGTTGCAAACGGTCTTCAAACTCAATCACCTGATTTAAATACTCTATTTGTAAAGTATCTATCATCTGGTAATTCTGGCGAAAAGCAATTCTCTGATACTGAGAATATCGAAATCCGCAACTTCACGACAAACGAGCTCATTGCAACTGTGACAGTGGCTGGTTCTGTGGAAGCAGACTCCGTCGGCTCATCTTACGGTGTTCGCGTCGGTGATGGTATCATTTACCAAAAGGGTTTCTTCGTTCGTGTCGAGGAACAAATTAAAATTGTTTCCAAATACACCAACGTACCTGATGATCTTGTTGTTGGTTTTGAGACAGAAGAATTTATTATTAACAGTAACAACGACACTTCACTTCTAGATAATGCTAACGGGTTCAATAACTTCAATGCTCCTGGTGCTGATAGATTGAAGCTTACAACTACTCTTGTTACTAAGACTATTACTCAAGCTAAAAAAGATGAAAGATTCTTTGCTATTCAAGAGTATGTTCGTGGTAGAGTTGTAAGAAGAAACAAGACCACACAGTACGCTGAAATTATAGAATCGATGAATCGTAGAACGCGTGAAGAATCCGGCAACTATACAGTAAAGAACTTCCCAGTTAACGTTCTTCAGAATCCGTTGAATTCTGAACAGTTAGATGTACTGATTGGAGCTGGTGCCGCTTATGTGGAAGGTCGTCGTATCGAGCTTCTTAACACCTACGATCTACAGATAGACAAAGCCACCGACTTTGCTATAGAAGAAGATCAATCGATTTCTACTAACATCGGCCAATACATTGTAGTTAACGAGTTCTTTGGTAACTTTGATCCTAATGTGGCAGCTTCTATCGATCTTTATGACACAGCTCAAAATGCAGCTACTGGAGGTACTGTTCCTACAACGCCTACTGGTACTAAAATTGGCGAAGCTAAGATTCGCTCTTTCATCTATGAGGACGGAACTGCCGGTGATGCGTCTGCTGAATATAGAGCGTACATCTTCGATGTTCAAATGAACACAGGAAAGAATTTCTCTGACGTTCTATCCATTTACTATCCTGGTACTGGATCAGGAGATGATGGTGTTGCTGATCTCGTGACTAATCAAATATTCGAACCATCATTTGCTAGATCTCTGTTCCCTGTTGGTCGTAGTGGTATTAAGTCTGTTCCTGCTATAGGAGAAACCTTAGACTTTGTTTTTAGAACAGTAAACAAATCTTTAAACATTGACACAAATGGTAACATCGATATCACTTTATCTGAAGGTGAGTGGCCATATACTGGCACGCTGAACAACACTCAGAAAAAAGATATCATCCTCATTGCTACTGCTAACCAGTCGCCATACGTTGATGGTAAGCCTATCGATTTGAGTGGAGCTACTGTTACCGTAACATCGACAACAACTCTTTCTATTACGGGTCTAACTGCTCCGACTTCCAGTGTATCTATTATCGGATACTACAATGTAAAGAAAAGCGCTTCTCAACCTGCAGGTAAGGATCTGTTAACAACATACATTAAGATCGATTGCTCCAATAATGCTTCTAATACGGCTGTTGGTGATTACTCTCTAGGTCTTCCAGATGTTTATGAGATCGACAACATTTACATTGGATCCACTTACTCCGAATCCAATCCTGATAAGACTGACGGCTTTAAATTCAATCGCGGGCAAAAGGATACCCATTATGGGCTTTCTTCTATCAAGAAAAAAGCATCTCTTACCCTGAATACTACAGACAGAATTCTTGTTAAGGCAAAGGTATTCAGAAAGAACACATCCGGTTCTTTCAGTGATGGTTTCTTCACTGTTAATTCATACCCGATTGACGACGCTAACACAGCTAACACAGCAGCTATCACAACAGAACAAA
>Ga0102945_1000139_pt1 | contig 22872 bp, 18 predicted proteins | sample SalPonred_H2O_MG_FD_78207 | JGI IMG/M metagenome (GOLD analysis project Ga0102945, IMG submission 78207) | Salt pond water microbial communities from South San Francisco under conditions of wetland restoration - Salt Pond MetaG R2_restored_H2O_MG ...
AGGTCAAACTTTGGTGTATAATGGTTCTGGGTGGGAAAACGGAGACGCAGGCGGTCTCGAAGACACATTTTTATTTATGGGGGCATAACCAATGGCAAGAGATTATAAAGTTTTAGGGCAATCCGCACCTGACGCTACAACAAATACTGATGTTTACACAGTACCATCCGCTACAAAAGCAGTTATTTCAACGATCGTAATTGCTAATCACGCAGGATCTGCGGGTACATTTAGACTAGCAGTAAGACCAGATGGAGCTTCTATCGTACAGAAGCACTACTTGGCATACGATATTCCCGTAGCAGCAAATGACTCTACCACTTTGACTTTAGGTGTAACAATGGATGCCGCCGATGTTCTGACTGCTTACTGCTCGTCTGCTGATATGAGCATTAATGTTTTCGGCTCGGAGATTAGCTAAAGGGGGTAACGACTAATGGCTGTTACTTCTATGGCAAACAGTTCCATCAGGGACTTAAAAAAGTTCAACGGTATGTCATCGTTTGAGAATCTTGGTTTGCCCTGCCAGTTCGTTGTCGTGGGTGGCGGGGCTTCCGGTGGTGCGCGAATCGGCGGTGGTGGTGGTGCCGGCGGTTATCGGTCTAATGTTCGTGGTGAGTTGACTGGTGGCGGTGGCGCTTCGGAAACTACTTTGAGGAATATCGAAAAGGGCACTTACACGCTGACAGTTGGTGCTGGTGGCGCTTCTGTGACTTCAAATGTGACGGTTGGAACTAGGGGTCTAAACGGAAGTTCCTCTGTTTTTGCTTCTGTCACTTCTAGCGGTGGTGGCGGTGGCGGTGCCTATTCAGGCACAATTTCTTATCCTGGTTATGATGGCGCTTCCGGTGGTGGTGGTTCTCTTGCTGCTGTCGGTGGTAGTGGAACGGCTGGGCAAGGTTTTGCCGGTGGTGACGGTGACGGCGAGCGTGGTGGCGGTGGAGGTGGTGCCGGTGAAATTGGTGCCACAAGTGTCGCTAACGTTGGCGGTAAGGGAGGTGACGGTATTGCTTCTTCAATAACAGGTTCTTCGGTGACTCGCGGTGGCGGTGGAGGTGGGTCAAGCGACCAGCCTCCAGGTGGTGCCGGTGGTGCTGGCGGTGGCGGTTCTGGTTCTGCAACAAACCAAGCCGGTGGCCCTGGAACTGCCAACACTGGTGGTGGCGGTGGTGGTAACCGTAACTTGTACGACAACGGCGGTCAAGTTTCTGGCGCTGGCGGTTCCGGTATTGTCATCTTCAGTCTGCCAACTTCCATCAGCGTCACATTCTCTGGCGGGGTGACACAGACAAACGCCACAGTAGGCGCTAATAAGGTTTACACCGTTACTGCCGCCGGTCCTACAGACACAGTGACGATTGGATAAGACAATGGCTCATTACGCACAACTAGATTCTGAGAATGTCGTGGTTCAGGTTTTCGTGGGGCGCGATGATGTCGCGGAAGGCATTGACGATTGGGAAACCTACTACGCGCCACAAGATTCTACGGTCAAGCAGACTTCCTACAACACCTACGGCGGTGTTCACTATGACCCTAAAACGGGCGAACCTAGTGAGGACCAAAGCAAAGCACTGAGATTCAACTATGCCGGTATCGGTTTCACTTACGATGAAAAACGGGATGCGTTTATTCCGCCCAAGCCCTATGGTTCTTGGATCTTAAATGAAACAACTTGTCTTTGGGAAGCTCCCGTAGCTTACCCCGAGGATGGGGAAACTTACACTTGGGATGAAGAGTCCGGCAATTGGATTCCTGCTCCCTCTGAATAAGCTATAATAGTTTTATGGCACATTATGCAGTTTTAGATGAGAACAATATCGTTACCCGAGTTTTTGTGGGTAAGGATGAATCTAGCAATCAAGACTGGGAACATTATTATTCAGTTCTATATGGTGCCAGATGCTTAAGAACTAGCTATAATACCTATCTTGGCAAACATCGTACTAAAGATAAGCTTCCATTCCGTGGAAATTATGCTGGTAGGGGGTATTATTATGACGACGATTTGGATGCCTTTATTAGACCACAGCCATACCCTTCTTGGACACTCAGTACAACTATCTTTGACTGGGTACCTCCAAAGCCATACCCCAACGATAATAAATATTATGAATGGGATGAAGAAGTAAAAGATTGGATCGCTTCATAATGTTTAAGCCATTATCTTTAAGATTCCGTGGCGTCGCCGCAGGTATCATCCCCATTGATGCAACTGGAGGGGACGAGATATTTGACTACGAAGTTCCAGGAACAGATGAGGCATACAGGTATCACGTATTTCTTAATAGCGATAGCTTTGTTGTTAATAACCTGAGTAACATTTATAATGATTTAGAGGTGTTAGTTGTAGCTGGTGGCGGTGGCGGAGGTGCTGGGGATAACGAAACAGAGGCTGGATGTGGCGCCGGTGGCGGCGGTGTTAGAGAAATTGACTACTCTCTTTCTTCTCCAGGTACCTACCTTGTTACCGTTGGAGCAGGCGGAGCGGGAAGAGGATCAACCGCAAACTGTATTCCAGGATTACCAGGAGAAGATTCAGTATTTGATATACATGCTGCCGCTGGAGGCGGAGAAGGCTTGGCCGCCCGTGGAGGAGCCGCCCCCGATGGTGGCTCTGGTGGTGGTGCTCAGTTTAGATCGGCAAGTGCTGGTTCTGGTAACGTTCCAGCAGTTTCTCCATCTCAAGGTAATGATGGCTATCGTTATTCCGGTGGGAACAATGGTGGTGGTGGCGGTGGCTTTGCTGCGGCTGCCGTAAATTATCTAGGAGGTGCCGGAGGGACCAGCACTATATTTCCCAAGACGCTTTCCGATTTATATTTTGACGATTCTGGAACTAGGGTTGGAGTAGTAAGCGGAAGCTCTGTCCTATATTCTGCAGGAGGACGCGGTGGGACGGGAACAAGCAGGTACGGCCCAACGGCAGGAAATCCATACACAGGAGATGGTGGAGATGGTGGATATGCTCAGGGCGAATCTGCTGGTGGAGCACAGGTAATGCCCCCAGGCAAAAATGGTGGTAGCGGAGTAGTTATCGTAAAATATAGAATTCAGTAACTCCTACTATGTTAAAATATACTAGGAGATAATAAATGACTACTGCCCTCAACTCTTATGCGACTAAGGTGTTTTCTGAACACCCAATTGCTTTGTGGGCTTTAGACGAATCAGTAGATTATCTGCACTATATTAATTCAACCAACCAAGATCTTAACAATTGGTCTGTTTCTGGTGCTAATGTTGTTGATGCAACCGACGGGCTAGTGTTTTCAGAAATTCCAAACCCAGAACCATTTAGTAATGCGTATGTAAACGGTGTCATAACTACCGCAAGCGATATATCCTTTACCAGCCAACTTTCGCTAGAAGAGTCAGACTTTGACTTAACCTTAAAGTCAGTTGCAATGGGGGCATTCTTTGTGACATATGACCAGTCGATTGATGTAACTATTGGCTATAGGTATCAGCACCCAGACGACACTCTTGGAGTTTATAGAACAGAGTCTACAACTAAAAATATTCCAGCTTCCCGTGACTGGGCTTTTATTTCAGATACCTTCAACCTCCCAGCAAACTTTTCAGATCTAGATTTTTTTATCACAACGACAAGACCAGTATCTGGATATGAGTTTGGCATTAATGGAATTAACATTGGACAGTGGGCAGAAGAGTTTCATGTAACCTCTCTTGGCACGGAAGCTGAAGCCTTGCCAGCAGACATAAACCTTTCTTCGCTGTCTGTAGAGGCAAGCCCATACGGTTTAGACGGGGCTAGTGCATATTACCTTGCAAGTTCTACAAACCTTTATGCAAAAAACTCCAGTATGCCATTAGTCTTTGGTGCGTTTAACAGTACCGCTCTATATGCTAACCCCACCTCAGAGCCCTCCCTGATTATTCCTGGTTTTGGGTTTATGAATGAGTCTGGCCAGTATCAAAACTTTACCTGTGAGTTTTGGATGAAGGCAAGGGTTCATTCTTTTTCTCATAAAAGAATTTTTGGCCCCATAAACTCTTCGGACGGTCTTTATGTAGAAGGTCCATTCTTAAAGCTTATGATCGGTGAAACTATTGGTACCCACTTCGTAGGCGAGTGGGAAAGACCTATGCTTGTAAATATTAGAATTTCTCCATATAAGGCTAGCTTAGTTATCAATGGAGAAGAAGTTGTAACACTAGACCTCATACCAGATAACATATCTTATCCAGAAAAATACGACGACCTCGACAATGATCAGGATTGGCTAGGATTTTATGCACACGAAGAAGCTCCACTAATCTATATAGATGCTGTTGGAATATATCCTTATGAGGTTCCAACCATTGTTTCAAAAAGGCGTTGGGTTTATGGGCAGGGTGTTGAAGTTAAGAATAACCTAGAAGGTGCTAGTTCTTCTACAACACTAACCTTCGATAACTCATTTGCAAAATATAGTAAAACATATACATACCCCAAGTTAGGGAGATGGTCTAATGGATTCATTGATAACCTTGTCCCAAACTCTGAAGAAATATTGTTGCCAGACTATCAACTACCAGAAATTGTTTTTGATAACAAAACAATAACAGACTGGTACTCTGATCTAGAGTCTGCACAAAACACAAATCTCTTTGGAGACTATCACGTTTCCTTAAAGCCAGATAGTGGATGGTCTGGAACGAATGGCTACATTAAGTTTGACTCTTTAAATAATCTTTTAGAAGAGACAAGAGCTTTGTACGGAGCTTTTATGGTTAGATCATTGCCAACAAGTCAAGAGATTCTTATGGACTTGGTAAATGAGACAACTGGAAACAGGCTAACTGTTTATATGGAAAACGACACTGTAAGTTATGTTATGAGAACTAAGCAGGTAGACGGAACCTTTACAGATACCACTCTTTTTTCTGCTGGAGACCATATTCCAGATGTAATCTTTAATGCTGGATTTCACATCCAAAGAGTCATTGACTACTATGGAGGATCTGTTGCAACATTCTTTGGGGCTAAGCAAAAGATTAAGGTTTTTATTGGTGGCAATCCAGACTTTAACAAAACCTTTGGCGGTTACATATTTAATTTATCTTTTTCTACTCAGAAAAATCTAAGCAAGATCCAAAACGAATTCTTAATTAAAGGCTTTCCCACAAACTTTGCAGAAGAGTACGAAGAAGTAATTATCTACGACGGAGACACTCCTGCAAGGGTAGAATGGGAACAGGACATAGACGCCCAGGAGCCAGACCCAGAGCTAGAGGACCTTATTGATGGCGGCGGTGTGGGACCATTGATTGCAACAGATGTGTTTACTCATATCGGAAGCTACACGCTTGTCGCTAGAAAAGAACTTGATCAGTTTATTCTAGATATTTCTGTAGATGCATATTGGGAAGACTACCTTCCCCTTAGTTATTTTGCAAAGTATGTTACTGGTCTAGATGGCAAGAGCTATTTAGACTTAGACTTTTTACAGTTTAATATAGACTATCCGCACCTTGATATTTTTAGTAATGGAAACTACGAATACTCTGGTTCAGGATTTAAAACATATGTTACATTTCAATACATAGAAAACGGTGCTAATTCATCTATAGATAATTACTCAGAAGTACCCCTGCCAATCAACGGGGTAATTAGACCAACATCTGGATGGCAGTCAGAGAAATACGAGATAATTGAAGACAGTGTTATATACCCTCCATCTGGAGTAGACTTTTCTTTGTTGTCAGTAAACATTCATATGGAGTTTAATGTTCCTGGAATAAGGTACAACCCATTCAAGATTAGATCTTTAAGAATGGTTTCTAGAGCGCTTTCTAGCAGTAAGAACAATATTGGAAATAAGTTTGGTGTAGAGATATACCCATACAAAAAGAACAAAAACTTTACAGACTATAAGTTTGTAGAACCCTTTACCCTTTACAAGAACTCTGTCCCATACTTCTATTCTTCTGGTAACGATGGTCTTAGATTTAGGAGAGACTTCGTTGTAGCAGAAAACGCTGGGTTTGAAATACCAATCAACAAGACTCAGTCAGACTTCTTTAAAATTGGTGCTTTTCAAATGATGCTTCACTATCACGACGAACAGTTTTCAGATGCCCCTGTTCAAATTTTTGAAATAGAGGAATCTTCCAGAACATTAAAGTTTTATCTAAAACAGTATCCAGATAACGATCAAAGGGCATACATCTATGCAATAGATAGCACGACAAATTCCTTGGCATCCGGAATCACATATTCGGTTGACGGAAGAATTGTAAATAGACCATCAACAAATCCAGAAAAATGGTTTGTTCTAGGAATATCTTTTGACACAGCACTTAACTTTAACCAGTATATCGGGGCATTAAGAGTTACTAGCCCAGTAAACTTTAACAACATATCTGCACACCAGATTAGCGAACAGGACGAGCTTGCAAGATCTGCTTTTAGGAAGTGGTATTCTGTAAATATTGTAGATGAAGTTCAGCAGGTGTGGGATGACTGGGATGAGCAAACTTGGCTACAGGTACTATACATCTCTCAGGTTAACCCCACAGCACCGGATATTGAAAAAATCTATAGACAGTTTACTGGTACAGATAAAATTGTTTTGGAAACAGGAAAGACTTTAACGCTTAATAATTACCGATATGCGGCACTTCAAAACATAAGATGGTCCAGACAGACACTGACTTCTGCATAATGTGGTATACTTATGGTTATGAAGAAGCCAAAACCACGCTTTCCTGGTCAAGTAGGTAACACAAAAGTACAAGTTGTTGAAGAAAACTTCTCTAACTTTGGCACTTATGTTTGGCACAAGCCAAACGGAAAAGCCTTTACCGACGGAGAAGGTAATGCACTTTCTATTGAGTCAATGAAGGGCGACCTTGCTCGTGTTCAAGAACTAGAGAATGCAGCTAAGTATTGGGGTCAGGCAGACGGCACAGCTAAGTTTTATCCAAACATGCGTAAAATTTCTGAAGAAGAGCACAGTGAGCAGGTAGACAGAATGTCTCAGGGTATGCTCCCTAACATGAATGATCTTGGTGCCGTTATTGCAGCCAAGAATACTCTGGATCAGTACGGAGACGAAGAGTAATGACGCAAGAGTGGACTCTTGGTGCTCGTATTGACGAGTTGGAAAAGCAGGATAATGCCTTTAGTAATCAAGACCCCTTTAACAAAAGCTGGGAAGACCTAAAAGCTTACAACGGACTTGAAACCAACTTTAAGCGTCGTTCTACAAGAATGGCAAAGGCATTAGCCATGCCACCAAATGAGACTTATTTCGCTAACGCTAACGCAAAGAAAACTGGCTCTAATGGAGCTGGGTCTAAGGAGATTAATCCTGGAGAGGTTTATCGTAATGGCTACGGGATGTTTGATGTTATTACACCACCCTGGAATCTTTACGAACTGGCAAACTACTACGACACCTCTTTTGCTAACCACGCCGCTATTGACGCGAAGGTAGAAAACATTGTTGGTCTTGGATACGACTTTGCTGTTTCAAAAAGCACAATGCTCAGACTTGAAAGCAATGAAGATCAAGAAGCTGTTAAGCGTGCTCGTAATAGAATTGAAAGAACCAGAATTGAGTTGCGTAGCTGGCTAGAGAATTTAAATGATTCAGACTCCTTCACCCACACCCTGATGAAATTTTATACAGATGTTCAAGCAACAGGAAACGGATACCTAGAAATTGGAAGAACGATCAATGGAGAAATCGGATATGTCGGGCACATCCCATCAACTACAATGCGTGTGCGCCGACTGCGTGACGGGTACGTGCAAATAATTGGAAACAAGGTAGTATACTTTAGAAACTTTGGTGGTACAAACCAAAACCCAATTACAGATGATCCAAGACCAAACGAAATTTTACATTACAAAGAGTACTCTCCACTAAATACTTTTTATGGTATCCCAGATATCATGTCTGCCATTTCCTCACTACATGGAGACCAGCTAGCATCACAATACAACATTGACTACTTCGGCAACAAAGCTGTACCCCGCTATGTTGTAACTCTTAAAGGTGCAAAGCTATCTCCAGACGCAGAAGACAAGATGTTCAGATTCTTACAGACGAGCCTAAAGGGTCAGTCTCATAGAACACTTTACATCCCGCTACCTGGCGACACAGAAAACAACAAGGTAGAGTTTAATATGCAGCCCATCGAGAATGGGGTACAGGAAGCATCGTTTAACGAATACCGTATTCGTAATAGAGATGATATTCTAGTTGCCCACCAAGTACCGCTTTCTAAAATTGGTGGTGCTGACTCTTCGGCTATTGCTGCTGCACTTGCACAGGATCGCACATTCAAAGAGCAAGTTGCAAGACCAGCACAAGCTAACTTAGCTAAGATGATTAACAAGATTGTCAAAGAAAAAACAGACATTCTTGAATTTAACTTTAACGAGCTAACTCTTACAGATGAGATTTCGCAATCTCAGATTCTAGAGCGCTATGTTAAGACACAGGTTATGACGCCAAACGAGGCAAGGCAAGAACTAGGCCTTCCACAAAGGCAAGATGGCGACGACCCATTTGTTATGTCTCCTAGACAACTAACAGATACTAGAGCAAACCTGGCGGGTAACAGGCAGAGAGATGCCGAGAGAGCAAATGAACAGTCTGATAGCACCGCAACAACCGATGGACGCAACGCACAAGGCGAAGGCCGTTCTTCAGAATAATATTACACTTTTTTAACAATTTTTAAAAAGGGACTATATAATGGAGCTAGTATGACTATGTTTAAAGCCCATTGGGATACAGAAGGCGACGCTGTTCGCCTTTCAATGCCGTTCGCAAAAGTTGATGAAGAGCGACGCACGGTTTCTGGTTTTGCAACCCTAGACAACGTTGACAAGCAAAATGACATAGTTACTACAGAAGCTTCTCTTGGAGCTTTCTCTAGTTTTCGCGGGAACATTCGTGAAATGCACCAACCCTCAGCAGTAGGGAAAATGGTCTCATTCAAAGAGGATAAATATTTTGATCCCGAGACCAAGAAATTCTATAGTGGTGTCTATGTTTCTGCGTATATTTCTAAAGGTGCTCAAGACACTTGGGAAAAAGTTCTAGACGGTACATACACAGGTTTTTCTATTGGCGGTAAAATGCTTAAGTGGGACGATGCATATGACGAGAAGGGCGACATGCAAGTTCGTGTTATTAAAGAATACGACCTAGTAGAGCTTTCGCTTGTTGACTCCCCTGCAAATCAGTTTGCAAATATTCTTTCTATTCAAAAATCCGAAGAGGGTAACACAATTAAGGGAGACGGTGTGGTAGACTTAGAGAACGTTTTCTGGGATTCAGATTCTGGGCTTGTCATGCTTTCCGATAAAGAGTCTGAAATCCACCCTGTATCTGGGGTATCTATGCAAAACATTGGTTTTGTAGAGAAAGCAGATAACGAAAAAACAAACATGATAAAGTTCTTAGTTGATAGTGCTAAAGGCATTAATCTTTCTAAGACAGCAAAGGAGGTAAGTCCTATGACTGACACAACAGAAGACCTTACAGAAAAATCTGACGAGGTCGTTGAAGAAGTAGAGGTCGCTCCAGAGGCAGATGCCGAAACCGAAGAGGTAGCCGTTGTCGAAGAGGAAGCAGAAAAAGCTGATTCCGCTGAAGACATTGAAAAGGCTGCTGAAGAGGCTGAAGCTGCAGTTGAAGAAGATGCAACTCAGGAAGACGCTTCGGAAGAAGCTTCTGAAGAAGGGGTTGAGAAGTCTGATGTCACTCTAGCGGTGACCGAGATCAACAACAACATTGCATCAGCCTTTAGCGATCTAGCAGAAACCGTGAAAGCTCTTCACGAGCAGGTTAATGCACTCAACAAGTCAATCACTGGTGTATCCGAAGAGCTAGCAGAAACCAAAAAAGAGGTTTCTACTGCTAAGGGCCAGTTTGATGAGTTTGGAAAGCGTGTTGACGCTGTAGAGCAAGACACAGCTTTCCGTAAGTCTGGCGATCTAGGCGAGATCGTACAGGATCAACCTGAGATGGTTGAAAAATCCCTATGGGGCGGTCGTTTCCTCAAAACTGCCGATTTATTTAGCTAAAAATCACTTAGGAGGTGACAAAATGTCGGAAGAGATTAAAAAGAACTATCCAGCCAGCGGCGACTCTGAGAACCCTGTGAACGCAGAGGGTGCCTTTGCGTCTGGTGGTATTGGGGGTGTTTCCACTCCTGGTGCTGACACACTAGGAAACATTCCAACTGCCGAGTTTGGTGTACTATCTGGTCCCAATGCTGTAAACCCTTCGGGTGATGCAGCTAGCGGTATCCTACGCCCCGAACAGGCACGTCGTTTTATCGACTATGTCTGGGATGGAACTGTTCTCGCCAAAGACGGTCGTCGTGTTACCATGCGTGCAAACACCATGGAACTCGAAAAAGTTAATGTTGGTGAGCGCGTTATTCGTGCTGCCAACCAAGGTGATGCAGCATACACCAACGCTGGCGCAACCTTCTCAAAGGTGGAACTTACTACAAAGAAGATCCGTCTTGACTGGGAGGTCAGCGCTGAGGCACTTGAAGACAACGTCGAAGGTGCTGCACTAGAGGACCACTTGGTCCGTCTCATGACCAATGCATTTGCGAATGACATTGAGGACCTCGCCATTAATGGTGACGGTTCAACCGGTAGCTTCCTTTCCATCATGGAGGGTTTCCACCACCACGAGACAACCAACGGAGACGCACACGAGTACGCTGCTACCGTGACAGACAATGCTTTCTCTCCTGAAATTCTTCAGGGAGTTATCAACGCCATGCCACGTAAGTACCGCGCTCTCAAGAGCGGTCTCAAGTTCTACGCTGGTACAGATGCATTCCAGGGTATGGTACAGGAAAATGGTACAAACAGCCAAAACATTTGGACTGAGCAGTACCGTAACTCCTACCTTGCTGGTACAGACCAGATCATTGGTGAGGCTCGCACCACCCGTGTTCTCGGTATTCCAGTAATGGAGGTTCCTTACTACCCAGATGGCTTTGTAGACCTTACATTCCCATCTAACCGTATCTGGGGTTTCCAGCGCGACATCACGGTTAACCGTGAGTATGTTGCAAAGAAGGACACCATTGAGTACACCGTATTCGTACGTTTCGGTATTCAGTGGGAGGAAGAAGACGCTATTGCATATGTAGATGCAGCAGCTGACGCTAGCTAATTTCCTTCACAAAACCCAATAAGGGGGTAGAGGCTGAAAAGTCTCTACCCCCTTATTATTCTGTTATAATATAGGTAGGAGGCAATACGAAATGTCAGATACAAAACAAAAAATCAAGGGCGCACCAGAGACAGACGATAACAATGTTATCAGTTCTGGCGGCGCAAATCGTAAAGGCGGGAAGAAAAAGTCTGCAATAATTACCAACGAAGCCGGAGCTTTGGTTTCTGGTAAAGCAGAAAAAACTAACAAGAAAGAAACTGTTACCGCAAAGAAAACAGAAGGCGTTGCGCTATATTCAACCAAGAATGTTTCTTGGCAGGGTGTAGGAAGTCTTAGTAAGGGTTATAACATTGTTTCAAAAGAAGAAGCAGAAAAATGGCAAACCCGTAACCACGTAAGACCAGCAACACCAGAAGAGGTAGCGGCAGCTTACGGGAAGTAGAAAACTATGGAATTGCTAAGGGTGCCATCCCTGACTACAGAAGCTGAAATCGAAGTAACAAATGCTTCTGAGTCTTATAGCTACACAATTACAGATTTGCAGGATAGGTCTCAGACTTCTGGGACAGCAACATCCAACAGCAATTCAGTAGTTTCTATCGAACTTCCATCGACTTACGACGGGTCTTATATCATAACCGTTGACAGCGTAGATCACTATTTTGATGTAGTGAGGCCATACGTTGATCCAACAACTCAGGGTGACTCGCAGACAGAGATCGATAATTACGCTGACAATGAAGAATTGGCCAGGGCAATTATCGACTCTGTCGTCCCTGAAGGATTTTACTACAAGAAAAAGATTATTGAAACAACTGGGCTTGGAGCAGATTACATTCCGCTGTGGAGCAACGCACACAGCGTCCTGAAGCTTTATGAAAACAATATCTTAATGTATGACTCATCATCTCCAGATGACTATTCAACCAGCTACAGCATCACAAGTGATAGAACGGCAATTGTTGAGGACTATTCTGGCACAATAAACAGGCTAGAGTCTGCATCTTTGGTTATGCCAACTGGGGCCACAGACCTTCTTAATACCCAGCTTGTTTACCGAGGATTTCCAAGGACCTTTGACTACAGGATTGTCCTAGAGTCTGGGTATCCAAAACTTCCTTCAGATATTTCTAGAGCAGCAAAGCTATTGGTAGAAGATATTGCCTGCGGCAAGATTGACTATGCACAAAGATACATGAAGTCTTATTCAACAGATCAATTCAAGATCGGCTTTGACGACAGGGTGTTTGAAGGAACGGGGAATCTAATAGTAGATAAGATTTTGTCTAAGTATGCAAAATCTATTAGAACCATTGGAGTCTTGTAATGGAATGCGGCTCCAAGGATTTTCTTTATCCACTTCAGGCAGACATCTTCTATCCAGAGGTGTCACAGGGTGCCTACGGCAACATTGCCAAGACTTGGTCTAGAGACAGGACCTTGGTTTGTAATCTTGGACCAGCAGGCTCTAGGTTTAGAGAGCAGGTAAATCCAAATGTGGATCTTTCTATGGAGTCTATGCTTGTTGGAAGGTTTAAAGAAGATATTCGGTTTACCCAGGATGATCGCGGCAAGGCAATGACAAATATTGTTGTAAGCAACATTAAAGATAGAAACTGCAACCAGGTGTATGTTGAGACGGCGGGTACTCGTAAAGACCAGGCTACAATCTTTGAGGTGTCTACCGTTACTCCACAGATTGGCCCATTTGGAACTGTAGAGTATTACAGGGTAATTCTAAACAGATCAGAGAATCAGAGTGTGGAGATATGATTCCGAATCCAACAATTAAGTTTAAAAGTTCTAGCTTTCTAAAAGAGATGAACAACATTGTAGCGTATGCTAATGGATTTTTAGAGGGTGCTCATGCAGGGAAAAAAGAATTACTAGCAACAATCGGGGCAAAGACTTTGGTAATCCTGGAACAGTTTATAGATGCAAATGCTAGAACGAACCCAGATGCCCTGCACCATATATATGAATGGCATCAAACAGGAAGTCCCAACGCAAGACTATTTGATTTTGAATACACCACTTATGGCGGTGGGCTAACTTTTAAGTCGTCATTTAGTCAGTCTACCTCAGTAAAAAACGGTTCGCTTGTTCCCTTCTATGACAAAGCAAGGATTATGGAAGAGGGTATTCCAGTAAGAATTGTACCCAAAACAGCCAGGGCTTTGGTTTTTGAGGATGGTGGAGAGACCGTATTTACTAAAGGCCCAGTAAACATAAATAAGCCTGGAGGAAACACACAGGGAGGCTTTGAACAAGCTGTGAGTACATTCTTTAATTCTTATTGGCGTCAATCATTCTTAGAGTCTAGCGGTCTTGCAGCAATTCTTAGTAATCCAATTCAGTTTAAGCAAAACTTGCCAAGGGCAAAACGAGGCGGCAAGGCAGCAGGCTTTGATGTAGGATACAGATGGATATCAGCTAAGGAGGCTAGGTAATGGCTATTGACTACCCACCAGTTTTTATTAACAATTATTTAAGCGAAAAGATTTCTTCGGCTTTCCCTAATTATTTTGACGGGTCTGTAAAGTTTTTTCCAACACAGCCAACTACGATAGACACGCTTACTGAGCAGTTCCCAGATGCATCAGAAGAGCCTTTTGCTGTTTATGACAGAATGTTTAGGATGCAAAGAAACGCATTCCCACATATTCGTACAGAGCAATTGCTTTATTATTTCTACAAAACTTCTGGCGGTATGGATGCATTGATTGAGACAACTCAAGCAGTGCAGGATCTTCTTGACAATGGAGACGAGTCTGCAGAAGACTTAAACTACTGGATTACTCAAAAGTATAACTCTCAAGGCGGCAATACAGAGTCTTTGCCTATTGTTGCAAGGCACCAGCCAGACGAGCAGTATCCGGTTGTTTCGTTTGGCGAAGAGCCATATGCCAAAAGCTTTTTCTTGCCCTACTTTCACGAGGTAAAGATCTACCAGCTAGAAGAAGCAAGAGACATTATTGACTTTGGCACAGCAAGAACTTATGCTGGCAATAAGATAATTATTCAGTACACATGGCATAAGTCTGCGACCCCCTCGACATCTGGCAGTTCTTAAAATAGTTAAAAACACCTGATATACTTATAACGAGGAAACGCGCCTACTAATTTCTTTAGAAAGAAGAGGTGACAAAAAATGGCATATACACGTGGTTCAAACGCCAACATTATTGTTGGTGCATCAGCCCTGTTCACTTATGAGTCCGGTGAGCTAGCAGATGGCGACCTTCCAGCATACGTAGACGCTGAGTCATACAAGACAACCCTGTCTGATGACGTAGCTTTCCGTAACGTTGGATACACCATGAACGGTTTGGAAATTGTTTTCCAGCCCGACTTTGGTGAAGTACAGGTTGACCAGCTTCTAGACGTTGCTAAACTCTACAAGCAGGGTATGCAGGTAAACTTGAACACAGCCTTTGCCGAGGCAACTCTTGAGAACCTTCTCGTAGCCATCGCTGGTCAGGATTCAGATCTGACTTCCGCTGGTGACGAAGGAACTCTAGTTCTCGCATCTGGTGACATTGGAGAATGTCCCGTCGAGCGAGGTCTTGTTGCTGTCGGTCCAGGTACTGGTGACTGCGCTGTAGGTTCCGACCTAGAGCGTATCTACGTTGCTTACCGTGCTCTCTCAATTGAGAACGTTACAGTAAGCTCAAAGCGTGACGAACCCACCATGTTCGAAGTTTCATTCCGCTTGCTACCAAATGACTCAGCCAACTACGGTAAGATTGTTGACCGTACAGTTCCAGCTGGTTCATAGCCAAGTTATAACTTAATAGACAGTGCCCAGGTTAACGCCTGGGCATTGTTGTTTTTTGCTACAATTAATAAATGGCAACAAAAATCTATGACTCTGGAACGATAAATTTAGTAGACGGTACAGAAATATACCTAAAGCCATTAAAGATTAAATACCTTAGAGACTTTATGGACGTGTTTGATCTATTAAAAGCATGTAAAGATGACGAGCAAGCAATTATTGTTTTATCTGAGTGTGCAACAATTACAATGAAACAGTATTACCCTATTATTAAAAATAGAGAAGAGTTGGAAGATCTTGTTGACCTACCAACAATATATAAAATTTTAGATATCGCTGCGGGAATTAAGATTAACGACAAATCAGAAGAGCCAGTAAAAAAGCAAGCAGAGGATAGCGGATCTACTTGGGAAAGCCTAGACTTAGCAGAGTTAGAGGCAGAAGTTTTTTTGCTAGGTATTTGGAGAGACTATGAAGAGCTAGAAACCTCATTGTCTATGCCAGAGATTATTGCAACCCTAGGATCTAAAAGAGATTTAGACTACCAAGAAAAAAAGTTTTTGGCAGCAATCCAGGGGGTAGATTTAGACAAGCAGTCTGGCAAGAATAACGCTAATGCTTGGGAAGAGATGAAAGCCAGAGTGTTTAGCAAAGGGCAGACTAGTGATCCAAACGACATTGTTTCTTTTCAGGGAGTCAGAGCGCAACAAAATGGTTTCGGTATCGGGATGGGCTTAGGCTACGAAGATTTAACTTAAAAAACAATCTCACTATGTTATAATTAATGTACCGTTTATATGCGTATATGAAAGGAAATAAATGGCTACTACAGTAAATGAAGAGAAAGAACTTACTCTCATTGACGGAACAAAGATTAAGGTGCGTCCTCTAAAGATTTCACTTCTTCGTCCGTTTATGAAAAAGTTCGAGGGTATCGCAGATGTAGCATCCGACAACGACAAGTCCATGAACCTACTCATGGAATGTGTTCAAATCGCTATGAAACAGTACAACCCTGAGTTGGCTGGAGATATCAAGACATTGGAAGATAACATTGACCTTCCAACTGTTTACAAGATTGTTGAAGAGGCTTCCGGTGTAAACCTTGGCGAAGTCACCAATCTTATGAACTAATAATATAACCAAGAGGTGCTAGTGGATGGCTGATATTCAGGCTAATATAGGTATAGGTGTTGATACATCACAAGCCTTAGCGTCTATTAGACAGCTACAGCGTGAAATATCAGTCTTCCACACCCTCATGGCCAAGGGCGGTGCAAACGCCGCTGCAAAGTCTATGGCTATGCAGCAAGGCCTCATAAACACAATAAATGAGACCGGCAGATTCTCTGCCAGCATGACTCGCATTAGTTCGAGTACCGAGAGTTTCACAAACGCCCTTGAAAAGAACAAGCTCTCTATGGGCCAGTACTTCCGATATGCTGGGGGTGCTTCTAAAAGCTTTGGAAAAATGTTTTCCAGAGAATTCAACACAATTAACCGTGTCGCCACTGAAAGAGTAAAGGATCTTCAGACCCAATACATTAGCATGGGTCGTGACGCCAACGGGGCGCTTCAGTCTATCAAGGTCCGTCCTCTCGCTCTTGATATGAATAACCTTGGTACCAAGGTACAGCTAGCCGCACAAAAGCAACAAATATTTAATCAGCTAATGAAGCAGGGTACAACAAACCTGCTTAACTTTGGTAAGAATACACAGTGGGCTGGTAGACAGCTTATGGTTGGTTTTACCATCCCCCTGACAATTTTTGGTGCTACTGCTGCTAGAGAGTTTCAGAAGCTAGAAGAGCAAGCCGTTAGGTTCCGTAGAGTCTATGGTGACATGTTCACCACTGATGCTGATACCGAAAAGGCTTTAGCCAACGTTAGACAGCTAGCAGAAGAATTTACAAAGTATGGTGTTGCAGTAGAAAAGACTATTGGGCTAGCGGCAAAAGTTGCTCAAATGGGAAATGTGGGAGAAGATCTTACCGCACAGGTTACTCAGGCCACAAGGCTGGCGGTACTGGGTGGTCTAGAACAAGAGGAAGCCCTTGACACAACAATATCTTTAACAAATGCATTCGGCATTGCAGCAGAAGATCTTGCTGGAAAAATTGCATTTCTTAACGCTGCAGAAAACCAAACAATTCTCTCTATCGAAGACTTTAACGAGGCTATTCCAAAAGCTGGTTCTGTTGTACAACAGCTTGGCGGAGATGTTGAAGACCTTGCATTCTTCCTTACCGCTATGCGTGAGGGCGGAATTAATGCCAGCCAAGGTGCCAACGCACTTAAGACATCTCTAGCTCGTCTAGTCGCTCCGACCGAGGTAGCAAAGAAAGAGATGGCAGCGTTTGGAATTGACATTGTTGGAATTGTAGAACAGAATGCGGGTAACCTTAGACAAACAGTTTTAGCATTGGGACAAGAGTTAGACGGACTTGACGCACTAAATAGAGCAAGAGCAATTGAGCAATTGTTTGGAAAATTCCAGTTTGCTCGCATGTCTACAATGTTCCAAAACATATCTAAAGAAGGTAGTCAGGCTAGCAAAATCCTAGAGCTAACCACAAACAGTATGGAAGAGCTTGGGATTGTAGCCGAAAGAGAGCTTAAGGCGGTAGAGGACTCTCCAGCATTTAGACTTAAAAAACAGATGGAAGAGTTAAAGGCCGCTCTGGCTCCTATTGGAGAAGAGTTTATAAAGGCTGTTGGACCACTTATTGAGTTCGGGACAAAGCTTCTTAAGTCATTTAATAATCTTGGCGATGGCGGGAAGCAGTTCATTGTAATTCTTACCACTGTCGCCGGCGTGGTCGCGCCTGCAGCACTAATGGCCTTTGGTCTTATTGCTAACGGTGTTGCAAACCTTCTTAAATTCTTCCTTTTCTTGGGTAATGCTTTTGGAATGCTTAGTGGAAAGAGCACGCTACTAGGTGGCCAAACTGAGTACATGACTCAGCAGCAGATCGAAGCGGCAGCTGTAGCAGCATCACTAGGACAAAGCCATAGCAATCTTACACAAATCTTTACCTCAGAAGCTTCTGCTATATCTAATTTGGTTGCTCAGTATCGTGCAGCAATACAAGCACAAAGACAGTTGTCTATTGGACAGACCGCTCGTGGAGTAGCGGCAAGGGGAGGCCCCAGACCACAGGGATTTGCCGAGGGTGGAATTATTCGAGGGCCAGGCAGCGGCACATCTGACTCTATTTTTGCAATGTTGTCGAATGGTGAGGCAGTCATTCCAGCCGCAGTCGTTCGGGAAAATCCAGAAGCTATAAAGCAACTAATTTCTGGAAACATCCCCGGATACAGTAAGGGCGGGGTTGTCGGTGCCGGCGAGACAAAGGGTTACACAGACTACGTTGCAAAGTTTAGCAAAGATCTTAACCTTGGTAAAAAGTCAAGAGCTGATTCTGTAGGAGAGCTAAAAATTGGTGGAGAGGCAATTTATTCTCCAGTTGTTTCTAAGATAGCAGAGGAGCTGGGGGCAACCACGCCAGAACAGGTTAGGTCTCTTGTGGCAAGTAACCCACAATTTAAGAAGTTTGCTGGGGATCTTAGCAGAGGAGTTATAGAAGGTGTTGCCGCCGGAGCTGCAGACCAAAACCCAACCGATCAAGAGATTTACGGAATAGTTGAGGGAATTAGGCCCACAGAAGAGGCTGGATATTCTTCAGACTTTATCGCCGCAGAAGAAAGAGCAAGAACAAGGATAACCACTGTAGAGAACACTGCAGAAAAAAGGGTGGACGAAACGGGGAAGGTAAGAACTGCTGGAAGGCAGAAGCTGCTAGAAGAGGGCAGCTTCTATAAGGGTGGCGGTCCAAGATTCCAAAAGGTTGAAGATCTTTTAGAAGGCCAGGTTCCCGAAGGTACTCAGTTGTCGCACCTTGTAGATTACGAAGTTGGAAAACCAGAAGACTTCTCTGACGGCAGAAGAATGACAGCCCCCTCAATGAGGCTGCAAGAAAACCTGGTCGCGGGCAGAGAAACCCTTTATGATGAAGCAACCAAACAAAGATTTGCGGCTCCAGTAGGAACAACAAAAGCAGGGGCCGCAGAAATCATAGCAAACGCTCAACCTTTGGCAGAAACTCAAGGGGCGGAAGACGCCAACGGGTATATGAACGCGGCAGAAGCTGCAGTAGCACAGCAAGCTCCAAGCTTCTTGCCAAATCTTCTAGACGCCGGAGGCTGGAATTCCCCTCACCCAACGTGGGTTTCTCAAGGCGCTGAAGATGGGGAGGGATATCAGGACGCCTTTGAGGCTGCAGCTTCTGGAACAGGAAAGCCACCACTACCTGGAAACCTTGCAGCACCCAAGCCACCAACAACCCCTCTACCAGGAATGGCCCCTCCGCCAACCCCCGCCAAGCCGGGGCTGAGAGGAAGGGTAGCAGGCTTTGGCAAAAAGGTTGGAAGCAAAGCAGAGGATGTTTTCTTTAAAACTGCTCCTGGTAAAAAAATGGCTAACTATTTTGCCGAAACTTCTGGGGCAAATGTTACAGACAGTAAGGGAAACATCGTTTCAACAACTGGGGCACCCGCACCAGTAAAGGTAGTTAATGAGGTAGCTTTTGACCCAGCATTAGAAAATGCGATACGGTCAGGTAACATTGAATCTGAAAACCTTGCAGAAACAATGGAAAGACAGCAAGGCTCTATTGACGACAACACCGATATGGTGTCAGATAAAGTAAAGCAAGAAAAGGCCGCCATCAAAGAAGATAGAAGGCAAAAAAGACAAGCTAGAGCAGGAAAAGCTTTGGGTGCCCTTGGAACTGCAACAATGGTCGCTGGTATGGCAACACAGGTTGACGGTAAGGTTGGAGAAGTTGCCCAAAAGGCTTTGCCAGCACTTGCTGGGCTCTCTGCAGTAGCACCACTTCTAATGGCGCTTCCAGCACCCATAGCAGCGCTTGTAGCAGTAATTGGTCTAGGTGTTGGAGCATTCTTCTTATACAACAAAACAATTAAAGATGCTACTGAAAAAGCAAACAGGCTTGGAAAAGCTCTGGGCACCGGATCTGAAGCTCTTCAAAAATATGCAGATGCCACAGGCAAAGCAAGGCCATCAGAAATTAGGGATAAGCAAAGAGAAGAGATGCGAAGCCCCTTTAAGATTCAGCCAGGGGAAACCCCATTTGGACAATCCTTTGTCGGTTCTGACGAAGGGCAAGAGCTACTGTCATCTGTTAGAGAGATGATTGATTTTAAGGGCATGGACGCCGCCCAAGCCATGCTCACACAACAGCTGCAAGCAGCTTTAATCGAGGGATCTCTAACTCAAGAACAAGCCAGAGGCATTGCCTTAGCTCTGGGACAAGAAATGGACGATCTAAACTTTTCTATGGATGTAAATGCTAAGCTAGTAGACATTTTTGGTCCAAACGGCGAGGACCTTGAGTCAGACCCTCTAAGCTATGCAATAGAACTAAACGCAGAGCTTACTGATCAAACCCTGTCTTCTGGAGAAAACCTTTCAGCACTAACAGAACAATACTCAGGCTTTGATGGGCTAGTAGAAAGTGCAAAGGGTAGCGTTGACGGGGTAACGGAAGAGCTTGCAAAGGTTGAGCCCTGGCTAGAAGCTAACACCCCAGCTTGGATTAATGCAATTTCAAAGGTGCCAATTCTTGGTGGCGCTGCATCAATCTTTAGGCTGGGCGCCCAGGCTACGGCAGCCGTCAAGGGCATGTTTTCGGGTGGAATGGAGGGGCAGGTTGAGCTTGCAGAAGAGGCTGGCAGAAACGCTGCCCTAATTACAGGAACTATGCAAGCGTTTGCTAATAACCTAGACGCTATTGATGTAAGATACGACAAGCTTATAAATTCAGCAGAGCTTGAGGGTAACCTAGACCTTGTAAATCAGCTAACAGAAGAAAAAACACAAAAGCAAGTAGATTACTTAGAAGACTACAAGGCAAGGGTTGACTCTATTTCTGCTCAGTTTGCAGGGTTTGACCCAAGTGTGCAAACAGATATTTTAGAAAACATAGATGAGTCTATTCTTAAAAAGTTTGAAGATGACCCAGTACAAAAAGCATTAGCAGAAACTGCGTTGGAAGGCCTTGATGCCCAAAACCTTTTGCCAGATCAAGAGTTCTTGATTAAGGCTCAAGTCGATGCCGGAAATGTATCGCTTTCAACACTTTCTGCACTTGCCAATGGTGACTCCGTAACCTCTACGTATTTTGTAGAAGCGGTAGCAAATGTTGGAGGAAAAGACGCAGACCTTGCAATGCAAATAGCGCAAGGCTTTGGAGACAACGTAGAGGCAAAACAAAGCTTTATGTTTGATGTCGCTACAGAGAACCCAACAGAAGCAAAAGAAACAATAGAGACATTCAACACAATCAATAAAATGAGAGGTGTTATGGGGGATGACTCAGAAGTTTTGATGAGAGCAACTGTTTCACTCAAAGAAGACGACCCAGCAGCTTACGATGATTTAAATAACGATCTAGACTACTTAAATTCTCTAGATGGCAAAGAAATAACTACCACAATGATTTCCGAACACATTGGAGACGATGTTGCTAGCATAGTTGCAGAAAACCAGGACTACTTTGATTCGCTTCCCCCAGAACAAAAAATTGATTATGTAATTGCTCTAAGATCTATGGCCACAGCATACACAGATCCAGAATTTAAAGAAATTGTGTATGGCTGGGCTTTGGCAAATAACGGTGCTATTGGTGGAATGACAAAGGATGAAATTTTTGGTGCAAATGTTAGCAGATATATGGCACACATGGCCGATCTTGCCACAACTGGAACTGGCGTTGCTTCAGAGACAGAGGCCGACCCTGGTCCAGGAAGCTCAGGCTCTGGCTCAGAGCCACAAGTAGACAGCCTCATCACAAAACTTAGAGATCTTCGTAACGCTACAGTTAGCATGAAGAAGGGCTGGGAGGGTATGCAAGAAACCCTAAGCTCTATTTTTGCTGGCGGAACAACTCAAATGAATATGTTTAATGGTCTCGAAAAACAAATTCGTAGCCTTGGAGTTGGAGAAGGTTTAATTGCACAAATTGTCGGTATGGATCCTGATGAATATGAAAAGCGTAAGAACGAGCTGTTTGAGTTTGATGGTTTAGGGAACATCGTTAGGGCCAAGGGCAAGCTTTTGAATATGAATGCGGCTTTTGACGCAGTGGCTATTGGAGACTACGTAAATGGTCAAGAAAAGTTTATCACAAAAACAAAGAATCAAATTTCAGCAATTAGCACATTGACAGCAAATGGAATGTCTTTGGCGGACGCATATGAGGCAGTACAAGATGAGGCTCTTGCTGCCGCTATTGCTCAGGGTGCGAGCACGGAACAAATTAAAGAAATTCTTAGAGTCACGGAGCTAGCCAAAGAGCTAGAAGAAGATCTTGAAGAGCAAAGAGAGCGCTCTAGAATTTCCGAATCTGTTCGTAAGACTAACGAAGAGTTTTCTAACCAGGTTGCTATTCTGAGAGAGCTTTCTAAGGCACAAGGAGAATACTCCGACGAACAGGTTAAAGCTATTATGGGCGATAAGGACCTGCAAAAGATTTTCTTAGACCCCAGCATTGACTCCAAAGCCCTAGAGGCAGCGCTAAAGAATGCTGAAGAAAAAGCAAACCTTGAAGTTCAGATTGCCATTGCTGAGGGTAGAGAAGAAGAGCTATTCGGACAATACCTAACAGACATTAATGACTACTTTAGTAAAGAGCGGGCAGTAATTGATGTAACCTTTGAAGCAGATACCGCTGCAGACAATGACCTAATTAGAGATGCCCAAAATCAAATAGCTGCAATCCAGTATCAGCTAGATGATTACAATGCCGAGCTTGAAAGAATTTCTTGGCAAGAAGAAGACATTAATGAAAAGTATGACAAGCGTGCAGAAGCTTTGGACAATGTAGCCAAGGCCAATGAAAGAAT
>Ga0102945_1000140_pt1 | contig 22862 bp, 18 predicted proteins | sample SalPonred_H2O_MG_FD_78207 | JGI IMG/M metagenome (GOLD analysis project Ga0102945, IMG submission 78207) | Salt pond water microbial communities from South San Francisco under conditions of wetland restoration - Salt Pond MetaG R2_restored_H2O_MG ...
GATCGGATCTCGGTCCTGCGGATCAGCTGGGAGCCCTTCTTCGAGTTCAGCGATCAGCGCGGCGAGTGGATCGACGCCTTCGGGTGATTCCTCGGTTGCCTCGACACCGGCTGTCTGGGCATGCGTGGTTGTCGTGAGCCCTCGTAGCCAGGTATCCAGAAGCATCGTGGACTTGCAATCCAACTCGTTGTAGTCGCGGATTGATTTCAAGATCGCGTCAGCCTCGTCGTATCGATCCTCGGCGCGTAAGGCCACGACTTCCTCGTACTTGAGGACTGAGTCCATTGCCGTGGATACGTCTTCACCCGAGTGAGTGACGCCGTAGACCGCTTCAATGTATTTCAGCGATAGCGATTCGGTGGAAAACCGCAGGCTGCGTCGCACCCGTGAGTACAGGTCAACCAGGCGGCCCTCACGAAGGATCTGATCAACTTCCTGTTCACGTGTGCCGTGTTGTTGGGCGAGGCGCTGCAATGTGCGACGCTCGTAATCGGCGTAGTGGTACACGTGCATGCCGGGGTCGTGGGCCATACGGTCGAGCACCTCGCCGACGAAGGCCTCGAATGCAACCTTCTCCGATGCTGCATCCCAGGCTTCCCTAGTGTCGAAATCAAAGGCGCCATCGGTGAGGAAGCAGTATCCGAACATGTACTCCAGCCCATTGGGTCCAGGGGCGTATGGGTCGCCCTCCATGTCGAACCACATGTCCAGCGCAGACCGCGGGGGAAGTGAATCCAAGGTCTGCTGATGGATCACCTCAAACAAGGGCGCCGGTTGCCCCTCGCCAGCGACCTGGAGCGCTGCCTGGGCACGCAAGCGATCGAAGGTTTCTTGGGCTACTCGGGTGGGCCGTTGCTCGTCGGTGGCTTGCGCCATCTCATCGATCGTGGCGATACCGGCATCCAGCAGTTTTTGCCGGGTGCTGGATCTGATCTCTTGAATGATCGACAGATCCCGGTCGTGGTGGCGGCCGTCATCGCACCAGGGCAAAAATGCACATCGTGCGCAGGCTTCGCACGGGGGCGCCCACGTGGGCGAGGGCAGCGCGCCCGCGTGGGGGAGGGCAGCGCTGACCTTCTCTCGGTACTGCTGCGCGACTGCAATGAATTTTTCAGCCGGTGCGCTCCAGTCCTGATCACCGGCCAACCACAACCGCACCGTGCGCGGCACTGGGCGACCAAGGCGCACCAACGCCTCGGCGTAGGCACCCACCTGCAGCACTGCACCACGTTTGGCTGAACATGCGGACTTGGCATCGACGGGGGAGTAGATAACCCGGCCATCGGGTGCACGCAGTAACGCACCGCTCGCATCGCGTTCGGCGACCAGAAAATCCGCGATCCCGATGAAGTCCCCAGTAAACAGCGCCGCTTGGTAGATGATGTCGTATTCCTCATCCATAGCTTGCGCCGTTGCCTGCCGAGCGGCTTCATAGGCGGACAAGCTGTGTGCGGTGCTGCCTAGGCGCTTCACCCGCAACGAAGATTCCAGAGCGTTCAATCGCTCCTTCTCGTGGTCGAATCCTCGATCCCGCAACAAGGCCATCGCAGGGTCGGGTTCCGGTGTGAAATCCAGCGCGCCACTGCGGGCGGCTGCTTCTAGGGCCACTTTGTGCGAGCATTCGAATTCCGCGACAATGTCTTGGGGTGAGACCACCCACTGCCCATCTAGATGTTGCGCCACAGCCGTGCCCGCTTCCCCCAGGTTCGTATTGCCAGCCTAGAGCCCAGCCCTGACACCTGGCAGCCGTCGCGGAACCTGCGCCGATCTCCTGTGGGGGTGCCCGACGAGCGCATGACGGTGTCGGTGGATGACCAGCGAAACGGGTAGAAACTCCCAGCAGGTGAAGCGGGTGGCCGGTTGGAGGGGCACGTGTCTGCCGGTGGTGTGACGGTTATTCCCTGCGATGCGAGTCCTGGACTGGTAGAGCGCATCCGTAGCCGCAGTGACTTTGATCACGTTCAATTGCCAGGGGGCGGTGGAACGGACATGGGTTCGGGAATACAGGCAGCACAACAAGTGCGTCCGAGCCCGCACATTCTCGTAGTTTTCACTGACGGATACACGCCCTGGCCGGAACAGCAACCGAGAGAATTTGCATCTGTGATCGTGTTCCTCAGCGAAGGCACCGCCCAAGACAACGTCCCTGCCTGGGCTCGGTACATTGAGTTTGAGCAATCAACTTCAAGCCTGTGATGTCGCGATCTCAGTGTTCGGATGGTCGAGGGCGGCTCCGCGCACTAAATATCTGGTGTGAGACGCCGCTGTTCGTTAGGATTGAAATGCGTTGAGCGATCGATGCGGGCGCTGGTGTTAAGGAGTCTAAGAACTCTTTAGGGGGACTCATCGTGGAACTCGGAGCGACGGGCTGGACAAGTCTTGCGAACGGGGATCCCGCGGAAGCGCTGGAACTTTGGCAACGCGCGTGGCCGGAGTATTCCGGAGGATTGCCATCGGGGGAGATGGAGCGTCGAATCGCCGCCCTTGCCTCGGTGGTGGAGGCCGGCCATTCGAGTGAGGACCTTGATCTTCGTGATGTTGAGCTCGACTTGACAAGGCTCATGCAGCTTCGCGACGGCACGGTCACGCAGGACGAGCAGTTGGCGCTGGTTTCTTCGCTCGGGGATAAGAAGACGTGGCGTGCAGTAGCGCTAAATGCACTCACCCCAGCGCCGGTTCTGGCCGCCCTGCACGAGCGCGGAAACTACAGTCTGCGCGGGGCTGTGGCGAGCAATGCCGCCTTGCCGGTCTCGTTGATGGAGCGCGCGGTCAACGATGACGAGTTTTTGGTCCGGGCCGATGCTGCGAGAAATCTCGCTATGCCGGCGGATTTGTTGAGTCGCTTGGCCCACGACTTTGCCGATGGGGATGACGGTGCCTATGTGCGGATGTTTGTTGGGAGCAACCCTTTGCTGCCGATTAAAGATATGTCTCGATTGGCTTCGGACCACGATGAGTGTGAGGACGGCACGGTTAGATCAGGCGTTGCGAGCAACCCTGGGGCGCCAAGCGACTTGCTCAACCAGCTGCTCCTCGAGGGTGGCGATGACATTCTCGTCATGGCGCTAGGTAACACCGCCTACGATCAGGATCTGCTCCTTCATGCCCTACGGGACCGTATGGCTCAGCCTCGCGGTGGCTACTACGAGGAGCAATTCGCTGCGGAACTTGCCAGTCGGCAGGGTCAATCGTCGGCACCAAATTCAGAAGCCCCGCCTACCACTGAACAGGAGGGGACCATCTGGAGTGCGCTACCCCTGCGGGACAGGGAAGCGCGTCGTGAACTTATCCGAGTGGCGGCTGAGTCAGGGGACGCCACCGCCTGTAGAGCCATGGCTGACGTATGTGTCGTTGATGGCCAACGCGACGAGGTCCTCGCATGGCTCATCAGGGCGGCGGGTGGCCCCACCCCGGCGGAGAGGATCGAAGCTCTGCTGCACCAGCACGACAAGGAAGCGTGGCTTGCCCTCGCAAGTGACCCGAGCATCTCGGTTGAGGTGGTTAGGAAGGTCTACGAAGGGGTTTCCAGCATCGAAGGCCTGTCTTGGTGGCAGGTCTACCGGACGCTGGGCGGAAACCCTGCCGTTCCGGGCGACCTCTTGGAGAAGATCTCACAGAATTGGGGCGAAAACATTCCCTACGCCGTGGGCACGAATCGCATGGCTCCGCCAGAGCTCCTAATGACCTTGGCCACATCTATGGAGGATGACTACGACGATGACTATCCGGAGGACGCGGCGGAAGATGCGGCGGCAAGAGCGGGCGCTGTTGAGAATCCCGGCACCCCCTTAGAGGCCCTGGAGAAGGCGCTGTGGGATCCCGATCTAGATGTGCGGATCGCGCTTGGCGGAAATCTGGCAGCAGGTGCTGGTATTCATATGTTCTTCAAGGACTGGGCGAAGAGGTCCGACGCCGCAACCGCGTCCAGATTGAATGCCGCTATGGCGGCAAACCTGGGCACGGAGGAGTACATCTGGCGTCGAATCGCGAGCGGACATGATCCGCGAGCCCATCAGGCCCTTATCAACAACCCTGCCGTACCGGACGAACTCAAGGCGATGGCACGCCTGGCTTCCTTGGCAGATGAGACATAAGTCGGACGAGATCGTTCGGTTTCGAATGACGGCTTCCATCAATCATCGGTTGTCACGCACATCCTCGTTGTGCTCACCGATGGATACACGCCCTGGCCCGAGGAGGATCCTGGCGAATTCACGTCCGTCATCGTTGGCTTGAGTGTCTCCAGTTCCCGTTCCACGGCGCCCCAGTGGGCCCACATCATTGAGATGACAGACGGCGACGTCAGGTTCTGAGGTGGCGACAGAGATTGGGGGTCGCAGAATCTCTGATTGAGCGCGTTGGACACACGCGCGTCCCTAGAATCAAGAAGGCAGGTTGCATGCTGGCACACGAAGAGTCGGGGGAAACGTGAATCAACGAACGGTCGCGGAGCTCGCTAAGTTTCTAGAGTCCACTTGGTTCGACGAATTCTCTGAGTCGTTAAGTGAGCAGCACGATGCTCCGGTCGGATTCGCATTGGCGCGTGCCGTCCTTAAAGGCTGGGCTGTGGCTTCGGATACCGTGGAGCCGAACTTGCAGGCTGCCGAGGACCTCATGTGCGGCGGGTGATGAGGTGTGATGTCTGACCCCATTCTGCAAACCATCGTGGACGCAGACCCAACGCGCAACGCACCACTGAGGTCACGTTCGGCGACCGGAAAGTCGGCTATTCCGATGAAGTCACCGGTAAACAAGGCTGCTTGGTAGATGATGTCGTACTCCTCATCCATCGATTGCGCCGTTGCCTGCCACGCGGCTTCATAGGCGGACACGCTGTGTGCTGTGCTGCCCAGGCGCTTCACCCGCAACGACGATTCCAGGGCATTCAATTGCTCTTTCTCGTATTCGATTCCTCGATCCCGCAACAAGGCCATCGCAGGGTCGGGTTCCGGTGTGAAATCCAAGGCGCCACTGCGGGCGGCTGCTTCTAGGGCCACTTTGTGTTTGCCTTCGAATTCCGCGACGATCTCTTGGGGTGAGACCACCCACTGCCCATCTAGATGTTGCGCCATCGCCGTATCCACTTCCCCCAGGTTCTTATTGCCAGCCTAGAGCCCAACCCTGACACCTGGCAGCCGTCGCGGATTCCTTCACCGATCACCTGTGGTGGATACCCGGTGAGCGTTACGATCTCGGAAGTGCATCGGTGGATGGCCAGCGAATGGGGGATCTATGAGTACGAGGTACTTCGAATACGTCGGGGCTGATGAACGCCGCGGCACGGACGCATCAAAATTCTGGGAAGTCACCGTCACAGGCCAGGCCATGACCGTGCGCTTCGGCAAGATCGGTGCGAACGGTCAAACCAAGGAGAGCGCCTTCGACTCCGATGAGGGCGCTCAAGCCGAGGCGGACAAACTGATCGCCTCGAAAGTGAAAAAGGGCTACGTCGAAAAGGACGCCTGAGCAGGTATTGCGAGAGGGGGACAGGTGGCACGCGAAATCGTTGTGAGTTTCCAAGGAACTGAGTCATCGTTTGCCTTCAAGTCCATGGATCGATCCGCGCTGTACGGGCGTAGACGACGAGTGGCGCTAGACGCTGACGGCACACCGTGCGCGCGAGCGAGCCTGTTGGACGACGGCTCGCTGCTGCTACGCAGTGGCATGACGGGTCAGGGGTATTTCCTGCCCGATGGTCAGTTTCTCAAGCAAAGCGACCTCGAAGCATTCGATGCTGCGGGAACGCCGTTGGACAAGGTGCCCAGCACTATTGGTGTCGCTCAAGAACTCCACGGCCCCGTCTCGCCGACCGAGGTGTTGGACATGCGACTGGAATCCATTTACGCACTGGAGTCCGACGGTATGGATCCGGCGCTCAAGAATGAACTGGACTCCGGTTCGATCTTTCGATTCGACTTCAACTTCCGTGAGGACTACCGAGCCGAGACGGCCTTCTTGGTGGCCAATGACAATGGTGCGTTCGCTTTGGTCGGTGTCCCTGTCACGCATGAATGGTCAAGCTTTGATCTCGCAGTAGAACTACCGGCAGATGAGACAGACAGCGATGATGATGATCTCGACTTCGACTTCTAGGGGCGATGCATGACCGCTATGCGCCGACTACACATCTCCAACGCGGGCGCCCGAAACGCCGTCATAGCCGCCAGCAGCGTTCAACCACCGGCCCCTCCCCGCATGGGCAAGAGCGGGCAAACAGCGACGTTCCGCCGATATGTGGCTGCCGGTGAAGGCACCTTGGACGCGGACCTGACCGCCCGCCTGGGAGATGACTACGCCCAGGCGCTCATCGATGACGATCCAGAGATCGCATTCGATGTAGTGGGGCGATTCATCGACACCACCCAAACCGTGCTGGTGACTGAGGCCGGTGAGCCCCTGTTCGCTGCACCGCAAATCGTCGAGATCTCCTACGGCCCCGACGGCACCGAACTCGAACGCAAGGAGCCCTCAGAGACACCCGCCACGGTGACAGACGCGCTCCCAGCCCGCTGGACCGGCCGCACGATGCCCACAGGTGAAGTCGTCCGCAAATTCGCTTTCAAACGCACCCTGCAACTGCAACACGTCGATGGCGTCACCTTCGACTTCCTCTATGCCATGGCCAAGGAGCTCTCGGAAGGCGGCGTCATGGTTCTGCTGGGTGCAGGAGATAAGGGCAAAGACCCCCTGATCCTGCAACTGAACGGCTCGCCGTACCGGGGTTTCCTGGAAGGGCGCGTAGATGGCGAGCGCTACATCCTGCTGCTACACCTCAGCAACATGGAACTCAAACGACCCACCGCCAAGGCAGCGGACGGAGAGCCATCATGACCGCTATATCCGTCAGCAAGCCGGGCGCATTTGACGACGGCGAACTGAAATCGCTGATCGATATGTATCGCCAGGTCGTCACCCAGCGCTACACGCCGTGCAGTCCCCAGGACATGGAGCGCATGCTGGTCGCGCCACCGTTCTACGTGAGCCGCAAGATCGACGGTGAACTGTGGTTCCTGCGCATTTCACCAGACGGGTCCCAGTTGATCGCGGCCAACGGCCGAGTAATGACCGGGGATGCAGCCATCTTGGCCGAAGCCCCCGATAAGGCTGGAACCGTCCTGGCAGGGGAGTTGCACGTGCCCAAGGCCGATGCCCGGGAACGTGTAGGTGACGTTCCGGCAGCCCTGACCACCGATGCGGGACGTTTGAGCTTTGCGGCGTTTGACGTCATCGAACATGCTGGTACCTCGTGGCGTGACATGACCTACACCCAACGACTAGAGATCTTGCGCGACGTCTTGCCCACATCGGGGACTATTCATGCAGTACCGGTCACCACGGTTTCCAGCCCCGTCGATGTTGCGGGCTTGTATCAAGATCTCGTCGAGACCACCGGAGCAGAAGGCTTAGTCGTGCGATGCGGAGACGGTCGCATCCTGAAGGTAAAACCCGAGAACACACTCGACCTTGCGGCTCTTGGCTTCACCACTCGTGATGGAGCCGGGGGTGAGGAAGTTCGATCACTGCTGATCGGGCTGCACGTCGAGGACTCAACCTGGGTCCCACTGGGCACCATTGGAAACATGGCCGAAGGGATCAACCGGAGAGAACTCCTGGACCTGGTGTTGCCCCTCGAAACGCCGAGCAACTACCGCAAAGCCGCCTCCAGTGGCCAGTTATATCGAATGATCCGACCGGAACTACTCGTCGAGTGCACAGTGTTGGACGTTCAGGCTTACGACTCCAAGGACAGCCCCATTCGCCAACCACGGCTGAACTTCACCGACGATGGCTGGGGCGTTTCGTCACCGATGGTAGCGGCGACTGTCATCAACCCCGTGGTTCAACGGCTTCGCTTGGACAAGGTTGACCCCCGCGACGGCGCGCGGTGGCAGCAAATCGAGACCGTTGTCGCTCCGCAGCCACCTGCAACTGTCGAAACGAGCGACGTTGAGGTCATCCGCCGTCAAGTCTGGACCAAGACCTCAAAGGAGAAAACCGACGTACGGAAACTCGTGGTGTGGAAGACCAATCGGGATGAGATCGACCCCAGTTATCCGGCGTACGTTGTCCACTGGACGGACTACAGTGCTGGACGCAAGACACAACTCACAAGGGAAGTGCGCCCAGCCATGACGAAAGGATCAGCAAACGACCTGGCGGAGGCTCTAATCGCCGACAACATCAAGAAGGGCTGGGAGCTAAGGCCATGACAGCTCAGTCTCCGATCGATACCGCACTGGACACCTACGATCGATCTGTCGATGACTTCGTATCCGTCATCGACGACTCCTATCCCGGTTCGGCGTACGTACTTCGATGTGGAGATCTCTACCGTTACGTCGAGAGTGAAGTCCCCGACTTTGCGGATTCACAAGAGGGAGTCGATCTATTGGTTCAAAAGGTCCAAGAGGCTCCTAACGATGATTGGTGGCTTGCGGACGATGAGTTGTCAACTGCGATTTGGGCTGCGCCAAGAGGGACCATCACAGGAACCATCGGTTGCGCGCGGACCGGCGACGTGGGTTCGGTAATTCGTGCAGCTGCGATTCACTGCCAGGGCTACGACTACTGCGGTTCAGGGCCCGCGTTAGTAGAGGGGTACGGCCAGTTATTGCCGGCGATCGCATCATCCATCGGTGCTCAAGCGATCACTCGCGAGCCCACGGAAGTCGTTGCAATGTGGTTTGACATCGAAGGATACGCGAACCGCATCAGTGTGGACTGGTTAGCTGCAGCGTCGTCTCCGTACCTCGGGGACTCTGAACGGAGTGATTTCATTAGACGGATGTCTTGGCCCGAGCAGTCGCTAACGACCCTTGTTGCGGTTTCGGATGCGATTGGGATCGACCTAGCTGATTCTTTGGGTCGAGACCGCATCGCATCCGCACGGTTGGCCTGGGAGGCTCTGCTTTCAACGCTTCACAGCGTCCCGGAGGATTCCAATGACGGGGTCGAGATGTACGGAGTTTTGGAATACGCGTACCTACTGTTCTATGTGGCCCGGGACATAGCCGTCCTAGACCAAGCGGCGGGAACCCCAGGCATCGACTTGGACAGTCGATTCCCGTGGCTTCTTGACTGGGCTCCCGCTGAATTGATGTTGGCTGCTGCATGGCCGCCTCAGTGAGTGTGGTGGATATGTAAGTACTGGCTGGGCAGCTTTGCGTCGGCATACTCCTTGATGCAACCCTCAATTTGGGCTGGACGCCGACCCAACGTCCGCTCCTGCCGATGTCGACGGTATTCAGCCTGCTGCGGATTTGTATGTATTGGTTGCTTCAGCCTTGTGACATGTCTAGTCTTTAAGAAGATGCGGGTCGCCCCTAGCAATTACGCCCCGGTGCTTCGCCGGGGTAGCAGTAAAGCTAGACAACCTTCATCGGCTGCCGATGTCTCTCGGCGCCTCCACCGCGCGCGCGCCGGGGCTACAAGCGCTGAGACGACTGAGGACAGTCACGTTGGTAGCCCCGGCGCGCGCGCGGCTCCAACGCCTACAGTGATCGGCACCGATCGCTGAGAGGACGGTAGGGGCGGCCTGCACCTTTGAAGAACGGGGGAGGCTGCAAGTGGCGTCATCGCGAGGAGTAATCGACTTCGCTGCGGTTTTCTCGAATTCAGCCGGAACCGTAGCGCTAGTGAAACTCGATCGAGGACCTGAATCGCTTGTCCGCTTATTGGTCGATGTACCTATGCCATATGGATCGGACCTGCGAACATGGGCTCACGGGGGTTGGGCTGACGGCGACTTTGTCCAAGGTGCATTCGGCTATCAAACTGATCCTTGGGAACTCTGCAGCTTTTGGGGATCTGTCATAGCTCCTTCGCAGCCCGCGGCTCGATTTTGCGGACAGTGCGGTACCTCACGGACACCGGGGGGCGGATTCTGTGGCAATTGCGGCGCACCCTTTACTGACGCAGCCGGTGGATCCATGGATCTACGAAGTGAAGTCGAGTCGGCCCGGGGTAGTAGTTCAGCGTGTGCGGAGTTCATGATCAAATTGATCGATACCTATTCATTGCGCGACGCGAGTGATGAGACTCGAGGGTTGTTGTTGGGCAAACTTCCCGAAGTCCTGCAAGACCTTCAACTTTCGAAGTTCATTGATGGCAAAAACGAATCGTCCGAAGCTGGGGCACATCGGCTGACGTTGCAGTCAGCCCAGGCGCTGGCTGAGAAGTTCGAACGTGACGAGGTGTTGAGTCCTCCAGATCTCGAGGTGATGGCTGTTCTGCTTGAGAGGGCACCGATTCAATTCGGTTACTGGGGTCCGATGAAGTCCCTTTTGAAGAGAGTTGACCCAAACTTGGCGCCGCAATCGTTCGGCACTGCGCTTGGTCGATTGTCACGAGCGAATCCCGGTGGTGAGCGAAACCCCTCTGGTGACTGCGAGAACCTGAGCGAGCTTGCAGGCCTGTTCTCACTGCCATCTAGATCAACACTCAACTACATGCGTCGTCGTATGCGACGAAAGCTCTCGGCACTCGGTGAGAGTGATCCTTATGCCTATGTGCAAGTTGCAGCCGCCGCGCTTCTGGCGTCTGATAGTGACGTTTCGAGCACGGACTTCATTTCCGGATATGTCATGTTCGGTGCGGCCTCGTACTTGACCGACAACAGTCGAAGGGTGCAAACCTCAGTTAGTCAGGACAATGCGCGCTATCCCCATGCGGCTGCTTGGCGCACGAATCCGAATGCAGCGCGGAAAGTTTTCGATGGGATCCAAAACTCCCCTGAGATCTTCACGTTTGCAGCACAGGTACTGCAGTCAGCCGGTGAAGCATTGCCAGCATTGAATCAACGCACGGTGCCTTTGGCGCTGGCCAGCACTGATCACACGATCGGCGCTGTGGGGCTTTCGAGTGTCGCTACGGCACCTGGTTGCTGGGATGGGCTGTCTGCCGACACCTGGATGTCGATCTTCAAGAATGGCTACGAGGCGGATTTGCTCTACATCTGTAGCGCCCTTCTTCAGCGAGAGCGCATCACTGCCGTTCATTCGGCGGCCTGGCAACTACTTGATGGGCCGCCAACCACCTCTTTGGGTGATGAAGAGTCAACAGCCGTTTGGGGAGCACTAGCCCAGGTATATGTCGCCTACACCCGGCCCAATGAATACGACTTTCGGCAGTGGCCCACGTCGCCGAACGCAGACCAGTGGGCCGTCTGGGCGCTAGCAGACAACTACACCTTTGAACTCAACCCCGAACTGTGGCGTCGAACGCTCGATGGCTTGGTGTGGGCTGGCCTGGGGGCTGCCCTCGTCCATCTTTACGCTGATGAAAGCGTGGAGTGTCCTCAAGGCAATTTGGACCTGATCGAAGACGTCGCGGCCAGCAAAATGGATGATGCTGCCCGCGTGGGTACGGCGGAACTTCTCTTGGAAAGAGACATCAGTCGGGCCTGCGATGATCTCGCATGGCGGCTCATGGACCGAGCCACAAGTCCGGATGAAGCAGCTACACATCTATGGTCGTGGCTGGTCGAGTGCGATATGGCCGCCGAACGCCGATCAGAACTGATCGGTGAATTCCTCAGCCGCATCAACGCTGATCTCGCCAGAGCCCTCATTCCTGATCTGATTGGCAATTCCGTCTTGAGCCTTGCGCCGGACCAATTAGTTCGAATCCTGTCATCAAGCACTGAGGCAGCTGCAATCCTGTGGCGCGCGCTTTCGGATTCAGCATCAGAAGAGGTTTTAACCCTCGTTAGCTCGCATCGGGACCTACTGGTCATAGTGGGCGATCAGGTTGCGGGTGAAGAGGCACCAAGGTTCACGGCAGATCAGCAGGAACTGCTAACAGCTTATCTGCGCACTGGCACCGATCGCATCGCACGGGATGTTGAGTTCGGCGTCGCTCTTGCTTGTTTGCCATCTCCGGATCTGCAACGCATCGCGTTGGCGGAACTGGAGTCGGTGGGTGCCGTACCCAGGGTGTGGATGCGATTGGCTGAGTCAGGGTTGCCGTTGGCGTTGGCGGCTGCCCGTCGTTACCTAGAGTCGATTACGGATCGTCGACTTGCTACGCAGTCCGTACTCGCGGCTATCGATAGCTCCGTGCCCACGGTAAGAGACTTAGGCCTTGGACTCTTGGACTCGCGTCGCGCCTATCTAGACGCAACTGAGATATGGGCAGCACTGGTGGAATCAGATGACCCGCTCGTCCAGTCGCGAGTTGCTGAAGAGTCCCTTATGGATTCTTGGCCGTCCACAGTTGACCTCGATTCATTCGACCGCCGAGTCCTTGTCACCAGAAGAGTGAATCGTGGCGCCAAGGAGCGAATCAAGACTCGCCTGGAGTCATTCGAACGTGGAGACCTCGCAGCCCTCATTCGACCGGCCCGAATTAGCGCACTCACCGAATTAGCGAACAGCCTGACCGATCGTGATAGCGAATGGGCGCTCCATCGCTTGGCACTTCTGTCGCTAGCGGGGGTCGAGATGGAGGAGATTCAAGTGGCTATCACCACTACAGGGGGCACTGATGGTTAGCTATAACGGCCAGTTCACCACTTCGCATGCCGGGGGAGATATCGAGTCCAGCGCTGTGGACTTCGGTGCAGATGTCAGTCAGACCCCAGTATTTCTCAGCGTGGATGTGATCCCGAGTTACAGCTTTGCGCGTCTCATGCTTGCGTTGGGCCGCGTGGTCCGAATGCAGGACACAGGCGCTGTCAAGGATCACAGTGCTTACCAGGAGTGGGTTCACGGTGAATATCTGAAGGAGTTGCCCGATCAAATGGCTTCGGGCCTAATCCAGGTCCCACAACTCAAAGCACAGCACCGCCAGGTCTCCGAGCAGATCGGTGCTCTTCGCCAGGTGGTTTCCACCTATCAGCGTCATGATCCTTTCTGGGATCAGCGCCTTGCCTTCTGGAGTTGGCTGAAGAATCACAATCGCGATGCCTGGTGGGTCTTGGATCCCATAGTTAGCGTGCAGCCGGATGCCACGTTCTTCGAGGCGTTCTCGCTAGATGAATCAATCTATGCTCGGGTGACCCTGCCGCACGAGGCGACGGTAGCCGACCAAGAACCAGTTCTCGGGACCACGAATATCGACTTCGGTGTCGGCTTGGAGCGCGAACTGGCTCGCACTCGCTCCTACCGACCGCTGCACCTGTCTGTCGGTGCTGACGCGGTCTCGTTGCAGACAGGTGTGTCATCAACCGTTGAACGCAAGATCGACTTGCCCGAAACTTGGGTTCGCGGACTTGTCGAAGTGCAAGCTGCCTTGGCTCTGTCGCCCATCACAGTGACCATCAAGGCTTCAGCCTTAGCGGACATTCTCGCTGTTCTCGAGGCAGAGCGGGAGAAGCACGGTCCCCGTGCACTCGTATTTCTCTTGACTCCCGGGGAGCCAGTGACGGTCCTCATCCAGCCCTGGGGGCAGAGAATCGTCGCCTCGGACACTCCGTATTCCGGGCCCGCTGCACAAGAGATCAAGGTGTGGGGCCGTAGACGGCTTCGGGTGCTCAAAGATCTGCTTCCACTGACCGATGAGGTTACCGTCCGCTTGGTCGACTCAGGCATGCCGTCCTTCTGGAGCATAGGTATGGACGGGATCGACTTAACCATCGGCCTATCTGGCTGGACTTCACAAGACTGGGCCGGAAGGGCGCGATTCTCGGCCATTTTGCCGGCTTCAGCCGCGCAAGGGCCGGTCGACGCCGCTGCTACGGAATTGCGATCGCGCTCATCAATGACCGTCGACGATCTGGTGAGCGCCTTGAATGTGTCACCTGGTGAGGCGCGAATCCTTCTGCAGCGACTATGTGTGGCTGGGACGGCCATGTACGACGCCACGACGAATCGTTACAGGTGGAGAGCACTTTTCCCGACGGTAGACCTTTCGGCTGATACGGGTGCGGGCCTCGAAGAGCGGCGTGGCGTGGAGCTCTATACGGACGGCGTCGTCGCGCTTGTCAGTGATGAGATTGAGGAAAAGGAGCGTACAATCCGGACTACCGTCAGCTCGAATGACCGAATGAACTCGGTCACCATTCGTCGTGATGAAGACAGCCGCGTGCTGTACGCCCAGTGTGACTGCTCACATTTCAGACACCACAAGCTGCGCCAAGGACCCTGCCGACACATCGTTGCCACCAGTTTGGCGGGTGGGTGACGTGAGTGAGAATCGCGCACTCGCCGAAGACTGGCGTGAGCAGGTTCGAGCCCGAGGCAAGAGAGCTTTTGAAGACGAAGAGATGCTCCGTCTTGGGTTTCTAACGGCTGATGATGTTGCCCGGGTCAACGAGCAGGAGATTTCCCGACAGCAATACACCCAAGCCCTCGAGGAACTTGAGACAGCTCACCGTGAATTGCGCCGCATTGAAGCTGAACTGCGTGAACTTCAAGATGTCGATAAAGCCATTGCCCAAATCCGAGCGCGACGTATCGAACGTGTGCAGTCTGAGGCGAAGGTCAAGAGGGCTCAAAGGATCGTAGATCGAGCTAAACGCTCCGAAGCCGAACGCGAACGTCGCCGTACGGCACCGACCTTCTTGGGTCGCGGAGTATCGGATCACCTCGATTTCACGCCGACAGACTCCTCGAATCTGGCTGCCAGGAACCTGCCGGAATTGCAGACTTTCGTTGATATTGCGAGGGCACTCGATATCGAGCCACAGAAACTGCAGTGGCTGTGCTATGAGCGGGGTGCAGCTGGCATCGACCACTACTGCAGGTTCGAGATTCCTAAGCGGTCGGGCGGAGTCAGGCTGATTTCTAGTCCCAAGCCAAATCTTCGAGCTTCCCAAGAATGGATTCGAGAGAGTGTCCTCTCTTTTATTCGGCCTCATTCCGCAGCAATGGCGTTTCGGCCAGGTGTTTCGATCGTAGATAACGCAAGGGTGCACGAGAGGTCCGCAATTGTTGTTCGAATGGACGTCAAGGATTTCTTTCCTTCAATCACTTTCCCCAGGGTTCGAGGATATTTTCAATCGCTGGGCTATAACCCTGGCATCGCCTCGGTTCTAGCACTGCTGTGCACTGATGCTCGGCGAGTTCAGGTAACGCACGGTGGAATGACGAAGATTGTGGCCTTAGAAAATCGAAGTCTGCCTCAAGGAGCTGTCACATCCCCGGACTTGGCCAACCTGATCGCAGGCAAACTCGATAGAAGGTTGCACGGACTCGCCAAGTCGACCAACTGGACGTACACCCGCTACGCGGATGATTTGGTGTTCTCCACCAAGGATGAACAAGGATCACCGCATCGGTTAATTCGGACCGTAACAACCATTGTCGAAGACGAAGGCTTCGAAATCAATACCGAGAAAACGCGGATCATGCGCAGCCCGAATCGGCAAACGGTGACGGGACTGTTGGTGAATGACGAGGTCTCTCTCACTCGACGTGACCTGCGTCGTATTCGATCTTTTCTCCATCATTGTGAAACAGAAGGTATTGATCAAGTTAGCGCCCGGATCGGAAAGGATGCTCGAGCCGTAGCTCGTGGATACATCTCATTTGTTCACATGGTGTCTCCAGCAACGGCAGATCGACTGCGTCTACTGCATCGGTGGATTTGATGCATTCAAGTGCTTCGGATTGGAGTCACCTGCTGTCCAAGCCTTGGAAGCCAGCCAACCACACAGGCGGCTCGGTTCCCGAACTTCCTGACGCTGTCGTTGAACGTCCCAGTCGGGAAAGTGGTCTTCGTATCCTCTCGATGGGTGCAGGGGTGCAGTCGACGGCGCTAATGATGTTGGCAGCTGAGGGTCGCATCCCAAGCTTCGATTTCGCAATATTCGCCGATACTGGCTGGGAGCCGAAGGAGGTCTACGCTCACCTCGAGCGGGTCATCCGTGAGATCGCCGAACCCGCTGGAATCCCGGTGATCAAGGTCTCCAATGGTGATCTCCGATTGGACAGCCTCTCCGAGGACTACACGACGGTGCTCCCCCTGTTCTTGCGAAATCCTGATGGTGGCACTGGCTTACTCTCTCGACAATGCACGCAGAACTACAAGTTGCTTCCCATTTACCGGTATGTGCGTAAGTGTCTCGGAGCTGCTGTGAGTTCCCATCAGTGCAATGCCTGCAAGGGTGCCGGTGTGCGCGTTCCGCCGTCAAGAGACGGCATCGTCCGCGGGGAAGTGGGCGAGTGCTCTGTGTGTCGAGGCTCTGGCTCTCGTGAGCGGGTTGGTCCGATTTCACACGATTGCTGGCCGGTCACGATGGCCATCGGCTTTTCAGTCGATGAGGTTGAACGCGTTGCTCCGTCGCGGCGCCGTTACGTCACACACGAATATCCATTGCTTGACCTCGGGTGGGCCCGCGAGGACGCTCTCGGATACTTAGCAGACCGCGGATTCGAATCGACACCTCGGTCGGCCTGCGTTGGGTGTCCTTATCACTCAGATAGAGAGTGGATCAGGCTTCGTGAACAGTCGCCTGATGAGTGGCTGCAGGCGATTGCATTCGATGCTGAAATTCGCCACGCTCCTGGGTCGTCGGGTCTTCGGGGGCAGGCATTTCTCCACCGTCGGCTTCTACCCTTGGCTGAGGCTGTCGACCAGGGTGGTGACTCGGTCGAACTGCCCGGCTGTTCACCCTTCGGATGTCGCTCAGCTGCTGGCGTAGGGAGCGCCGTGGAGGAGGCACTACTAGATAGAGATGAGTTGGTCGACAGCCATTAACGCTGTAAGGGCGATACGGCTGTATCAACGTTATGCAATGAACCAGGCAGTTCAGGCAAGAGCAGTACCGCGGTCGCTACAAAACTTCGCGTGTGGTTCACGGGGGCTCCCACATTGTTTGCAGCAGGCCGCCTTGCCAGGCCCTGGAGCCGAAGGAGTGGCGGAAGTATCCGCAAGGAAGCGACCGAGCGCAGCGTCCTTCCATTCCACCTTGGACGTTTTGGTGAGGGGGCTCGCTAGCGGTGGGAGCTCAGCTCGTAGTCCTCGAGCTTCTGCCAGAGCCAGCTCGACGCTGTCTTCACCCAACTCCAACGCCCGCTCGAAGTACGGGATTGCCTCCTCGCAGCGACTCAGCACGGAAAGTGTGGAGCCCATGAGATCCCATAATCGAGGAACCTGGTGTTGCTCGTTTGGGTCATCGGCTATGTCGATCCCTCCGGCGAACCAAGTCTCCGCCTCAGCAAAACGCTCTTGATCAAACAACAAGGACGCGACAGTCAGGCATGCTGAAAGGTTGCCCAGCGAGGCTCCTCGCTGAAGGTATCGCCAGCCCTGGTCATACTCTCCGTCCAAGATCCGTCTATGACCCATCACCGTCCATGCCCGAGCCATCTATGCGGAGCGGATGTCGGAAGACCGACTGAATCAAACGCTGTGACGATCAGATCCACATCCTGTGCACCACCGATCCGTGTCAGCGAATCTCTGACCACACATCGAACAGAATGCTGAAGGCATGGGTCGGGTTCGGTCATCTCCGTCTGCATCAGCAGGTCGAGACTCCGTACCAGATGTCTCTGGCTGACGGTAGTTTCTGTGACGCTTGTGCTTGTGGGAAGGCACGTTTTGGGGAGGACTTGGACTTTGGAGCCAAGCTAGATTTTGCGCAGCCTGCTCATTGCCTCCAGCGGCTGCCTGTTCATACCAGAGGCGGGCGCTCTCTCGATCATCATTCAGGAGCGCTATATCGCCGAGGTTAATCATTGCATTCGTGCTGCCGCCTGCTGCCGCCTGTTCGTACCAACTCTGCGCTTCTTCATGCTTGTCAGCCATTCTCAGAGCTACGGCATAGTCGTTCATGGCCTCGACTTCACCACGCTCAGCGGCAATGCGAAACCACTCCTCAGAATCTGACAAGTTGCCGTTTTGTTTAGCCAGGATCCCCAAGTTATAGGCAGCAGTCTCGCTGCCTAAATCGGAAGCGCGAAACCACCAATGTTGCGCAGTTTCGAGATCTTCCTCCCACAAAGCTAACTGTGCACGATTGAATGCGGCTTCTTGGACTCCGAGGTCCGCCGCCTTCTCGGCCAGTTCCGCGCTGTAGGTCAGATCGTTCTCGTTCATCGCAATCACAGAGAGGTTGTAGTACGCGAGCGGATACGGGTCTGGCCCCGTACATGCTTGACGGTACAAGCGCTTGGCTCCAGTAATGTCTCCGCTGCTTTCAGCCACATAGCCCAAGTTGTAGACGGCGCGCGCACTGCCCAGCGCAGCAGCTTGGTTCCATAAATCCACTGCTCCCGCGCTATCGCCGCCATTGGACAGTTCCAGTGCCCGATCACACAATTCTTCCGCATGATTCATGAATGACCATGCCCCCCTCAACGTCAATGCTCTCACGCAATGCTATGTCAAAAAGTATCGAAGACGCTTCACTCTCGTTCGCTCGCATTCGTGCTCACCTCTACGGCACCCGTATAAGCCCTCCGTTCCCTACGAATGTCTCTAACTCCCCGCCGAACTCCAAAAAGGCTTAGCGAATTGACTCAGGAAATCCGTGTACAGTTAACGAGTAGGGGAGGCGAGCCATGAAAATTGGCAATCATGCAAGTTCATCGGGATACGCTCTGTCGGACCCGCGAGAGTTTGAAGCCAGAGGGCCGTTGGATGGAGCAAACCCGGGAACAGCGTGGACCAACCTCGTCAGGACGATTTCCGCAGCACTGGCCGTGTCCTGGTTCGAGGAATATGAGTCGCAACCCTTCACACAGTGGATCCAAGACAGCCTTGAGTTCTCTGAAGAGGGAGCAAAGCTGCTGAGAGAACAATTCTCGGGCTTGGCATTGAGTGACCATCAAGTAGCACCAACGATGCTCCAGTCTCCGGATGTTTACGGGGAGTCGATTCCTCTGAAGGAATCAGCGCTCGCGCAGTCGATTCTGCAGGTATTCGCCGATCGCAATATCCGCGGCGAAGAGGTTCACTACCGGAGTCTGGGCGGCTGGATTGTGGAGGAGGAAAACGCCTACTTATGGATGGGAGCCTGGGGTACGTCCTTCGGTGATCGCGATCATGTGTGGTTCGAAGTGCGCCGAGACTCCGCGGGCGTGGAGCGTGCAATTTTCTTCTCTAATCTTCTAGTAAGTACCCGAGTCGTGCGTAGCATTCAGATCAGTGAACTCATCGAGTCGATAGTTATCGGACTCTGGTGTCAAACACTCCTCTACGTGAGTGAAACACCATTTCCCTCAAGTTTCATGTCCTTTTCCCGAGACATAGCTATGGAGTCCTTGCCGGTCGGTCGGCGACCACAGCCTCTTGCCTGGGTCGAGAACTTCGCGCTGACCGCATCCGTTGTTGGAGACGCGCCGCTTAAGCAAGTCTCCGTAGACTTCCGGACCTTTCCGCTCGTAATCAAGCAAGGATATGTCGTTCCTGCGTTATCTGCCGATGGTCTTCCGGCGGCAGTGAGTGTTGCAGTCGATTCGCTTGTGAATGCCGCAAGTATCGTTCAGGACGGGTTCCTCAACGCTCGAAATGACGACTCTCCTGCCACATTCGACCAAGTCTTCCTCTCCGAATTCGATCTTCAGGGTGGAGATATCGGTGTTGTCAATGGCTACGCGAGATGGATCCCTGAACCACTCATCGGTAGTCTCGTGCGGCGATCGAACGAGAATTACCACCTGACGACACAGGCCGATGAATCCGATCCGGAATTGCGTGGGGCCCTTCAGTGGATTGCAGACAACGGTGCTGGTGCGAGCGTTGCGTCAGCGATTAATACTCTCGCCTACAGCTTCTTGATTCCGTCGGGCGACTATGAGACGGCAGCGTTCTATTTACGCCAAGCCATAGACCTGCAGATCACCAATGAGTCGACGAACGCCGTGGTGAACTATGGATCGATGCTCCTGGCATCTGGCGAGCGCGACGAAGGTGAACGAATGCTCCGGGAAGCACTGGAACGCCCAGACAGGTTCGCGGAAGGGGAAGCTAACTACCTCCTGGGGTGCCTCTATCGCGAAGGTGGCGATGCTGCCCGCGCCACAACTCATTTTGAGAGAGCTATTGCGTCGGACGATCCACAGTTCTCGGTTCTCGCACGGCAGGAGATGCAGAGCGGGACAGTCCAGTTTGGAGCTGACGATGTAGGACGGTCGAAGGCTCGCTTTTGTCACAACTGCGGAAATAGGTTTGCAGCAGATGATCAACGATTCTGTATTGAGTGCGGTAGTAGCCGCGAGGCTTAACGAATTCGTGGTGATTTCCGGCATCGATGGGGAATTGATGGATGAAGCGGGGGAGCGATGGTCATGAGGGCTAGGTGGAGGCGCGACTGGCTGCTGGAGTCATCCACGCGGCGTGCACCGGACGTCGTCCCTCCGAAGGTCACGTTCGCAGGTAATGTCACCGATCGCTCGAGTCTGCCGGCAGGGCGCCGCGCAGCTCACGCTGTCCACAAGGTCTTTAGGGCGGTTGAGTGGAATGTGCACCAGAGCCATAAGTGGGCACCTCGAGGCGGCATCCGTGACTAGCAACTTTTGCACCGGTTGCGGGCAGCAGCGTGTTCGCGGGGCCAATTTCTGTGGTTACTGCGGGAGTGCGTTCGAGTCGGTCAGCAATGCCACCGGCGCGGACGTCAATAATGAAGAAACTGTCTCCCCGTCTACGCGGGGAGACGATAGTTTTCCTCTGTCGAGCAGTAGCCGGGAATTGGCGGAACGCCAGGCCGTCCAAGGCGATAGCTTGGCGATGTACATCTTGTCATTCGACGCAGAACATCGCGGCGATTCTGACGGTGCCCGCCGATGGCGGGAGATGTCGGCAAACGCTGGCAATAGTGACGCTATGACATTGATTGCCCTGAAGGAATTCCAGGACGGGAATATGGAGGCCTTCGACTTTTGGGCCAGACAAGGTGCAGAGGCTGGCCATTTGGAGGCCTTGAAGTTTTTGGGTATTCACGCGGTTGATCAGGGGAATTGGGTGGACGCGCGCACGTGGCTGAGCCCGGCGGCAGCTGCAGGTGACAGCACGGCCAAGGTCTATTTGGGCTTCGTCGAACGGGCGAATGGAAATACGGACATCGCTCGTGAGCTATTTGCCGCAGCGGCTGAAGATGGTGATCCTGCAGGCATGTATGAGGCGGGCCTAGAAGCCCACATGAGTGGTGATGACCGGGTTGCTCGAGAATGGTGGCTTCGTGCAGCGTCCGCTGATGACTCCGATGCTATGTATGGCCTGGGGTCTATCGCCTGGGGGGAGGAAAGACTAGAGGAGGCTGCTGATTGGTTTGAGCGCGCAGCCGAGTTGGGGCATGTTGATGCGATGTGGCGTCGGGCCATAGTCGCAGACCGACTGGAAAGTGGGGGTGTTCGGCGCCTGTGGGACGAACGGGCTGCCACCGGAGGTCATCCGCATGCCCAAAATTACCTCGGAAATATGCTGCTCCAAGAAGGTCGAATCGAAGAGGGCCTGGCGCTTTTGGCAGCATCGGCCCGTCAAGGATTCCCGTGGGCGTTGGCTTCATATTCCTGGGCCCTTATAGAGACTGGTGACTACCACCGAGCTTTGGAATTGGGAGACGAAGTCTTGGAGGTCTGCGAAACATTCATCCAATACGAAGCGGACGATCCGGAAATCGTGGAAATTGGTCCTGAGCAACTTGCGAATGCGAAGAGCAATCATGCCTTGTGCCTGCTTGCCGTCGGCGGTCCACTCGCCACGGCCAAGAGCATATGGATTGATGGCGCGCCCAGTGGTCACCTTGAGTCACGGTTCTATCCGGCCATCGTGGATATGCGCGAGGGTCGCCTTGATCAAGCACAAACCCGGTTGGAATCGCTGAGTCCGAATGAACGCACGCAAGTCCGCAACACTCTGGAGGATTTGCGAACACATGCAGATGAGTGGCTCACGAATTGGTGCAACGATGGTCTCGCACTTCTGCGGCATCCCTCAGCGGGAACCTCAACATGTCATGCCTGTGGGTGCGGACTTGCACTGAGGGCACGGTTTTGCCCGATGTGTGGATCTCCAGTTCGGGAATGATGAACTGACCCTCACGAGGGAACTCGAAGGTCTGTTGAGTTGGAAGGCGAAGCCTCGGAACTTAGAGTTGCCGATTCGGTCACACTCTGGGAAGTCCCAGTCGGAGCAACGGAAATGACCGCCGGGCAGCGGAGAGCCGTCGTTGCCTAACTCGGCGGTAAGCAGTAGCGTTAAGTTCATAGACCGCAATGATCTGCGAACGGGGAAAAAATGGCTAACTGGACTGAGGTCAAGGATGTCATCCGATCCAATTACACAGTTGCATCAGACAAAGACAATTTCTTGCGACTTAACTTTGAAGCACCCGGTGGTAGGAGTCAACTCATAATCGTCATGGGCTTTGAGTCGGAAGGTGAATTATCCAGAGTCGTCTTTTTCTCGCCTTTCGCGAAGGAAGGCCAAATCTCGCCCTCGCAATTTCTCGAGCTGGCGAAGGACACGACATTGGGCTTGGCTGTAATGGGTGGGCTCCTGTGTTACGTCCACAATGCTTTTCTCGCTGACTTGGATGCGTCAGAGATTCATGTCCCGATGCTGCTGGTGGCAGGAATCGCGGATGAAACGGAGAGGCGTCTTGGGTTGGGCGATACCTTCTAGTTGACTTCTCCAATCAAGTTAGGTTGTTGGGAGGACTCCGTGTTGGTAGCTGTGTCTGCTCGCGCAGTTTGGGCCACGCGTGGGGCCGACGTTTTCGGTCCCCAAGTGCGTTGCGTGAAAACAGCATGGGCTTCAAGTCATCGCGGTAACTCTTGCAATTTGCAGTGTCGAAGCTGATGTGAATGGAAGATGCCATGCGGTGCGGTAGCGGAGTATCGGAGTCAGACGCGAAGGCTGCGCTTGAGTTAGTTCAATCGGTTCTGGGCCAAGAAGCATCAGTGCATCTCGTTCTCAAGGCAGGTCTTGCATCCAATAAAGCACTCGACCTCCTCGTCGTCAGCGATCACCACATA
>Ga0102945_1000141_pt1 | contig 22790 bp, 19 predicted proteins | sample SalPonred_H2O_MG_FD_78207 | JGI IMG/M metagenome (GOLD analysis project Ga0102945, IMG submission 78207) | Salt pond water microbial communities from South San Francisco under conditions of wetland restoration - Salt Pond MetaG R2_restored_H2O_MG ...
CGCTAACGATTGATCCGGCAAAAAGAACAGCAGGAGGCTTCGTGCCGACTAGGAAGGAGGAGTAAATATGGAGCTAGAAATAAGAAGCGATGTGCCCATACCTACTACAAAGAAGAGCGGCCCTACTTCTAAATACGAGGCGCTGCTAGACATGAAAAAAGGGGATAGCGTAACGCTACCTACCCAGTCCGATGCTAACGCAGCTCAGATGTTTCTTAGTAGGCACGACATGGGCGCAACGATGCGCAAACAAAAAGACGGTACGTACATGCTATGGAGAATTTTTTAATATGAACAAAACTTGGGACGGCAAAAGGTGTGACATGTGCGGCGGCCACAGGGGCAATGGTAGAAAAGAATCTTTGTTCTGCCCAGACTGCAAAGAACAAATGGATAAGTGCAGCATGTTGTGGACGACCGCAAGTGAAACTATAGTTGGTATAAAAAGCGGAAAGTGAAAATTTAGGAGGCATTCATGCAGTATGACCCAGAAGATTTAATTATTGTACGCTGCGACGGCAGCGCAGCCCACGAGTTCCAGACGATGTACGACGCAGATATTGACCACGCCCCCTGCCCATATTGCGACGCTGCCGTGCGAGAGGTAAAAGACTGATGTACGAGTATAACTGCAAGATCGTAAGAGTCGTTGATGGAGATACAGTCGATGTGGATATTGATCTTGGCTTTGATACTTGGAAGTGCGGTGAGCGCATTCGTCTGTATGGTATTGATACTCCAGAGTGCCGGACGCGAAATGCTACGGAGAAGGCTGCCGGATTCTTGGCAAAGGCGTTTGTGGAAGACGTACTGCACGTCGGCGGAATTTACAAACTCACCACGAGAGACAAGGGCAAGTACGGACGATACTTAGGCACCATAAAAATAGAAGGCGAGCTAACCATTAACGCTGCGCTAGTAAGTGAAAACCTAGCCGTGCCTTACAACGGCGAAGGTAAGTACATTACAAAACCCAAGCACGAAGCGAACTATAAGATACTCAAACAACGGGGATTGATTTAAGTGAACATAATAACGGTAGACTTCGAGACGTACTACGACAAACAGTTTAGTCTCTCGAAACTAACAACAGAGCAGTACGTGCGCAGCCCAGAGTTTGAAGTCATCGGGCTTGGCGTGAAGGTCAATGGGGGAGAAACAGATTGGATAAGCGGACCGTTCAATGCGGTCAAAGAGTATTTGCATGATAACTACGATTGGAAAAATTCTGCTGTTCTCGCTCATAACACTATGTTTGATGGCGCTATTCTTAGTTGGCTGTTTGATATTCACCCTAAGTTATACCTTGATACGTTGTGTATGGGCCGTGCGCTCCATGGTACGGAAGTTGGCGGCTCGCTTAAGTACTTGGCTGACATGTATGAGATCGGCGCGAAGGGTACAGAAGTAGGAAACGCCATAGGTAAACGCCGCGCTGACTTCAATGACGAAGAGCTAGAGCGGTACGGCGACTACTGCATACAAGACGTTGAGCTTACCTATCAGTTGTTCGAGATATTCCTAAAAGTATTCCCCAAGAAAGAACTCAAAGTAATCGACATGACCCTGCGTATGTTTATCGACCCGCAGTTAGAGTTGAACGTCGGTAAGCTAGAAGACCACCTAGACACGCTACAAGAACAGAAAGAGAAGCTGCTAGAAGAGTGCGGCATTGGTAAGGACGAACTAATGTCCAACCCGAAGTTTGCTAAGGCACTTGAATCGCTGGGCGTTGTGCCACCAATGAAAACAAGTTTGCGTACGGGCAAGGAGACCTTTGCTTTTGCCAAGAGTGACCAAGAGTTTAAGGCGCTACAGGAACATGAGGATGCGCGAGTACAAGCCCTAGTAGCTGCACGAATAGGTTTGAAGAGCACACTAGAAGAGACCCGCACGGAACGGTTCATCGACATTGGTGTACGAGGCACGCTGCCCGTACCGATACGGTACTACGCTGCACACACAGGCAGGTTCGGCGGTTCTGACAAGATAAACCTACAGAACTTACCATCACGCGGTCCGAATGCAAAGGTATTGAAATCCTGTATTTGCGCCCCCGAAGGCCATACCCTCATCGAAGCTGACTCTGCGCAGATTGAGGCCCGGGTGTTAGCTTGGTTAGCAGGACAAGTTGATCTAGTTAGGGCGTTCGAGAAAGGCGAAGATGTTTACAAGAAGATGGCCGCCACTATCTACAACAAGAAGGTGGAGGAGATCGACGCCTCACAACGTTTCATAGGCAAGACTACAATCCTAGGTGCAGGCTACGGCATGGGCGCCGCTAAGTTCCGCGATCAGCTCAAGGGTATGGGGGTTGAGGTAGACGAGGAAGAATGTAAACGCATCATACGTGTGTACCGCAGTGCCAATGCTGCTATCTCTCAGTTGTGGCGTGACGCACAGAACGCTCTGATGGGTATGTACCAAGGCGAGCGCTACGGTATAGGCAAGGCGGGGGTGTTAAAGACTCTGCCCGAAGCTAACGGTATACGCCTGCCCTCGGGACTCATCATGCGCTACGGTGACCTGAAAGCCGAAGAGGGGGATATGGGGCTACAGTTCTCGTACAAGACCCGTCGAGGTAGGGTGAATATCTATGGCGGTAAGGTGATAGAGAACGTGTGCCAAGGTATTGCCCGATGTGTTATGACAGACCAGATGCTCTTGATTTCAAAGAAGTATCCTATATTACTTACAGTACATGACTCTGTGGTATGCTGTGTCCCAGACAATGAAGTTGACGAAGCTGCGGCTTATGTTGATGAATGTATGCGACACACTCCCGATTGGGCAAAGGGCCTTCCGGTGCGTGGTGACGTGGAAATCGGAAAGAACTACGGAGAAGTCACGGAATGGGTAAACCCACATGGTCCTTTAGTAGCATAAAGACGTTCGACCAATGCCCCAAGAAGTACTACCACACCAAGGTAGCTAAGGATTACAAAGAAGATTTTAATACCGAAGCTATCCTGTATGGCAACGAGTTCCACGAAGCTGCTGAGCACTACGTAAGGGGCGATGTTGAGGAGTTAGACCCAAGGTTTGATTACGCCAAGGCGGCGTTAGACAAGCTCAAGAACATGAAAGGCGAGAAGCTCTGCGAGTACAAGATGGGGCTTACCGAGAACCTTGAACCCTGCGGATTCTTTGACAAGGACGTGTGGTTTAGGGGCGTTTCGGACCTGACGATAATAGATAGAGAAGCCGGTGTAGCTAAGATATTCGACTACAAGACCGGCAAGTCTGCGAAGTATGCGGACAAGGGACAGCTTGAGTTGATGGCACTAGCTACGTTCAAGCACTTCCCCGAGGTAAAGGTAGTAAAGAGCGGGCTGCTTTTTGTGGTGTGTAACGCGTTTATCAAAGAGACGTACACCATCGAGAACGAGCCTGACCTGTGGAAGAAGTGGCTTGGTGAGTACGCTAAGCTAGAGAAAGCGTTTGAGGTAGATACTTGGAACGCAAGGCCAACAGGGCTTTGCCGCGCTTGGTGCGTGGTACTGGAGTGCCCACATAACGGTAAGAGGTGAGACCATGCCGTACAAGAACCCGAAAGACAGACCGAAGCAAACGAACAAACCTAAAGGCAGTCCTGAGTTTGAAGCTCGTATGGAACGCCAACGCGCTCGACGTAAGATGGACAAAGAAGGTGTAGACAAGAACAACAACGGCAAAGCCGACAAGCGCGAAGGCAAAGACGTTAGCCACAAGAAAGCACTTAGCAAAGGCGGCAGCAACAAAGACGGCGTTACAGTAGAAAGCCGCAGCAAGAACCGCGCTAGAAATTACAAAAAGAAAAAGACTACAACTAAAAACTAACCGAAAGGTGAGGATGATGATATACGAAACTGAAGCTGACCGTGCTAACGAGTCTGGCGTGTTTGCCCTACTGTCTAAAAAGTATAATTGTGGGATAGAAACCTGCCCCGCACTTTCTGCAATCGACGGGTATTTACTAAACACCGATGGTAGTAGAGCCGTGGCGGTGGAAATAAAAACCCGCCGTAACCCCCATGACCGATACCCTACCTACATGTTGAGCGCCAACAAACATGAAAACTTAGTGTATATAACTAATCAAGAATCCATACCGGCATTATTGGTGGTTAATTTTACTGATGGTGTGTTCGCCACAAAAATAAAAGACGAGTACACCACAGCAGTGGGTGGTAGATACGATAGGGGGAACCCTAATGATATGGAATCTTGTGTTTACATCCCTATGGGAGAGTTCAAAGAAATATGCAAATAATAGATAACAGAGGTTTGCTTCTGCGGCTTCGTAATCCTGCGAAAATAACAACGGCCATACCGACAAGCAAGGTAGTTGGGGATAACGAGGTACTAGTTAAGTGGGGCGTAGACGAAGCCCGAGTACTTAGGAACTTAAACGTAAAGGACGTACCGTCACCTATTCTGGGTAAGTACGATTGGCCCGGGCGCTATAAACCTTTCGACCACCAAAAGACAACCGCTTCGTTTCTTACCATGAACCCCCGAGCCTTCTGCTTTAACGAGCAGGGCACAGGTAAAACAGCTTCTGCTATATGGGCGGCTGACTTCCTAATGAAGCAAGGCAAGATAAACCGCGTGCTTATCATTTGCCCCCTGTCCATCATGGACTCAGCTTGGCGTAACGACCTGTTTAGTTTTGCCATGCACCGTACTGTAGACATAGCGCACGGCGCTAAGAAGAAACGCCAAGAGATTATAGGTAGTGATACTGAGTTCGTCATCATCAACTACGACGGTGTAGAGATAGTAAAAGATGATATAGCTAACGGCGGCTTCGACCTGATTATTGTGGACGAGGCAACACACTACAAGAACGCACAATCTAAGCGGTGGAAAGTACTGGCTAGCATTATGACGGGCGACACTTGGCTCTGGATGATGACGGGTACACCTGCCGCACAGTCACCGGTTGACGCATACGGACTAGCCAAACTAGTTAATCCTAAAGAGGTGCCTAGGTTCTTCGGCGCGTTTCGTGAGTTAGTAATGCACAAGGTGACGCAGTTCAAGTGGGCACCGAAACCCAACGCCACCGAGATAGTCTACAACGCCCTACAACCTGCAATACGTTTCACTAAGGAGCAATGTCTCGACCTGCCTGAGATGACTTACGTTAAACGTGAGGTAGAGCTGACCGCACAGCAAAAGAAGTTCTACGAAATACTACGCAAGCAGATGATGACTACTGCGGGTGGGGAACAAATAACTGCGGCTAACGCTGCCGTGAACATGAACAAACTCTTACAGATTTCATGTGGTGCGGTCTATAGCGATACTGGAGAGACAGTAGAGTTCGATGTTAAGAACCGGTACAAGGTACTGCGTGAGGTTATCGACGAGTCTAGCCAGAAGGTACTTATCTTCGTGCCGTTCAAGCATGTCATTGGAATCCTTAAAGAAAAGCTAGACAAAGAAGGTATAACCAACGCTGTGATAAACGGAGATGTCAGCGCCAATAAACGTACTGCCATCTTCAAAGAGTTCCAAGACACCGACGACCCCCGCGTACTTATCATACAACCGCAAGCTGCTGCGCATGGCGTGACTCTTACTGCGGCGAATACGATCGTATGGTGGGGGCCAACCTCTTCGCTTGAGACCTACGCACAGGCTAACGCTCGCGTACACCGCTCAGGACAGAAGCACCCTTGTACCGTAGTTCAGTTGCAAGGCTCCCCCGTAGAGAAGCGCATCTACAAGATGCTAGACGACCGAATCAACGTCCATACAAAGATGATTGATTTATACCAAGATATACTTGAACTGTAGTTCAAACTAAATTACACTCAATAAAACAAAACAAAAGTTGGAGATGATGACATGACAGACGCTGTTGTGACGGACCTTGACCGCCTCGTTTCTGTGTACGTTAAGATTCGAGACAAAAAGAACGAGCTGGCTGCTACGTTTGCCGAGCAGGAAAAAGAACTGGACGGTAAGCTAGATAGGATAAAGCAGGCTCTACTAGAACATTGCAAAGCTACTGGAACTGAATCTGTAAAGACCACTTCCGGTACGTTCTGGCGCACTCAAAAGAAAAGATTCTGGACGAGTGACTGGGATGCAATGAACAGGTTTATCGTGGAGAACGAAGCGGTAGACCTATTAGAGAAACGGATTCACCAAGGCAACATGAAGCAGTTTCTTGAAGAAAACCCCGAGGTGTTACCGCCGGGACTAAACGCAGACAGTGAGTATTCTATTACTGTACGGAGGAAGAAATGAGTGAGACAGCAAGTTACGTCCCTGTAGAGGATGTTGCTGAGCATCTTTCTGTGAAAGTGAGCACGATTAGGCAGTGGGTAAGTAAGGGCTTTATACCAAAAAGTACTTATATAAAAGTGGGTTACACGTACCGCTTTAATGTCCCCGCAGTAGTCGAAGCGCTTAAGCAGGACGAGCCGAGTGATGACCACGAAGCAGAAGGACAGATTACCCAACAACTAGAACTAGATTTCAATGAGGAGATGGACCTATGAGCGAATTAGCTTTATTCGATAACATGCCTGCGGAGTACAAAGACCTACTAGCGCAGCTAGAACCCGACAAGAACGCCTCCGGTGGTGGTAGTAAGGGCGGCACTAACCGTCTAAGCATCCGTGGTGGTGTGTTCCGTAAGGTGGTAAACGGGCAGGAAGTGGGCGAGCTTGATGGGCGTTCCATTAACATAGTAATTGTTAAGACTTCACCTGTGTCACGTATGTTCTACGAGGGCCAGTACGTAGCAGGACAGGCTACCGCGCCTTCTTGTTGGTCTGCGGATTCAAGTAGTGGTAAGCCTGCGGATGACGTGCCAAGTGACACGCGCCAATCTACTGCGTGTTTCGATTGCCCGCAGAACGTAAAGGGTTCGGGCCAAGGCCAGTCACGTGCGTGCCGTTTCCAACAACGCGTTGCTGTAATGCTAGCGGATGGAGAAGGCAAGGTGCGCTCTAATGCGGTGTACCAACTCTCTCTACCGGCTACCAGTGTGTTCGGTGACGACAAGAAGAAGATGGGCCTACAGAGCTATGCCCGTTTGCTAGACGCACAGAAGGCACCGCTTGGCGCTATCCTTACTGAACTTAGGTTCGATACCGATAGCTCTACACCAAAGCTGTTATTCAAGCCCGTGCGAATGCTAGAGCACGATGAGCTTGCTATGTCTGTAGAGGCTCAGAAAGATGAGGCGACGCTTAAGTTAGTCACTTTGTCTGTAAAACCAAAACAAGATACTAGCGTTCCACAACTGAGTAGTGATAAAGTTCCAAGCCCTGCCCCAGAAAAGACTTCGCTGTTTGAAAGCAACGACGAGGACGAAGCTGAGGAAGAAGTGGAAGAACCTAAAGTTAAGGTGTCTAAGAAGAAAAAAGACGCACCGGCACCTGAAGCTGATCTGGCTTCCTTGTTAGATGAATTTGATGACTAAAAATAAGCGGGTGCCTTCGGGCACCCGTACTTCCCTTACTACATGGACTAGATGATGGACACCAAACAGTTTTTGAGTACGGTGTTGAGTGAAGATGGTTATTACTGCGTAGCAGGCTTAAAAGACGGCAAGATGGTACGTAAGTCCTTCGAGACTTTAGATGCTGTCGTAGATGTCGCAAACAACTTTGATGTAGAAGAGCGGGACGCATACTTTGCCCCTGCCTCATTTGTTGACGGTGCTAGCACCAAAGGCGAAAACATACACCAGATAAAGTCGCTTTTCTTGGATTTAGATTGCGGCGCCGACAAGCCATACCCTACGCAAACCGAAGCACTAGCAGCACTAAGAGATTTCTATAAAGAGTACAGCCTACCTCGCCCTTTGATCGTTAACTCGGGGCGCGGACTGCATGTGTACTGGCGGCTAGATAAAGCCTACCCGCGTGATGAGTGGCTACCTGTCGCTACCGCGCTCAAGGCAGCATGCCTACAGAACGGGCTTGATATAGACCCTGCGGTAACAAGTGACGCTGCGCGTTTACTGCGCATACCGAACACCCGCAACTTCAAGAACGGCAACCCAATGCCCGTACGGGTGATGATGAAGTCCGACGTGACGACATCCCTAGAAGACTTTGCCGCTAAGCTGCCCACAGACTTGATACCAGTATCCTCCGTTAGAGAGTTCTCTAGTGCGGATAAGTCCGACATGGACAACGCAAAGGGCGGAGAAAGTAAATACACGTACAAGTTTTCTAACATCCTGCTTAAGACTGCGCAGGGTAGTGGTTGTGCGCACATCGACAAAGCCATACGTAAACCGGACGAGCTTACTTACCCAGAGTGGACCCACGCACTGTCTATAGCCAAGCGCTGTGATTCGGATGGTGTGGAAGGTGCTTTGCCTGCGATACATTTAATATCAAAGGGTTACAAAGAGTACAGTGCTGACGAGACGGAAAAGATAGCGTCGTCTATTGAGTTTCCCCACCTATGCACCACGTTTGACAGTGATTGCCCCGGCCTGTGTGAAGGGTGTCCGAACAACGGCAAGATCAAAAGCCCCATCACGCTGTGTCGAGAACTTAAGGTGGCCCAGAGTGACGAGGTAGAAGTACAGGGCTACGCTGAGCCAGAGGAAGAGTTTTACGACGAGAGAGCTGACGAGGTTCCTGCCGATACTCCCGATGCCGAAAGCGTTGACGTACAGGCAAGCACGAAAGAAACCAAACCCGAGAGGGAATCGGTACTAGAAAAGATAAAGATACCTACCTACCCAGACAAGTATTTGCGGCCGGAAGGTGGTGGGGTAGCCAAGGTAATGCACGACAAAGAAGGCAACCGCGAAGAAGTAATAATCTGTCCTGACAACCTGTACTTGAAGAAGCGTATGGCAGACATAGAGGGGCCGTGTTACGAGATAGCCCACACGAGTAAGTACGAAGGAGAGCGTACGTTTATTGCCTCTCAGAAAGAGCTTATGTCTGCTGAGTCGTTCAGGGCTAAATTAAACTCTAACGATGTATTAGTACTGCCTAGCAGTCAGAAGGACCTTATGGAATACGTAGCAGCTTGGATAACCAAACTCAAAGAAGCAGGACCACCGATTCAGGTTAAGTCGCAGTTTGGATGGACAGAGAACTGTAAGTCTTTTGTACTTGGCGACAAAGAGATATTCGCTAACCGCATAGAGCATAACCCCGCAGGATCGCGCACAGCACAGTACGTGCACATGTTCGACAAGAAGGGCAGCCTAGAAGAGTGGAAGAACCTCGCTAAGTTCTACAACAAGCCGGGGTTTGAGCAGCATCAGTATATGTTTGCGCTGTCTTTTGGCTCTCCACTTATGGAGTTTGTCTCCGGTATATCTGGCGGTATCTATAACCTTAACAGTCCAGAAACAGGTATAGGTAAAACCACAGGTATGTGGGGCGGCGCGTCCGTATGGGGCAACCACAAGAAGCTAGTCATAGTAGGTAAGGACACACCCAACTCGGCTTGGAACCGCGCAGAGGTGCTTAAGAACCTGCCCTTGTATATTGACGAGGTGTCTAACTACAAGCCCGAAGCCGCTAGTGATTTCTGTTATGCCATTAGTGACGGCGTGCAAAAGAACAGGATGAGTAACAAGGGCGAGAACGCCGAGCGATTCAGGGGCGAGCCTTGGTCTCTAAACTGCGGCACTACAGGTAACAGCAGCCTCACTGACATCGCAGGGCAGTACCGCGCATCTCCTAAAGGGGAATCAGGACGTGTGGTGGGTAATACCGCTACTAGGCTACTGTACGGCGCTGATGACACCATTAAAGCTAATGACCTTAATGACCAGTTAGCCGAAAACTATGGGCATGCAGGACCGCTGTTCATACAGCACGTCCTCAAGAACATGGCGTCGGTAAAAGAGCTAGTGGCAACAACTCGTACTAATCTAATTAAAGCGCTAAACGCTGAGCCGCAGGAACGTTTCTGGATTGCGCAAGGTGCCACTGTGTATGCGGGTTGTGTCATAGCAAAAGAACTTGGGCTAATAGACTGGGACCTCGACAAGCTATGGAAGTACATACTCAAGCTGATTAAAGCTCAGAGGGCTAACCTCAAGGGTATGGACATGGACATAGAGGACCTAATCTCACAGTTCTACATGGACAACGCCCGTTCAATCCTGCGCATAAACAGCACTGCTAATAACACTGACCCAGAGCTGCAAAACATAATCCCGATAAATATGCAGGACATGCCCAACTATAGGTTCGTAGCGCGCCATGAGTTGGACACGAGTAAGCTGTTCATACGCATACCGCCGTTTAAGCAGTGGCTAGCAGATCGTAAGTACACTTGGAATAGCGTAAAGGCTCTCATATACGCTCGTATGGAGGGCAAAAGTACTAAGAAACGGATGGGTTCCGGCACTAAGATGGATATAGGTGTTACCGCTGTCATAGAGTGCAGGCTAAACATAGACCCTACTGTACAAGCGGAAGACTCAGATGAGGCTGAAGCATAGCGACATATCCCCAGACGGGATACGCATAGTAATAGACTGGGAGAAGTTCGTAGTCGGTACGTCGGTGTTTGTACCCTGTATAAACGTAAGGCAGGCCATGGCCGACATAGCCGACGCTAGCGGCATACCGAAAGCAGACTTAACAAAACGAGTTTGTATTGAGCAGGGTATGTATGGGGTGAGAGTGTGGCGGATACGGTAGGAGCTTGATGGACCTAGATGTAGTTACGTAACTAGACTTTCACTACCACTATTAGTACCATGGCCCTTCATCATCCTCTTTAGTCCAAAGAGTTTTAGCCCCCACTAGTTGGGGGCTTTTTTTATTCCTCGCCCATATCTTCCATGCGTCGTTGGATTATTCGCAGCATAGAGCGTTGCGATGCGGTAATACCACCAAGCTGTCTAGCTATCTCATCTGTAACGCGGTGCTGTCGCATCGAACGCGATAGTGTCTGTCCACTGATCGCCGCAAACGGATTTCTTTGAGAGAACTCCACCATCTCTTGTATCAGCTCGTTGGCAGTATCCGCATCGCCCTCTTTTATCGCCATGTAGTAGTCGCGCATCATGTCGGTACGTTTGGCATTTACCCTTCGCTCTACACCCTTATCTCGGGCATTGACCTCTAACTGCTTTGTGTAGCCCGCAGGAGCCAAGCCTAACGACTGAGCAAACACGTTCCATGGGTTCATGTCTTCCATTATAGGATCGCCGCGCAGAGTAGTAGCACCCTCAGTACCGTAGCGCAGTGCCTTCATGCCGTTGGACAGCGCAGACGGGAGCATTCTCTCAACCCCACGACTCACCTCACCTTCCGATATTAAGCCAATACCATCTTCCATACGGCTGGCTATACCTACAACCGGGCCACCTAAGAATTCCATGGCTTGTAGTATCAGGCTTTCTTGCTCGCGGTTAGGTAGCGAGCGGTACACTAAGTTCGTCATACCGATACGAGGCGCCACATCCACATCAAATACGGCGTTGATCGCACCAGAGTACAGACCCTCACCGAAGTAACTAGCGGCTATGCTATCGAAGTCCTCGTCCTCGTCGCCTAGCAGTATTGCGTTTGCTAGCATTGAAACTACACCGTACAACGGTAGGCCCTGAACACCGGCAAACAGCGCAGAGGAGGCGAACAACCCTACAATCTGCTGTATCGCTTGCTTGCGTTCGTCAGGAGTTTTGGCGCGGTCTATAGCCTGCCTAGCCATCTGGAACTGGAGATAGTACATAGATATACCGAACCGCTTGTACATCATCATCCAGTTGCCCATATTGCTTTGCGCTACGCGGGGGGCGGTTTCGGCCATAGCACCACTATTTGTCAGCTCGGTATCGTCGAGAGCAATCTCAGCGGCTTCTTCGCGGTCTTGTTTTGTTATCTCCCCCTTTTTTGCGCGCTCTCTTAACTCAAGTTTGTACGAAGTTATTGCGGTGACTTGGCGGTTAAACCGCTCGCCTTGGTGGAACATCCAGCCCATGTAGGCGTTAGTAGCTGTCCACGCAGTGTTAGCAGGGTTCTCCATGTCTAAGTTTTCAGACGTAGTGGATATATTCGACTGCCCGCGCGCTTCCATTAGGTCGTTTAGTTCTTTTAGCTCACGTTGTTCTGGAGGGAGGTTAGAAAGGTTAGAGGCGCTAAAGTCTATGTTAGATAAAGACGGGCCTTCAAACACCTCTCTGGTACCTTCGCCGGTAAACGTCTCAGTCCTGCGCTTTGTACCCGTGCTCATAAATAGCTTACGTGCGTCGTTCATAGCCTTCATGGTATCGGTAAACCCATAGCGCCCACCCAAGTACGGCAATACCACGATAGGTAAGTTAGACGCGTTAACTATGACCGACGACACGTTGAAGCCTAGAGTCATACCGAAGCCAGCAGTCTTAAGTGCCTTACTCCAAGTAGCTATCTTAGGGTTACGTGCGAAGTTAATGTAGCCTTGCAACTGCGCTTCGAGTTTCTCCGCCCCCGAGTAGATTTCTGGAGTGGCTTTGTACTCGTTCTTTCTGTCGGTTAGCTCGTTGCTAATTGTACTTAACTTGAAATCATGCTTCAGGTTGACGATCTGATTAGTGAAGTTAGGCATCCGCTCTCTAAACACTTTAAGGGCGTCTGTCTCAAAGCCTCGGGTACCTTGGCGCGGCTTAAACGCGCGTACTAAAGATCGCTCCGGCATGATGTCGAATAGCGAGTCAAGCAGTACGTCTTGGATACTCTGGTCCGCGCCCTTCGCCCGCACATCGGCAAGTAGGTTAAACGCAAACTGCGCATCTACCTGCCCAAAGTTACCGGTTTTGTTGCGCGTATATACTTCTATATTGTCCACGCCTTCCGTGCTTCTTAGCTGCCTTGCGGCTTCTTGTTGGGCGTACTCGGACTGAAACGCTTCTTTATAAGTTTCATTCTGCCCAGTCCTAGGGTCGCGCGCTCTATAAAAAACCCAATGGCTGCCCTTACGGTACAGCGGGAAGTACGGCTCGATGGCTTCTTTTTCTAAGCGCTGAACAAGTAGTTTGTTTCTTATGTTCTCACGCACGTCCGCGTCTTTTATGTCGTCGATACGCTTTTCCATAGTCTTTACAAGAATCTTGTAAACCTCAGAATACGAATCGCGTAGCATACTGTAGGAGTCTTTAACGGCTTTTTGCTGCGCAGGGGTCATGCCTTTCAGCATGTCGTTCATCATATTCCATGCGTCTAGCGCCTCTTCGTCTCCTCTATACTTGCTTTCGGGTTTTGTAGGGTCAACACGAGCAAGCGTACTCTCAGCAGTCCAGTTATTTAGAACCTCTTTTACCTTCTTGTCCTTGCCTATAATCCTTTCAACCGCATCAGCAGTATCTTTGGTCCTGTTGAGGTACTTCTGGCGATCGCCGTTCTTAGTCTGGAGCAGCTTAAACAACTCTTCGGCCTTCTCGGCTAGCCTCGGGTAATTCTTTTGCGCTAGCTTGTACACAGCGTTAAGAGGTAGGAACTGCATTAAGGCGTTCTGCGCCTGACCACCTGCTGTACTGAAAGCGGTAGCTGCAACTGCTATATCTTCTTTGCTTATCTTACCTTTGGCGAACCTACCGGATGCGTTAAGTGTGGCCTTCTCTTCACCTTCAACGGTAGCAGAGTAGAGCTTAGTGGCGTCGCGGGACTCAGGAGCTGGAGAGATAAGTTCTGCAACGAGGGAATCAGCCTTGTCCATAGCGGACTCGATTTTCTTGCTAGGCTGCCCACGGAATCGGCGTACTATATTCTCGACAATGTTCTTGAATCTACTCCACAGACTAATCTTCTCGCCTTTAGGAGTTATACGGCCTAGCTTGGCTTGGAACTCGGGGTTACTGAACGCTTCCGCCACGAACTCATCAAGGTTGGTAGCGCCGTACGCAGTATCCAGCCGGTCTTTAACTGAGTCGAATAGGTTGCGCATTTGCTGCGCAGCAGGGGTGTTCTTCGCTATCTCGTGAGAGGTTACAGCGTGCATAGCCTCGTGGAGCAGGACGTGATTCTTAAGGTCTGCATCTTGGTTTAGCGTAATAGTATCTGTTGCGGGATCGTACTGACCGGCTACTGTCTTGCCTTCGGCGTTAGTAAGCCCACTAACCATAACGACTTTAGTGTTGTCTAAACCTTGTTCTATGGCGGTAGCTACCCGCGCTACGGTCTGGTCAGTACTTTGTGTGAGATCGTTAATGGCCCCACGCAAGTCACCGGCGTCCAACTTGGCCCGAATCTGTTGGGATAGTGGATTGCTAGCCACAGCAATAGCCGCCGCAGGCAGTGGTAGGCCCATGGACTCGCGCATAACGCGTACTGAATCTGACAGGTCTTTACGCGAAGTGGCGCTTAGGTTGGCCTTTACCCACTCTTGGGCCGCTACATTTTCTTTAGTCAGGCCCGTGGACATATCAGCAGCTAGCGCGTCTATGCCTTCTTCTAGGCTCTTTGCGTCTTTAAAGTACTTGCTTACAGGACCTTGTGGGTTGCTGACAACTTCCTCGAATACTCTGGTACTGTCCTCTTCCCGGCTAGCAGATCGTTTAACTTCCGCTTCAGGAGTAGGTTGCGATACAGCTTCTGTTTCTGCTTTTAGTACCTCCGCATCCGTATCACCTTGTTCCGCCGCTACCGCAGCAGCTTCAGTCTCGGCTGTGCTTACTGCTTCTTCTTCTACTACAGAGGCAGCTTCGGGGGCAGGTGCAGGCTCAACAGCAGGCTCGGCAGCTAAAGGATCGGCTATAGGGAAGGGGACTGCACTCCCACTACTTCCTTCTTGTGGTTCTAGTGTCGTTGGCCAAGGGACATCAAGCCTATCCCTATTTGTAGCGCTGTCTTGCTCGGACCAGCGTATCTCGTTTTTTCCTTGTGATCTAAGGCGTACCGGCATTTCTGCTATGCCCATTTCTTTTAGTACGCGAGCGCGATGGCGCCCTTCATGCCCAGTAACTTTGGCTATGCCTTTATTGTCTAGTTCAAAGGTCAAGAAAGGGGTTTCTAGCGGCTCTCCCTTAGCTATCTGCTCGCGTATAAACTCCTCTGACTCCTCACGTGCTTGGCTTTCAGGTAAATCTTCGGCTAAGTTTAGGAACTCGTCTGGACTAATTACCGTCGCCGTTTCACGACTCCTAGGTGCATTGGTTTCTGGAGATGGGGTAAATACAGGCTTAGCAGCAGGTGTAGTAGTTTCGGCAACAGGCTCAGCAACAGGCTCAGGAGCAGGAGCAACAGGTTCAGGGGTAGTAGTTTCGGCAACAGGCTCAGCAACAGGTTCAGGGGCAGCAGGAGCAGCGCGACGAGCAGGACGGGTAGGACGCAAAATACCCCCACGCGGTCCTAGCATCTCAACTTGTTCTTGGGCTTGCGCTTCCGTAGCTTCTATGGCGCGTTGTTCTGCGGCTATTTGCTGGTCGAGGTCCGCACTTTCCATAGCTTGTTGAGCTTGGGGGTCAGCAGGTTCGATAGTAGGTATCTCTAACTGCGCTTGGCCCGGTACTCGTCGGCCAGTAGTTTCAGCGGCTTGCAACGCAGCGCCCATAGCAGTAGGTACATCAGGACGACGGGCGGCTTCCGCTAGCGCAAACTCTTGCGCTCTACGCTCTTCTGCTTCTTCACGGCGAACGTCGCGCTCGATGCCTTCCTCTATGGTCATCTGCTGCGGTGCAGGCCCGGGGCCAGCCGCTACGTCTAATCTAGTATCCGCAAAAACTTCGTCCTGTAGTAAATCACCTATGCGTCTGCGGGTTGCAGGCTTGACGTTTTTATTGCGGGCATACTTTTGCAGCTCGTCGAATACTTCACGTCTCTGTATAGGATCAGATAACTGCTTACCTTCAATGCGCTTGATAATAGGAGCAGTCGGCCTTACGCCTAGCGCTACCAGACCTTCGGCCTGCTGCGCGGGTTCCAGCTCTGGGAACAGTAGTTGTTCCTCAAAGATTCCCTCGTCCCTACGTATTTCTCGGTCTTGGATTTCCCCTACTACACCGGAAAGGGCCTCTTCATCGGCAGCAGCTTCTGCTAGGCGCGCTTGTACTTGCTCGTCAGTAAGTTCTTCGTCGGGTAGGGATTCCGAAGTTACTGGGGCTTGGGGTAGTGCAGCAAGTTCTTCTTCGGTTAAATCGGTAGGGGTAGAGGTGCGAGGGCCACGGTCACGGATGGCAAGTTCAGCAAGGGCGGCGATTAAGCCACCAACACCGGCACCAATACCGAGAGATTCACCCGTACCGATAAACGTACCGGACTCGGGGTCGTAGATATTCTGCGCGATCAGGTTCTGTGCTACTTGGGCCGAGGCTTCCTGTAGACCTTCGCCACCGGCTGCACCACCTACCCTACGAAGCCTAGCTAGTACATCTGTGGCGGGCGCTTCACCAATAGCGTCCTTCAACCCTTTAGCTGCACGGGCAGCACGGATGGTCTTACCTATAGCAAACGGTACTAAAGTCTCGCCAAGGCCGGGAAGCAAACCTGCTGTACCCGCTCGTTTTATTTGTCTCTCGGTAGCACCGGCAGCTTCGGCACGTTGGATGGCCTCACCAGAACCCGCAGCAGCACCAGTAGCAATACCGGCGGCTAAGCCCGGAGCGCCAAGGAATCCCGTGGCAAGGAACGGTAGGGTAGAACCTGCACCACGTACTACATCTAAGTAGGTGCTGTCTTCATAGGCCCGTCCGGGGGCAAGTAAGTCTTGTATCCCACCACCGACTTCGGCAATAGCTTCACGAGCGCCCGGCTCTAACTCATCGCGGAGTATTGGGGTAGCGCCAGTAGCGGCAGCTTCTAGTAGCCCCGCAGCACCAGCTAGTAAACCTTTACCTGTTTCCTTTGCATAACCACCGAACGTGCGTTCTGGCGCCACAGGCTCAGACGGCTTCTCTACATCTACACCACGGCGCTTGAGTTGGTAGGCCGTAGGGGCATAGCGTAGCGCTTCTTCTCTTGACGTGCCTTCAGGTACAAAATAGCGAATGCTTTCCCCCGAAGGGGAGTTAGCCGTAAATAAAGGCATAGTGTCCTACCTATTCAAAACTACCTGAAGTAAAGGAAACCCCGCCGCCTAACCCAACTTCCAAATCGTAGTTGGCAGGCAGTCCGCTCATAATGTTCTTAATTATGGCCATGCGTTGGGTGTCGTAGTCAGAGGCAGAAATATCGCCTTCTCGCTTCGCTTGTTCAAGGGCCATCAGCTCAGGATTAAGCGCCGCATCTTTCTGTACCTGCTTAACTACGTCGGCAATAAACTTACGGCGGTCGCCCGCACGGTCTAGCTGGTCTTTGAACCCTGCCTCAGCAATTATTTTAGCCAACTCATTTTGGTTCTTAGCGACAAGCTCTTCCATACTAGCGTCTATCTCACGCTGTAGATTTACATCTTCACGTTCCAGCGCGATCAGCTTGTCTAGGTCACCAACACGCAGCGCATCTTGGCGTTGCTGTTCTTTAGTAAGGGCTTCCGCTCCACCACCTAAACCGGTTTGTCCTAGTCCTGATAAGTAGGCACGCAGCTTGTCACGCTGTAGGCGCTCAGGAGAGGTAATACCGCCCATAACATCTTCACGTTTCTGGCGTAGCTCTGCAAGTCTATTAGGTTGTATAGCAGCAGTAAGAGCGGCAAGACCGTCACCCGTAGGTTCAGCAGTAGCTTCGTCGTCTATAGTCCTAGGCACCATGTACATTTCTTGGGTAAGGAGCGGGTCAACGGCTGGGGTTTCTACTGCTGCTGGTGGGGGCAGTTCTTCGCCTCGTGCCATCATTACTTCAGCAATCGCGCGTTGAGTACCGACAGACTCTTCAGGGTAAGCGGCAGATACCGCATCAGCCATTTCTTGTTCTGCCATACGCGCTTCGCCCACTGAACCCCCATATGGCAATAGACCGGCTAGAAACTCGGGTACTACTGTAGCGCCGGTTTTAACTGCGTCACCGATCGCCTCAAGTGTCCCGCTAAATATGTTGTAGTCGGGGTCAATACCTAACTCGCGCATTTTATCTTCGCCAGTACCGCCAGCTTGTAGCCCAACAATACCCCCACCTTCAAAGCCTTTGAGGCCGCCAGACTTAATACCGCCTAGGTCGTAGGAGTTAATCTCTTCCTGTATGCGTTGGATTTCGGCATCGGTAGCGCCTGCGGCTTTACGCTTGAGCATGAGGTTCTGTAGCTGTGTAACGCGCTCGCTCTCCGTCATAGGAGGCTGCATTTGCGTATTAGCTTTGTTACCTTCTAAGCGCTGTCGGATGATGTCGTAGCTCTCATCACCTAGGAACGTACGGCCAATCTTTTCCAGCATGCCTTTGTCTTCGACTTCGCCGCCTGCTTGGTAGCCAACAATACCCCCGCCCATCATACCGCCCATATTAGGAGCCGCCTGTGTGGGTAGACCGCGCGCCTGCATGGCACGTTGTCGGTTAAGTGCGAGCTGCTGACCACCTTGCATAGCCTGTTGGGCTACTTCATTTCTAGTCATATCAAGTACTTGCTGCTCGCGCTGATCTTTTACAGTATCCATACGAGGCTGCATTTGGGCCTGCATATTACGCATAGCCGCTTCTTTTTCAGATTTAAGTTTCTGTAAAGCAAGCAAGTCCAGCAGGCTTTGGCTTTGCCCGTAACGCTGCATTAGTTTCTGAGGGTCGGACGAGTACATATCCACACGCTCATTGATCTCAGAGTCTACTCCGTAAGCCATTGTGTGTTACCCCTCGTCCCTATTACCAGTCAGTAAATCTAATATGCTAATTATTTCCGACGCCCCCGCACCAAATTTCTGTAGGGTGCTAGGGTCCGCATACTGAGTTGTGCGCTGCGAGATTGGCAGGTTAGATAGTAGCCCCTGTTGGAACTGTACCTGCTTGAACGGGAAGTCCCGCTCTTCACGGAACTGGCCAATGTCTGCCGCTATGCCTTCGCTTTCTATGCCGCGCTGCGCTGCCCCACCCGTTTGCTGCTCACGTAGTACATCTAAGCCGTAACGTTGGGCTTGACCCGCTGCATCCATCTGGCGCCGCTGTTCTTCGTTGAACTGACGTTGCGCCTGCTCAAATGCAGTCTGGTAGCCCTTGCCTGTAATACCTGCCATGCGATCTAGTAGGCCACGCTGTAATTCAGCCTCGGCAATACCCTGACGAGACCCACCGTAGGCACCTGCTTTACCGTACTGGCTTTGGAGGTTTTGAGCAGCAATCTGGGCTTGGCGGTTCGCCGCATCATACTGAGGCTGAAGTGCGCCTTGTAGGTAGGGTGACATGTATTGCTGTAGTACATTGCCCGAAGCCGGGGTGTAAGTACCGGTTTCCCCCGCTGCCGCTTGGGCCGCCGTAGGCGCTGCGTATCCTGCCCCAGTAAAAGACATAGGGTCGTAAGTAGTCTGCTGCGCTGTGGGCATAGACAGATTAGCAAGTCCTTGAAATGCTTGACCTTGTAGCGCAGACTGCCCCGCAGTAAGAGGCCCCGAGTATGCCGTATACGGCATGTTGGAGAGTGCCTGCCCTTTGCCCAACATGTTAGTCACATAAGGGGCCGCCCAAGAAGACAGTTCCTCCGTAGTTCCTGTTTGTGTGCCTATCGGTAGGTCTAATCCGGCCATTGTTATTGCCTCACGCTAAGTATTTGTTAGGGTCAATTTCTTTGCCCTGTTTGGTAGTACCGGTACGATCTCGACGTATTCGGTCCATCATTGAATATAGTTCTTTTGCTCCGGCGTCGGAGTTGCCATTACCTAAATGACTGACTACATCGGCAGGAATCACAAACTCCCCGTCACTTAGCGCTGCTGGCTGCATGTCGTTGATTGTAGCAGGAATTTGATCTGCCATACCATCTGTTGTACCGCCTAAGTAATACCCGCTTACATTACCGCCTTGGGCGTAGCCTTGCGCTTTTAACGCTGCCTCTACGTCTGCTTCGGTAAGCCCGGGGTAGCGGTCTTGGTATACTTTTACGGCTTGGGATATAGGAAGCGTGCCGTCGTTTATTAGCGCCCCAACTTCTTCGTCTGACAGCCCAGTCAAATAGTCCAGCGTGCTTTGCTGGTTTATCTTAGCTAGCTCATTTTCTACGTCTTGCGCAGTTAAGTCTGCATAGTTGGCGTCCGTGTTTCTGTAGTATGAAGCTACTTCTTCTGGTTTTGCCCTGCCTGTATTTAGCAGATTAGCAACTAGGTCAACCTCAGTGAAGCCTTCATTGCCGTAGTCGCGTAGCATAGCCGCCGTTTCAGCAGGTGTTTGGAATTCGCCACGTAGTAAGCCTTCTAGTACATCGCCAGTTTCGACACCGAGCATTTCGTTAACTGTACCTATGTCGGTTCGGCCTGAAGTAAGCAGGTTAGCTACTATTCTTTGTTCCTGATCGGAAAAGCCACCTTCGGGATTTATACCCTCCAGTATTTCTGTTGGGGTACTTTGTACTGGGCCGTAGACAGAGCCGTCAGGGTCTATAGGAACGAAGGCTGTCGCCTGCCTAGTGGGTACGTTAGTCGTGCTTGTAGTGCCATCTGCTGCGGTTAGGGTAAAGGTGTTATCTGTTGTGTCTGTAGTTTGGTCTGTAGTTTGACCGGTAGTTTGGCCTGTTGTGTCTGTTGTGTCTGTTGTGCCGGTAGTTTGGCCGGTAGTTTGGCCGGTAGTTTGGCCGGTAGTTTGGCCGGTAGTTTGGCCTGTTGTGTCTGTTGTGCCAGTAGTTTGGCCTGTTGTAGTGCGAGACGCCGGTATAGTGCCGGTTACCGTAGTGGGTAGTAGGCCCGCTAGTCCAGCCGCCCTTTGGGCCATAGAGGTGGCCCTATCTGTAGTAGTTCCGGGGCGTAACTGGTAGGCGGGGTTAGCTACGTTTCGCGCAGCAAGCTGCTGAGCCTGTGCCTGTGTAGCTGCCTGAGCTGCCGCTATACCGCCTTGTGGCGCGTACTGTATATCGCTGAAATAGCGCTGGCCCCCACTACCTGCACGGCGGTTAGGGTCATAAGTTCCGGGTACTACACTACGGATGGCCGCCATATTGTCAATGGAAAACGGGCTGCCCATACCGGCTGTTGTGTTGTCGTTCATGCCGGACATATCAGTACCTTGCCCGTCGCCCATAAGCAAATCGTAGGGGCTGTCTACATAGGTGTTGCCAGTAGGTTCGAACATACCTATATTCAGTCCGAAGTTACCCAAGGCATTATCTATAATCTCTACTACATCCGGTCGTTGGCCCGTTGTTACTACCTCATAGACTTTATCGAGAGGAAGCCCAGTAATATTACTGGCGGCGTTTACTGCTGTGTTTAGCGCTGTGTTTAGGAAAGTGGGTTTATCCTCTTCCTTTTTAGCCGTAGCTGTAATTTCTCCAGTGATGTTGCTTAAGTCAACCGCTGGTACAGTTGGCGTACCGCCAGTTAGAGTAACAGTTTCGTCGTCTTCCTTCTTAGTCGTGGCTAGAACTTCACCGGCTATTGGTGTGCCCGCCCCAAATATGCCTGCGTCTACATTGGCTGCGGTTAAGCCTGTACCGCTAGTTTGCTGCCCTGTAGTAGTTATGACGCCCGGCGCAGTCGTAGTGCCGGTAGAAGTAGGTATTGTCCCAGTAGTGGACGCGCTTGTGTCTGCGCCTTGCCCGTATTTGCTAAGGTCTATGATCCTTTTAGTTATGGGGTTTCTAGTCAAACCCTGCGCGGCATACACAGAATCGGGGTCAAGACCCGGCAAATACCCCGCGTCGCCCGGATACAACCTATCTAAAGGTTGGAAGACATCTAAACCGCCCGCCGCATCTGCTACAAGGCCAGCCAAACCTGTTCCCGCAGTAGTAAAACCGTAATCAGCCACGTTACTTGCAAAAGGAACCGCGTTTATTTGCGTCCCGCCTAAAGTTTCACCTGCACTAAACCCAGCAGTTGGCGCAGTAGAGGTTGGCAGGAAAGCGGTAGAGCCTATAGAGCCAACGCTAAAGCCCGGTCCAGTCTGTACAGTAGGCCCCACGGGCGGTGCAGTACCGAACGCTCCAGCATCCGCTAAGTTTTGTAAAAAATCCCCGCCCGAAGCTTCTTTATTGCCCCCCTTATAAGCAGGGCTACCCGTAATACGCGCTTGAGCCGCAAGCTCGCTCATCAAGTCACTAAAGGCGTCGCGGTTGTAGAAACTAGCCATGTCTTTAATCCTTCACTTTAAATGCGTTTAGGGCTTTTGCTACGGAACTCGTTATAAAAATACCGCCGGGGGTTACGTCACCGCCCCATCCATCTTGCCCAAAAATTTGTTTTGCTATCCGCTCTCTAGTGTTTCTATCCGGTACAGCATTGAGGCATCCCGCCTGATCTTTTTGACTAAGCTCTTTAAACTCTGCCAACCGTGCCTCTAAGTCCATACTAAACCTACGGAGGTGTTGGGCGCGTTTCAGGTAGCGCCGAAATAAAGTTAACTGTTAGTACAGCAGAGGCAACGCCCGGATGGGGGCTAGTTGCGGCCTCGGAGTTAAGAGAGGCATCTATATCATCAGACGACCATTTCATCTCAACGTACTCACCGGCAGCTAAATCCAAGTTAAAGTTCCACGTCGCCTCGCTAACATCGGAAGAACCCTGCAAGACTACATCCTTTGCTGTGTAACCTAAATCTGTACCGTCTCTTGAAATCCAAATATAAACTGTCTTAGAACTAGCCGAGCCGCTGACAAGCTGCGTAGTAAACTGAAAGTTATAAACCCCACCGTATGTGGCAGTTATCTGGCTATTACTAGCCCCGTTAATCGAAAACCCGCTTTCTAAGTATGTCTGGTTGAACGTAATTACCTGCGCCGTATCCGCCACTGCTATAGGCTGGTCCACTGTAGAGAAGTATAGCGCATTAGGCACGTCTAAAAACCGACCCCCGAACTCCCCAAATACGTTGTTA
>Ga0102945_1000143_pt1 | contig 22683 bp, 27 predicted proteins | sample SalPonred_H2O_MG_FD_78207 | JGI IMG/M metagenome (GOLD analysis project Ga0102945, IMG submission 78207) | Salt pond water microbial communities from South San Francisco under conditions of wetland restoration - Salt Pond MetaG R2_restored_H2O_MG ...
AGTGTCAACCATGACAAAAATACCAATGACTCGATTAAACACTCAAGATAAAGAATCTTTGTTGGATTTGGAAACCAACCTTAATCAGTCTGTTATCGGTCAAGAAGATGCCGTAAAAACGATTTCAAAGGCAATACGCAGAAATCGAGTAGGTATTAAAGACCCAAATCGACCAATCGGTTCTTTTATCTTTTTAGGTTCAACAGGTATCGGTAAAACACATTTGGCAAAACAATTGGCAAAAGAAATCTTTGGCGATGAAGAAGCCTTGATTCGAGTGGATATGTCCGAATATCAAGAAAAACACTCAATGAGTCGATTGATTGGAGCGCCTCCAGGTTACGTTGGATATGATAAAGGTGGTCAACTAACCGAAACAGTTAAGAACAAACCTTATTCTGTTGTCTTGTTTGATGAAATTGAAAAGGCAAACAAAGATATTTTTTCATTGTTACTTCAGTTGATGGATGACGGTCATTTGACAGATTCCTTTGGTAGAAAAATTAACTTCAAAAACTGTTTGATAATTATGACATCAAACTTGGGAGTTAAAAAACTACAGGACTTTGGTACTGGTGTAGGATTTGATACCTCTGCTAGAATGTCAAATAATGAAGAAATTAAAAAGTCACTTCTACAAAAAGAACTTAAAAGTCATTTTACACCCGAATTTTTGAATAGAGTAGATGAAGTGGTCTTGTTTAATCCTTTGAAAGAAAATGAAGTCGAACAAATCGTTGAGATTGAATTGTCTAAACTACAAAATAGACTCGATAAACTCGGTTATATGATAACAATCGATAATAGAGTCAAAAAATATTTGTCAGATATTGGATTCGATGAGAAATACGGAGCAAGACCAATTAAACGGGCAATACAAGAAAAAATTGAAGACCTGATATCTGAAGAAGTTTTGAGAGGGAATATTGTGGAAAATAAACCCAGTAAACTAAAGATGAGAGGTAAAGACACTGTTATATTAGAAAAGAGAGGGTAACCTCTCTTTTTTTTTGATTATATAGAAAAAAAGTCGTATGTTTGATAACAACAAACAAAATTATCATGATACCAACATCAGTAAATCGATTAAAAGAAGTACTATCCGTCCCGACCAAAACATATAAGGAGGATAAAATGATTGAATTTATCTGTAAAACTATTGATAATATAGATGGGGTCTCTTATTATAAAGATGACATGGATAATATTTACGCAACCAAAGGAGAATTGTCCGAAGGTGAGTTTTTTCCCATGTTTATTGCACATACTGATACTGTGCATGATTTAGTGGATGAAATTGTAATAGAAGAAGAGTGGCTTGAAAAACCCCAAACCTTTGGTCGAACGTTTACAGAAGAACTTTATTTGAGTTTGAAAGGTTACACACCTCAAGGTGTACCAACGGGTATCGGTGGTGATGATAAATGCGGGGTTTTTCTTGCCCTCGAACTTCTTAGGGTTTTAGACCGTGTTAAAGTGGGTCTATTTGTCTCTGAGGAAACGGGTTGTCACGGTTCACGAGTATGTGATATAAATTTCTTAAGTGATGTGGGGTATGGTATTCAGTTTGATGCACCAGGAAATCATTTAATTACCGAGGTTTGTTCAGGAGTTCGTTTATACGAAAAAGAAGGTGAGTTTATAAATCGGATTATTCCAATCTTTGAAAAAAATATGGGTGTTACACCATATCAACAGTCTCATCCATATACTGATGTTTCACAGATTAAACAAAAAGGAGACTTTTCATGTATCAACCTTTCATGTGGATACTATAATATGCACACCTCCAATGAGTTTGTTGTGTTAAAAGATATCGACGATGTTATGAATATGGCTTTGGATATTGTTGAAGACCTTGGTCATAAAAAATATTATTACGATATCCGTCAAAACGAAAATCAAGATACTTTTTACACCGATTATTACAACGATGAGTTAGATGAAGAAGAGGAAGAAATGGTCGATTGGTTTGATGGTGACAACCACTACTTCCACATCGATACCGATACGATTGAGGTCGAGTCTAAATCTACAGGTGATGTGATTTCCCTAAACATACGAGATATGGGTTTCTTGTATAGTCTTATCAGAGAACGGTTGTTGGAGAACGACGACTATTAAAAGGGGTCAAAAAGTGTGTAGTTGGTTAATAACTTAACTATTGTTTCCAACTTCGCACTTCCCTTTTTTTCTTCGTCGTCTTTGACTAATGTGAAATTAACTTTATTTGTTTTTGGGTCTACTAAGTCAAATATTATTGATGTTTCTTCATCCGCACTTCTTATTTTGTGGGGGGTATTAAATCCAAATTTGTTTTCAATATAGTTACTAATTCTTTTGTATTGTTTTGAATCCAATATCAAAGATTCGTCAGATTCAACTCTATCCAATTCTTTTTGCAATGCCTTCTCCATGTCATCGTTAAAATAATGTCTAAACTCATCTTCATCATGATATTCATCAGAAAAATCATAAGGATATTCATTCAATTCTAAATTACCTAAAACTTGGTTTTCTAATATCTGTTCTATCGGGTAGTTTTTATTCTCTTCTAAATCGTCTTCATAAAATTCCAATAATTTGTCTACTGATATTTCATATTGTCCAAAACACTCTGAGTCTTCCATCTTTTTTAAACCGATGTCTTCATATATGTTACATATATCACTTTCCAAATAAAGAAGGAAACCTCTATGTCTTGCCCTGTCTTCTGCCTCACTATATGCGTAAGAGAATGATTCGTATAAGTTCGGTAATTCATCTCTTATAAATTCTGCGACTTTTTCTAAATCATCCCTTTTTATATCATTACCTTCAAAACTTGATAATAACTGTGGTTGTATTACTTCAATAATTGACTTTAACATATTTACTTGTTCTGATGTTAAAGAATATAATGGATATCCATCCATCATCTCATCATCAAACCTACTATTATCATAAAAGATTTCTCCGTTTGGGTTTTGGTACATCCAATTATAATGAGTTAGTGTGTCTTCACCAACATTATCTCTAAAGAAGTTTAAAAAAGATTCAATTTCATCTCTAAAGTTAAATACTGCCTTATCGCCGATAAACCTGTTAAAATAATCAGAATTTAACGATTCGTACATTCCAAATTTAGGGTTTTGTTTTACTTTTTTTAATGTTTCGTAATCGTCAGATTTATTAATTAGTTCAAGGATTTTTTCTTTAATTGGTTCAAATCTTTCCAATAAGAAATTTAATGTTTCGCCTTGGTCTTGTTGGTTATAAATTTCATAAGCACCTTTTCCGTGAGGGACAAGTAAAGCCATCTTACCGTAAGTACGGTCGTTTGATTTTTTATCTATGATGTAATATAACTTACCTCGTGAGGTGTATTTCTTAAAGTAATCATCATTATCTTTTGTTGTGGTACACCATGTGGTATTTGCACCATAATAACAAGATGACTTATGTGATAACGGTCTAATAATTAAAAATCTATCATCTTCATAAAGTCTTTCAGACTCTTTTTTAATATTTTTTTCGTCATCGGCAACTTTTAAAAACTCATCGTATTGTTCAACAAAATAAAGTAAATCCTGTATGGTATCAAAAGAGTTAATATCTTTTGGTTTTGACTTTATTTTATTTTCAACCTCGTCACTTGTAAAATGACCTGATATATCTAAAAAGTTAAACATCTTCCCAACCTTTTCAGGTGATAATTGTTCAACAATATTGTGATACATTTTTATTCTTGTCCATACGGTACTGGCAATTGTAATGGGTTGACGATTTTGAAAATTCCATGTAGGGTTTTTTACTGTGTCTATAAACTTTTTAATACCCCACTCTGAGTACTTCTTTGTTGCACTAGGGTCATTATCTATAATTTGTTCTGCGAGTGATATTGCATCGTCAGACAGACCCTCAAGTTGTGGTCTAAACTTTTCTATAAGTCGTTCTTTTTTACCTTCGTTAAGTATCTGTAAGATATTCATTAAAAAATTCCTTTAGTTATAAATACCTTGTTTTGGAATAATGGAAATAGTTTATTATATTTGAAGTATGAAACACCTATTCACCACCCTATTTCTTATTTTTTATCTGAGTGGATATTCTCAAGATAGTTTAATCTATCATTCGATGAATATTCGGGCTGAATATGTGTTAGACTCACTTGGTATTCCGTATATCCCGCTTGATGTAAGGAATCAATATGGTTCTTTTCGTTTCGATATCGATGAAAGTAAAATTAATAATTTTATGAATTACCATTCAGGTAATTTGGAGTATACTCCAAATCAATATAGTGTGTGTTATGAATTACCCGAATACAATGATATGTTTGGTGGTGAATATACACTTATCGGTGGTTTAAAGATTGAAACTAATCACGATAAAATTATCGGTCATACAGACGTTTTAATTGATGGTAAAGTCATTAGAATTATTGAAACAAAAAATTTAGTTCAAAAAGATGGTAGAAAATATTTCTTTTTTGACTCTATGGTTTTTATTATGGATAGTGATGGTCAATGGACTAAGGTAAACGGAAAAAGGGATTCGTTACCTCACGGTTGGAATCCCTTTTACTACTAATTTTGATATTTTATTACAAATTAAGTTTTAAACGACTCAAATTTTCACCAAAATGATTTTTAATCTCCTCTTGTAATGTTAATGGGAATTTTTTAAGTGTGTCTGTAAATTTTTGTTGAGCGGTTTTTAAATCTTTAACTGAATTTGAAAAGTATTTTCTTAATACATCAGGTGTGTCTCGTTCACCTGTAAAGGATACTGCGGGTTTGCTACTATCTGGAAAGGTTTCCATTATCGTTCCTGAAACGTCAGGGTCGATGATAAATGGATAAATATTAGAGTACATAAGTAATCCGACCCTATATTTCATATTCTCATTTTCAAAACTTATCGAAGATGGTGAATTTTCACCCATACTCTGTAATTTATAAATCACACCATTAAACATAAACGCGTCTGTACGACTATCAGTTGCTTTTTGTATAAACTCATTCGCGTTTTGTTCTGTAAGACCCCAAGGTTGAGTATTTGTAAAGGTTACCGATTCTGTTATTATACCCATCATTTTTTTGATGGTATTAACTTCATTTAAAATATTTTTGTTCATATCTATGTTTTTCTATATAAATATGTTGTTTTATCAAAAAAATATATATAAACTATTGATATGAAAAATTTAATTGCCGTATTATTTTTAATTTTTACATCTTTTGTAGTAAACGCCCAATACCATTTCTATATTAGTAATTGGTATTTAGTTCCCGATACCACAAGTGCGGAATGGGTGTTTGATGATGTATATTATAACAAATACCCCTATCATCCACAATACATTAGGATAAGAGATAACCCATTAGTTAATACCGTTCATCTATTTTTTGATATTGAAAATTTAACGTTAACTACATCCCATATCCAATACGATGGTTACGAATATGATGTTAGTGTTGAATATTTTGAAGAATGGGGTGTTTGGGGTCATGACGATTATGATGGTACTTTTATGGTTGAAATGTTGAGTGGTGAAACTTATTTATATGTTGATGACTATATTGAAGGTATGACTGAAGTTACAGGATTGTTATGTAAACCACAATTCATTAAAAATTATATTGATTACAATATTGAATACATAGTAAAAGAAGAAAACAAACAATATTTTGGTAAAAAATCTTTGAGAGTAGTTGGTTTTGAATAAAATTATATTCATATTTGTAGTATGAAAACATTCCTCACAACAATTATTTCATTTATCGTACTCACCAGTTGTTACAATGACGATAACTTTAAGAACGGTGACATTATCTTTCACACGTCTAAATCATCTCAAAGTAAGATGATTCAAGATGTGACGAAGTCTAAATACAGTCACGTAGGTATTATCTATATCAAAGATGGTGAGACTTATGTTATGGAAGCGGTACAACCAGTTAAAGTTACTCCATTGAATATCTTTATCGAACGAGGTGTAGATTCAGATTATACTGTAATGAGATATAAAGGTAATCTATCTGAAAAAGACCTTAATAAGATGTACGAATATGGTTCTTATCAGTTGGGTAAAAACTACGATAATAAGTTTCAATGGAGCGACAACGATATGTATTGTTCTGAATTGGTTTACAAAATTTATCAAACTGTAGGTGTTGAATTGTGTGACAAGAATACCTTTTCTGATTACAACTTGTCTTCCAAAGAAGTACAAACCTCAATTAAAAAACGTTACAATACTGAGTTAGATATGAATGAAACTGTTGTCACTCCCGTGGATTTGTCGAATAGTAATCTCCTCACTACGGTATTTGATAATTATTAACACTCAGAAGATTGTGTTCCTGAATACATTTTAACTATTTTAATTCCGGCAGTAGGGTTAGGTAGACAATATTCGCTACCACCACCTGTTGAATATCTTACAACCTCTAACCCAAAAGTAGCGCAATTTGCGTCTTTATCTCCTGTGTTAAAGTCAAGAATCTGATATTTTATTTCTGTTTGATTCTGAGCATGTGATAACCCTTTTTCATAACCTTCTTTAGTTATGGGTATAGCCACCGTACTCATATCATATTGTTTAGCTTGTCCTGTTGCTTTGTTTTTAATTGCGGAACATACTGAGTCTAAATTTATTATCTTACCATCCTTTATTTTAGCACCTGATATTGAATTGCTCTTAACTACTCCAATACCTTTAGACGATTTTTCACTGTTATATCGACCAAATTCAAAAATGTTGATTTTACCTTTTGAATTAACAAGTGCAACACCAGCGTGTCCCATTTCACCATAAGTACCTTTTTCGCCGATAAATGTAGACTCAACATCAAAATCAAATTTTTCAGCCTTACTTCTAACCCATTTTAATGCGGATTCTATAAATCCATCATCACCACTCACATCAAATTTAGGTTGGTAATTTGGAAACGCAAAATAGATTACGAAGTGGTTTTTGGTATCCTTAGACTTTCCGAATATATCACCTATAATGTCAAGATTAAAACCAATATTATCTAAAAAATTAGTAAATTTTGGGATTTTTGACTGACCTACAGATATCATTTTTGACAGGGTATTTTTACCTACTTTACCGTCAACTTTTAAATCGTTTTGTTCCTGAAACCCCCTTACTATCTTATCTACTGTAGGACCAAATGAACCATCCACACCATCCTTATTAGGTCCAAATTCACCTAAATCGTTACCCATTTTAATAAGTAATTTTTGAAGTTTTTCAACATCAGAACCTTTACTACCCTTGCTTAAAACCTTACCCTGTGTTAAAACACTCTCAATATCTTCATTAATTACGCCCATCAACTCTTTTACACGGGATATTTCACTAATAACTTTACGATTCATAACTTTTTTTTATAAATATATTGTTTATAAAAAAAATTATATTTATCTTTGTAGTGTTCTTTGAAAATATGGGGACGAGTATGGTTTTGACCTGGGTTATCAGGCACAAAGCGCACGTAGTGAGAGGTTACCTATCACTTTAATCAACGGTTACAAAACACAAACGGCGACGTTATCGAAAATCTTCAAGCTGTCGGATTGGTCCGCACTGAAGAGGTTTATGCGGCCTGAGGCTTCATAACCATCGGGTCGGTCAGGACATATACCTATGAACAGAAGTCCAAAGAAGGGTGGTTACCTCAATAACCAAAGGGTGTGGTTCCCCTTAAGAACTGCCACCGTGGCTGAACGGTGTGAGAATTCAGATATTTCGGATTGTTGAGAATCAATGATGACCTAAACGTGTAGTGCTTTCTGTTTGGGGCATCAGACACGGCGGTTCGAATCCGCCCGTCTCCACTTAAATTAATCCTCGATTGTTTTGGCAGTCGGGGATTTTTTATTATCTTTGTGTTATGAAATTTTTTAGTATTATTTATTGGGTTATTATAATCTACTTTATTTCAGTTTTCACCACAAATCAAAAAGATAATATCCACTACTATAAGTCAGGAGGATATGACTCATTTACAGAAGTTCTACTTGAGATATTCAACAAGAACAATATTAATGGACTGTTTCAATGGTGTTGTGATATACTTCAATATGTTGCAATACAGATTGGGTATACATATGAGGAGTTGAATATTATTATCTTTGTTATTTTACAACCTGCGATTATTTTGTACCTTTTTATTCTATGTCTATACCAAAGGTCTAAATTAACAGTTAGTGATTGATTTACACCTCCTTGTGGGTTATTTACGTATGCTAAATGTCTTATCTCTCCGTAAATACCAATTTCACCATCACCCATCTCCATTATTTTTAAAATCTTACCTAATGTACTATAGTTTTCCCAATCTAAATCTTCTACGGTTATTTCATATTGTTTTGGCAGTCGGGGATTTTTTTATTATCTTTGTGTTATGAGTGTAATCGAAAAATGTATGACAACCAATGTGTGGGGACATCCACACGTTTACAAAAAGATTAGGGACGATAAATTCGTTGATTGGAGTACTCTCAAGAGTTGCGAACTATCAAAATCTGAGAAAAACGACTGTGTGGTCGTTGCTTTTAAGGTGGCATCAGGTGAGACATATAACAAAACCCATAGTTTTATTGAGAAATACTTGAAAAGACATTTCCGAGAGGGGACATATACATGTATTTACGCAAAATATATCTTGGGTAAAAAATTGGGTGGTCGTACCATCAATTATGTTGGTCACTCTGAGGGTAAGAATCCCGTTGGTGTTAGTTCAAAGAAAGTTATCAAAAACGGCAAAAGTCGGTTTACCGTAAAGTCGTTTATGGAGAAGTACAACAGGGGTCGATATGTTGTTATTGTCAATACTCATGCATACGCTCTTGTCGATGGTGTGATGTATGGAAATCGTGGAGAACAGTTTACTGGTTTTCGACGGGTTGTTAGATATGCATTTGAGTTGAAATAATTTTTGGCAGATTGAAGATTTTTATTATCTTTGTGGTGTAATCAATCACATAAACATCACCACCATGACTCAAGAAGAAGTAATCGAAAAAGTAAAGAACTACGAGGGAGAAAACAATTTTATGAAGTCTTTGAAGAGAGGTTTGACCAAATATGGTTCTTTGACTGAATCTCAGGTATCTGCTGCAATTCGTGTTATCGAAGGTGCTCGTCGTCACAAACAAGCACAAAATCGTATCAATGTCAATATGGTGGGTGATACCATTAAAATCGGAAGAAAGATTGCCTTGTCCATCAAAAAAGAATATGATTTGGATTTTCACCCCATCCTTATTGATATCACATCGATGACAGGTATGACCGACAAGGCTTTCCGTCTCAAAGGAAAGTTGACAAAAGAAAACGGGGGTATCTGTCGTTGTTGTGGAAAAACCCTTACCGATGAAATTTCTCAGGTTACAGGTGTCGGTCCGGTATGTGCAAAATATGTCGGAGTGGAACACCCAAAGGGAAAAGATGGTGTTGAAAAGTTTATGAAGGATATCTCAAAAAAGATTGATGAGATTGGTGAATTTGAGTTTTGGATTCCGAAAAAGTCAATTGTAAAGTGGGAGGGTAAGGGTCGTATGTTATCAAACTGGTAACAGAAATGTTACTTTTTTCTCCTTTCATAATATTTATTGGTAATAAACTATAAAAATATTTATTATGAAAAACTCTGAAATTAAAAGTTTAATCAGACACGCATTAACAGCCATTGGTACTTTATTGGTATTCACTGGTTTAAACAGATTCGTTCCTTTGGTTGAATATTTAACAGAAAATTTGGATTCAACTGTTCAAGCGGTTGAAGTATTGATTGGTGTTGCCGTTGCGGTATTTGGATTCCTCCGTAACAAAGATCGGTTCAAGGAAATCGATGAGGCTGAAACTCAAGAAGAAACACAAGGATAATATCAGAAACCCTCGAACAAAAAATTCGGGGGTTTTTTTTGACTTATAGTTTAAAATAAATTATATTTTATATAAAAAATTATTATGAGTAATGTGCTGGTTTTAAATGCAGATTATTCCCCCTTAAATATAACATCACTGCGGAGGGGGTTTGTCTTGGTAGATAAAGGAAAGGCGGAAGTTGTGAAAGGCGGTGATGAGGATATTATTACTACCATCGGTAATTTTATCAGACCTGTAATTATAAGATTATTAAATTATATCAAGTTCAGACCGACAAACTTAAAAGTTAATAGAAGAAGGATTTTCAAGAGGGACAAACATACATGTCAATATTGTGGTTCGAAAAGAAATTTAACGATTGACCATGTTATACCTCGTTCTCGTGGAGGGGGTAATACATGGACAAATTTGGTTACCTGTTGTTCCAAATGTAACGTCACAAAAGGTAACAAAACACCGAAAGAGGCCAATATGCCGTTGATATGTCAACCTGTTGAACCTTCTTTATTTTCTTATGTTTTTTATGAAGACGCTGAGAAGGTATGGAACGATTTCAAGACAGAGTTTATCTCTTATTAAAAATTTAAAACTATTTATAGGTAAGTTCTTCAATAAACTATTAAACCTATAAATTAATGAGAATTACTTTCTTGAAAAGGTCTTTTATGACCTTGTTTATGTTACTCTTGACGTTTTTATCTGAAAACGTAAGGGGACAATGTGATGTTTTTATCACCCCAAATTCCGTCAATGTCATTGACAACAACCCTGGGGTACAATTTGAATTTGAGATTACCAACAACACCTCATCGGATTACGATGGAGGGACACTATATATGGCATGGACATTAAGTTCTTCGGATCCGATATGGCAATTTGAGCTCGATGAACCTATACCTCCGGGTGGTTCATATGTGGTCTCAACGCCGAAGTTGGATATGCCTGCGGTATGGGATGGAGATTTGAATATTTTTAGTGCGCCATCGAATCAGCCCACACCTGACAATCCTTGGTTGGAGTCCAATGATTGGTATTTTTATACCCAACCGTTTCCATATCCAGGCCCGTTAGGAAATGGTTCATGGGTTCCCGTTCGTCTGTATTTGGATGGTTGCACGTTATTTGATGCCGAACAAGTATATGACGATAATGGGGAGTTATATTATGGTCCATCAACAGATGGGTGTGTGAATATCGTTGAAGACCAATTTTGTGACAGGAGTTGTTCATTGGAAATTATCAACTTTAATGTTGATGGGTTTACTTTATATGCTGAGGGTACGGAATGTTTTAACTACAATCAGTTTCCAAGACAAAATACCATAGATTCTTTTGTCACCAGTTTTGTCGTTGGAAATCCTATTGTATGTACCGGTAATGTCAATTATGTCGGTTTTGAACCTATGGAGTCGGGTGATACAGTGTTGTTTGACTTTTTTGAATATGCTTTACCAAGTGGTAACCTGACATGTTTAAACGATTTGATAAATGCCGCAGAAATAGAATGTAGGACAACACTATCGGTGTCAAATCCGAATATATTAAATCCTTTGATATTACAAACTAGTTCATATACTTTAAATATTAATGAAAGTTGTGAGTTGTTGTTATCCAATCCCGATATTGGTGTGGACAGTTTGACATATCAACTTGGTGGTTGTACAAACGAACCACTATACTGGATACCTGAAATAAACCTAACCAACTATGGTACCGATGTCGTTACAGAGTTGTGTTTGGAGTTTAGTATTTGGAATGTCGATGGTGTTGAACCCGATACGGTATGTTTTGATAATTTAAATATCTTGCCAGGTCAATCAACAATATTAGACCTACCAGTCAATTACAACGGTGGTGATGACCTTTTGCTTATCACCACAACATTGTTGTCGTCAAACGGATTATCTGAGGATTTTGACTCCAATAACACATTAAACAGTCAGTTTATTATGTGGTGTTATGATTGCGTTGACCCCGATGCCGATAACTACAATCAATATGCAACAAACCCACAAGATCCTGACAACTGTGAATATCTCGGATGTACGGATATAAACGCCAATAACTATGACCCCACAGCCAATACCGATGATGGGTCTTGTGAATATCTCGGTTGTACAGACCCCCAAGCGTTTAACTACGATGAGAACGCCAACATAGATGACGGTAGTTGCATTTATGAGGGGTGTACAGACCCTAACGCGTTAAACTATGACCCAACAGCTAGCGTGGATGACGGAAGTTGTTTATACGATGTCTTAGGGTGTACTGATGTAAACGCAGACAATTACAATCCTAATGCGACTATAGATGACGGGAATTGTATATATTATGGATGTACCGATCCTGAAGCTTATAACTATGACTCCACAGCCAATACCGATAACGGTTCATGTGAGTACTACACTTATGGATGTACAGATATGAACGCATTAAACTACAACCCCGAAGCAGATATAGAAGACGGTACTTGTGTATATCCTGGTCCTTGTGACGAGTTCGACGGAACAGCCTTTGCTCCCAACGCATTTACACCCAATAACGATGGGTTAAATGATGTTTGGAGAGTGATTACCGATATCGAATGTTGGAACAGATGGGAGTTGATAATTTATAACAGATGGGGACAAATTGTTTACGAGATGAATGACCCATCACAAGTATGGAACGGTAGTTTTAGAGGTGGTGAGTACTATGTTCCTGATGGTGTATATGCATATACACTAAGGGGTGTTTCTCATAACTTCGAACCTATCGAGGTGACAGGTGTTATAACAGTATTAAGATAATATCTTAAAATTTGTTTTATAAAAGGTGACCTTCGGGTCACCTTTTTTTGTTTGATATATTTTGATAAACGAAAAAAGGACTGACACCGTCAGCCCTTTTCGTAGATGATTACCCCCTTTTTTTAAAAGTTTATGAGAAGACACTATCTCTAATGCCTCTCAGTTTTGAATCCATGTTGGATTCTATGGAACTCAAAAGAGATTCCAATGCTTCAGTAAACTTATCTTCTAATTCTCTTTTAAACGTATCCGTATCTATCTGATTTAAAATAACTTCTTTTGTTATATCGTTAAGACCTTCTAAGTATTTTTCTTTAAAGTCTTTTGTAAAGGTATCTGATATTTTTCTTGGTAAGAATCTTTTGTCTGTAAAAATTTTTGGAAACTCGTCTTCGTCCAATTCAACTATTGATTGTGTAAGGACATCTTTTTCAAAACCGTCCATACCCAATTTTGGCTCTAAATAATTGATTAATTTTTCTTTTAACTTTTCGGTTACTCTTGAACTCTCGTCACCCATCAAACCTTTTAATACCGTTACCAAATCTTCATTAATCAAAGATTCGGTGATACCCATATTAACCAAGTTTCTTGATTCAAGAAATAACTTATTAAAAAATTTTGTTGTTTGGATTTTTGAGTTTAAATTGACCGACTCTACCAAGATACCTAATCTACCTTTAATAATTTTAGATTCTGTTAGATGAGTCTTTTTCACCTCTTTTACTTCTTTTAAGTTTTTTCTAACTACTTTCGTTAAACTCATCCTTTCTTCGGTTTCCAAGCTTTTATTGATTCGTTAAACTCCTTACTATTAATCCTTACTCTACTATAAATATCCTCTTGTTCTGGTTTCTTAAACTTATAACCTTTTTTTTTTAAATTTTCTAAAACTTCTTTTTGTTTTTTTGTGAGTTCATTTGTTACTTCCTCTTTGTTCAATAAATTCGCCAAACCTTTCTGTTCTTTTTTCTTCATAACCTCTTCAAACGGTTCTTCCATTTCCGCCATTTCTTGGTCATGTGATTGTTTGTATGTGTCAACCTCTATTTCCTCCTTGTCCTTCTCTTGAAACTCTACTTCAGGTATATTGTCTCCACCGACTATCTTAAAGTCCCTGTAATCAGGTCCTTCGTTGTTCATGATGGTGAAATAGGTTATACCACCATCCAATAACTTACCCAAACCATTCATCTGAGAGTTAAATGGTAACTCGATATCCGCATTGTTATAATATGAACCCAATCGAACAATAGGTTCACCTGATTTTTTATCTTCTCCTTTTGCAACAACAACTGCACGAATAAAAGCAATATCTTCAGGGTATTTTTTAATTAAATCATCAAACTCTTTACTAATCTCTTCCCTATCTTCATCAGTAAAAACTACTTTTTGTTTTCCCTTCTCGTTTGCCGAATAAAAGTTAAATTCTCTTAATTTATCGTCTATCATTTGTGATAACGAATTTGTTTCATATTCTTCGTTAATAAACCTTCTTTCTAAATGTTTCATGTTAATATTCTGTAAAATCTTTCCATTTATTATCTCCTGATGTTGGGTCATTGTTTATCCATCCATATTTGCCCGATGAGTTTTTTTCTACAGGAAAAAAATGGTCTTGACCATCCAAAGTCTTACCCACTAAAACGACTCTATCTTTGTTTGTTGGTGATGTATTTGCACTCTCAATAGATATATGGTCTTTAGTATAGTCGTCAGCATCTTTTTTTGACTCTTCTTTTGCTGAGTTAATCGATTGATTTTCTGAATTTAATATTAAATCACCGACTCGTTTTCTATCGTTGGTATTAATTATTGGTATTATTGATTCTCCTGAATTACCTGTATCTTCTATTTCATCGGTATTTAATGATTCATCATCCAAAACATCGATAGGTGATGCACCATCAACAGGTACCCATTGTTCTAATAACATTGATAAATTTTTCATCAGTTTTGTTTTATATCTTTCAGTTTATACCATTTATCTTGAACCTTTACTACCCACATACCATTATGTCTTTTTAAAGGGTGATTAGTATTACTTAAATACCAATTACCGTTATTATCCATCATTATTTCACTTTTTTGTTCTTCAGTTAACTGTTGGTCTAAAGTTTTTGGTATAGTTTGTGTTTTATCTAAACCAATTAAAGTATCATCTAATTCCCTTTTAAGTCTTGATGGGTTTCCTGATAATAGGGCAGAACCCCATTTATCTATTTCTGGATACACATATTGCCAAAAGTAAGTTACGGGTATTACCCACTTAACGTCTGCAAAAGTTAAGTTTTGTACAAAGTGATGTGCTAAAATAGTTAAAAACCCTTTATCTGATGCATACTCAGCATAATCGTTACCCGCATATTCTGATATAGTTTCTTTAGCAGCTTCAAAAATTGTAATTAATAAACTTAATGCGACCCATCTTCTTAATACCGATGCTGCGACATTTACACCTAAAGGTAATATCCCTTCTTTAACTAAAATATTTTTGATATCCTTCGGAGTTCTGTCGATTCCACTAACAAACCACATAGACACTTTTTTCGCTTCTTCTTTACTTACTCTTTTAAATGGGTTAAATCTAACAGTGTCAGTAACAATATTTATCGCTTGTTTGTATCTTTTTAATGCGGACGGTTGTTTTATACCGTCTAAAAACATTCTCTTAAAACTATCAGGTGCTCCTGTATAAAATTTAGCCTTTGTAAAATCAACAATTTTACGACTAAGAGGACTCACTAAACGATTACCTTTGTCTTTCCAACTTTTTATAATATATTCGATAGCACCATCATTAAAATTTAACCTAGATAGTTCATCACGAAATTCTTTTTCTGTTAAATTTTTAAATTTTGTTTTAATAGATGGGTTTTCAACGAAGATATCGGAAACTGCCTTTTTAACTGCAGCGTCACCATCATTTAATAAAATTTTCAAAAAAGTACCTAACTCTTTAGCATTTAACATATTCCGATTAAGTAATCTCAAAACATCATCAGAATTTTTAGCACCCGAATTAACAAATAAACCTCTTCCTATGGCGTTGTCTAAATTATTTTTAACAACTCTTTTAGCAGTACCTGTTAGTGTATTGAATATATTCGATAAAATTCTTGGGCTCATGTTAAAATATTTTATTATAAATAGTTTATTTGAAGAAAAAATTGTATATTTGTTTAAAATTAAAGATTCATGATTTACGAAAAAGGGCAATATGTTAGAGTTGAGGGTACCAATGAACTCAAAATTATTAAGGAGGTAGTAATCGTATCTGAAAAAACATTATATGTTTGTTGTGACGATGTTTGGTATGACGGAAATAATTTGTATCCTCATGATATGAAGATTGAAATTAAAAATAGTTTAAATGAAGAATTATCGTTTTCAGATTTTGGAGAACCAAAGAAAGTGTTAAACGATTTGGTAGATTATGTATCTAAAATGGATGAAAAAGACTTTAATAGTTTTTTGCAAACTATTAAATCATCAGATATTGATTTAGAGGGACCTCTAATATAATGACCCTTCTAAATCAATTTCACTATTCGCGAATATCTCAGCGGCTTCATCTGTCATCTCAAATTCACCACCACCAAAAAGTTGCTCAAAACCAAAAGTCAATCCTGCGGCGGATAATCCCGAAACACCAACTTTTGTTTTAAATAATTTACCGAATTCCTTAGTCATCATAGTAATAAACTCGTCAACTTTACCCAATATTGAGTTTATCAATTTAGCCCCTTTAGGGAATTTATCTGATAGATATTTAACAGCCTTTTGTAGTTTAGGTGAGACTTTACTTAATATTTCCGGTATTTGCTTAAATATATTTTTTATCTGTGGGTTTTTATTTACGACTTTTACGATATCGTCTACTTTAGTTACTCCTTTGAAGCTTATTTTAAGTCCCTTAGCTATCGCACCTGTAGTTACTAAACCAACCACATCAAAAAGAGTACTTAGTAAATGTTGAATTAGTCCTCCGTCATACTTACCTGAAAATAATTCATAAAGGTCTAAAGCAACGATAATTGACCAAGGAATCCACTGTACCGATTTACCAATACCTGAAGCCACTAATATTGCATCTAAAATTAGACCCGCAGGACTATACAATGCATCTCTAAGACTTTTAGCGAAATAAAAAATACCCTTATTAATAATATCAAAGGCTTTTTTAAAATCCGAGTTCGATATAGTATCTACTAAATCACCTAAACCATCATAACTTGTTTTTGCAAACTCTTTAAATCCTTCTACAGAAGATTTTCCTGTTTCTTTAACCCAATCAGTAAAGTCGCTAAAGACGCCTTCGGAAATTAACTTTTTTAAATTTGATTTGTTTTTATTTAATAAACTTTGTAAATTTTCAGTCAATACGGTAGAATTTAATGAGTCATATATAGATTCTTTTATAGTGTTTGATAAGTTTGATACCGAAGTGGAGTAACGGATAAAGAACTTAAAGTTTTCAAAGTTTTCCCATACATCTCCTAATTTTTTTTTATTTTTTATATCATATAATTCGTCTAAAAAAATACAATATTTCTCATCGGGAGATAACCAGTCAGAAATCACAAAACTATTGGTTTGATTTAATACTAAATTGTTCATATTATGCCATTTTTTCAAAATCGTTATCTATATTTGTTGGGTCGGTATTATTTGTGTTGTTAGGTATGTTATCTATATTAGTTTTATTTAACGCTTTTAAACTTTCGGGACCAAACAAACCATCTACTTTTATTCCGGCATCTTTTTGAAACTCTTTCACTGCTTTTATGGTTTTTGGTCCATATTTACCATCCACACCGTTGTTGTTTGGACCGAAATTACCTAAATCATATCCATAATAAACCAATTTTGTTTGTAAGTCTTTAACATCTGAACCTCTACTACCCGACCTTAAAACCCTATCACCTAACTTACTGTCTGTTTTTTGTTTAACTTCTGTTTTTACTATCTCTTCTTTAGGTGGTAAACCTTCAACACCTGTTTTATTCATCCAATCATATAAACCTGCACTTATAAAAAATAATGTAACCGCCCCTGTAATTTTTAATTCTCTTTTAAATTCATTAATTAAGTCCTTCCAACTTAATTTTTTACCGGAGTTAGATATCTGTAAAACCGCATTTTTTAGAACTTTTTCTTGTGTTGGTTTTAACAATATAGGTTTACCGCTGGATTGTCTTAATGCAGGTAACAAGGTTTCTTTAGTATTGTCTACTACTTGTAATGCGGTTTTAGTTACAGAACCTGATTTACTAACATTTAAAGACCATTTACCACTCGCACTTCCTGTAGTGTTAAATTTATGACCTCTTATAATACTCTCAATTTCATCGTCCGCCAATTTTCCAGATTGACGTAACGCGTCTCTTGTTGCTTCTTCAGTTTCTTTAAAAAAATTCTTTATTAAATTATTATCTTTTGCGATTATACGACCTATAACATCTTTTTGGGAACCCTCTAAATTCCTAAACATAGTAGTAATAATTTCACCTCTTTGTGATTTACTGAAACTAGAAAAATTTCTTAATATTTCGTCTAAATTTTTAAATCCTGATTTCGATATAAAACTTAACGATAATAACGCATCTTCTAACACGTTAAGAGTGGTTCTACCCACATTTCTTAGTAAACCACCAAATTGTTCATTTACTGAATTATTTTTTTTATTTATCCTATGTAAAGATAAAATTCGGTTTTTTTCTTTTTGGTCTGTTTCTAAAAATAATTTTTTCATAATCTATACTTTAATTTAATTTAGAGGATTTGCCTTTCCCCTACTCGCACCACTTTCCCATTTACTATTTTGGTCTATAGGATTTCCTTTACCTCTGTTAACATCAGATGACCATACTGTTATGGTTAGTTGATTTGCGGGTCCTCTTGTCAATCCTGTTTCCCATGTTGACACATTTGCATTTGTTGAACTTGAATCTCCTGATGAGTCTGTTGTTGAACCTGCACTACTACTGGTGTCACTTGATGTTTCTCCACCACCTTCTTCTTGTTCATTAAACTCGGTTTCCACTTCTTCTTCACCTCCATATATTTCAGGGTGATTAATACCATACTTTTTAAGTAACTCACCCGCAACGGCATTGGCTTCGTCTTCTATTGGGCCGCCGACATTTGATATCTTCCCTTCAAGTTTACCATCTTCATTTTGTTGGTGGTGTACCAACTCGTGGGCTACCGACCTCATTATGTCTTGTAATGCCCTTTCTTTGGTATATACTTTTACTTCTGATTGTTCAAATTCTTCGTCTTCACCGTCCATATATCTATAAACCGCGGTTGTTTTTATCCCATCCTTATCAGTTTGATATTTTATATTGACAGGATTTTCAATATTTAATTCTTTAATAACAAAATCGACAAAATTTTCCAAATGTTTTTTGTCTTCACTTGGGAAATTTGCTTCTCCCTCATTTATATTCATAAGGGTTTTTATTCGATTAATATTTTCTAACAGTAAGTCCATTGACAATAAATATCATTAAAAATCAAAAAGCACATGGTATGGTGGAGAATTGTTCTTTTTTCTGTCTTTCTTTAATTCTTATTACGACGCTCACTTCGTGAGAACCTCCCGTGTTTGGACCCAAAGAAGATATTGTTATGTCATAACTATAGAAAAACAACAAATTATTTGTGTCCACACCTAAATTTAATATTGCGGCGTCCCTATAATCATATCCCTCAACAAGTCTAAAACCGCCACCGAACAATAGTTTTCCGTTTCTTATGTTATTGTTTACGGTTAATTCAGTAAATTCACCTTGTCGTGTTAACATCACTGACGGTGTATAGTATATGCGATGTATTTTATTACGAGATTCTTTTATGATAAAATCTCTGCTCATATGTAAGTTGTATTTTCTTGGTAAGTAACTGTCACCAAAAATTAGTGATTGGTTTGGTTCTGTTATGTGACTAACATTAAGACCTACAAAACTTTTATCGCTAAAAAATAAAATACCTGCACCCAAATCAAAGTAGGTACTTTTTTCTCCGTTTATAAAAGGTTCCATCGTCATGGATGTAAATGTTGTACCATTAAATGAATCTTCATAATATAACTTATCTTGGTCTACGAAGTTTTGTTTGTATGAAAACTCCATACCCATCTTAATATTTAATTTTGGGGTTATCTTTTGTTGGTTACTATAAAAACCGTTCACGGTATTTAATGAATATATACCACCTGCCGACCTATCGTTCATCAACATCAATCCAAACCCACTGTTGATGGATGGGAAATACTCTTCATATGTGACAACACTGGTGACGAAGGTACTACCCAACGACGGCCAATGATTACGATATGACATCGTTAATTCTGGTTGTCTTCCTGACCCCGCAAAGGCCGGATTTAAATATAACTTGTTATTGGTTATTTGTGAAAAAGACACATCTTGTGAATAACCACAAAAACCAAAAACAAAAAACAATGTAAGTAATAAAAGTTTTTTCTTCATATAGATAAATATTGTTTTTTTGATGTAATTTTTTGTTTTTAACCGAAAATTTATATATTTGTTATGTGAAAAGAATTATGCTGTTTTTGTCGGTAACCACCCTGCTTGGTTGTTATCGAGGGTTTCAAACCTACCCGACACTCGACGGAGAATATATATTAAGAAGTGTAACCGTAAATACTTCCAATGTAATTACTTCAGAAGTGTCAGATGTCACCTTTGACGATAATGCAACAATTATATTTGAAAACCCCATAGGAGGTTTGGACACCTTAAAAATAAACAAAACAAGGTATCATATAGATAATAGTTTTTTAAGAACCGGATATAGTATAGAAAACGGACAAGAGTCTTGGAAACACGAATACCCTTTGTCTGTTAGGCAAGATTTAATCACCGGTAGATGGATATATTTAAATGTTATTTATGACACCCCTTACATGAATACCATAAGAAGATATGTAATCATCGAAGACGGTATGGAGACCTTGGTCTTAGAGTGTCCAAAAAGATATGAAGACGGACCCGAAGGATATGAATATTCCTGTCAACTAAAGTTTTATAGAGTAGATGCATAAAAAAGGGGAATTAATCCCCTTTTTTTATTCCAACAGTTTTTTTATTTCCTCAATATTCTTTATGAATTTTTCAGGGTTGTCTTTTGCCCATTCTTTAATAGACTCTGGTATCTGTGAATTGTTTAAAAATAAAATCAATTCATCATGTTTATCTTTTTCAGATTCATTAATCTGATTTTCGACCAGTACATCTCCAAAAAATTGATATAACTTCAATTTGAGTTGAGGTGTTGTTGCGGCAAAAGTAATATCAAAGTCGTTTTCTTCTGACCAATCAACAACGATGTCTTTGATTAAAGTATCTCCCTTATCCAAAGGGAAAGTATTTAATAACTTTGACGGTGAAGATGTTATATACGCAATTTTTAAAGTAGGGGTAACTATGATGGCAATTTTTTGTTCATCAAACCCAAAAAAAACTTTTTTTGTTAAGAATATTTTACCCAATAACTTTGTTATGAAGTTTTCAAAGTCATTTGGGTTACGACCACCTTTATTTGGCATGTTAATCATACCAGATTCTCGCAAAATATTTCTTTTTTTTCTACCCATACTTATAAATATCTTTAAATATATTCTGCATCAGGTAATCTATCGTTATATACAGTATAATATTCATTTAAAAACGAAATTAATTCATCTTCATCAATAAAAAAATCTTCATCGTCTTCAAAATCCAATTCCCAATCATCATCGATATCTTCAAAGATATCCAAGTTTAGATTAGTAATATAACCAAAATCGTTTAAGTATTCAAACTCGATAGTGTCTGACCTTAACGTGTTTTCGTCATCATTTCTCAACCTAAACTCAACCTCCAAAACATTATTGTCTTTGTTGGCAAAATTTGATATTATTTCTATGACTTCCATTTTTTAAAAAATTAATTACTTTATGTAATATTATACAAATATCATGAAAACTTTAAAAAGACATATAACACTAGATAATTTTACCATTAACGGAGAAAATTTAATTGTTTCATTTACATTTGATAACGAAACATATTATGAAGATACAATAAGTGAAGGTGAATTTGAAAAATATATAAAAAATAAAGGGTCGTTAGAATATTATTTAGATAGATGGGATTATACAACCGAATCGACTTACCAAGAATATTTTCAAAAAGATTACTCAGAGTGGTTAAAAGATGAGTGCCAAAAAGAAGATGTTATGGACTTTTTAGATAATTATTATAAGGAAAATAAAATACCGAAAATAATAGAAGAATGAAATTAATTTCAACATCGTTTGATAATGTCTATCTAATAGAAGAAAATGTCCATGAGGATGACAGAGGATATTTCATGGAGACATGGAATGAGTTAGGTTATTCAAATAAAAAATTGTTAAGTAATATACCATCGTTGAAAGCAATACAAAATGATGATTCGTTATTTTCCACATTGTTTGTTCAAGATAATCTCTCCGTATCCAAAAAAAATGTATTTAGAGGATTACACTATCAAACAGGTGATTATGGTCAAGCAAAACTTGTTAGGACGATAAAAGGGTCGGTAGTAGATTTTATTGTTGACCTGAGAGAAAAATCTCAAACCTATGGTAAGTTTGAATATTTTGAATTGAACGATAAAAATAAATTGTCTTTATTCGTACCACCATACTTTGCTCATGGGTTCTTATCATTAGAAGATGATACGATATTCACCTATAAGTGTGGGAATTATTATAATCAAAAAAGTGAAGGTAGCGTTAATTACGCAGATCCGGTCATTAGACACATACAAAATAATAAAGATACAATTATCGATGTTATAAGTACATTTATCCCATACGAAACCGAAATAGACCTGATTATGTCACAAAAAGACAAACAATCACCTAAGTTTCTGTATCGGAAAGATTGACATATATTTTTAAATGTAGTATATTTATACTATACGAAAGGTATTTGCCAAATATTAATTTTG
>Ga0102945_1000144_pt1 | contig 22567 bp, 30 predicted proteins | sample SalPonred_H2O_MG_FD_78207 | JGI IMG/M metagenome (GOLD analysis project Ga0102945, IMG submission 78207) | Salt pond water microbial communities from South San Francisco under conditions of wetland restoration - Salt Pond MetaG R2_restored_H2O_MG ...
AGACATAAGAGCCGACAGAAAAGAAAAAAGAAAAGGAAAGTTTGTTAAAGATGAGAAACCATTAACTAATATATGGAAATACTCAAACGGAACAATTTACAAAAAACATCCCGCAACATTCCCCGAACAACTCGCAAACGACCATATAATAAGCTGGAGCAATGAAGGTGATATAGTTTACGACCCTTTTATGGGAAGTGGTACAACTGCGAAGATGGCTTTAGTTAATAACCGTAAATACATAGGTAGCGAGTTAAGCGCTGAGTATGTAGAGATAGCTAAAGAGAGACTAAAGCAAACAAAACTATTTTAATGTAACAGAATGTACGACGAACACAAAGCAAAGCGGGTAATAAACTTCATAGAGAAAATTACAACCCACACAAAAGGCGAGCTCGCGCGTAAGCCGTTTATACTGGAGCCCTTCCAAAAGGAAGTTATAAGCGATATTTTCGGCAACGTAAACGAGGACGGCCTACGCATCACGCGCGAGGCCTTTCTCTTTTGGCCACGTAAGAACGGTAAAACTAACTTCTTAGCAGCTCTAGGGCTTTACTTGCTGGTAAGTGATAACGAGCCCGGCGCTGAAATTATCGTATGTGCTGCGGATCGTGGGCAGGCTGGAATGATTCACGAGATTCAGAAGCAGATGGTCCTACAGTCGCCGCTTCTTATGGATAAGGTAAAGGTCTACCGTAACAGTATAGTAGCTAAAGATGGGAGCTTTATACAAGCGCGAAGCGCTGACGCTGACACGGCCCACGGGTACAACGCGCACGCGGTCCTATTTGATGAGCTGCATAGCCAGCCTAACCGGGAGCTTTACGATGTAATGAAGACGGCGAGCGGAGCGAGAAGGCAGCCGCTCTTTTTTAGTATTAGTACAGCTGGAAGTAACAAAGAAAGTATTTGCTACGAGGTGTACGACTACGCTAAAAAGGTTAGGGACGGTATTATAGAAGATCCGACCTTTTACCCGCACATCTACGAGGCGGAGCCGGACGACGATATACTAGACCCTGCTACCTGGCGCAAGGCTAACCCCGGCTACGGTATAACTATTAAGGACGATTACATAAAAGCTCAAGCGCAAAAGGCTAAGGCGCTGGTAACCTACGAGAATACCTTTAGGCGCTTGCACCTTAACCAATGGACCACTAGCGAGGTGCGCTGGGTTAGCGATGAGGACTTTATGAGCTGCGCCGAGGATTACGAGCTAGCGGACCTTCAAGGTAGGGACTGCTACGGCGGGCTCGATTTGGCGAGTACAGAGGATTTAACGGCTTTTGTGTTGATCTTCCCGCCAATCTATGAAGGCGAGCCTTTTAAGACGGTAGTCTATAGCTGGGTAACTGAGGCGGCAGTAGATAGGCGCCAGGGGAAAACTGGCGCCGACTATAATAAGTTTATAGGTAAGGGAGAGCTAACGGTAACGCCGGGCAACGTAACGGACTACAAGTATATAAGCGAGACGATATACGAAGCTGCGGAGATGTTCAATATAAAGGCTATAGCTTACGATAGATGGAACAGTAGCAGCTTAATAGCGGAGCTTGCAGAGGAAGAGCTACCGGTAGAGCCTTACGGCCAAGGCTTCGCAAGTATGAGCCCAGCGGTAAAGCAGTTAGAAATATGGCTAAGGAGCCAGCAGATAGCTCACACGGGTAACAACCTGCTAAGGTGGTGCGTTAGTAATGTGCAAGCTAAAACGGACCCTGCCGGTAATTTAAAGTTTGATAAAAGTAAAAGCTCCGATAAAATCGATGTTGCGCAAGCTTGGGCCATTGCGGTAGGTATATGGCTTACGAAGCATAGGAGCGACGATAACGACGGCAGTATATATGAGGATAGGGATTTAATTATTTTATAGAATGACTACAGAGGAAACGATAGCGCAAGTAATGGACGAGCTTAAGGATATGTTTATAGAGAAAAATATAGCCTACGGCGATAGCTTACAGAACGGCCTAAACGTATTTAGTAAGGACCCGGTAAGCGGTATACTGGGCCGGCTAGACGATAAGCTAAATAGGATTAAGGCCGTAGGTATTAACGAAGATACCGAGGATACTATAGCTGACTTAATAGGCTACTTGGTACATCTAAAAATAAAAATGAAAAAAAAGTAGCGTTTATTTGCAGGGAAAGAAAATAGCTGTATTTTTACACCAGTAATAACAACAACAAATACTACTAAGATGAAAGCATTTAGACTAGAAAACGACCACATCGGCTTTATCGGATTCGAAGAGCAAGAGTACACAAACGCAGTTTTTTGCTTACACGACATTATTAAGAATAGCCAAGAGTGGGTAAATGATTACCCTAAGGCAAAGTGGAATATTGAGATGTTCGACCAAGAGACTGGAGAAGCTAAAATAGTTTACACCTTGACAACTTCAAAAATTAAGAAGCTTCAAAAAGAAGGTTTATTTTAATAAGCCTATGAAAATAAAGAGAGTAATACAATACGCCGGTGCCGAGATACTAGAGACCCAGCCCGGCAGCTTTACAGCTCTACCCAATACGCCGAGCTTCTACGGAAGCCGCAAGTTTAACAGCCTAGCAAAGGCAAAATTTTATTTAAAGCAATGGAACAAAAAGTAAGAACAGAACAAGAAGAGAAGGAGCTACTAGCTACCGCTAGAATGCTATTATTTGGGGGCTTAGCCCTGCCGGCCTTTTACCTTTTGCTTAAAGGTATTAGCTTTGTGCAATACGTTATTTTCGGCTATGTACAGTAAGGTAGAGTACTACTGCCAAAGCTGCGGCACGTATACCGAGAAGCTCAGCAGTATAACAGCGCTACAGATTTGCCCCGGCTGCGCTACTGGGGAAGACACAGAACAAGAAGAAACTATTTTATTTGTATGAGAATCATTTTAGTAGAGCGTAAGAGCTCCAAAAAGCAAGAAGTATACAGAACACTTACAAAAGCTTGTAAGGCCTTAGAGCTTAACTATAGCACTATTACGAAGATCATTAACGGCAACTGTAACTACTACGAAAACGATAGTTTTATAGTTCAGCGCTTACCTATACAATAAAAAACGTAACGAAACAAGAAGTATATACTTTTTTTTTGTATATTTGCCTAAAGTAGATACTCTTAGCTTTGGCAGATAATAACAACAGCGGGATATTTTCCCGACTATTTAGAAGCTCCCCGGAAAACCCCAGCACTAGCTTAAGCAATCCTGCTGCGTGGCTTACGGGGCTTTTAGGTACCAGTAAAACGGGAGTACAAGTAAGCGAGGATAACGCGCTAACCTTTAGCGCTGTTTACGCAGCCGTAAGGATCATTAGCGAAACTATAGCCTCCATTCCTTTAAACGTATACCAAGCAGACGGGGAAACCCGCGTTAAAGCGCTTGGCCATCCAGTACAGAAGTTACTAGCAGAAACCCCTAACAGCTTAAGCTCTAGCTTTACTTTTCGTGAGGCTATGGCTTCTAACTTGGTCCTACACGGTAACGCCTACGCTAAGATAGAGCTAAACGCCGCAGGGCGGCCGGTAGCCCTTTACCCCTTAAACCCGGATAAGGTAGAGGTAAAGGTAATAGACGGCGAGAAGGTCTACGTATTCGATCAAAAGCACACTTACCTAGATTACGAGATGCTGCACTTTGTCGGGCTAAGCTTCAACGGCTTAACCGGTAAGAGCCCGCTAGCTGTAGCCCGTGAGGCTGTAGCTATCGGCCTTTCTGCGCAAGAGTACGGCGCTCGCTTCTATTCAAACGGAGCCAATACCGGCGGAGTAATTACTGCCCCTGGCCGATTGAATACCGAAGTAATAAAACGCCTTAAAGACAGCTGGAATAGAGCGAACAGCGGAAACAGCAACGCGCACGGAACGGCTATACTTGAGGAAGGTATGAAGTACGAGAAGATAGGACTAGATCCGGAAGCGGCCCAGTTTTTACAGTCTCGTAAATTCCAAGTAAACGAAATAGCTAGAATCTTTAGAATACCGCCGAGCTACTTAGCGGACCTTGAAAATTCAAGCACTAGAGCTAATACAGAGCAGCAGGCTATACAGTTCGTTAGGGACTGTATTACGCCTTACGTTCGCCGTATGGAGGTAGAGCTAAACCGTAAGCTATTTAGAGAAGACGAGCCTAACCTTTACGCTTACTTCACTATGGAGGGGCTAATGAGAGGAGACCAAAAGGCTAGATACGAAGCTTACGCTACAGCTAGGCAGTGGGGCTGGCTATCGGTTAACGATATTAGAGACTTAGAGAACCTTAACCCGGTAGAGGGTGGGGATATTTACCTGCAGCCTTTAAATATGGTTAAGAGTGGAGAAGACGATACTAACGTAGACGCCGACTAATGCCCTGGACCGACTACCCACAAGCTGCAACCGATAACGCTAAAAGAGCGCTAGCTATCCGCGAGGAAGAGGGGACCGACTGCGGTACTCCGGTAGGCTGGGAATCCGCTCGTATTATAGCTAACCGCGAAGCGGTAACAGAGCAACGCCTGCCGCGTATTTACAGCTTCCTAAGTAGAGCTAAGACCTACGACAAAGGGAGCTTTAAAGATGAAGACGGTAAGCAAATTTGCGGCTCTATTATGTACGCCGCTTGGGGTGGTGATGAAATGCACAGCTGGGCAAAAAGAACCTTAGAGAGTATGGAAGAAGAAAAGAACCTGCGCCACATTAAGAGCGTAGAAGAGACAGATACAGAGATTATTATAACCTACGGAAAAGCTGAGCCAATGGAAGAGGCCGGCTATAAAGAGGAAGTACGCGCGGAAGCGGACGAGCTAAGCGTAGGGGATTTTGTAAGCTGGGACAGCTCCGGAGGCAGAAGCCAAGGTAAAGTATTAGAGATTACTAAAGACGGGCAAATAGAAGCCGATAGCGGCTTTAAGGTGAACGGCACCGCCGAAGACCCGGCGGCCCTTATTAGTATTTACGAATACGATAACGAAGAGGAAGCTTTTGTAGAGCGTAAACCTCCGCTAAAAGTAGCGCACCTATTCAGCACCTTAACGAAAGTTACCGGCGCAGAGGTACGCAGCCTTAACGAAGTAGTAGAGCAGAGAGCCTACGACGGCGAGCTTAAAGCAGCTGTAGAAGGTAGAACGGTAGAAGGATACGCCAGCGTATTTAATAGTATGAGTGAAGACCTCGGCGGCTTCCGTGAGATCATTCTACCGGGTGCTTTTAGTGAGGTGCTAGATAACGACGTAAGAGCGTTATACAATCACGATAGTAACTACCTACTAGCTCGCACGGCTAGCGGCACGTTAGAGCTTAAGGAAGACGAGAAAGGCCTTTACTACCGCTTCGAGATGCCTAACACAAGCTACGGTAACGATATGTTAGAGCTCTTCAAAAGAGGGGACCTATCGCAGTCTAGCTTTGGCTTTACAGTAGAAAAAGATAGCTGGCGTATGGAAGACGGCCAGCACGTAAGATATATAGAGAGGGTAGGCTCTCTATTTGATGTAAGCCCGGTAGTTTACCCGGCCTACAGTCAAGCCTCTAGCGGACTACGCAGCGCAGAGCCTCAAGGCGACAGCGCAGCGGAGGAAGCAAGAGAGACTCCTGCCGAGGAATTGAACTATAATATTTATAATGCATTAATTAAACTAGCTAAAGATGAATGCTAAACAAATGCGCGAAAAGCGCTCGGCTCTAGTAGAGCAAATGCAAGGGATGGTATCGGCTGCACAAGCAGAAGGCCGTAACCTTTCAACTGAGGAAAATCAAAAATTCGACGCAATTTCTAACGAAGTAGACGAGCTACGCTCTGCTGCTGCACGTATCGAGCGCGCGGAAGAATTAAAGAAAGAAATGGCAGCTAAAGCTGAGGTACGCCAAGCTAACACACCTGCAAAGGTAGAAGCTCGCGACGCGTTTAACGCTTACCTTCGTAAAGGTATCGATAACCTTACAGCTGAGGAGCGTTCTGTAATGATGGAGCTACGCGGTACTGATACGCAAGTTACTTCTACAGATGGCTTAGGTGGTTTCTTGGTACCGGAAAACTGGAGCGACTTCGTAAGCGCTACAGAGCTCTTTAAATCGGACATCGAGAAAGTAGCTACTGTTATCCGTACTTCTAACGGTCAGCCTTTCAACTTACCAGCAAACAACGATACCAGCGTAGTAGCTGCTATCTTGGGAGAAGGTACAGCAGAGAGCGTTAGCGATATGACCTTTACTAACGTGAAGTTTGAGCCATATACTTACTCTTCTAAAATCGTTAAGGTTTCTAACCAACTTATGAGCGATAATGCTTTTGATTTGGGCAGCTTCGTAGGTGGCCAATTGGCTAACCGTTTGAACCGTGGTATCAACGCTCACCTTACAACTGGAGATAACAGCTCTAAGCCTCAAGGTATCGTAACTGGATCTTCACTAGGTAAAACTGCTGCTTCTGCAACAGCTGTAACTATCGCTGAGATCTTGGACTTGATGTATTCTGTAGATGCTTCTTACCGTAACGCTCCTAGCGCTGCGTTTATGATGAACAGCGCTACTTTGGCAGCAGTTCGTAAGCTTGGCTTCGGATCTTCTAACGATTTCCCGGTATTTATTCCAGCTATGGAAGTAGGAGCTCCGGATTTGCTATTCGGTAAGCCAGTATATGTAAACGAAGATATGGACGGTATTGCTACCGGTAACAAATCTATTGTATTTGGTGATATGAAGCAGTACTTCGTACACGAAGCAGGTGGCGTACAGTTGCTACGTCTAACTGAGAGATTCGCTGACGCATTGTCAACGGGCTTCATCGCCTACAGACGTGTAGACGGGAACGTAGTACAAGCTTCAGCTATCAAGCACTTGATCCAAGCGTAAGCTTAGACCAGTAGTTATATGAAGGTTTTATTTAACCAAAATATAAGCGGCGCAGACTTCTACTACCTGGCGGGCCAGGTAGTAGAGCTGCCCGCTGCTACTGCTCAAGAGTTTCTAAATGCTAACTTCTGCGAAGTAGTAGAAGAGAAGAAAGAGGCGAAAGCTGAGCGAGCAGTAAGCAATAAGACCACTAAGAGAACAACCCGTAAAGCCAAGTAATGAGCTATACAGTAATTACCCCAGCAACACTAAAAGCTTTAACCGTACAAGAGGTTAAGGACTACCTGCGCGTAGATAGCGACGCAGAGGATACCCTGCTCGGGGTGCTTATTGATGCCTCTACACAAATGGCCGAAAGCTATTTAGGGAGGTTTCTCTTAACGACCGTTATAGAGGAGTTCTACGACTTTTTCCCGGTATATAAAACGGGAGTAGACCCTTTCCACGGCGATAGAAATATAGTATACTTAAGCAGGGGACCGGTCCAAACGGTAGCCAGCGTTAAGTATATAGACGGTAACGGAGACGAGCAGACCGTACCAGCTGAAGATTACAGAAGCGACCTAGTAAGTGAGCCAGCGCGTATTATGCCGGACCACGGATGGCTAGGTACTAAGGACACGGTAAACGCCGTTATTATTCGTTACACCTGCGGCTATACGCAAGCCTCGGATGTACCGGCTAATATTAAAATGGCTATGCTCTTAATGATTGGCGAAATGTACGAGAAGAGAGTAGACAGCGTACACCGCCTGCCTACAGCTTCGGAGTACTTGCTTAACCCTTTTAGAGTTTTTCGCTTTGATTGATCCGGGCCAACTAGATAGAAGGATAACCTTAAGAACAGCTAGCGTAAGTACGGACGGCTTCGGCCAAGATGTACGCACGTATAGCGACTTAGCGCAGGTATGGGCTAAAGTGGAGTATAGAGGTATACCTAAAGAGGGCGAAGATACCGAGAAGCTAACCAGCGTAAATAAGGTACGCTTTACTATTCGCTACCGCAGCGATATAGACGCTACCAATAAAATAAGCTGGAAGGGCAATACTTACGAAATAGAAGGCGTAAGCTTAGAAGGTAGAGAGCGCTACCTTATTATAGAAACTGTACTAAGGGACTGATGAAGGACGGGCTAATAATGAACGTAGAAGGATTTGAAGAGGCCGTAAAAAAGCTAGAGCTTCTACGTGATATTGATAAGACCGAGTACAGAGACTTTAAGCGAGGTATAAAGAAAGCGGCTAAGCCTTTCGTAAAAAGTGTAAGGTCCAGTATCACCCCTGGCCGCACTCGTAAAGCGGTAGGTAAAAGTATTAAAGGCCGAGGGGGTAAAGACAAAAGCGTAACCTATAAAAGCGGAAACCTTCGCCGTTCTATAGGATACATAAAAAGCAAAGGCAGCCGGAGCCTTATAGGGTATGTAGGTCCAAGATTTGGAAAGAAAGCCACTAAAACCGGAGACGGGTACTACGGTGCTATGGTAAACTTTGGCACAGCTAGAGGTAAGGCTAGAGCGTCAGTATCCGAAAAGAGAAACGTAGGCTTTATAGACAAAGGCTATAACGGAGGGCTACAACAAGCTAACGCTCTACTTTTTAAGGAAGTACAGCGTATTTTAGAAAAGAAGCTTTACAAGCTTAGTATGAGACAAAAAAGAGCCATAGCAAAACGAGGCTTTTAGATATGAACGAAGGAAAAGCTATTTACTCAATCTTAACCAGCGACAGCGCAGTAAGCGCTATCGTAGGTACTAGAGTTTACCCACAGATAGCAGCGCAGGGCGCCGCTTTTCCTTTTGTGGTATATCTTATCAATGATATAACCCCTAGCGACACTAAGAGCGGCGTAAGCACATTAGACGAGGTACGCTACGAGGTACTAGCTATAGCGGAGACATACGCAGAGACTGCGGACCTTAACGAGAAGATAAGAACGGCTTTAGATCGTTACACCGGGACAGTATCGGGTATAGTAGTAGACTCTATCCAGTTTACAGAATTGGACACGGAGTACGACGATGGCAGCGAGACTTACATAGCTAATAGCGAATACATTTTAAGAGTTAAGCGATGAAAATAACACTAACTAAAAAAGTAACCCTTCCAAGCGGTAAGAAGCTAGCGAAAGGTCTAACTTTAAGCGTAGTAAACGAATACGGCCGAGAGCTTATAGAAGCTGGTAAGGCTGTAGAATTTGGGGTAGAAGCCCCTGCAATAATTGAAGAACAAATAAATAAATTAGATTAAAATGGCAACTACTGGCATTATGAACGGAACCCTACTAGGGGTATACGTAGGCAGCACTTTAATAGCTCACGCTACAGAGGGCTCTATCTCTTTATCAATGGATACAAGAGATGCAACTACTAAAGACTCTAGCGGTACGCGCGACATCTTAGAGGCTACTAAATCGGGTACTATTTCGGTATCTGCTTTGTACGCTGAAGATGCAGCTTACGGCGTTGATGATCTTATGACAGCCTGGAGCGGACGCACTCAGCTCACGGTTAAATTTTCTACGGAGGTATCCGGCGATCACTACTGGGAAGCGTCAGCTTATGTAACTTCTCTAGAGGTTTCTAGTGGTATGGAAGATAACGTAACGTACTCGGCTACTTTCGAGCTTACGGGAGCTATTACCTACACTACTGTAGCGTAATTATAGAATAACACAAACACTTAAAGCAAATGGTAAAGATAGTTAATATAGGAGGCGAGGAAAGACCGGTTAAGTTCGGCTTCGCCGCTTTAATGCAGTTTACAGACGCTACCGGCTACACCTTGGCGGACTTGGATAAGATAGGCGACAGCTTGAAACTTAGCGAAGCTTTAGAGCTCGTTAGAGCTGGCTTAAAACAAGGGGCTAGAGTAGAGGGCGCAAGCTTTAACGCTACTTTAGAAGATGTAGCCGACTGGCTAGACGAAACACCGGACGCATTAGAAGAAGTGCTAGCAATCTTTACCGAAAGCTTTACACCTGCAAAAAAGTAGAGGGGGCTAGGGGCCCGCAAGGCCCCGAAGCCCCTCTTACTTTTGACCGCTGCGAAGAGATCGCTCTAGGTATTTTAGGATACACTTACAGCGATTACTTAGACATTACACCGCGAAGCCTTAACAATGCAGTAGCGGGCTTTAGCGAGAGCAAAGAGCAACAGAGCCGCGAGCTTTGGGAGGTAATGAGAACGCAGACGGTAACACTAGTAAACCTACAGCTTCCCAAAGGCAAAAGGTTAAAACCAAAGGAGTTGTATAAATTCCCTTGGGACTACACAAAAACAAAGCCTACACTTAATAAACAAGAAGCTAAAGCAATTCTAGCAAGATGGCAAAAAAGAGCCTAGCACGTACTACTATTTCAATCGGCGCCAACGTAGCCGGATTACAGCGCGGTTTAAAGACGGCTAGCGCTAGTATTAAGCGCTTCGGCGGCCAAGCTAAAAGAATAGGTACGACCTTTAGCGCAGCCTTTACAGCGCCTTTAGCAGCTATCGGCGTACAGTCCGTTAAGACCTTCCAAGGCTTCGAGGCTGAGATGAGCAAGGTAAAGGCGGTATCGGGTGCTACTGCTGAGCAATTCGCTAAGCTTGAGAGCGAGGCCAAGAGGCTAGGAGCTACTACTACCTTTACAGCTTCGGAGGTAGCAAGCTTACAGACAGAGTTTGCAAAACTTGGTTTTAGCGCTAACGAGATTACGCAAGTAACAGAAAGTACGCTGTACCTAGCACAAGCTGCGGGCACGGATCTAGCGCGAGCTGCTGAGGTGGCCGGGGCAACCCTGCGCGGTTTTGGTATGGATGCTACCGAGACGGGGCACCTTACCGATGTAATGGCGCAAAGCTTTAGCGAGAGTGCTCTAGATATGGAGAGCTTCGCCGAGGCTATGAAGTATGTAGCTCCAGTAGCGAGCTCCGCAGGTATTAGCGTAGAGGAGACTACCGCAATGATTGAGCTACTAGCAAACGCTGGTATTAAGGGCTCGCAAGCGGGGACCTCTTTACGCCGTATTATTTCGCAGTTAGGCGCTACCGGTGGAGACGTAGCAGGGACCATAAAAAAACTAGCTAGCGAAGGTATTAACCTAGCAGACGCTAAAGACGAAGTAGGGCGCTCCGCACAGAGTGCTCTTTTGGTTTTAAGTGATACAATAGACCAGCTGCCAGCCCTTACCGAAGGCCTCAAGGGAGCAGACGGCGCAGCCTCTGCTATGGCCGCTACAATGATGGATAATACTGTAGGCGCCTTTAAGACGCTACAGAGTGCCAGCGAAGGGGTGCAAATAGAGATAGGGGAAGCTATCGCTAACAACGAAATATTTAAGAATGTACTAAATAAGCTTACGGAACAGCTCGGTAAGGTTACGCAGTATATCCGCTCAATGACTGAGGCGGAAGCTTATAATAAGGTGGTACTTGCCGGCCTTATAGCTGTAGTGCCTTTGGTTATTACTGCGGTAGGAGGGCTAACGCTAGCCTTCGGATCTTTGACCGCTGCAATGGGACCGCTAGCTATTGCCTTAACCGGGGTCGTAATGGCCTACCAACTGCTTAAGAAGGAGGTAACAGAAACGGACCAAGCTATTAAGGACGCTCTTAGTAATGAGAATATAACAGAGGGCACCGCACAACTAAAGCAGCAGCTTAAGCTCGTAGAGCGGAACCTAGCCAATAGCCGTAAATGGGCTGCGGAGCAGCCTAAAAACGTAAGCTACCAGCGTAATATAGCTAGACTTGAAAAAGAGCAGCTAGCACTTAAGGAGGCGCTCGGAAGCATTGAAGCTAAGCAAGCAAAAGAAAGAGAGACCTGGCGCAATGCAGAAAAAGAGCATACGCAGGAGATCATAGAAAAACAGAAAGTACTAGCCCAAGCTCACGCAGAGACGGGCGTATATATAAAGAACAACGCTAAAGAGTACAGCAGCTATAGCGTAATAGCTTTAGACAGCCTTACCCGTATGGGTGAGAAGTTCGCCGAGATAGAGCAGAAAGCACTAAGCTATAACAGCGTTACTACTGGAGGGCTAAAGCAAGCTATAGACCTTACCGGAGGCTTAGCGTACGAGTTTAGCGCTAACCTTAGTAACGCTATCGCTGGAGCCATAGTAAACGGCGATAACTTCGCCGAGAGCTTTATAACGGCACTTAAAGCTATGGCGGCGCAGCTTATCGCTACGATAGCTTTAGTAGCTATTCTAGCGGCCTTATTAGTAGTGGCTACCGGTGGCTTTTCCGGCTTAAGCTTACAGAGCTTAGGCGTAGGTATGAAGGCAGTAAGTAAAAGCGCTGGTATCGCTGTACCTTTCCTAGCAGAGGGTGGTATAGTTACCGGTCCTACTTTAGCTATGATTGGGGAAGGTAGAGAGAGCGAGGCGGTAATACCGCTTAGTAAGCTTCCACAGATTGCCGGAGCTACTGGCGGGGCTGTAGAGGTGTACGGCCGCCTAAGCGGGCAGGACATCCTCTTAAGCACAGAGAAAGCAAACAGAACACGAAGCAGATATAGAGGTTTTTAATAGATGGGTTTAAGATTATACAGCGAGTTTAGCAGCCATAACGGCAAGGACTATAAAATAGAGATCTACGACAGCAGCTGGGGACTTAACGCCTCTAGCTTTGTCGTAGCTAGCGACGGCTTTACGCTAAACTATAGCGGTGAGACTGACGATATAGTAAGCCCTATTATCGGCTCTAACGCTACTATAAGCGCCTACAACCAAACCGCAGTATTTGACAATTTCATAGAGGACCTCAAGCAATACCAAGAGAACCGCTTTACTGTTAAGATTAGTAAGAAGGCAGACCAAGCGACGCTAAAGGCCGTTAGCGACTACTTTACAAGGGTAGAAGCCGACGGCGGTACCTATGAGGCTGGCGCCTGCTTAAAGTTTGCTGTAGAGCAGCTAGGAGGCGTAACGGATACCGCGCAAGCGTACTATATCTTAAGCTTATATAAGTTTAGGGTAGAAAACGCCGGCGGCACGGTAGAAGGCGATGAATGCGTAGTAGATGCTTTACAAGGGTTAGGCATCCAAGATAGCTACTTTACTTTTTGGACCGGTACTATAATGCAGGACCTCGTAACTATCGAGGATACGCACAAGCCGTATGTATTCCAGTTAACAGCTGTAGACGGTATAGGCCAGCTAGCTAACCTAGATTACACCTGGGAATTTTACGACACTATAGAGAGCTTTATAGAGCGAGCGGTAAAAGCTATAGGTACTACAGAGCTGTATACCGATACCGACACGATGTACGCCACTAGCGTTAATATTTGGGACACTAACCACAACTATAGCGCTACTACCGATGTAACGACACTTATACGTTACTATGCGCCTAACCTTGCGACAAGAACAAACGAAGGCGATAAGGTCTACCCGAAGTACTTAGATGTACTGCGTGAGCTTTGTATAACCTTTGGCGCTAGATTCTACCAGCGAGAGGGTGCCTTTATCTTCGAGCAGTATATGGAGCGCAGCGAACAAACGCGCACAGTATACAGCTACAGCAAAGAGGGCGAGCTTCTTATTTACGCAGATGTTAGCGACGACTTGCGCCTAGATCAAACGACCGAAGGCGCAAGGCTAGCGGGTAACCAGTTTAATTTCTTACCGGCCTTAAAAAAGGTAGAGGTACGCCACAACAAGAAGCTAAGAAGTAACCTATTAGGAAACTTTGTAAACTTCTATACTACTACCCCAGCGATAAGCTTAGGGGTATTGAGTGATGAAAATAACGCCTACCTAAAGCTAGAGGGGAGCCTACTCTATAGACTTACGCACCCTACCAGCGGAGGCGATACAGCGTACTACCGGCCAAGGTTTAGAGCTCAAGTAAAGATAGAGGACCAAGCCAACCCCGGAACCTTCTACTATCTTAAACGCAGCTGGTCCCCTTCAAACGGCCAGCTCTACGGCGCTACTTCTTGGACCACTACCCCGAGCTATTACTTCCTAGATGCTTCGCTAGTAAAGAACAGCAGCACCGGGCTAACGGTAGCTACGCTCTTTACGATCGTTACCCCAACGCTACCGGTAGAAGGTGAAGCAACGGTAGACATTGAGCAGAACGGACTATATAACCAAGTAAACGCTAGCGTAAGCGTACCTAGTGGGTACTTTGCCGGGTGGAGCGTAGAGAACGTACTTATTAGCTACTTAAGCGATGAGAGTAACAGCGTTACTACGAATTACTTTAGTACTAACGGATCCAGTAATATAAACAGTAACCTAGTATTAGACTTAGGAGAGGTAAGAACGGCGGACGCCTTCGGAGGTCCGGGCTCTTTCTTTGTGTACGATGGTAGCGGCTGGACTGCTTCTAGCGAATGGCGAAGAGGTAACAGCGGAAGCTACGAAAAAATACTAGACCTATTAAGTAAGGAGGTACTAAGCTTACACAGCAAGCCTATAGAGCGCTATAGCGGCACGATCGTAGGAGCGCAGCCCTTCGGTATACGTTACTACTTTGACGGCGGCTACTGGCTCCCTACGCAGGGAAGCTTTAACGCTAACTTTGACGAGTGGGCTAGCGAGTGGTTTAAGATAGAAAGCGACAGTAGTAATATTACTATAGCTACCCCGGTAGACGAGGGCGGCAGCGCTGCGGACTTTACAGCTCGCGTAAGCAGCCAGCAGGGAACCGACGAATTTATAAACGCTATTGGTATCACTACTACCGATATGAGCGCTAGCTCGGCAAGCGTAACCGGGACGCTGGACGCTGGGCAAGTGGACAGCGACGCGGTGCAGCTTCAAGGGGGCACCGGCGACCAAGGGCTTTTAGAGTGGAACGGCGACGAGGATACCGTAAGCTTAGTAATGAACGGTACTACCCACTTCATAGGGCAAGACGTCGTTTATAATGTAAAGAACCAAACCGGCGGCACTATTGATAAGGGTGTGGCTGTAATGGCCGTAGGTACCCTGGGCAGCAGCGGACGTATTCTAATATCTAAGATGGACGCTAGCGGAGACGTACCCGCTCGCTTTTTCTTAGGCGTAACCGCCGAGGCGATAGCCGACGGTGGGGATGGCAAAGTAGTAGAATTTGGAAAGATTAACAAGCTCGACACATCAAGCTATACGCCGGGCGATGTGCTTTGGTTAGATCCTACAACGGACGGCGCGTTTATTCCTACGGAGCCTACAGCGCCTAACCTCAAGATAGCTACAGCTTTTGTAATTAACGCCGACGCTAGTAACGGGGTGATAATGGTAAGAGCAAACCAAGGGCACAAGCTCCAAGATTCTCACGACGTACGAATAACCGGCCTTGTAGATGGCGATATACTGCGCTGGGATAATGATTTGCAGGTGTGGTATAATACCCCTTTCCCGGGCTAGTTATAAGTACTAAGTTTATACAATAATTAAATATATAATAATGAAAAAAGCTAACTACTTCTACCTGCTACGCAGAGGCTTTTTTGGTGGAGGCATTCAACCAGCGGTGCGCGATTTTAAAGATCGCGTATTGACGGACGGCGGCGCCATTGAATCAATCCAATGCGTAAGTAAGGCGGTGGCATCCTTGCCGCCTTTTGATTTTGGCCGGTACACTTTCGACGCATTTAATACTCGCGTGATCACCGGCGGCGGCGTAACCGAGGCCCGCAATTGTACCATTGATTCAATAAATTCTTTAAACTAATATGGCAACTTTATTTGATAGCGCAAGCCTCGCGCTTATTCCAAGCGGAGTAAAAGACGGCAAAGTATATAGTATCAAACCAACGGACGGAAGCGGAGACTTCACCTTTTCACGAGGTACGGACACGGCAACGAGGGTGAATAGTAGCGGACTGATTGAGAAGGAGAGAAGTAATGAACTTTTGCAGAGTAACACTTTTGATACTACTTGGACGAATAGCAATACAACAGAGACAAGTGGCCAAACGGGTTACGATGGTTCAAGCGATGCGTGGCTACTTACTGCAACTGGTAGCACAAGCGCACAAATAGACCAAGCAAAATCTTTTAGTTCTGTTCATACTTTTAGTGTTTACGCTAAAGCCAATACCTCTAATTTTGTAGAATTAGTTACAATAGGCGGAGGTACAAATCCGAGAGCGTGGTTTAATCTTTCTACTGGCTCGGTTGGAACATCCTATAGTACTATTGATACAAATATCGAAAGCGTTGGAAGCGGTTGGTATCGTTGTTCTATTACATTAAATGAAAACATTACTAATTATCGTATTTATATTGCGGATGCCGATGATTCAGTAGCAGTTACAATCGGTAATAGTATCTACATCCAAGATGCAATGCTCAATGAGGGTTTAGTCGCTCAACCTTACATAGAAACGACAACTGCGGCAGTCTACGAAGGAATTACAGACAACCTACCGAGATTGGATTATAGTGGGGGGGCTTCGTGTCCGTCTTTGTTGCTTGAGCCGAAGAGACGAAACTTATTCACACATAGTGAATACTTTGATGGGTGGACACCAAGCATTAACGGGACTGGTTCAGCGCCCGTTCTTGTTGCTAATACAAGCGACACACTTTCACCCGAAGGGGTAAATAATGCGTATAAAATTACTTTAGATGCTGGTGCGGGTACTAGTCTTTCCGACCAATCAATGATAGGGTCTAATGGATATGGGAGTTTAACTATTGGTAATAAATACACTTTTAGTATATGGATGAAGGGTGCCGTAGGCGGTGAGGAATTACTCTCAAGAAGTGTAACGGGTGCATATACTAAACACACCTTGACTACCGAATGGAAAAGATTTGAGGTTACAGAAACCGCCTCCATAACATCATTTAATACCTCGTTAGGTTTAAGACAAGCAATTCTTGGTACTCTAAATTCCAACATTACCTTTTATGCGTACGGAGCGCAACTTGAGGATGATGGCGCTGGAGGCAGTGCCTCCTATGTGTCAAGCTACATACCTTGTATGGGAACGAGTGCGAGTCGGGCTGGTGATGCTATTGATTTGTCAACGCTACCTACTTTGGAAAATAATTTCAGTTTACACTTTAAGTTTATTGTAAAGAGTGATGGAGTAAGTGAAAGGTTATATTTCTATTCTGATTCTGTTACTGGCGGTCAAATTCAATTTTTTGTATTGGATAGCCGAAAAACAAGAATGTTTCATAAAGGATTAAGTAGCGAAAGCACTACATCTTTAACTGACAATAATATAACGGCAGTTGGAGATACTTATAATTTCGTTTTGACTATCGCTCCAAATTCAATCAAGTTTTTCGCTAATGGTGCGTTAATAGGTGAGAACACAATAAAAGTACCGACTGCTATTGATTCAATATTGGATTTTGAAAACTCTCAAGGTCTTTTGATGCACGGACTTTATCCTACTACCCTAACCGATGCAGAAGCAATCGCACTAACAACTCTTTAAGCTATGAAATTTCGCAAATACACCTACCCCAACGCTGAAGCGTGGGAAACACAAAAAGCCCTAATCGTACAAACCGATGAAGAGGGAAACGAATCGTACAACCAAAGCGTTGTTATGGTCGTGGAACTTGGCCACCTTGTTGAAACCCCTGCGGTACTTGATGAGGAAGGCGAGGTCGTAACCGAAGCCGTACTTTCTACGGACTACTGCGTGGATATCCTATGGCGTAACGAACCACACGCTGACTTTGTGCCTACTTGGGTGAAGCCCGTAGGTATCCATACATTCGGAAGCAAACACGCTGCCGAGTATGCGAAGGCGTATTGTGAGGCGAACCCCGATGCGGAGTATTGTAACCCTCCAGCACCGGAGGAGCTCTAACCAATGAATAGGCTAAAGGAAAAGGCGCAAGAGATCAAGGCGGAGCTAACGCTTCGCTTTGACTCTTTACGTAAGATATGGCAATACAGCGACAGCCAGCCGACCGAGATAACTTTAGCCGCTGCGCTTGTTATACTCTACCCTACTGCTACCTACCTAGAGCTCGGTTACTCGCCTTTAATGCAGGTACTAGCTCCTATCGCCGGACTGTACCAACTGTACTGCGTAAGTGGAAAGTGTTTAAGTTGTAGGGTAAGGGCCAGCTGGGTAACCTTCAGCTTTTACCTTTTAGCTGCTGTTATGTATTTGTACTGCGGGCTCTTATTTAAAGGTCCTAGTTATTGGGGCTGGGTGCTATTGACTATTAGCAGCTTCGGCAGTTTAAAGAGAATTAAGAAAGAAGAGCTACATAGGACTAATGGATAATAACACTCAAATAATTATAGCAGTAGTAACGCTCTTAGGCTCCGCTGGTATTTGGAAATACGCAGAGGCGAGGCTAAGGGTAAAAGCGGAGCTGCGTAAGGAAGAACAGAGTACTAACGATACGGTCCTTTACCGGGACGATTTAAAGAACCGGGTAGAGGAGATGGATAAGGCCCTTAAAGAGGCACATAAAGAGCTCTTAGAGCTCACTCAAAAGGTAGCGAAGCTAGAGACAGAAAACAGCTTTTTAAGGCGAGAAATAGATATATTAAAACGTAACTAAAATGGGTAATAATTTAGAAGATAGCTTTAACGATTTTATTAAAGAAATGGAAGAAGCAGAGCAGCCGGAAGCTTGCAGTATTGATAACCCCGACTGCGAAGCCTGCGGCAGCTAAAAAGCTATAACTATGTTTAGTAGAATATTCGACAACTGGAAGACTAGCGTACTGGGCCTCGGTCTTATGTGCGCTAGCTTTGCTTTTGTGTTTTGGGAGAAGGCTACACTAACGGAGGCGGGAGCCTTTCTAGGTGTGGCCTTTGCCCTTTTTTTTAGCAAGGACCCTAAGCCCTCTAAGTGATGCAGTTAGAAGCGGGAACCCTTATTTTAAAAGTAAGCGGCATAGAGGTAGAGGTGCCGGTCGTTTGGGACTTGGTCCAAGGGGGACCGCTCTACGCAATGAAGGACGGCCAAATATTCCTAAGCTTAACTGCTGAGGAGCTAAAGGCCCTCTATGTGATTTACCGAGATCTAGAGCTTAAAGGAACCGTAGAAGATGCTTAAACTAAATACAGCCTCTCTACGGCGTTATCTTTTGCTAAGTGGTGTACTTATACTACTTACCGGGTGTAATGCCATTAGAAACGCTCTAACACCCATTAAAACGGAGGTAACGGTAGTAGACACTATCTACCTACCTAGTAAGAGGGTAGATACTATAGCGGTAACCCTGCCAGTAGATACAATCGTTATTGAGACGGAGCGCGTAAGCGCTAGGGTTATTAGATCTTACGACACCATCAGCATAGAAGCAGAGTGCAAAGCTGACACGGTAATAGTAACCAATACGGTAACCCTGCCCACTAAGGTTAAGACCGTTACCCGGGTGCCTTGGTGGTTTAAGCCAGCTGTAGCTATTGGGCTGCTTGTATTAGCGCTGGCTTATGGCCGCGCTATACTGCGCTAGCCTTTCTTTTTTTCTTTCTACTTTCTTTTTTTCTTTAGTAACTAACTAACTAACTAGTTTAAGTTAGGTTAGTGTAAGTAACTCCGTTACCGATAGGTATAAGGAGGTACTAACACTAACTACTAGCTAATACTAGTTAATACTAATACTAACTAGTAATACTAATACTAGTATTGGTAAAAAGCACATTAGCTTTTAATCTTGCAATAGGTATAAGTACTTAATTTAACCGTTAGAGCTTTTTTTGGTGGGTGCGGAGCAGGAAGGGCCGGAGCTAAAAAAAAGTTAGGGGCGTGAGCCCTAGTATTTATAGGGGCTGGGGCGCGTGAGCGAAAATAAATATAACTTTTTTTACATCAGCGTTTGGAAGTATGAAAAGAAAGCCCTTATATTTGTCTCAACAAACAACAAAAGATAACTACTATGACACTTTCACAAAAAAGCCAAAAATTCTGGAATTTAGTAGATCAGCTGCTATCTACGGACTTTGTTTATGAATATGCAGCTATAGATGAGGCTGCAAGTATACTAGGATATATGCCTAAGTATTCTAGATAATAAAATTATCACCCCGCCGCTGCCCTAGAAGGTTTAGGTTTGGTTTGGTTTTCTTATGCTGGCCAGCGGTGGGGTTTCTTTAGAACTGTTTAACTAAATATATATACAATGACAAAAGCAACAGTAACGGCAGCCCAGCCTACGGGCCAATGGAATGACCTCTATAAGTTTGAGGTAACACTAAGCGACGGAGCTACCGGCTTAGTATTTGGTAAGACTCCGCAGCTCCGCTTCGCGGTAGGTGAAGAGGTAGAATATGAGCAGCCAAAAGAAGGAAGGCTAAAGCTTAATAAGCCTAACCCGAACGGCGGCAGCTATTCTAGCGGATCAAGCTCTAGCAGCTACAGCTCCGGACCTAAGAAGGACTACAGTAAGCAGAACGCGCTAGCGGCAGCCTGTACTTACCTCAACGGTACTAAGGCTACAAAGGAGCAGATCGTACACCTAGCAGAATACTTTAGCACTTGGCTAAAGGGCAGCGAAGCGCCACAAGTACAGCAAGCGAGCCACGCAGAGACTCCATCAACGCCAGTACCTACTCCGGCACCAGCTCCAGCACCTGCACCGGCAGCGCCGCAGGCTCCAGTATTCGAAGACGATTTACCGTTCTAAGCTATGTATTTAACTAACTATACCGCAGATAAGGTAAAGCTAGCTTATACGTTCGTAGAGCACCTGCGCCATAACTGGCGTAGGCTCTCGGACGATAAGAAGGACGAGCTGCTAAGGGAGATTAGCGACCTAACCAATGTAACGCTAGTAGTACAGAACTACGAGAGTAAAATGAATAAGAAATGATTAGCGAAATAAAACTATTAGACGGTAAGACCTGGGAAAGCCGGGAGCTCTTAGAGAAGATGCTCGACGATAGCTTCTACTACGGGTACCTCGGTAAGGCTGCGCTAAGTAGCTCCAGTCTAAAGAAGCTACTACAAAGCCCTAGGGTATACCAGCAGAGCCTAACAGAGAGCCAAGAGGAGACTAAGGCACTAAGAGAAGGTAAGCTTATTCACGCCCTGCTACTGGAGCCTCATAAAGCTAAAGAGTTTACTGTAGTAGATGTAAAGACTAGAGCGAGCAAAGCCTTTAAAGAGGCTGTAGAGAGCGACGGCGTAGAGAATGTATTTACGGCGGTGGAGATCGCCACAGCTAAGAAGGTGGCCCGCTCAGTAAGTGAATGCCCGGAGGCTTGGGATATGATCTACGGAGCAGCTACAGAGGTACCGGTTATAGGGAATATAATGGGCCTACCCTTTAGAGCTAAAGCAGACATACTACACAAAGGCCAGCGTATCGTAGATTTGAAAACTACGGGTAACGATCTAAGCAAGTTTAAATACAGCGCTTACGATTTCGGTTACGATGCTCAAGCAGCTATCTATACGCACCTCTTCGGTCTAGAAGAGTTCACCTTTCTAGTAGTAAGTAAGAGTACTTACGACGTAGGAATATACACCACTACCCCGGAGTTCATAAAGAGCGGAAAGGAGAAGGTAGCGCGAGCTATAAACACCTACCGTAAGTACTTTGTAGAAGGTAGCCCTATTAGCGAGTACGTTATAAAAGGGGAGTTATAATATTAAGAGGGGGCCTTTGTCCCGTGTTCTACGGGCGTAGTAGTTTTTGTTTGTTGTTAAGCTGGCCCCCTCTTTTTTTACTTATTATTTTATGGAAGAGGAAGAGCTGCTAGCGCTCATAGAAAAGCGCAGCAAAAGCTTAAACAAAAAGCACCACCTTTTAGAGGCTACTGTACACCCTAGAAGAGCGCTATACAGAAAGCCAAAAAAGAGAAAGATAAAACGTATAAAGCAATGAAGAAAAGTATACAGAAATACCTAAGAAAAAAGAAGCACATAAAGTATGTGGATCTTTACCTAAGCGATACGCGCTGGGAGATTGTAAACACGGTAATAGCTGCCAGCTCTACCGAGTATAACTATGCGGTGCAGAGGCACCTAGATAACCTAGGCCAGCTAGTGCGCAAGTACGAACGCCGTAGAAGATGGCTAAAATTCTAACGTTATGAGTAAGTTTAACACATTCAAAGAAGGCGTAAAGCTAGTAGCCCTCCTACAAGCAAGCTTAGAGCAGATGGACGAGCTAAAAGGTACAGTACTCTACAAGCAGAAGCTCAAGCAGCAGCTCGGTAATACCGAGAAGATGCTAGAGCGATCTCTAACGGGACCCCTAGCGTCATTAGATAAAGAGGACCCGGACCTATTGACTAGAATACAAAGCAACATAGAGCTAGTGCTGGGTATGGACTTAGAAGAGCTGGCAATGCTTCGGCAAGAGGTAGACGAGTACAGAGCAAGTAAAGACTAGGGTAACGCTTACCCTACTGTACATAATAAGGGTAAAATTGTACGTTTAAGCATACAAAATAAGGGTAAATTGTTTCATTATACGCACATACATATAACCTTTAAAATTAGGCGCACACATATAAAAGTAGGCGCAAACCTTAATACCAAATAAAAATGAGAGAGATACTACTTGATATGTACGAGAAACTTTGGAACGCTGACAAGGACAAGTGGGCTTGGAATGTGATTCTGAAGGACACGCTTGAGAAATTAGAAACCAAAGATGATACAGAACGATAGGGTTTTGTGTCTTTAATAGAACATTATGTCAAGTAAACTGCACAAGATGCTTGACACCTTTAACGACAGGGGGACATTGATGTCCCTCTGTGAAAACAAAATAGAAATGAAAACAAAATTTGAAGTAACAGAATCCTTAAACGGATGGAACAGATTAGAAACAACCTTTGTTGTTGAATCCTCACCTCGCTGGTGGCAGTTTTGGAAACCTAAAG
>Ga0102945_1000146_pt1 | contig 22395 bp, 18 predicted proteins | sample SalPonred_H2O_MG_FD_78207 | JGI IMG/M metagenome (GOLD analysis project Ga0102945, IMG submission 78207) | Salt pond water microbial communities from South San Francisco under conditions of wetland restoration - Salt Pond MetaG R2_restored_H2O_MG ...
ACCTCTTCGCATTCAGCGATGCCCCGATCATCGAGGCCATCGGCGCACACAACCTTCACGAAGGAGACTGAAATCCCATGCGATTGACAACCGTCCGTACCGATGACGGAACTCGGGCCGCCCTCCTGGTCGAAAACGATGCTGTATTGCTCCCTTGGGCGAATGTGGGAGTGGTGTTGACCGACGCTTATCGGGAGGGAAAGCTTTGGCAGGACCTCGTGGGCGCAGCTTCCACAGGGCCAAGGTTAGAACCATCGGCACTGGATTTTGCTCCTGTTGTGCCGCACCCTGGGAAAATCGTGTGCGTCGGCCTCAACTACACCAAGCACATACAGGAGATGGGACGCGAATTGCCGGAGTTTCCAACTCTTTTCGCCAAGTACCCTGAGTCCCTGATCGGCTCCGCAGACAGCATCGCTCTGCCCCCGGAATCAGCTGCCGTCGACTGGGAGGCCGAACTTGCCCTCGTCATCGGAACTCGCATCCGACGAGCCACCGCCACGCAAAGCGCAGAAGCAATTGCTGGATTCACGATCCTTAATGATGTGACGATGCGTGATTGGCAGTACCGCAGCCCCATGTGGTTGCAAGGCAAAACTTTCGAAGCAAGTTCCCCATTTGGACCTGCACTCGTAAGCCCGGATGAGCTGCCCGGTGGCGTCCGACCCGCTCTGACGATCAGTACCGACGTGGACGGTGAGCGAATGCAGGAGGCGGTCACCGACGATCTCGTATTCGATCCACCAGCCTTAGTGGAGTACGTGTCGACGATCATGACATTGAATCCAGGCGACGTGATTGCAACGGGAACGCCCGGGGGAGTAGGGCATGCGCGAAAGCCCGCCCGCTACCTGTCTGCTGGTCAGACGATGACCACAACAGTTGAGCACTTGGGTCAATTGGTTAATGAGGCCGTTGCGGAGCGTTGTTGATGAACCATGAGTGGTCTTCGTCGGAAGCACAGTGGGTGCGAGATGGATCGTTGTTGTTCCAGCAGGCACTGTCTGGTCTCAGGAATACGGAGTTGACCAGCCACTCGAACTTGATCGGTTGGACCAGAGCGCACGTCATCGCCCATGTCGCTGCCAACGCTCAGGCCATCGGCCGACTGTTGCATTGGGCGTCGACAGGGGAACCGACACCCATGTACGCCTCTGTCGAGGAACGTGACAGGGAGATTGCTGAGGGATCCTTGATGGATCCGGATGACCTACGAGATTGGTGGAAGGTTTCCGATACCTCGTTGCAGACCTCATTTGCAGATCTCCTCCCTGAGGCCTGGAAGAGCAAGGTGGTGACCGCTCAGGGGCGTGAGGTGACAGCTCGGGAAACGCTGTGGATGCGCAGTCGGGAAGTGTGTGTCCACGCTGTGGATCTAGATGCCGGAGTCGGATTCGGTGATCTGCCGGAGGCTTTTCTTGTCCGGCTCATCGATGATGCGACGGCGAAACACTCATCGAATGAGCAAAATCCGTCCGTCATCATCAACGATGAACAGGGTCGTTCCTGGAATATCTTGGCTGGCAGTGGGCAATTCGAGGTTCACGGATCTACGGACGCGCTTGCGTCGTGGATCACCGGACGTAGCGCGCAGGGTGTGCAGGCAATCCAGGATTCGAGGCCGCCGACCCTGGCGAAATGGCTCTAGTTGGATGCTGCCGACATCCCTAGCGGCGGCTGCTCATAGACCCCGTCGAAGGCACGCCATGCCGAAGCCTCAAGGCTCGACAGAGCTCCTCGAAAAACACCGTGCGCCTCGTGGCCCGGCCAGTCCCGCGGAAGCAACCGTGAAGGCAAATCGGGATCGCGGAAGGGGAATCTCCGATAGGCGTGGGTGATGGTCGTCCGCATGACGAAGGACTCGTATTCGGACACCTGCTCAGCACGGCGAGGGTCCATCCATGGCGCGTACTCATCAACAAAAACCTGGTAGTCGCGTTTGAGGGATGCGATATCCCAGCAAGTGGTGGCGATCTTGCTGTCCTCGAGGACTGACCCTGTTCTCGACGTGAACACTTGCAAATTCGCACCGTCCGGCAGCATCTCGTGCAGCCCAGCGGACCTGTCGTGCGGGCACACCCATGTGGACGCAGCCAGCGGCCCGAAACCGCGCCACGCTAGTTCTTTCCGGAAGCGTTCACGTGTTGATCGATGTTCCTCGGGTATCGAGTACACGAGGACCTGCCAGGTGCCGTCCCACTCCTCGGTTCGCCGCTCGAAGATCCGATTCAGTCCGTCATCGAGGAGACGCCACCCCTTGTCGGTCAAGGAGTAGTAGGAGGAGCGGCCAAGTCGCTGGGAAGTGAACCAGCGTTCACGCTTCATCCTCGAAAGCGTTACTCGCGTGGCGTCCTCGGAGATGCCGAACCACGACATCATCGCGGATAGATCGCTCAATCCGATCACTCCGCCGCGGTAACGGACGTAACTTCCGAAGATGTCGAAGAGGACGGATCGTGGCTTCATGGACGATCACACTTCAGTCGCTCGTTACCAGAGCGTCGAGTGCGACGAGTCCGGTAGACAGAATGCGCAGCGGATTGATTTCGAAACTGGTGGAGTTCGGCCAAGAGCTGAGAGCCGTATCGAGGAACCGATATAAATCGAGTAAACCGCTGGCGTCAACGGAAGCACCAGGTATCAAGTCCTCGAGGCGATACGTGAGCGCCGTTGCGCTCGTCGGTAGCGAAAATATTTCCACTTCCCCCCGTTCTTCCACATCTGATCCTCCCAGGCCCAGTAGGCCGATGGCACCCCAGGATGGGTCGTGTCGCACTGCAACGAACAAGTCGAGCCCATCTTCCACGTGAGCCTCAATTAGGTAGCCGCCGTCGGTTCTCTCGATTCCGTCGATTGCGTCGAGCGCGCGATCCAGCGCCTCAGCCTGCGTGACCCCTAAGTGGACGCCACCCACGGCCGACTTGTGTCCCACTTCGCTGGAAGACAGCTTGACCACGACTGCCTCAGTGTCACGGCGCATTTCGAAGAAAGCCTTGTGCGCTTGTGATCTATCCGGACACGAACGTGCGGGTGGAATCGAAAAGCCGCCTGTGCGGATAACTTCCTTGGCTTGGCTCTCTGTGGCCGGAGGAGGGCCGAAGTCGCGTGGTTCGATGGCCTCGCTGATCGTCCCGCGCGCGGTTCTATACGTGGCCGCCTGATCGTCGGCCGCCAACGCCCACGCGCCCACCGCGGCACGTTCAGGGTTGATCAGCAGGGGAATGCCACTCGAGCGCAACTCATCGCGAACCGGCACGATCTCGGTCAGCACACCATTGCTCGATGCGATGATCGGCACCTCGCAGCTGTCCTTGGCCTGCTTGAGACTCGCAACCAGGTCCAGCGCCCCCGGCTCGAGAAGGACGTAGAGCGCGACAAGGTCTATTGACGGATCCTGCGCGACCGTGATGAGGACTTCGACGAAACCCTCTGTTGGTCGACCCGTATCCACTGGGTTCTGTCGGTGTGTCAGCGCGGGAAGCAACGTGTGGAGGTGAGCCTCTGTGGTTGAAGATAGCTCGGGCACCGCCACCCCGAGGGTCTGCAATCGGTCCGTCAACAAGATGCCTGGACCGGCTTGTCCGGTTACGACTCCTACTCCGATGGTGCCTCGGTTAGGCGAAGCCTCAAGCCGTGTCAGGCACAGCACTGCCGCTGCGTCGACAAGGTCGCCGAGTGTGGAAACCACCACTGCGCCGGCCTCGCTGAGTAGGGCTTGAGCGACGGTCCAATCGCCGGTTAGCGCACCTGTATGCGACTGGGCGAGCCGGTCGACATCGGAAACACCCGACTTAAGAACGATAACCGGTGTTGTGACACTTGCCTGGCGGATGGCTTCGAGAAGAGCCGTTCCCTCGGACGTGCCTTCCAGGTGAACGGTGATTGCGGAACAGCGCTCATTGACAGCCATTTCGCGAATTAACTCAGGCAAGTCGACGTCACAAGCGTTGCCGGTCCCGACCATGACCGCGACTCCGATGCCTTCTGCCTCGAGAGCAAGCGCTGTCGCGTGAGCAACACCTCCGCTTTGCGCCAATACAGCCACTGTACCTGGATTGATTTCGGTAACCGCGGGGACAAAGGACGCATGTAGTTGAAGGGGAGGAACGGCTAGTCCCGAGGTGTTCGGCCCCAGGATGCGGATTCCGTAGCGCTGCCGGAGTCGATCCAAAGCCTGCTGAAGAGCACACCCCTCTGCAGTTGCCGTCTCGGCGAAGCCACCGGAGCAGATGATGGCTGCTCGAACACCTCTCCGCGCGAGATCTTCGATGGCGGAAGGGACTGCCTGGCTGGGCACAGCGAGAATCGCGAGGTCGACGGGATCCTCGATGTCCGATAAGGCCGTCACCATGCGTCTGTCGTGGACTCGGCCGGAACTCCGCCCCAAGCCGTAGACGGGCCCAGGGAAAGCCCGAAGATTGCGGAGCAGCGCGTTGCCGGCCTTGCTGTCGTCCTGGGATGCGCCGACGACAACTATTCCCTGAGGATGCAGCAGCGACTCGAGTCCAAGTTGATGGTGCACTTGTGGGTAGTAATGGGAGCCGATTGACCCGATCAATAGGTCGGCTCGATCGGCATTGAGGTGCGTCAGGGCTTCCTGTTCACTCGAACAACCGGCCAGAGCGATTGGCACGCTCAGCTGAGGGCGCAGCACGGTTCCGGCGTGTGCCCTGAGTGCCCGATCGTCGAACCCCGCCTGTGCCGCCGAGATGATCAGCAACTGCGCGCCCGCGCGCTCTGCCTCTCTAGCGGACGCGAGCAGATCCGCCCATCCCGCAGCATCATCAATCGATTCAGGAGTCGTCAGCTCAATAGCAAAAGGAGTTGCAATAGGTGCGGATCCTGCGGGCAGGATGGCAACATCAACATCAGCGCTGATCGTGTGGGCAGCGATGGGTGGACAGTTTCCAGGAAAGGCTCCTCGCACCTGCGCTACTTGTTCGGCAGTCGCGTTGGGCAGCACTAGCAATCCCGGCAACCGCCCGGTGGATTTGATCGCCGTCAACTCTCGACCCCGGACAAACGGATCTAAACTCATTTCGGTGGCACGCCGGTTGGCAATATCTGTGCCACTCGGCAAGCTCATTGATTCGTCGATAAGCGACGTATTGAGGACCTGCGCTGCGAATCCAGCATCACGTTTGCTCAGGTGTTCGACGGTTTCGCGGCCAGTTCGGGTGAGAAAATTCACTGCAACGGCATCAATGTCGCGATCAATCCACCACTGGAAGTTCTCCCACCAGCCGCGGCTCGGCTCCGCCAACTGTTGAATCTTCGCCACCGAGGGCTTACGTGTTCGCTCGTACTCGCGCAGAGCTTCCTGGGTATTGCCTTCGGATACCAGTGCGTCCGCAAGAGCAACTGCATCTTCCATAGCCATCTTTGTGCCGGAACCAACAGAGAAGTGCGCGGTATGGGCTGCATCGCCCAAGATGACAACTGTGTCCGCAGCTGTCCAGGATCGATTGCGAATCGTGGGAAACTGTCGCCATTGGGAGGCATTCCCCACAAGGGGTTGGCCTTGTAACGAATCGGCGAAGATCTCCTCGCAGAATTTCATCGCAACTTCATCCGTTTCACCGATGCCCAAGCTCGGCAGTCCAGTCCGATCAAGTTTTGCGCGCCGCCACGTGGCCTCATCGGCTTCGACGATGAATGTCGACAGTTCCTCGGAAAAGGGATAAGCGTGAGTGGAGAATGGTCCGTACTCCGTCTGGACGAAGTGAAAAGTGAGTGCGTCGTATCGCCGCGGCGTTGCGAACCAGATGAATCGGGCCTCACCCATCCGGATATCCGACTGGAATTCACCTTCCCAATGCGCGCGCACCTGGCTGTTGATGCCATCGGCACCAACGATCAGGTCCGATGAGCTTTTTAATTCCTCGAAATCGGGTGCTTCGCACTCGTAGTTTACTTTGATGCCGAGGTCACGCGCTCTTTGCTGCAGTATCGCCAGTAGGCGGTGTCGTGCGATAGCGGAGAAACCGTGCCCGCTTGTACGCCGGACACCGTTCCACGTACCAAGCTCAATGTCCGTCCACGATTGGAAGTCATCGCGGATCATGCCGAGCGACGTTGGATCGGCATGATCGAGGAGTTCCACGGTTCGGTCGGAGAAAACCACGCCGAACCCGAAAGTCGCACCCGGTGGGTTGCGTTCCCAGACCTGCAGATCCCAGTCGGGTTTCCTTTGGCGGAGCAGAATCGCCAGAAAGAGGCCTCCGGGGCCTGCTCCGATGATCGAGATCGTTTTCGGGGTCACCACATTCTCAGTCATGATCCTGCACCTCGGCAACGATGCGGGAATGTTGCTCGCCCAGTCCGGTGACTCGAGCCGTCATGACCTCGCCAGCTGACAGGTAGCGGTTGCGGGCCATTCCCACACCCGACGGGGTGCCAGTGGAGATGACGTCACCAGGAAGCAAAGTGGTAAAGCGACTGGCGTAGGCAATTTGTTCGGCGATCGTGAAGATCATGTCGCTGGCCAGTGCGTCTTGCATGACGTCGTCGCCGACCAGCAGCTGTAGACGCAGTTGAGTCGGATCCTCGACCATGCTTGCCGGAACGAAGGCGGGCCCCATGGGTGTAAAGGTGTCGAAAGCCTTTTGGGCGAACCAGTCAGAGGAGAACATGGGCCAATCGGGACGCTGAACGAAATCTCGGGCAGATATGTCGTTGCATAGTAGGTATCCGGCGACGTACTGCATCGCGTCCGTCACCGGGATGCGTCGCCCAGGTTTGCCGATAACCACCGCGAGCTCAACCTCCCAGTCGAGTTGTTCAACGTCGATGGGTTTGACGATGTCGTCGTCGGGTCCGATCACGCTTCGCATGGGCTTGAGGAAGACATAGGGCGTGCCAGAGTTGGTGGATACTCGTCGGCCTACCTTTTCCGAAGACTCAGCCTCGGTTGTGTGCGCTGCGTAGTTCGCGGCCGTGAAAATGAGAGTGGCTTCAGGATGAACCGGGGGAGCGAGATCCAGTTCCGATAGCGGCTGCCAATCGGAGACGACTCCAGGATCTTTCCTTACAGCCTCGATAGTGGATTCGACGACGCTGGACCAGTGGGGCCAGTCCGCGAAGATCCCACGTAAATCGATGTGGTCGGGGCAAGAGCCACCGGTCGCAGTGATCGCTGTTATCAAGTCGATCGTCGCGTCATCGATAATGAGAACCAGTGGTTTGGCGGATTCGCGACGAACGGCGATGCCTCCGGAGACGCGCGAGTTCACTATCCGTTTTCTCCTTCCCAAACGGACAGAACAACCCGGCCGACGTTCTCTTGTTCCTCTATCGCGCGATGGGCGTCGCGGACTTGCTCGAGTGGGTAGACCCGATCGATGACCGGGCGCACACCTTCACTGACCAGTTGCCAGAGCCGATCAGCAGCCGCTGGGTTGTAGGTCCGCACGCCGAGAACCGACAAGTTCCGCGTATAGAGATCGCGAACGTCGAGGGGAACTTCTCCTCCGAAGCGCGCACCTGAGGTAACGACGCGGCCACCGTCACGCAGGCTGGCCATGGTCAACCGCCATAAATCCGGCGCCCCGATGTTGTCGACGGCCAGATCGACGCCGCCATCCGTTACTTCCCGCACCTGGTCAACCATGGACGCCTGCGAGGAATCAAGCACGTGTTCGACCCCGAGTTCTCTGAGCCGCTCCCGCTTCTCAGCGCTTCGTGACGTCGCAATGACGCGTCCCCCGAGATGCTGCAGCACCCTTATCATCAAAGTTCCGCTCGCCGATGCTGCGGCTTGAACGAGCACCCATTCCCCGGGGCTGAAGTTTCCGTGCTCGAGTTGGCGCACTGCTAGCGGCCCGTTGAGCGCTAGCGCCGCTCCGTCTATGAAGGACACATCGTCCGGCAGCGGGCGGATGGCACTCTCAGGAACGACGGAGTAGTCCGCCGCGGATCCCGTGCGATGCACACCGATCAGTCCGATGGTGCCATCGGCATTGAGGTAGGCAGCCTGGACCGCAACACGCATGCCAGGTGTGAGCCACTGTGATGTGTCCGGTCCGAGTGAGTCGACCACGCCTGTGTGCTCGACACCGAGGATGTGTGGAAACGAGTACGTCGCGTACGGAACTTTGCCGGCCCGATTCGAGACATCGAGGAATGAGTTGACGGAGACGGCTCCGACACGAACCCGCACTTCTCCGGTTCCAGGTTCTGGAACCGGTATGTCCTCGACGCTTAGGACATCGACGTCTCCGTGCTCATGGATTACTACCGCGCGCATCACTACGCCTTTGGTCCAGGCTCATGGTTCTGGAAGAACTCATCCGGCTGCGGTGGACCCCACAGGGCTACCGGCGCATCACTGTCGTCCCAGTCCTTGGCCTCCCATGCGGTCGTGATCTGGTCGATATCCGAGAAGTACTCAACCCAACTGCCCCAGGGATCGCGCGTGTAGTGGAAGAGATTCGATCCCAGAGCATGTCGGCCCAGGCCGAAGCACATCGAAGCACCGGCGGAGTTCAACTTGTCTGCCCCGATGGCCATCTCGTCCAGGCCACTTACCTCGAAACTGGCGTGGTGGAAAGCCCGATGGGTTCCTTGAACGAAACCGAAAACGTGGTGATCGCCAACGCCCACGTTCATGAACGCGACCACGGGGAACGGTTCCGGCGCTCCGGGGGGCTGAGCCATGATTCGGTCCGACAGCCGGAGGCCGAGCACATCTCCGTAGAACTCCTGAGCATCGGGAATGCTCGATGTGAACATGAGCGAATGCCCCAAACGACGCGGGCGCGGTTCTTTGGGAGCCGATCGCCAGGCCGGGACGTCGACTCGCGGGTAGCGACCGCCGACGTTTACCTCGGGAACGTGGTCGTAGGAGACGGGTTGGGCCGGGTCCATGGCCACGACGTTGACCCACATGTTCTCGAAATCCTGAAACCAGATGCCACCGCCATCTGCGCCCTCGGGCGCCTCATCGAAGACGTCGATTCCTCGAGCCCGAACCCGCTGACGCACCTGGTCCATTCCTTCGGGTGTCGCGGTGAAGGCGTAGTGGTGGACCTTCTTCTCGGGTCCTTCCATCATCACGATTTGATCCTGATCGCGGCCGTAGCAGCGCATGGCCACCTTGTCGGAGCGCTCCTGTGCTTCAAGGCCGAAAGCTTGGTAGAAGTCTCGGCCGACGGCCGGATCCGGAACAGTGAGTGCAACGTGCTTGAGAGATGTGACGAAAGTGGACATGAGCCCTCCCTGGTTTTGTTGAACCGCTCCTAAATGTGTAACGGTTCAATGGAGATAAACGGAATATTGTCATGTGACTGAATCGTTGTCTAGGGAGTTTCGACACTCCGCAGGCGTGGAAAGTGCTGCAGGATCTCAGGATTATCGACTGTCGAGAGGTCCCCGGGGTCCTCACCGAGGGCCAGTGAACGTATCGCCCGGCGAACGGTCTTAGCGGTTCGTGTTCGCGGTAAGTCGGGAACGCAGACAAAATCCGTGGGTGCGAAGGGCTTTCCGAGAGCGCTCACCACCGCCCCGGCAACAGCGTCGGCGATGTGGCTCGGGACTGCCCCACCCGGGCAAGGTTCGTTGAGTACCAAGAAGAGGGCCACGGCTTCACCCTTGGTCGGGTGCGGAAGCCCAACGGCGGCTGCTTGGGCGACGCCAGGAACCGTGAGCGCGGCGGCTTCGACCTCCACCGGGCCCAGTCGCTTGCCGGCGACGTTCATGACGTCGTCGGAGCGTCCATGCAAAGTCCAGAAACCGTCACCGTCGAAGGAGACTCGATCCCCGTGGCGCCACACTTCCGGCCACGTGGCGTAGTAGGTCTCCAAGTAGCGCTGATGATCGCCCCAAACCGTGCGCGCCATCGCTGGCCAGGGTTGGGTGCAGACGAGTTCCCCGGGTTCGCCGGATGTTGGCCCTCCCTCATTGCCCCAGTCCTCCACGGCCATCCCCCAGCACGGAGTGCCGACTGTGAGGGGCTTGATGCCCTCCATCAAGCTGATGCTGAGGAAGCACGCCCCCACCTCGGTTCCACCGGTGAAGTTCACGATAGGTACCGAGCCGTGTCCGACGACATCGAAGAGCCACCACCAGGCATCGGTTGTCCACGGTTCGCCACTCGATCCGAAGGCGAGAAGATCCGGCAGCGGGTTGTCTCCGAATCCTCGCGGATAGTCGGCCATCAATCCACGAACCAGGCTGGGAGCCAAGCCCAGAGCGGTGAGTCGGTGCCTTCTCGCGAAATCGATGATTCGATCGCTATTCGGGTAGTCGGGGGCTCCCGGATAGCACACGAGGGTGGCCTGATTAACCAGTGCGCCGACCGTGACCCACGCGCTCATGATCCATCCGAGGTCCGTGATCCAAGCGATGCGATCACCGGCCTGAACATCGAGCTGGAACGCGGCTTCCTGAGCCAACTTCACCGTCAGTCCACCGTGGACATGGACAACCCCCTTCGGTCTCCCGGTCGTCCCGGAGGTGTAGGCGATTAACACCGGATCTTCCGCCGCGGTCGCAGCCGCCTCGGCCAATGGCACTACGGCCCGCGCACGGTCCTCCCAGTCGGATCCAACTATCGGCGATTCGGTCGCATCCTGGCGATCGAGGTTCCAGATCAGCAGGCGATCGGCGGCTGGTGTTCCTGCGGCGGCTTCGATTGCAACCGAGGTCAAGTCCACATGGCGCCCGCGTCGCGTCAGGCCGGCTTGGGTGACGACGGCAACGGCTCCGGAGTCGACGATTCGCAAACGGGTTGCCTCAACACCGAAGCCAGAAAAGACCGGCACCGCGACGGCCCCGGCCCAGGCCACGGACAGAAAAGAGATAACGCCTTCCGCTGACATCGGTAGCAGCAGGATGACGCGGTCTCCGGGCCTCACTTGTTCCTGCTGCAGAACGGCCGCACCACGCTGGACGGACTCGCATAGTTGTCTGCCTGTCCAGGTTCGGACCGATCCGTCTTCCCGTTCCTCCACGAGCGCCTCGTCGTCGGATGTCTGCCACTTGGCTAGGCAAGCATGCGCCAGATTGACGGATCCGTCCGCGAACCAACGGGCGTCGGACATGTGGGAACCACGGTCCAAGGTGCTGGTCGGTGCCCGCAAGAACGGGATATCCAGAAAGTCGATGACCTTGGTCCAGAACTCCTCGGGCGACTCGACGGACCAGCGGTAGCCGGCTGAACGTTCCTCGACATCGATGAAGGACAGAAAGCGCTGCTCGGTTGTCGGGCGGCGATCGCTCGGGACTCGCCATACGATCGCGGAACCACCCGGTTCGGATCCATCGCGCTTCACCATCTGAGTGCCCTCCTTGATGTAACGAGCCTTGCGTTTGCGAAAGGTAGATTCATGTCGGTTCCTCGCCGCCGGTTGCTCTGTCAGCGGCGCGTGATCCGGCTATGGCCACCACTGCTCCGGCTACCCCCAACAGCACAAATGCCCCGGCCACCCCGATCACTGCTACAAACGGTGCAGCCACGTAGGGGCTGGAGAACTGACCGAGGTAGTTGGTGACTCCTAGCCCGGAGGTAACGCGTCCACGCATCGGAGTTGGCGCGCAATTGCCTACGGAGACCGTCAAAGCAGGAACCACGATTCCATGCGCAGATCCGAAGATGAGCATTGCCCCCGCGATGGCCCAGGGGTTGTCGTCCACGATCAAGACCGCGGCGGCTGCTACGTACAAGAAGCCGGAAATCCACAGGAGGAGTCCGACTGGGAGTCGTCGCCGGATACGCCCGTAGTTGCTGGCCACTGCGAATGCGGCCAGGTTCATGCCGCTGAGGAACAAGCCGACTGTCACTGCTCCCCCGAGCCCGGATCCCTCTAGTAGTTGGGGGACGAAGATCACGATTAGGTAAAGCGCGACGTAGGCGCTGAAGGCAGCCAGATAGAGCCGAAGAATCCGCCTATCGCTGCGAATCAGCGCCAAGACACCGCCGGGGGGCCGTCCCCCCGGTTGGTCGGCGGGAAGAGTGAAGGCGATGGCTGCCGCGACGGGTAGCGCGGCTAAGTAGACCAAGAAGGCACCCTGCCAGGCAGCGACAGCTGCGAACCCCCCGAGGGTTGGGTACAAGATGCCGCCGAACTGGTTAGCGGCCGCACGCCAGCCCATGACCGAATCCCTTCGCGCCCCTGCGGTCGTCTGGAGAATGACCACGGTTATGGCGGTGAAGATGAATCCCGTCGCCAGGCCGAAGGGAACTCTGCTGGCGAGCAACCACCAAACGTTCGGAGCCAGAGCTCCGAGTCCTCCGAAGACGCCGAAGCCGACCAAGCCCCAGATCAAGGGGCGCCGAGCCCCGACGCGGTCGATCACCACGCCGGCGATCGGGCTTGCCAAAGCGATGAAGACCGTGTGGGCCGTGATGAGGGCCCCCGCAGCCACTGATCCGAGCGAGAAAGCGGCCTTGATCTCGTTCAGAGCGGGAATGATCACCGCCCCCGACATGATGGGGAGGGTCGATGCGGCCAAAACGCCGACGAGGGCGCCAGTTCTGAGTCCCACGGGATCATCGTCTTGTGTCATTTGTCTGCGCTATCCCCTCACTGTGTGATGCGTGAGGCGCGTGGAGATCGAACCCACCCAGCGAACTCGAGCGCCCTGGTATCGGAGAACATTGGCGCAATTCCTGGTTGGTTGACAACAATTTTGCAAAACACCCTGTCGAGTGACGCAATCTACGCGTAACCTTCGCACGAATTGAATGTGACATATCCATTGACTCCGTATGAAGAAATGTTTCATACTCGCGCCATCGGTGAGGAGGATGCGTGCTGAAAGGATTTGTCCCGTGGCCTGCTGAAGCTGCCGACGAGTACCGAGCCTCGGGCGCATGGCGCGGAGAGTCCCTCCTCGAACTACTAAGGGCGCCAACGGTCTCCGATCCGTATCCCAAAGCGCTAGTCGACGGAGACCAACAGTGGTCTCGCGCTCAACTTTGGGATGCCGTCGCCACCCGAGCCGCCGGGTTGATCGGCGTCGGATTGCGTCCGAACGACCGGATAGTTCTGCAGTTACCGAATTCCGCGGAGTTCGTCATCACGTTCCTGGCGGCCCTGTGGTCGGGAGTGATCCCGGTTCTGGCTCTGCCGGGTCATCGTCGAGCAGAACTCAGGCATATCGCCGCCACCGTTGGGGCGCGCGCCCTGTGCGTTTCGGGGCAACCCGGGCCCGATATCGATTTCGAGGAGTTGGCAACCGTGGTTGCCGCTGATGTTCCGTCGATCGAGCTGATCATCGTCGATGGCCGTCGCGCCGGAGCGGTCGAACTTGATCGATTGCACGGTTCGCAGGTTTCGGCCAGTGCGAACGTTGCGGCCGGATCCGACATCGCGCTTTTCCTTCTGTCCGGTGGAACCACGGGCCTACCGAAGCTGATCGCTCGAACACACGACGACTACACGTACAACATCGTTGAATCGAGCAAGGTCAGTGGTCTGGGGCCGGACTCGCGGTATCTCGTGGCGCTCCCCGCCGGGCACAACTTCCCATTGGGTTGCCCGGGCCTGCTGGGGACCCTGGCGAGTGGCGGCACCGTGATCATGGCGCCTTCGCCTTCGGTCAAGTCCGTCTTTCCCCTAGCGGAACGCTTCCGGCCGACTATCAGCGCCGTCGTCCCCGCCGTGGCCATCTCCTGGATGGAGGCTGATGGACGCGAGGCCCTCTCGTCTTTACAGGTGCTGCAGGTGGGTGGAGCGCGCATCAATCCCGAGGTGGCTAAGGGCGTGAAGCCCAAGCTGGGCTGCACCCTCCAACAGGTCTTCGGCATGGCCGAGGGGCTGCTCAACTACACGCGCCTGGACGATTCGGAGGCAGTGATCATCCATACCCAGGGACGCAAGATCTCGAAACTAGATGACATCCGCATCGTGGATGAACGGGATCAGCCGGTGGAGGCCGGTGAGGTCGGGGAGCTACTGACGCGGGGTCCATACACGATTCGGGGATACTTCGCTGCCCCCGAGCACAACGCGAAGTCCTTCACGCCAGATGGCTTCTACCGAACAGGTGATCTGGTTCGCGCGGACGAGAACGGGAATCTGATCGTGGAGGGACGAGCCAAGGACCACATCAATCGTGGTGGAGAAAAGATCTCAGCCGAAGAAATCGAGAACTACGCGTTGTCGCATCCGAACGTCGTGAATGCGGCAGCCATCGGAGTGCCGGATCCGGTCTTGGGAGACCGGATCTGCCTTGTGGTGGAAGCCACGGCCGAAATCTCGCTCGAGGACGTCCGACAACACTTCACCGACTCCGGCGTCGCCACCTTCAAGTTCCCGGAGTTTCTGGATGTCGTCGATCGGCTTCCCCTCACCAACGTTGGCAAAGTCGATAAAGCAGGTCTTCGTGAGAAGTACTCCCACAAGGAAGGAAGCAGATGAAACTGGCAACCATTCGGCTTGGGGGAGCCACCGCAGCGGGCATCGTTGGGGATGAATCCGTCGAGGTGTTGAGCGCCCGAGATGTACGCGAGGTTCTCTCGGCTGGCGTTGAGAGCGCCTCCGACCTGTCAACCGGGCAGCAAGTGCCTATTGGCGATGTTGAATTCGCGCCGGTGGTACCTAACCCATCGGCAACATGGTGTGTCGGTCTGAACTACGCGGGTCATGCTGAGGAGACTGGGGTTCCGCTTCCGGATTATCCCACCGTTTTCAGCAAGATGTCGGCATCTCTCATCGGGGCGAACGACGACATAGTGATGCCCCCCGCCGATGTGTCGGTTCAGCTTGACTGGGAGGCGGAACTGGTTGTCGTGGTTGGTAAGGCATGTCGTTTCGTCGACGAAGTTTCTGCCGAGGAGGCTATTGCCGGTTACAGCACCGGTAATGACATCTCCGTTCGAGACTGGCAGTTGCGAACCACTCAATGGCTACTGGGCAAGACACTCGAAGCATCCTCGCCTGTGGGTCCCTGGATGGTGACTAAGGATGAATTCGGCAGCATCGAAGGCAAGGCGATCTCGTGCGAGGTGGACGGTGAGGTAGTCCAGTCGTCACAGCTCGGCGATCTGCACTTCAAGCCAGCCAAACTCGTATCGACCATAAGTCAAATGATCACCCTGCAGCCGGGAGATCTCATTTTCACGGGCACACCGAGCGGGGTTGCGCTTTCCATGGAAGATCAACCGTGGCTCAAGGTCGGTGCCGTGGTCCGAACGCACATCGATGGTTTGGGCGATCTCATCAACAAGTGTGTTCGACTCTAGAAGGGACTCGGAGTGTCTAACGCAACCGTCGCAACTAGTGCCGCAGGTGCAACCGGGAATAGCAACGTCTGCATCGAAGGCCGCAATGTCGGTAAGAGGTTCGGTGAAGTCGTCGCGCTCGAAGGCGCGACATTCTCCGTTCCTCGTGGAGGGTTCGCATCTGTGCTTGGTCCGAGCGGGTGTGGGAAGTCCACTCTCTTGCGCTTGGTCGCGGGACTCGATTCTCACTCCGGTGATCTCGCCATCAAGGGCAAGAAGGTTTCAGGGCCGAGTGAGGACGTCGGGATGATGTTCCAGCGCCCGACGCTGTTGCCTTGGAAGACCGCGGTGGAGAACGTCTTGCTGCCAACTGAGTTGCGCGGACGGGTGAAGCAAAATGAGCGCGATCGTGCCATGGAGCTACTGGATCTGGTGGGTCTCAATGGCTTCGAATTCTCCTATCCTCGTCATCTTTCCGGTGGCATGCAGCAGCGTGTGGCGCTAGCGAGATTGTTGATGACTGGTGCCAACGTCTTGTTGCTGGATGAACCGTTCGGTGCTCTGGATGAGTTCACTCGTGAGCGACTGAACATCGAACTTCTTCGTATCCATGCGAACGTCGGCGCGACCACGATGTTCGTGACTCATAACATCTCGGAGGCCATCTTTTTGGCGGACGAAGTCCTCGTCATGACGCCGCGGCCAGGCCGCCTGGCGAAGGTGATCCAGATTCCCTTCGAGCATCCTCGAGAAATCAGTCTGACTAGGACGCAGGAATTCAACGATTTGGTTTTCAGCGTCCGCGAGATTTTAGGTGCGGACCAATGAGCGAAATTGTTATTCAACAAAGTCCAGTGAGCGGAACCCGAGGCTTGCGAGGCATCCTTCGCCAGTTGCCGTTGCAGTTGGGCGCTTTCGTCGCGGTGATCTTCATCTGGTGGCTGGCAGCCGATCAGGAGTGGGTCAGTCCCAGAATCCTCCCTGCGCCTGGGGCAGTGGTGAGTGCCTTCTGGCAGTTGGTGACGACCGGAATCCTGATCGACAACCTTGGCGTCACGGTCTACGAAGTGATTGCCGGCTTCATCCTCGGTTCGCTCGGGGGCTTCTTGATTGCAGTCGGTGCGGCCTTGTACGGGCCATTCCGGCAGGTGGTCACTCCATACATGGTGGCTCTGCAGGTCACGCCTCGTGTTGCCATCGCACCGCTCCTGTTCATCTGGCTTGGATTCGGTGCCATGCCGAAGATCGTGCTGGCTGCAACTATCTGCTTCTTCCCCGTCTTCATCAACACTCTGACAGGCCTAACGATCATCGACGAAGACGAAAAGGAGTTGTTCCGTTCTCTTCGGGCGTCTAAACGTCAAGAATTCTTCCGCCTGCAACTTCCTTCGGCGATGCCCGTCACGTTCGCCGGACTCAAGACCGCTATTTCGCTTGCACTAATTGGAGCGATTGTCGGTGAGTTTGTTTCCGCCGAGGAAGGCCTGGGTCTGTTGATCCAGCGATTCTCATTTCAGTTGAACACGCCGGCCGCATACGCGGTTCTGTTCACTTTAACGATCCTTGGGCTGCTGCTTTACGCCCTTATGGAAGTTCTCGACAGATACATCGTCTTCTGGAATCGGAACGACCGAATGCTGCAGCGAACGCGTCGCATGGAGGCCCGCTACCAACGCCAGCGCGGCCCCCGCGGTGGAGCCGCAGCGACGTCCACGAACTCCGGGCTCGTCTCAGCGGGATCCGGGACCACATCCCAACAGGGAGGAAAATAATGAAAAGCACATCCATGCGTCTGGCTGCCGTCGTGGCAGCTGGCGCCCTAGTACTCACTGCCTGCGGTGGTAGTGAGGACGATGCAACATCAGCTGATGACGGCGGTTCGGCTGAAACCGCTGCAGAAGAGAGCGAAGACGGTGCCGTTGAGGAGTGCGGCACAATCGACCTCCTACAGCCAATTCCAGAGTCCATCCTGTTTTGGCCCCTGATCACTTCGAATGCTCTCGGCTATTTCGAAGAAGAGGGGCTTGAGGTGAATCTGCTCCCCGGAGGGGACCTTCCGGAAACGGCCTTCGTGGAGAACGGTGACGCAGACATCGCGACTGCTGGTGGACCGGAGGTCATGCAAGCACTCGATGCCGGTGCAGACCTGAAGGTTTTGTACGACTACTGGAACGTTGCGGCTGAAGGTCTTGTGGCTCTTGCCGACGGTCCTGACAACGCCGCGGATGTTCAGAATGTGGGCTTGGTGTCTGACAGTGATGCGGCGACCGTGACCATCATCTGGACGGCATTGGGGCTGGACCCCAACTCGGTGAATACGATCACGCTCGGTGACAGCCCCGCCGTTCTGGCGGAATCGCTCGAGAACGGAACCGTCGACGCGGTTGCCGGTGCAATTCTCGACTTCATTGGGATCCAGGCTGCCGGCCTGGACATCAAGGATATTTCGCCCTCGGACTTCAAGGCGTCTCCGTCTGCCTCTTTCATCGTGACTCCGCAGACAGTCGAGGAGAATGGCGAGTGCATCGAGCGGTTCCTGCGGGCGTGGGCGAAAGGAACCTATGCCGGTCTGGCGAACGGACCGGCTGCCCAGGCCATGGGTAAGGCCGCCGTTCCTGAGGAATGGATCGAGGAGTCCATCGGTGTCGCTTCGTACGACCAGGCGGTAGCCCCCAACTCACCGGCCGAATCCGACGGTACGTTCGGTGTCGTTCAGAAGGACGTTTGGCAAGGGCAAGCCGACGAGCTAATTTCCATCGGCGAGTTGGATTTCGACTCTCTGGACGTGAACAGCTTCATCGATGAGCAATTCATCGGCGGCGCCAATGATTGGGATCGCGCTGAAGTCGAGGCAGAGATTCAAGCCTGGGCTGACGAGAACCTGTAGCAGCATCCTTGGTGGTGCTTGGGTGGGCAGCGGTCTTTCTGCTGCCCACCCAAGCACCGAGGTCAGGAATAATCCCAGGTCAGGAATAAGGGGCGTTGATGATCGATACGCATAGTCATTGGATTCCACCCTCGTACGCCCGAGCGTTGGAAGATGAGGGGCAGCTGGACCCAGCGGTGGAGGCGACTCGGCAGATCGTGCTGGCGGCCGAAGGAGCCGACCTCCTCACTGACCTGGAGTCCCGTTTTACCCAGATGGATGAGGCCGACGTCGAGTTGGCGGTTCTCTCCATTCCGCCCCCTGGAATCGGCTTCAGCGATCCGGATCGGGCAGCAGATGCCGCCCGAAGGGTCAACGACGATTTGATTGACGCGGCTGAACGTTTCCCCGACCGGCTCCGTGTTCTCGCGACCCTGCCGCTACCGCACGCTGAGGCTGCTGCCTTGGAAGTTGAGCGCGTTTGCGGAAGTCAACTCGTGCGTGGGGTCGAGTTGTTCGGGGTGACCGGTCGCTTCCAAACCGACGATCCGGCCTTCGAGCCGGTCTTGAAGGCCATCGCCGACGCAGGTTTGGTTGCGCAGATGCATCCGGCCTTCGAGCCACCCGCGGATGCGATGAAGGCCTGGGGCCTGGGCGGCTCGTTGGGGGCCGTCTTCGGTAATAGCCTCGCCGCGGCCCGATTGATCCTTTCGGGGACGCTGGATCGAATCCCCAATCTCGAACTCATCGTGACTCACCTTGCGGGTGTTCTTCCGTATCTGGAAACCCGTATAGACGATTTGAGCGGATCCGGTGCAGCTGAGAACTCCGTCGGCTACTACCTGCGGGAGCGTATCTGGACGGACAACTGCTCGTATCACCGTCCGGCACTCAAGTGCGCCGTCGAGACTATGGGCGCGAACAGGATCGTGACCGGTTCGGACTACCCCTTCCGTGGCAGTGTGCAGCGTTGCATGGAAGACATCGCGCGTAGTGGGCTACCCGAGGAAGATATTCGCCTTATTCTGCATGAAAACGCACAACGCTGGTTTGCCTGACGCGGCGGTCTCGCTCTGGAATGGAGGAGGCGGCCGCCGGATCGGGACTGAGCATCGGTTCAGGTACCGCGGCATGTACGCTTGCGGGCGCTGTCAAACAGCACGGCAGGTTGCCCGAGCGGCCAATGGGAGCGGACTGTAAATCCGTCGGCGAAAGCCTACGCAGGTTCGAATCCTGCACCTGCCACCACAAGCCCGGTCGCAAGTCTTGTCAGGAACCCAGTCAATCGAGTGGGTAGTGCACTCCGGTGAGGTCCTCGCTGACATCCCACAGCGCTCGAGCCTGGCTCAGATCCTTGGCGGCCTCTGAACGATCCACCAGTTTGGGGTGCCCCCGAACCTCGCCGCGACCGCCTGGTCCGATGTAGGAGTTCCCGGGAAGTCCGGGCATGGTGGCGGCGAACAGGGTCGGCAGGGCGCCCATCTGCGCAGACTGCGCGACAATTTTGTTCGCCAACGCGGTCAACCGGCCCCCGATCATCGAGCCACTCATCGCCGGGCCGACCCCTTGCAGGTTGGTATCCGAATACCCCGGGTGAGCCGCTGAACAAGTGACGGTCAGATCGTTTGCGGCCAGTCGGCGCTGCAATTCCGACGTGAAGAGCAGATTCGCCAGTTTGCTCTGGCCGTACGCGCCCCACTTGCTGTAGCGCTTGTCCCCCATGAGGTCTTCGAAGTTGATCTTCCGTGCCATTCGGTGCGCGCTCGAAGAGACGTTCACCACTCGTGAATGGGGCACCGCGATCAGCGCCGGAAGTAGCAGGCCGGTGAGCGCAAAGTGCCCAAGGTGGTTGGTGGCCAGTTGCATCTCGTGACCGTCGGAACTCTGCCGCTTCGGGATGGCCATCACCCCTGCGTTGTTGATCAGCAGGTCCACGCCGGACTCATGGGCACTCGACCAGGCCTGAGAGAAATTTCGGACCGAGCCCAGATCGGCCAGGTCCAGGTTCCACACCTCGATGTTGGCACCGAGAGGCCCCATGGAATCCCGAGCGGTGTTGCCCTTGGCCACATCACGCACCGCCATGGTCACGCTGGCACCGTTTCGGGCCAGGGCTTGGGTGGTGTAGTAGCCCAGGCCGGAGTTAGCGCCGGTCACGATCGCGGTTCGCCCGGTGAGGTCGGGCATGTCCGCCGCGGTCCAACGGGCGGTGTCTTTCGTTGCATGCGACATACCCTTAGTGAATCTCACGGGTGAGTATTCGGCCAGGCGGGGCTGGGGTGGGGGTACCGGCTCCCTGCGGGTACGCTTTAGCGGCTTCACGCCCCAATAGCTCAGTCGGCAGAGCGTCTCCATGGTAAGGAGAAGGTCTACGGTTCGATTCCGTATTGGGGCTCGGAGTGCGGGCGATCTCGTCAGTGCGAGATCGACCGTGCAGGGCGGGGTAGCTCAGCCTGGCAGAGCAAGCGGCTCATAATCGCTGTGTCGCGGGTTCAAGTCCCGCCCCCGCTACCGACAACTGCACCACCGAAGAGCAACACGACGCAAGGGCGCTCTAAGCGCACGAAGGGTAGGAAGAAATGGCCAAGGCCACGGACGTACGTCCGAAAATCACCATGGCGTGCGAGGAGTGCAAGGAGCGCAACTACATCACCAAGAAGAATCGGCGGAATGATCCCGACCGACTCGAGGTGAATAAGTTCTGCCGCCGCTGCAACAAGCACACCTTGCACAAGGAAACGCGATAATTCCTCAGCTGCGTCGGCTATGGCCCTGAACCCCGATTTCGTCGGCCGTACCTACCCACCTGCTCCTGCCTACCTGGTAGGGCGGGAGAAAGTTCGCGAGTTCGCGCGTGCTGTTCAGTCGACGAATCCGCTTAATTTCGACGTGGAAGCAGCCCGCGCTGGCGGGTATTCGGACATTGTTGCGCCACCAACCTTCGCAATAAGTCTGTCGATGGATGCAGCGCAGGCGGTTGTCTTGGATCCGGAACTGGGTTTGGACTACACCCGCGTTGTGCACGGGGACCAGCGTTTCGAATACTCCCGGCCTATCGTGGCCGGCGATGAATTGGTATGCAAGGTGACCATTGACGCGATTCGCTCCGCTGCAGGCAACGACATGCTCACCACCCGAGCCGACATCGCGACCGTTGCTGGGGAACATGTTGTGACGAGTTACTCGATCCTGGTGGCCCGTGGCACCGATGAATCGAGCGCGTAATGGAGATCGTCGAGGGCGCTTCATTACCGGAAAGGACATTCACGGTTACCCGCGCCGATCTCATTCGGTATGCCGGTGCTTCCGGGGATTTCAACGTGATTCATTGGAATGAGCGTGTTGCCACAGAGGTCGGGCTCCCCGATGTGATCGCACATGGCATGTTGACGATGGGGCTAGCCGCCCAAGTTGTGACCGACTGGCTCGACAACCCAGGACGCCTACTGTCCTATGGATGCCGGTTCACTCGTCCTGTTGTTGTACCGGATGACGATCACGGTGCGCAGGTAACAGTGTCTGGAACTGTTACCGAGATCTCTGGCGGTGAAGCGACCATCACTGTGCGCGCAGTGTGCAACGACGCCACGGTTTTGGGTAAAGCCACGGCAACGATCAAGGTGGGTTAAGTGGACTACGAAGAAGCCCGGGAATTAGCAAGTAAGCGGGCGCAGGCTCGAATCGACAAGGATTTCGCTCTCGCAGATGAGTTGCGCCAAGCGATCGATTCTGCTGGCTGGAAAGTGATAGACACCCCCGAAGGTTTCGAACTTGTCGAGAAGCCACCCTTCGATGTGGCAGCCTCATTGGCGGACATCACAGGGCATGTCAAGGCACCGATAGTCATCACCGTCATCATCGATGGGTGGCCAGCCGACGTCGACACCTGCATTGCGGCGCTCATCGAACACGCACCAGAAGGATCGGTCACCCTGGCGGTCGACTGCGGCAACACCGATGGGGCAGGAATTCGGCTAAACGAATGGGAGAAGGCTCATCCTGGCAGGCTGCGCGCCATTCACCTGGAAGGCACCGTCCAGCAACTCGGCTGGGCGTCGATAGTCCGCGCCGTCACCGCGATCAGTGAGTGTGAATTCCTTGCGGTGATGGATCTATCCACGGTGCTGGAAGGCGATGCGATCACTCCACTTGTTCAGGCTGTAGGCGAACGGGGGGTGGTGGCCAGTGGTTGGCGTGGCGTGAATGTCAATGTCGAGGATTCGTGGCGGTCTTTCGTCGATGCCGGCCCCGGTGAAGTAGATGCGGTCCTTGGTTACCTCATGGTGGTTCGAGCCGATGCCGCACGAGAGGTAGGTCCCGATGTCAAGGCGCGCTTCTATCGGAACGCCGATATGGAGTGGAGTCT
>Ga0102945_1000147_pt1 | contig 22305 bp, 27 predicted proteins | sample SalPonred_H2O_MG_FD_78207 | JGI IMG/M metagenome (GOLD analysis project Ga0102945, IMG submission 78207) | Salt pond water microbial communities from South San Francisco under conditions of wetland restoration - Salt Pond MetaG R2_restored_H2O_MG ...
CTCGCTCTTGCTTGTGCGGCAGCTCTTGCTCTTGCTTGTGCGGCAGCTCTTGCTCTTGCTTGTGTGGCAGCTTTTGCCCTCGCTCTTGCTTGTGCAGCAGCTCTTGCTCTTGCTTGTGCGGCAGCTCTTGCCCTCGCTCTTGCTTGTGTGGCAGCTTTTGCCCTCGCTCTTGCTTGTGCAGCAGCTCTCGCTCTTGCTTGTGCGGCAGCTCTGGCTCTTGCTCTCGCACGACTACTTAATAGCCTTCTTGAAACCGCAGGAATCAAATCAATATCATCGTCACTAATAATATCATCATTATCGTCTTCTTCAGGATTGTTTTCTACATCCATGGTCATTTGAGATAGTGTAAAGTCACTTACACTATTATTTATATTAATTATATCTTGCGGAATAGCAGTTGGCTTATCCGGAAGAGATTCCTCCATAAAAGTGTCTGGGATAGCCACATCATCATAAAGATCAGCACAAGCCACCGAGGAGATGGCCAGAGCAATGAGCAGATATTGTGTTCTCATGCTTTATAACATATAAAATCATTATATTCTAAGTCATAGTTTTAAGAATTAAATCTATTTTGTAAATCTTTGAGTAATGATTCTTTATATACCAAGCCTCCTCTTGGATTGTATGTCTTGACGTCACGATATTCTTTTTCAGGCTCTTTTTCATCATTCTTTAAAGATTGTGTAGCAAAAGGGAGTCCAGTTAAGTCTTCTTTAACTTCACCCTTCTTAACAAAATTACCTTGCCCATCAACTTCAACACCTGTTTTCTTTTTCAATTCTTGACGAACATAATCTGGAACCCAGTGATGCCAAGATATAAGTAGAAGGTTTGGGTGTGTATATTTAACCCTAAAGCCATTATCCATTAACTTCTCTACGAGAAAGACGACACATTCATTATGGTTATAACTAGGCACTCCTAACATGAACTCAGGAACGACAAACCAACAGAATTGCTGGTCTACTTGTTGACGCGCAGTAATTTTTATTTTATTGTGAATTCTTGCCAAAATTGTCTTAAAGGTCTTTAATACTCGTAAATCGCGTTTCTGTTTGCCTTCATAAAGCTCATCCAATGAAATCTTTTCGGGCTCTTCTATGTCATCACTAAAAGTAAACAAACTGGTCATTATTTCTTATAGATAATTACCGCGTAGAAAAATATATCAGGAGTTCTCTACACTGTATAGTTATGGTGGTCAAACACTTAGTTTTATCAGGAGGAGGACCTTCACTCTTTGGAATATTTGGGGCATTATTTGAACTTCACAAAAAAGAAATATGGAATATCAATAATATTGAATCTATTTATGGTTGCTCTTCAGGTGCGCTACTTGCTATTCTATTATGTTTAATACGTAATGGTCTGACTTTTGAAGAATTAGAGGAATATTTGGTGAATCGCTCATGGGATGTGCTAGTTACGTCTAAAGTCTTAGATGTTCAAACTGCTTTTACAAGCAAGGGTTTGTTTGACAAGAGTCTCTTATTAAAAGCAGTAGGACCTTTGTTTAGCACAGTTGGTTTGAAACCAACCATTACATTAAAAGACCTCTGTCAAACATGCGGTATTTTGGTTTATATGTATACAGTTGATGTGAATACAAAACCACTAACAAAAGTAGAACTCTCAATAGATAATTATGGCGATTTGCCTGTTTATGAACTACTAACAATGTCGATGGGATTACCTGGATTGATAACTCCTTGCTTTTTAGATAATAAATGCTTGATAGATGGTGGTCTTATGGTAAATTTTCCGATAAAAGAATGTATTACGAGGGAAAATCCAATAAAGGGCGAAGTAATTGGTTTCAAAATTAAATGGACCCACAGAGATTTAACGCTAAAAGAAGATACTAATTTCTTATCATTTATGGCTCATCTTATGAAAATGATGGCTTTTCATATAGACCATATAGAGAGTGAAATTGAACACGAACATGAGATAGTATATTGTTCAATTCCAGACGTAGGAGGGCCAAGTGGTTGGATAAACGTATTCATTAATTCAAATAGCCGGGATGATTTTGTCAAACATGGAATAGAAAGTGCAAAAACATTTATTGCTGGTCACCAAGTGATGAATTCACAAACTCAACCAGAGTGTCATACTTAACATTGGCATCATACTCAATAATCTGATTATCATAGGCCAACTTGATAGTAGGATATTCCTCAATCTTGAATTGGTCAGCCAAGTTAGTTTCCTTTTCACAATCAACAACGCGTGTGCGGAGCACATAGCCATTAATCTTTTTTCCATCATAATCGCCTACAAACTTTTCCCATTGTGGAAAAACTCTCTTACTGATAGGACACCACTGAGCTGTGAAATAATAGATAATAGCTTCATTTGAGTCACTTCCTTCTTCAATAAACTCCTTATTAGGAACATACACAGGGTTCATATTTGGTTTGACATATTTGTTATAGGCAAAGACTGCGGAAGCAATAAAAATAGCAACAACAATCATAGTCATAATGCTGCGAGGAGTCATCAACTTCTTAGCCATATTCTTGACTTTGTCCATCTTATATACATAGTAACGATATATTTGGTTGAAAACGAAAACGCAGAATACTTAGAGATTGTTTGACATATTAATATACCAATAATAGTTTATAGTAACCAAATATGCTTTTTCGTGATAAGTCAAGTGGAGACTTAGTTGTAGTAAATGAAAGTGATTATGCTAATAGAAAGGAATTCTATCGAGACATCAAGAAATTGTTTGGTATTGAAACAAAACCGGCTAATATTGTAGAAAAAGATAATCAGGTAGATTTTATCTATGGTTTGCTTAGCAGAAAACGCCCTTCTTCAAATAATTGTGTATAAATACTATATATATGAAGAGTAAGAGTGTGCGTAAGTCTAAGGGAAAGAAGAAGTTGACTAGAAAGGTATATAATAAAAAAGATTATGCCAGTGGTGATGGAATGTTAACTACTGTATGGGGACCAAGTATATGGCATTTTCTTCATACAATGAGTTTCAATTACCCTATAAAGCCAAGTGATGAAAACAAGAAGCACCATAAAGAGTTTATCAAGAGTCTACAATATATTTTGCCTTGTAGGCATTGTCGAGATAATTTGAAAAAGAACTTCGAGGTTTATCCAATTGAAGAGTGTCATATGAAAGATAGGGAGTCATTCAGTAGGTATGTTTATGGTTTACATGAGACAGTAAATAAGATGCTTGGAAAGAAATCTGGACTGAAATATTGCGATGTTAGAGAGCGCTACGAGCATTTTAGAGCGCGTTGTACCGAAGAAGAGCCTAAATTATGGGACTTTAGTAAAGACAAGAAAGAGAAAGGATGTACTGAACCTTTATATGGAAAGAAATCAAAGTGTGTTATTAAAATTGTGCCTCATGATTTTGAATGTAGCACATTTCAGATGGATGAGAAATGTATAAAAAAAAGAGTTTAATTTTTTACTTATTACTAAATACTAATAGCATTCAATGTAAAATTATCTTTATAAATTGTATAGTATCTAATGAACAAATCAGATATGTGTGTTTCATTGTCAGTTGTAAAAGAAGAGTTACGTAATTTATTGATAGCAGCTCGCGAATCGGGAGACAGGAATTTGGAGAAGAAACTTGCGGATGATTTAGACATGATGACAGAGACTGGCACAAAGCGGATGCGTGTCGGTGGAGGAGACAAGATGTGCCATGCTCTAACTACAGCTATGTTTATGAGCTCAGGAGCCGCTATTACTTATCTATCTTATATGAATATAGTCCCAAGTGTTCTAGATATGGTTCCACGTCCTTGTGCTGGGCCATCAGAACAATTTCTAGGATATATTACATCTTGGGTGGATCCAAATAGTAGCTGTGCTGTGCGTCAAGCTGCATGGGATAGATTTACAAAGGCTGTTTTAGGTGCAGCGGGTCTTGCTGTTGGCCAAGAGACATATTTGGGATTAGCCCGTAAAGGTATGTCAAAGTTGAGTGCTTCCTATAAACAGGTATTTGAGTTTAACAAGAAGAATGTGTGTCCTATCTTAGATAATGTTATTTCAAGTACGAGAAAAGGAGTATGTTATACAATTACTGAGCCTTTCAGAATTCTTAATAAAGCATTGCTTAATGCAAGAGAAACATTTGACGTAATGTATGGAATGGATAAGAATACAACTGGAAGAAGTAGGAGTCGTAGCTCATCTTCAAGTAGATCGCGTTCGGCAAAGAGAATGAAGGCAGCTGCTACTTCAATGTCACCCTCTCTCAGTTCTGCTGAGAAGGCTACTAAAGGCATGAGAGATATTCGCGAATATATTTCTAAGCCTAATAGTAAGAGCAGGAGTAAGAGCAGGAGTAAGAGCAGGAGTAAGAGTCGCAGTAGCAAAGGAGGGCGCAAAACAAGACGTCGCGTAAAGACTCATAGCAGAAGATAAGCGGCATTAATGGATAATGTATAAATAAAAATATTAATTATAAATTATCTATTGTATTACTATAATGTCTGATAGTGTTTGTCCACTACCAACAAAACTTGTTGATGAGCAATATAAAAACCTTATTTCTCAGTATGAGGAGTTAGGTCCTGAAGATCCAAGCTTCATGGAAGCAATAAATGATTTGAAGACATATACACCGTCTTCAGCAACAAAAGCACTTATGAAATGCGAGATGCAAGGTGGACGTAAGAACCGCAAGATGCGGCGTGGAGGTGCAGCATCAAAAAAGGCATGCTATATCAAGGCACTTGCTAAAGTAACTATGGGAGTTGCTGGTGTTGGAGCAGCTGGTTATTATTATCTTATGCCTTTTGTCACAAGTGCAACGGGTAGACCATGTGCAGGTTTAACTGACCAAGCATTTGGTTATCTTGGAAGCTGGGTTGACCCGACAATGTCATGTACTCATAGACAGAAAGCGTTTGACGAGATGACAATGAACTATATTGCTAACATTGCCAAGCTTACGGGACTCACACTCGGGGGTGCGATTTTGAAGGCTCCAAAAACATTCAAGGCAATTGTCAAGTATTTGGCTGCGAAAGAATGTCCTGAGTTGTTTGACAATTACTCTATTGAGGACTTACAAAGAGAATTATCATCGAGCGTTCAACCAGCAACAACATCTTTTGTTCCATCTCAAGCAAATCCACAGCCAACTGAAGAAAAACAAGAGTATTTTGAGGATCCTGAAGAGAAACAGCCTGCTAGACGCACGACAAGAGGAAAACGTGGTGGAAAGAAGCAAAGAAAAACAAAGAAACGTGGTGGAAAGAAGTCTCGTAAGTCAAAGTTACGTAAAATGAAAAAGCGTCAAACAAGACGCTATTAATATATAAAAGTCATTTTAGTAATAATATACAAAAATGACTTACATTCCAAAAGTACTAAAGTCTGTTAAAACTGGTCGTGGTAGAAAAGCTGAGTAAGCACCAGCGGCATCAGCTGCATAGTTGGGAACCTTTTTACATTCGAAAGCAGGTTCTGGGCAACGGGCACAAGCTGGACAAGGTGGACATGCCTTTTCTCTGGGGCATTCCGAGATGGTGGGACAAGCGGGACAAACGGGAGGAACAATTTCACTCTTTTTGATATAAAGGTCCTCGTCGCCATCTGGAATATCATTGAAAGAAATGCCTTGTGGTAAAGCAGTGGAAGGCGAAACAGTTGATACTTGCGCATTTATTTGGGAAGCAGTTGGAATAGAACCAACAGCTGGACTGAATTGAGGCATAGCATTCATTGGCATTCCTCCACTAGGTAAATTACGCGAGGCGACTAAAGGGTCATAAGGAAGTATTTCCATTGTTTGAGGGTCAACTGGTGGGTCAGTAGCACCTCCACGACCTGTAAGACCTTCTACCATCTTGTGAGTAAAAATTGCGGCTCCAAGTAAAGCTAATATTAGAACAATCAACAAGTGTACAGCTCCTAACTTCATATAGTCTAATATATGAAAATATTTATTCAGGAAATTGAAACAGATATCATTTGTTAGAGGGCTAAACATATTCTAATCAGAAATTCAGAATGCCAAAAAGCAAACAAGTGTGTCTTGAAAAATGCCTCTTTCCTTCTACTTCTATACTAGAAGTGGGAATTGATGAGGCTGGTCGTGGTCCACTTTTCGGAAGAGTTTATACAGCAGCTGTTATTTTGCCAAAAGATGATACATTCCCCCATGAACTTATGAAAGATTCTAAACGTTTTACGAGTAGAAAAAAGCTTGGAGAAGTAGCAAATGTGATTATGGAAAAGGCAATTGCTTATAGTGTTCAATATGCTGAAAATACAGAGGTAGATGAATTAAATCCCTTAAAAGCGACAATGAAAATTATGAACAGAGCTGTTACTGAGGTTATTGAAAAAGTAAACTCTTTTGGTGATAATATTCATTTGCTTGTAGACGGAAGTTATTTTACACCTATACCAAGAAAAGGGAAGAATAGCAATATTGTTTATTTGCCGTATACTTGTGTTACAAGTGGTGATAACACATACACTTCTATTGCTGCGGCAAGTATATTAGCTAAATATCATAGGGATAACTATATTGATGAAATGTGTGACCAATGCGAAGGTCTAGATGCGTTATATAATCTACGAAAAAACAAGGGATATGGAACTGCGTCTCATTTGAAAGCGATTGACACATATGGAATAACAAAATGGCATAGACGCACATTTGGTAAATGTAAAGATGCGCCTATAATTGAAATTGAGGTAGAAGAACACAATGAAGAAAAAACAAGGACATGAGAAGCAAAATGAAGATATTTTGAATTTTTATATGTCAAACAAAGATTATGCTTTTTTGGTCCTTGGTTGGTGTAAATTTATGATTCGGCCGTATATTACTCCATTTTCTAATTTAAAGTATTCACAAAAGTTTTATATTAGTAATGATGATGAAGAAAAGTATTTAATGAGAGTTCAAAATATTAGTATCTATAAAAATATTTGTGAAGCAATTGATAAATTTAACTACACAAAGATTTTACCAGAATCACATACTCTAACTCTAAATATGGCACGTATGTTAGCAGTTAAGACATTAATTGGCCCTCGGTTTCATAAGTATAAAGAAAAGCATGGCATAGAACCACCTGTGATGATAATTGAGTTAGAACCTTACAAAGACCCACGTGAATAGTTTAAATGGAACAATTAAATATATTTTGTGTAAATAATTGAACCTGTGAGTTAATAACATAAAGGATTTTATTGGATAGAAAATAGAAACAATGACACGTATTTTGGTGTTTGATACTGAAACAACTGGCCTTCCAGCATCAAGAAACTCGTCCATTTTCAAAACGCAAGATTGGCCTTATGTTGTCCAACTTAGCTTTGTGTATTATGACGTAGGTAATAAAAATCTTGTTGATTATGGAGATTATGTTATTAAATTACCACCAGGAGTTAATATTGACTCAAAGGCTCAAGAAGTTCATGGTATTTCAATCGAAAAGAGTCAAACTTTGGGTGTTCCTATATCAACCGCATTAGATCATTTTGATAAACTGCTGTCTGAATGCGACATTATTGTCGGTCACAACATATCGTTTGACAAGAGAGTCTTAATTGTAGAATCGTTCAGGAATAATAGGAAACAATTGTTCACACAGAACGGGGTCCGAAAGAATGAGTTCTGTACAATGAAAGAATCAAAGGATTTATGTAAGATTGATGCTATTAATAAAACAACAGGCGAACACTATCATAAGTATCCTAAGTTGTTAGAGCTTCATCAGTATTTATTTAATTATGTTCCAAGTGGATTACATGATAGTTTGGCTGATGTATTATGTTGTTTGAGATGCTTTATTATGTTGAAACAGCAACAAGACATTATTTATGATAATAGGTCATTTGCTACTTTATGGCGACAAAAATGTATTCCTATCACCTAAATTATGGTATAAGACTTTATCTAACATATTGAAAATATATAATTTCTATATGTTAGACCTTTAAAAAGAAAAAGATTGTTTGTTATCCGCTACACATAAGGCATTCTGGTTCATTATCATCGTCTGAACTATTGTTTCTTTCAGACTTAGGGACAATTGTAAATTGTTGTGGTTGGTGTTTAGGCTTACGACGAAGGTAATAAAGGCCAGTTTTTAGTCCCTTCTGCCAAGCATAGAAGTGCATAGATGTAAGTGTGTTGTATTTTGGATCTTCTATCCAGAGATTCATGCTCTGGCTTTGACAAATGTAAGGTGCTCTATCTGCTGCCATATCAATCACATGACGCATTGGAATCTCCCATACAATTTTGTATTTTTGCTTAATATTCTCAGGAATACCTTCAATTTGTTGAATACTTCCATTATTAGCAACCATATTGTCTTTTAACTCTTTAGTCCAAAGACCCAACTCCACGAGGTCACGTAGAAGGTGTTTGTTGACAACAATAAACTCTCCAGCAAGTGTTCTACGCTTATATATATTGCTAGTGAATGGCTCGAAGCATTCATTGTTTCCCAGAATTTGGGAAGTGCTAGCAGTAGGCATTGGCGCAACTAATAGAGAGTTCCGCATTCCATATCTGACCACGTCTTCCTTCACTTGTTTCCAATTATATCTTGCGGAAGGTTTAATATTCCATAGGTCAAACTGTAACTTGCCTTCAGAAGCAGGCGAACCACTAAAGCTTTCATAGGCGTCTAGTTTTTTTGCCAACTCGATACTAGCGGTAACTGCCCCATAATAAATTGACTCAAATATATCAATATTAACTTGTCTGGCACGATCAGAATGAAATGGCATATCCATCATTGCAAACACATCCGCAAGACCTTGGACCCCAATTCCAATAGGTCTATGTTTCATGTTACTAGTAAGCGTCTTCTCAGTAGGATAGAAGTTCACATCAATCACCTTGTTCAGGTTTCTTGTAACTACCCGTGTTACATCGACTAATTTATCATAATCAAATGTCTTGTCTTGTTTGACGAACTTCGACAAAGCAATAGAAGCTAAATTACAAACAGCAGTCTCTTTAGAAGAACTATACTCAATAATCTCTGTACACAGGTTACTTGACTTAATTGTGCCTAAGTTTTTCTGATTACTTTTTAAATTTGCTGCATCTTTGTATAGCATATAGGGTGTTCCGGTTTCCATCTGGCTATCCAAAATTGCCCAGAATAGTTCCCTGGCCTTTACAACTTTTACTGCTTTTCCTTCCGACTCGTATTTTATGTATAACTCCGCGAATTTACTTCCATATGATTCGGAAAGGTCTGGGCAAGCATCTGGACAAAATAAGGACCAATTTGCATCTCCTTTTACTCGTTCCATAAACAAGTCTGGAATCCATAGTGCGTAGAATAAGTCACGTGCCCTGAGTTCTTCATCTCCATGATTCTTTCTTAAGTCCAAAAACTCAAAAATATCACCGTGCCAAGGTTCTACATAGATTGCAAAACTTCCGTTTCTTTTACCACCACCTTGGTCAACATATCGCGCAGTAGAATTAAAAACACGAAGCATAGGAACCAATCCATTACTATGACCATTTGTGCCACGAATGTGACTTCCCGTAGAACGAATATTATGAACATGTAGGCCAATTCCTCCGGCCCACTTGCTTATTGTAGCACAATCCTTTAATGTGCTAAAAATACCATCAATACTATCGTCTTCCATACCAATAAGGTAACATGAACTGAGCTGAGGACGAGGGGTGCCAGCATTAAATAAAGTAGGAGTAGCGTGAATAAAATACTTCTGAGACATTAAATTGTAAGTCTCTATCACTGCTTCAAGAATCTTGTCAGTTTCTTCTTGGTTTTTCAAAACAAAGTTTTTAGAGGGAATATGGATTCCGCACGCAACGCGCATAAACATATATTGAGGGGTTTCAATTCTTTTTCCGTTAACAGACATCAAGTAGCTACGCTCCAATGTTTTTAGACCAAAATAATCAAGGAGATAATCACGTGACTTATCAATGGCTCCATCTAAGATTTTTGTGTTATATTCAATAAATTTTGCTATATTACAGTGAATTAAAGGGGATTCCTTACCAGCATTATTAACAAATGATCTAAGAATAGAAATACATTCACTAAATGAAGTTGGACTTTCCTTGTGCATGTTTGATACAACTATATGAGATGCTAAAATCCCGTAGTCAGGATGTGTAGTTACTAAGCCAGCACACTGTTCGGCTGCGAGTTCATCAATCTGCCTTGTTGTTATCTTGTCATGTAACTGGTCAATTACTTTCATAACAAACTGAGTGTAGTTTAAGCTAAGATTTGCCTCATTTCCAATTGACTTAACTCTACGAAGAATCTTGTCAAAAGAAATTTCTTCTAGTCTGCCATCTCGCTTAATAACACGCATCTCTTCGTTTGCCATGTTTGACATACTATATATAAATAGTCACTCACCTTTAAATGACTTCCTTCCGAACAAAAATGTCTTGATTATCTATAGATGAACGCTACAATCTTATTTTTGTCAGGTTTAGTAACAGTTTCTTTAGTTGGACTAGCAGCTTATTTGAAATTTGTTAGTCAAAATGTTCTTTTAGGATCTATTATTACATTCATAGGAGTATTTTTAGTATTCAGTGGGTTATGGACTCAACTAAAAGATTTGTTTTCTACGAAGGAAGGTATGTCAAACATAACACCCGGTAATTACCCAGAGTCAGAAACAAAGTTGCCTTTAGAACCGTGGTATCCTGCAAACACTCCCTTTCATTTATCAGATTTAACTTATGATACACAATGGAAAGATTATCCTACGTATCCAGCTCGTTCTATGAAGACTAATCTTATTAAGTATTGGAATAATCCAAGTAATGGAAAGTGTTCTCCCCCGGAATTATGTAATGCTTTTTATAAAAAGATTGTTCCAGACAATTTTATAGAGCCAACTGCTCCAGATTGGGGCTCAGGCATTCGGGTAAATTTCTATGATACATGTCGCAAGAATTAATTTGTTTCAGTTTCTACAAATAATATATTTGCTTCATTTTTACAAATTTTGTCGCTCTTTTCAGTCTCCTCTTGATTTCTTGGTCTTTTCTGTAAAGTTGCTGGGTTAGCTAAAATACATGGTGCTGGACCAATGTCTTCTTTGTCCATATTAATATTTGCGAATTCGTCAAGTTTGACAACAGTTGTTTTGCCAGAAGTCTTAACAGTTCTTTGTTTAGGCATTCTATGTTCATAACCATGCTGCCGTTCATAAACAATGATATCCCAAACCTCGCGCAACTTTTCAATAGCGGCTTGTGCCCATATTTTATTTCGAAGAACCAGAACACAGCTAATTGTATCAATGCGATAATAGATGTTACAATTCCAAGTGTGTTCTTTGTGTTTGACCATCATTTCTTCTTGCCATGTTTCATATTCTTCTTCGGAACATTGGAAAGGTGCGTATTCGTAATAAGGTGAACCATCGACTAAGAAGAACATAATGATTCCTTTGTATTTGTCCTTTGTGCTTTTTTGAAATGACCCATCTTTGGCAAAATCATCATATGATTCATAAGTGAACATTTCAGTTTCCAAGAAGTCACATTCATTCAAATTACAAACCTCCATTTGTATTTGCATTTGAACCCAATAATCTTCTTTTGGAACACCAGTAATTTTTCGCGATGTAACATTTTTTATCTCAAGCATTCTTCCATATCTTGGGTTATCTCGGTTTACAACAATACCATCTGGTGAGGCTCCTAGAAAGATATGCGTACCATGTGGAACACAACCAAATTCTTCAACTTTTGTTTTGTAAAGATATTCATAAAGCATTGTGGAAACCTGTTCAAAACGCTTACCATGATGAAGGGGCGATTCTACATTCACAGACTTATATTTTGCGGTATTAAGTGGCTTACACTTCTCATATATTAGACTGTTGACTTGAGACTGTGATCCAAATGCTTTCCAAGCATTGCTTCCTGATAACCGATTCCACCTATCAATATACCACTGTTCTGTACATTGCTCTGCTTGAGGACGACTGCGTATGCTATCAAGCTTAAACGAAATTTTATCACGTTGTTCTTCAGTCATTTGTTTACGGATAAATGTGTTGCGATAAGAGCGACGTGGAACAAATTGAGTAAATACATTATAACTTGCTATTTGAAAGATTAAATGTATTTCTTCTTCTGTCAAGGGACAACAAGCAGGACTGATAGTTTCTTCTAAAAGTGATATTACTGATTCTTTAATAATATGCTTATATGCTGGATTTGAAAATATAAGTGGATTTTCTTTTACAAAGTCACATATTAGATAGGAACACGTTTCAGCAAGTTCGCTTCGTTCATTCCAATCTAAAACATTTTCAACGTCAAACATATCTAATATGTTTTCAAGTTCAGGCAAATCACTAAAAGTAATTGTGGACGTGGTCATTAAATCTTAGTAGCTACTATTATTGTTTAGGTAGGCTTTAAACTTTCATCAATTTTATGTTTAGAAAAAGAGGAATATATAACATTATACTATCTAATGTCAGATATTCCAACACAAAAGACCGTATCTATACAAGATAAAAAACTATTCGCATTGTTTGACAATGAAGCTTCCGGAAAGAATGTTGAGGATGGTAATACTATACAAAAGAGACAAATTAACTATGTATTGCCAAAACATTTGTCTGACACAAAATCGCAATACCAGATATTATGCTCACTACATTATGGAGGTCATATACCGGATAGTGATGTTGAATCTATCAACTTCTTGTCTAGAGAAATCACTCGCAAAGTCAATGGTTATAAACAACAAGATGTCAAACGCAAACTCTATGACCCAGCTTCCTTAATCACAACATTCCAAATTCGGAAGAAGTTGATTGATGAAACAATGACCTGTACTTTTTGTAATCAACATGTCAGCTTATTGTTTGACATAGTGCGTGATATGAAACAATGGACTCTTGACCGAATTGATAATAACCTAGGACATAGTGATAATAATACAAAGATCGCTTGTTTAAAATGTAATCTACAAAGAAGGCGACAGGATTATCAAGCATTTCATTGGACAAAAAACTTATCAATTTCCAAAGTGGAAGATGAGTAGCTTACTGTGGAATCGCATTTCGGGGTACAGCTCCACCAATATTACGGGCTCTTGCTAAACTAGAATTAATCACATTTCTATTAACATCCTTAAAAACAGGTGCTACACCATTAATTGAAACTGAAGAACGAGCTGCCTGCGTCTTAAGAGCATTCAATCGTCCGTAACTTCCAGTGCTTCGATTTTGAGTCTTGAATTGTTTTTCGGCGGTAAAAGGAGTAGTTCTCTGAAACATAGCACGTCCTACTGCTAATTGTGATTGCGTCATATATGGGTTTTTAAAAGGCATACCAAAGCCATATTGTTGAGAAGTCATCGTATATATTTGTATAATAAATTGTTATTGCGGAAAGCATAGGATAACAAAAGCCTTATAAATTATACAAACATGTCAGACAAGGTCTATTCATATTTTGTTTATAGTAAGTGGATAAAGGTATCTGATGAGCCCATTGAGAAAACCCCAAAGTCAAGTCAAAATCATCAGAATAAGGGTCTACAATCACAGCAACAGCTACAAGATGAAACGTCTCCTTATAATTGGTCATTAGAAAATGAGATATCTCATTTAAGTCAACAAAATCAACAAAATCAAGGTTTTGGTGTAGAAGGGTATACAAGAAAGACTAGTAAGAGAGATGAATTCAATCAAAAACTGGGAGACAGAGATTTCCATACTCAGGTAGGTCAGAACCCTTTTTTGGCTGGAGAGAGTTATCTTAACCATCTGAATATTGAACAACAGTTCCTGCGTCCTCAAAATACGAATAGTATTGTTCCTAATACAAACGGTTAGTCAGCCAAATTCAGCTTTTGACAGCCTTGTTATAGGCTTCTAATACTTTGGTCTTTTGAGTTGAATAATCCACTATTGGTTTTGGATACTTAGTATCTGTATAATTATCATAGATGCTATCCCACCTGTGAATGTCTTGAGCTGGAACATCTTTTAACTCTGGAATCCACTTTTTTATATATGTGGCATCCGGATCGTATTTTTTTGATTGAAGAAACGGATTGAGAATGCGAAAGTAAGGCTGACTGTCTGCTCCAGAGCCAGATACCCATTGCCAATTCCCATTGTTTGACGCGGGATCATAATCAGTAAGCGATTTCGCAAAGTGTTTCTCACCATCCTGCCAATTGATAAGTAGTGTTTTAGGGAGGAACGACCCAACAATTAGTCTAGCTCTATTATGCATATAACCAGTCTGTAGCATTTCACGCATACCAGCATCAACAATAGGATAGCCAGTATTTCCAGTTTCCCACGATTCAAGTAGCTTCTTAGAGTTTGACCATTTAATCTTGCGATATTTATCATTCATAGCCTTGAATAACACCTCAGGAGTATGGAATAAAACTTGGGCATAAAAGTCGCGCCAGAACAGTTGTCGCACCAAAGAATCAGCGGCTTTCTTGTCCAGTTTCTCTTTGAAGGCATAGTAGGCTTCGCGAATACTTATACATCCAAACTTAATGTAAGCCGAAAGTTGTGTTGTTTTGTCTTCTAAATCGTTTCTTGTTGCTTCATAATCGGAGACACGTTTTTTTATTGAACGAAGTTTAATAAGACCTTCTTCTCTTCCACCATGAACAAGTCGTTGGGGACTTCCATGTCCCCCAAAGCGTTTAAATGCCTCATTCAAGCTAATAAGATTGCTTTGTTTTTTACTATTATTGGCAAACTTGTATGAACGGAGCGAATGGGGACTATCAATCTTAATACGTTGAGCTCTAAGTTCAGACATAATTTTATTGTAGTAAGGTGTAAATTTTACATAGTTGGAGCCAGTTGTTGTTCTAATTGAATCAGGGATTGTCAAATAGTAATCGTTAAATTCTTCCAAAATAATATTCAAATTATCACAAACTTTCTTATATGAGTCAAAACGTTTTCGACCATATGGAGTAATCTCTTGATTCATGAAGACCGCATTAATAGACAGCATTGTAATAACTTGTTTAACAATATTGGAATATTCTCCATAATAAATAAATAGCTTTCCACTATTCTTAGAAATTTCTTTTTCAAGACTTTGAAGCGATTCAATCATAAATTGAACAGCATTATTAGATTTAAAAGAATTATGATTGACTTGCTCTGGTGTAAAAATAAAAATAGTATATACACGCTTACAACGCTTAATAGCCTGAATTAGACCAATATTATCGGTAATTCGTAAATCACGTGTAAATATAAACAAACCATTATCATACATTACTATCCTTAGTATAGAATAATGATGTATTTTATATTGAGTTCTATATAGAAATATAGTATATAACAGAATGGAAAGTATTTAAAAGATGATACTGAGTAGAATATAGCGATGCAAACAAATATTTCAACTCAGAATAGTGTATTGAGAAGGTGTCTACTAGCCTATTACGATAAAGGAGATAATTTACAACGGATGCTTTCAATTATTAATGGTGAGTCTAAGATATCATTGCGAATAGTTGATTGGTTTGTAACAAACTATGCTAAGGAGTTTTGGACAACATATGATATCTGTGGTTCTGATGGTACATCTCGCAGATTTAAGGTATTCAAGGAATACAAACAGATGTTGAATTCTTATTCAAAGATGAGGTTTGACCCATTTTGTCGTTGGGACCGTGAATATCTTCCATACGGTAGTCATTCTATTCAGACAACTATTGGCCAAATGAACTTCTTCAAATGGGCTTTAGAGAACAAAATTGTAGACTATATTGAAGAGAATTATGAGGAGATTAGAACAGACATGAATTCACGTAATAGTACAAGCAAGCGAAAGCAACAGTCAACGGATTTGTCTAATAAGACACGGAAGAAAAGACAGGAGCTATCTATTTGTGCTAGTAAAAGCATCAAAAAGGAGAATGTTAAAATAACAGTTCGGTTTGACTAAACAACGTTTATTTATTGTGTAAATTATTTACGTAAATACTACTCTATTTTCATACTAATAGAGTAATATGGGAGCACAGATTAGTATCAACAAAATAAATTTTGAGGATGTTAAATATGCTCTGGAGCATGAGGGATATGTTTTGATTAATACATTGGCATCAAGTGAGCAAACATGTTTGATTGAAAGCACTATTCATGCGGATGATGAAACAACTACTCTAAATAAGCTTTTGAGACAGAATATAACAGTAAAAATTGTTGTATATGGAATGAATTCCAATGATGTTAATGTAGATGCTAAATGCCAACAATTACGATCACTTGGGTTTTTCAATGTTTACGCATATATGGGTGGAATGTTTGAATGGCTTCTACTACAAGACATTTATGGTAGTGATATTTTTAAGACTACAAGCAATCAACTAGATCATCTGAAATACAAAGGGAAAAAGACATTCGGTCTATTTACAATTACAAATTAGAGTTTAATTCCGGTTAGTATGTTATAAATTATTGACTAAATGAATCCATAGCAAGATTAGCTAAATAGTCAGCTTCTTTGTTTTGTCCACGTGGAATATGAGATATAGTATATTTGTATTTTTCAAGCAAACACTTTACACGCTGATACAAAGGCAATAAATTTTGTGCTTTTATTTTCCAGCAGTTACTTACCTGATTGATTACAAGCAAACTGTCTCCTTCAATTGCCAATTCAGTAATAGATTCATCTAAAGATATAATTTCTAATGCTCGTAACAAACCTGTGTATTCCGCAACATTATTTGTTTCTTTTTTTCCAACAAAATAAGAACCATTTAGGTGGAATGAACCATCAGGCTTATAGATAACATATCCACAACCAGATATTCCCGGATTACCTCGGCTACCACCGTCAAACCGAATAATGTATTGTCCCATTGGATTTGTTTTAATAGATATAAAAAATATTCGTGTCAATTATTTAAGTTAGTTCAACGTTAATGCCGAAGATAAGACATTATATGTGTTGTCATGATAGTAGAAGGCGAATCATCTGAATCTTTATCTATATTGCCATTAATAATAATAACCTCTTTTGAAGAACCAAGCCATTCCTCATGATACTTATGAACCTGCTTCAGATAATCAAGTGGCACATTTTCACCTTCACGTGCTCTCGTCTGTAAACGTAAATGAGCGACTTCTGGATTAGTCCTAATATAAAAGAGGTCGTGTCTTGGCAATTCCTCAAAGAAGCTATCGAACCACTTCATATAGATTATGTGTTCAACAAGCTCCATATCACCATTATCATGTAACATCTTCGCAAAGACATATTTATCAGTTAACAAGCTCCGCTCAGTGATTATAATCTCAACTTCTGTGTCTCTTAGTGCATCACGTAATATGGTAAGACGCGAAATATAAGCCATCATTTGGAACGCAAACGAGTATTTTGGAATATTACCATAGAACTTCGTAATCATATCGATGTTGTCTTTGTCTTTGATGTCTTGCCATATGTGGAGGGGCTCCAGCAGAACTTTTACACGAGGATTGTCCGCAAACTTCTCACGTAATATATCTACACAAGTTGATTTGCCACTAGCAATATTTCCCTCGATTGAAATAATTTTCTTTTTTGGAGATAACTCTATTCCATTATTGTCATCAAACGTATAACGTGTGTCGCGAAGCGAAAATAAATTTCCCAAATAGCGTGTTAGCTGTGTGAACATTGTTCCTTTGCTTCTTAACTAATTGTATATACTTTTATCTAGTCTTTAACCAATTTCAATTTTATGGTTTCTAAATACATTCTAAACAGGCTTAATGACATTTTCGTAATATAATTAGCTTAACTGAAATGGATCTTCGTCAGTCAAAACTTTCAAAGGCAGAGTGGGATGGAATTGAGGTTCCAGTTTCTCCTTCGGAACGTAGTATTCTTAAATTAATTCAAAATGGATATCATGACGTTAATATAAAACATAATGATACGCTTTCATTACTGGGTTTTCTTAAAGTTAAAGAAAGCGATAGTATGCACCATCATATATTTCTTAACTATCTTCTTCATCGTTTAAAAGGTGTAATCAAGAAGTATCAAGATGAGTTGGAAGATGAGTATGTGAATTCGCTAAACGATAGATTGAAACTTATTTCTACTCCACCTAAAAAGATTAAACCAATTTGTAAAGCTGACTCGCTCAGACTACAAAACTCCAGCAAAACATTACAGACTGTGAGCTTAGATGATATTTTTGAATTTGTATTGATTGATGAGTTTGAATGTGTATTAAAAAGCATATCTGATGAGGAAAACGCAAAAGCTATTACACCTATCTATACTATGAATATGCTAATTACATATGACATTCATGGTTTTAATCCTGCTTTCAAGTCATTTATCGAATGGTTTGTAGGTGACATTAAAAAAAGCATTACACCACGATTTGTAGTAGCAATAGGGTCTGCTATTTTTGAAAAGAATCAGCGCCTATTAAAGTATGCTAATCAAACATTATATGCTCATCAAAAAAAATTGTTTACTGTTATCAAGAGACCAGGTAAAAAGATTGTTTTGTATACTGCTCCTACTGGGACTGGAAAGACAATTTCACCAATTGGTCTGGCAGAAGCGAAGAAAGTTGTATTTGTCTGTGCTGCTCGACATGTTGGGTTAGCACTGGCGCGTGCCGCGCTTTCTGTAGGTAGGAAGATTGCTTTTGCTTTTGGATGTGAAACACCAGGTGATGTCAAACTACACTATGCAGCAGCGGTTGATTACATTAAAGATTGGAAAACAGGTGGAATTCGCAAAGTAGACAACTCTAATGGAAGCAAGGTTGAAATGATCATTACGGATGTTCAGTCTTATGTGCCAGCTATGCATTATATGTTAGCTTTTACAGATAACCCTGATGATGTTGTCATGTATTGGGATGAGCCTACAATTTCTTTAGATTATGATGAGCATATGCTACATCCTATGATTCATAAAGTATGGACCGAGAATGTTATTCCTAATATTGTTTTATCTTCTGCTACTCTTCCAACTGCAGATGATCTTTCTCCTATGTTAGATGAGATGAAGAGCCGAAACGGTTTTGACGTTTATTCTATTTTAAGTCAAGATTTCAAGAAGACAATTCCACTGCTTGGTGAGGCTAATAGAGTACAAATGCCACATTATGTAGCCAAGACGAATGAACAATTAAAAGCTTCCGCACGTCATTGTTTGACACATAATTCAGTAATGCGGTATATTGATGTAGAAGAGGCAGTTAGATTCATTTTAGCCGCAAGTTCTACAAAACGTAATTGGCTTAGTGAAGATGCTAAGCAGGATCCGTCACTTTCGTTTGACTATATATTTCCAGATATTGAAGCTGTTACACTACAGGCTATCAAGAAATATTATTGTAATCTGTGTTGTAATATCGACAATGACAAGTTTTCTGAGATGCAAACTACTCTCAAAAAGTCAAATTGGAAAGACTCGCGTTATGAATCAACGATACATCTAACAACACATGATGCCTATACGATTTCAGATGGTCCTGCTTTATATTTAACAAATAACGTTGACAAAGTTGCTACAGTTCTTTTAAAGGAAGCTAATATTGCGAAGGAACATTTAAATAATATAATGGATGGAATTATTCTCAATAATAGTATTAATTCAAAAGTAAGTGTCCTACAAAAACAACTTGATGACCGTCTTAAGCTTTCAGAGGCAAAGGACAATAAAGCAGATTTAGATAATCGTTCCCTGGATGCGTCTACCAAGCAAATCTTGAACACTATCGAAAATTTACAATCTCAGGTTAAAATTGTATCTCTTGAAGACTCATACATTCCAAATAAGCTTAATCATCAAAAGAAGTATGTGAAGAATATGAAGTATATAAAAGGAAAGCCATTTTGTAGTGATATTCCAGAGGGGGTTGTAGAAGAAATTATGTTGATTAATGGAATAGATGATAGTTGGAAGATATTGCTAATGATGGGAATTGGTGTTTTTGCCAAGAATTTGAATCCTGCCTATGCCGAAATCATGAAAGATCTGGCGGATACACAGCAGCTATATTTGATTATTGCTTCGACTGATTATATTTATGGTACTAACTATCAGTTCTGCCACGGTTACATTGGCAAGGATTTAAGTTCAATTAGCCAAGAAAAGTGTATTCAGGCATTAGGTCGCGTTGGTCGCAACAAGCTCCAATATGATTATAGTCTTCGTTTCCGTTGCGACGATTTATTGGAAAAGGTTTTTTTTAGAGACGAAGACAAACCAGAGGCAAAGAATATGAATAGACTATTCTCTTTCGCATAATTATAATAAAAATGTTATAGATGTATATAATGGCTTATTCTCGTCGTAGGCCTGGTCGGAAAACACGTAAAAGTGTGCCATGGGCTGGTTGGGGTAGAGAAGCACCAAAGGGTCGCTTACGTACAAAGATGCTTCGTGATTGCGGACGCAAGTGTTTCCTAGGCCCCAAAAAGAGTTTTCCAATTTGCCGCAAGAACACATGTAAGATTAGCTCTAAGGGTGTTTGGGCTGCATATATCCGAGCACGGGAATGGGGTAACAAGGCATCGTCTTACAAGGGCAAAGCTCGTCCAACCATGGAACAGTGGCGCTATAAGAAGATCGCAAATACAGCCAAACGTATGTTAAAGAACCGTGGATTTAAGGTAGGTAAGTCTTCTCGTAAGTCTCGTAAGTCTCGTGATAAACGTGGTGGACAATCTGTTTCAGGTGTCCTAATGGGTTCGTATTAATCATTTGAATAGATTATTTAATATTCAAATGCTTTTTGCTTTTTATTAAAATTCATTTTCTATACATATAATATCATATGGGAGCACCAGTTTTAGGACATCCGGATACGTCTATTTTACATCCACGTTTACAAGCTATTGAAGCTGATAATTCCAAGAACTTATTCTTTAGTGATGAATTGTATACACCTGAAGCCTTGTTCTCTGCGTGGCTAAATTTATCTTTTTTCTCAGTAACAACTGCTTTGTTGTTTTATCACATGACACAAGCAAAATCAATTGAAGCTGACCCAAGAATAGCCGCTTTTCTTGCCATTTCCCTTATGGCTATAAGCTGTGGATATGTATTCTACTCTGTAGGACCATATATTCAACGTATGGATAATGTGGCAAATAAATGTAAAGTGTTGAAAGAATGTAGTGATAAACAAGTAGATTCTATCATTCGCCACAAACGTATCTATCAAATACTCGGGTATGGAACAATAGCAATTGAAACAATGATTGCTATTCTTATCTTATACAAAACGCGAAAACTAGTGCGTCTATGATTTAATAACTGGGTAATTATAATCTACCCAACCAGCAACTGGAATACCTTTCACTGGTGAGATGCCATAACCAAATTTGATGGCTGTGACATCGTATCCTAATAACTTGAGTAATGACATAACTTGAGAAGCAGTATGTCCAACATAACAAATGACAAAAATCTTTTTGTTCTTGGGAAGTTTCTTTATATTTTTCTCGTCAAACAAATCAAGCCAAAAGATATTCTTCGCTCCCTTGATATGACCTTGAGCAAATGCTTTTGGTTCTCTTACATCTAATAAATAGTAAGAACGCCCTTTTTTAAGGTAGTCTTCATAGAAAGACGTTGGTGTAATATAATTCCAATCATCTTGTGTATCACGTACAAATCTTTGAATCATAGGAAGTAATGAAGAATTAGGACAAGACATGGCTTTGTATATAATCTTGTTATAATTATATACAAGATTCGATGAGAAACTTTGATTATGGAAGGCGTGAAGGAAGGATGGTTCGTCACAAAACTCATCAGATGGAAAGACATAGTCGCATGCTTCGGAGTATAGTTAAGGATACAGATGACTTGCCAGATTGGATAAACAAAAAGGTCATCTTAGCAAGCGATTATTTGAATTCTGCTGCTCAATATATGGGAAATAGAGTTTCATCTGGTGACTATAGTGTGAGTCATAAGACTAAGAAGAGACACTCAAAAAAGAGACATACAAAGAAGAGACACGCAAAAAAGACAAGTTCAACTCGGGGAAAGACAGGAAAGCGTATCCGTAGATGAAATACCTGCTATTAAAAAACTATATTTCATAAAGTATGCATTATGAAATATTTCAGTAAGTTAGGTTAATAGCATTTGAAAGCATTTCCAAGGAATCCAGCACCAATAATACCAAATACTAAGCCCATATGATAGTTAAACTGCATCGTTCTATACATATTGAGCCAATTGTTAATTTGTTCCTTGTTCTTTAAATGTTCAAGCATATATTGCTTCTTGGGAGAAAGCATATAATAGAAATAATTAGTA
>Ga0102945_1000148_pt1 | contig 22138 bp, 22 predicted proteins | sample SalPonred_H2O_MG_FD_78207 | JGI IMG/M metagenome (GOLD analysis project Ga0102945, IMG submission 78207) | Salt pond water microbial communities from South San Francisco under conditions of wetland restoration - Salt Pond MetaG R2_restored_H2O_MG ...
CTTGCCGTCTTTTGGGTCCACCACCGCCTGGGCGTCGTAGATCTCACTGGCGGCCTTCACGAGTGCGAGCTCGTCTTCGAGTTCCTTGATGCGTCGGTGCGCGTCCCGCAGAGCTTGGCTCTCGGTTGAGGTGACACCGTCGGCGAGCCCGGCATCCACCCGCCCTTGCGTCTTCCACCGGTGCAGTGTCTGCTCTGGGACACCGGTCTCAGCCACCAGACTCAAGACACTTTCACCAGCCAGCATGCGATCAACGAGGGCCTGCCGAAAAGCAATTGGATACTGACGAGGCATAACGATCCCCTTTCGGTTCAGCCAGCCTTCCCTAACGTGAGAAGTGGTCAAATCCAGGGGGTCAGATCAACCGGACCGAAAACAGGGGGCGGACCATTTCGCCAACCGATTACGAGCGCACGCTCAAGCAAGAATCTGCCTGACTCAGGAATAACCTTGGAAACCAAATGTGCAGCCGGTCAATACCCCCTGTTATTGCAGCAGCCCCTAATTCGTGGGTAACGTTGGCTACCGGAAACCTTGTTATGGTTTCAAATCTCCAGACCTGTGTAGTACGCGTTACGAAAGACTAGGCCGATTGGTCGTCGAGTCTGGGATTCAATTTCGATGTTCCAGACTTATACGGCAAACTGTTCCGGATGGAAGATCAGACGTCCGGGAACCACAGTTTGAAGTCCTCTGCAAAAAGGGCCCTAATTGCGCCTTGCGTGTAGTTACTAAGCTCATTCCGGACGGCCAGCGACCCAGTAGTGACCCCTGGGTGATCATGTCGTTCAGGGGGCGGAACCCGTGAGCAAGCGTCCGGCAGGAACTGGGAGAGGTCCGTGCTCAAGGTCTCGGCGCGTATAAGTACGTTGATGTCTCCGAGTAGGGGCCAGACTTGCCAACTCTGTGGTGCCCAGTGCCCGTCGCGAAACAAGTTTTCCTTCTTATCCAAGTGCCTGGCGAAAGCCTCGGGTGATGACCAGGCCCTCGGGGGAAGCTTCCTAGTGACGGTGGACTGGGGGGACGCACTCTTGTCTCGAAAGCACGATACGAATCTGTCGAAGGGATTACGAATTACCATCACGGTGCAGAAATCCTCCGAGGAGAGACTCTGGCGCATGCCAGCTGGAATCTGGGCCACAGTGTGACACCACTGGCTTGACGGTGCATAGGCGTTTGAGATGGGCGCGGCACCGCGAACGGAAGCCAGGTCCCACTGCGATCGCTCTAGCTGGTTAGTCCATATACGCATGACGGTGTTCGCGTTCTTGGGAATGGCGAGAAGGCACAAGCGACTCTTCAGAGCAATCTGAGCTATTTGCCCATGGGGTAAAGCAAGGAGGCGAGATTCAAATGAATCCGGGTTTGGCGCGCTTAGGGGATCCCATGTGTCCTTATAGAAATGAAATTGTGGACCTCTGAAGACCGTCAACTTCATTCTTTCTAGTATCCTCTGAGTTATTCCCCTAATCATCTACTCAGTCTAAATGTTGGGATAAAGTGTGACCTCCATTTCGAGTCGTAGGAAAGATTCATCCCCAAGATTCGACGAACAGGAGACCCAACTCGTCACCGCTGTCATTCCGTGTCGGAATGAAGCGAATAATCTTGAAATGTGCATTGAATCGGTACGGAAACTCACCGGGAGCATTGTGGTCGTTGACGATTCGTCAACAGACAGGACAGTTGAGATTGCTGAGTCCTTAGGTTGCACGGTTCTGACTCCACCGACGGACTTACAGGTTGGTCTACATCAGGGACGAGTGGAAAGACTTTTCATGTGGGGGATAGAGCAGGTCAAAACTCCTTACTGCCTGCGTCTGGATGCCGACGAGCGATTGACCCCTGACCTTGTCCAGTTTTCCCGAATGGCTATGAGAATCGGAGCCGATGGGGCTCGAGCACGTCGAAGGAACTACTTCCTCGGTGACTGGCTACGCCACGGAGGCTGGCACGATCCGCACCAACTTTTTCTAGTTCGGTGTGAGTCGATTGATCCAAGCTGGGATGCCCAGATTCACGGGCAGATCCCAATCAATGGTGACGTCCTAGTCGCAACTGGTGAGGGTGATGGCTACCTTGACCATCACGACTACAATAGTGTCCGAGAATTCGTGGATCGAACACTGGGCGGTTATGCGCAGGAAGATCAAGTAGCACCAGTCCGGTCCGCTAAGGCGTCTGGTCTTATCCTGGAATCGATCATTATCCAGTATCGCTTCTCGCGCCGTCTTTTTGGTCGGCTCCTCCTCCGACGGGGCATTCGGGATGGACAGCGTGGCTTGGCTGCAGCAACACTCCTCGCTACTTACGACGTTTTACGAAGTGTTTACGGACTAGAAGCACGTCTCGCTTGTTCGAGTGAGCCTAAGGCGCTGAGTTGACGCTCCTCACTCAGGTGATTCATGCGGTCAATTTGAATCGGGAGAAGTGGGCCTGGGAGCCGAGATCAACCAATTACTACCTGGAGGCGCTCAGACGACTCTTAGGTAGGGGCTTTCCCACTGTGTTGGTTGTGGATGACTTCTTCCGGCAACGTATCATTGAGCCTTCAAAGGAACTCGGTCTCTTGGAGAGCGTGGTACTACTGAAGTATCAGCCAGCACAAGCGGTTCTTGACTTGGCAACTCTTTACGAAGCCGCCCGAATTGAGGACTTGAAGTGCCTCCGCGCATCCCCGGACCTAAGTCGACCGTGGCTCCAACGCAACCACGACTGGAGTTACTTTGAACTCATGCACTCTCGATTCGCAATAGCGCGGCAAGTCTCGAAGGAAAACCCCTTTGGTACCCGATTTACCGCACAGATTGATGCCGGATTCCTTCGAGCAACGGGCTGGCCCGTGTGCGCGGAGTTGCACCCAAGGAGTTCGATCCAGATGGAAATTCCACAGCAACAACTACGCATCTATCAGGTCTTTCGCATGAGTGGTCAGTTTCCTGCGGTGCCGAATGAGCATGAACGATTCTTGGGGCGTATCACTCCCGCACCTATAATGGGGGGGCTTCAAATTGGGGATTCGCAAGCGTGGAAGTGCTTTGCGGATGCATACTACAAATCGCTAGAAAATTGGCTTGCTGCTGGTGTTCCAACACTTGACCAGCCGATGCTAGCGAGCTTGTCCACTCATCAACCTTCGCTGTTTTCGAAGAAGAACGTCTATGGTCCGTGCCGTGTTGCATACTCGCCCTACGGAGCCGCCATTGAAGACATGTACAGGCCTGGTTGGCCGGCACGTTCGGCGCCATTCAAATGGTACTGCTCAAGTCACGTACTGCAGAAGCGCCTAAAGGAACTGGTGACTGGATATGCCGCACCTGGCGTAGTGCGGGATCGCGTAGGTCAGTTCATTCGGCGCAACAACCTCTAATTCTAACTGTCCTGCAAATGCCGACTTGCCTCGCAGGACTGGTCCTGGCAAGCCTACTGATGGTTAGGGGAATCCTGAGCGGCGCGTAGCCGATCTTGAATTGGTCGCGTCCTTCTTAACTTTGTCTTCAATTAGCGATCGTCAAAATTTGGTCATCGTTGGGCATACAGATTCTTCTTTACCCCACAGTTGGTAGTCGATTGTGCGAACTCCGTTGCACGGAGTGTAACGGTCGGCTAGCCAACTGAGAATGGATGACCTCGTTACATCATCGGCCCATTCTGAGTTCTGAACGATCACTACATCAGGATCTTTGCCTTGGCAGGAGAGGATCTCGTCCCGATATCGGGGCAGAAGATGGTCGAATTGATAAATGAAGCGGCATTTCAGCTCGACGTTTGGCGGCATAGCTGCGTAGTCTGCTCTCACGGAATTCGTTGCAAATATTGCTAGTGACGTGTTTGGTTGCAGGCCGGCAAGCTCGGCAGTAAGTACTGCTCCACTGTTGAGGGTTTTCCATTGGTTCAACGCGTCTGGGGTTACAGCCGAGACTAGCGACCGGTTGAAGTACAGAGCAACCACGAGTGGGGGAGTAAGTAGAATAATGCCTACCGTCAATTTGGTCAGAGACGAAAACGCTCCTGAGCGTTGGGCCGCGGCCCACGTTGCCACCATCAGTAGGCAGAGGGGAGCCACCGCGTATTGCCAGTGGAACCATCCAGGTCGCTGGCTCAGTGTCACAGCAAGCGCACCGAAAGCGTATCCCGAGGCGATCACAACAATTAGCCGTTGTTGGTCCGAGGTTGACAAGTCATTAGGCCCAGGTTTCCGTGGGCGCCAAAGAAGCAAAAGGACGCCAGAAGACAGTGCGAGTGCTGAGAGAAAGGAAAACTGATTCTTGGGAAGGTTCACAAAATCCTGCAGGTATGTCTGCAGGAGAATTATCGGCTTTTCGACCCAGGATCCCGCCGGAAGGCTGCCTCTGAATTGGGCATACTCACGGTTGTAAGTAATGATCTCCAGCCAACCGTAGAGTGATCCCGAGGCCGATGCCAAGCCAACAATGAAGAGCAAACCCACGCCAACGCCGGCCACAGTCAGCGCTGCAGGCCTAATCATTGATTTGAGTGAACCGCCTCGCAGCCGTCGCCACTCCGCCACTAACTCGAATGTCAAGACGGTAACCAATACGACGACCCCAGAAACCTTTACCGCTATTGACGTGGCAAAGATAAATCCTCCGAGGAAACGTTCATGAACGAGAATGCCGATAGCAAGCGACGCCAGTCCCACAGCAAAGATCTCTGTGTACGTTGGCAAAAAACTGAAAGCCGCAATGGAGATCGTCATTGCGAGTACACCCAGCAGTAATGCGGATAGTGGTGGAGTCAACTTGCGAACAATTAAGTAGGCTCCGATTCCTACGAGAACCGCGGACAAAAATCCGACAATGTATAGCCCTGTAGTCGCCCAGATCTCGTAGAACGGCTGTGTAAACCAGAAGAATCCCCAGTCCTTGTGATCCCAAACGCCTACGTAGAGCGGCACATCGCGCTTGATCCACTCGTGAACGGAGATCCACACTGAAACATCGCCACGGTTGGGACCAAACGAAGCAACACGTCCCAACGCAAAAACTAGCCCGGCCGTGAGCGAGAGCCCACCAAGCGCGAGTACGGCGCACCGTTTAGGGATCTCTGCATTCGCCTTAGACACTTATCCCCCACTTTGATAGGTTGGGGAAGGTCTCGTAGACATCTGAGTTCACCCTGAAGTATGGATACTAGCAACTTAGTGTAGGTGGCTCAGTCCTTTAATTGAACCGGCAAGTTGGACCTCCAGGCGGGCAGGTCGGCACGGTTAGGTGACATGTTCGGTTATGCAGCCTGAGTGCCTGGTGTGGTCATCTTGGTCTCTAATTGGATGGGGTCAATCGGCCGAGGCCGGCTTGCCTGCGGCGGCGGTGGTAGGTGCGTTCGATCCAGGTGACGATGGCGATGCGTAGTTCTTCGCGGGTGGTCCAAGTGTGCCGAGAAGCCCTTGGGGCCGCGTATTGGCGAGATGGAGCGTTCGGAGCGAAAATCTGGTGTTGAGCGAAATCCTGCGGAGTTGAGTTGCGACTCTTCATTGAGAGTCAATGACGTGTGGATGCGCGAGCACTGCTCAGAAGAGAGTGACGATGAGTCGTCCACCCAGTGAAACCGTTGTCAACAGCACCACGTTGGATGCCACCACATCGGCTACCCTTAGTGACTTCGAAAAGTTCGCGAGCACCAGCGAGCTACCGAAACCGATCACGTAGGGAAGGAGTACCGATAGAGGTCGAAGACCACCGTCGGATGCCGGTCCTGTTGACCAGAGAAGTCCAGTGATTGGAATGAGGATGGCACCAGCTGCGACTATTCCGAGTCGCCAACTGATTGAAGGAAGATGCCGGAGCGCTACCAAGAAACCTGCGGCTACTACGGGTGAAATTGGCCCCCCTACGGCCGAGGCAAACCACAACTCATTCGTTCCCTGAGCAAAGAAAACTATAGGAGCTAGACCGACTAGAGCCAAGGCCCAAGTCATCCACGAGCTTTCCTGCCGGCTACTTTCGTGTTGCGAGCTCCACCAGAGAGCGCCAATCCAACGCGGAATGATCGCGGCAATCAGCAGCAGGGTGCCAAGAGCTATGCCTATCGGGCTCTCAAAGGGATCCAACCCTTGCCCCGTTGATGCTCGGTCTTCAATACCAAGAAATCGGAGAGTGTTCGGTGAAGGTGAACGAAAGAAAACCAAGTAGGCAATGGCCATTCCCGAAGAAGTCGCGAAACTCAAGCGAAGTGTCCTGAAATAGCCTCCGCGCAACCGGAAGGCAGTGATACCCATAACCCCAGCGAATGCGACAAGGCCTGTGCTTGCTTTAGAAGCGAGTGCAGCACTCGATAGTACTCCAGTAACGATTAAGAAGCCCCAAGAAGTAGAGGCACCGGAACCGATAGCTACGACGAGAAAAAGTAGGCTCGTCAACCAAAGGATACTCAGGGTCTGTGAAGGTGAATCGAGATTGATGAGGGCACCGGTAGTCGCGCCAACGTAGCCACCAGTCACAGCAACTCCGGCCGCAATAATTGGACCAAACCTTGAGGAGTCCAGGTTTCTTACCCAATTGGTGACCATCAAGAGAACCCCAACGAGCGTGATGACGGGGACTAGGCGAGTCAACACAGCAAATGATGCAGTAGAACCCGATGCAGCAAGTTGTCCAGCCCACCCGTATGCCAACCAGTGATACTGAATGGACCCATCAGAAAGAAAAATGTGGGGGTAACGTTGAACGATTTCACTGGAAAAGTTGCTGCTATTAAGAACTCCGATATTCCCGATCACCGTCGCAAGTCTCTCGAACAGAACCATGTCAGGGTTATTGGCGAGCGCCGGTTCATTGAATGGTAGGGGAAGTTTCCGCAGTCCAACCCGCATGGATGCCAGACCTGCAAAAAGTCCGAACACCACACCTGCTAGCTCTGATTTACGAAGATGAGACAAGTTGTGCGATCTCTGTTCGCGGAGATTCAATACCCAGTGCGCCGCTGCGAGCGCCGTGGGTGCCAACCAAACGGGTCCCGTTACTCCTAGTTGAGTCGCAAGGGCGCCGGTGAGAGCAGCTAATGCGGTACCAATCCCTAGCCCGATCCCAACTAGTGCTGGTGGTGTGACCTTGAAGACTGGTGCTAACTCACCAACCAGATAGGAAGCGATGTAAGTTCCGGTCACGGCTTGAACGAGGATCAACGAACTCATGATCAAAGAATCGCTGGCAGGAACGGAGAGCAGTATCAGCGAGATTGCGACGATCGTCCAGAGGCCCGCTAGCCATGCGATGACAGAAGTGCCTGCCGAGATCCTGAGTGATCGCATCCATCCTCGCTTCTGTGATTCCCTTTATGGATTATCGCTCGGACATTAACTTTTGCGTTGTAATTCACAGATCGTGGCAGACTACTGAGTTATCATTCAGGCTACTAAGATTGCCTACCTTGTAATTGTGGTTGAGTGCATTCCCTAGGAGTAGAGATTCGTGTTCAGTAGCCTGCAGCGACGTGCACGTTTGCGCCTAGAGGAACAGGCGTGGCTGTCGAAAGACCAAATGGCTGTGACGAAACTGGGTTCACTTCTTGACGGTCTTCCCTTGACTTCTTCGAGTCTGCGACCCTCCACACTCTTAGCGATCGTCAATGACCTCAGTCTGAATCAGAGGACCAACGTTGTTGAGTTTGGTTCGGGTATATCAACAGTAGTACTAGCTCGTAAAATTGCGATAGACAACTTGAACTGCAACGTACTCTCCATTGATGAGAGTGACGATTGGAGTAGGCAAGTTAATGAGTGGATAGGTGTTGAACGTGAGCCGTCTGCAAGGTCCGTTGTTGCTCCTTTGCGAAAGTCACGGAATTCAGAGAGCGTGTGGTACGACCTTTCTAAGGTGCAACTTCCACGACATATTGACCTTGTAGTTGTTGATGGGCCAAGCACGGTGAATCAGGCTTTGATGAGACCACGCCGTTATGCCGCCCATGCTGTTTCGGATCACCTTGCTTCGAGTTTTGGAATATTGATAGACGATGTTCACAGAAAGCAGGAGAGTGAAGATGTGCAGCTTTGGGCTGACATGCTGATGGACCGCGGCATCAGTGTTAGGTGGCGCCATACTTACGCTTGGGTGACGGCAGGTCAATGTTGGAATGTTGATTTGTGAATTCCTTCTCACCTGTCAACAGCCGAGATCACGCTCACTCGAGATGTTCGTAGTTGGAGTCTGATGTGTTCAGTCGTTCGTTCTTCATTGTGGTTGAGGAAACTGAAACGCCGACTCCCGGTGGTACGTCTTACCAGGCGTCATTACTCGTGGAAGATCCAGATATAACCACATATTCAGCGAACTCGTTGACTGAAAGTTTGGACCTACTGCAACAGCTCGGTCCCGGCAAATGCGTAGTCTTTACACAGCAGGAGGGTCACTTAAACGCCACATACAAGTCTTGGGCCCTGAGGTGCCTGGCGCTCGGAGCAGTCATTATTGAGAAAAACGTTTTCGGCGTACCCTCTCGGTTTCGTCCCAGGCATCCCAGGTACTTGATGGCGCTGATGACGCCCGGAAGTGTGGCTCGATTCAAGATACGCAGTTTAGGGGCGCTGTTGAGATGTCCCCAGCATTACTTGCTAAGGCCGAATCGCCTTCGCTCGATCACCTTCGCTCCCAACACTGAAGGAGTGCATGGTAAGTATCGCCTTCTCCGAATTGGCAGACCCGATGCACGAAAGTGGACACACTTTGAAGTCTCGCTTGCGGAACGTATGGTGGAACTTGTCGATGTTGACCAAGTAGAGTTGAGCTTGGTTGGAGCACCCGTTGAGTTGCTTCCGATAGAGACGACTCATGCTGACCTTACTATCAGGTGTTCCAGCTATTCTCCTGATGCCATTGACTTCTACGGCCTAAATGACATCTATCTTCACTACAGCAAAATCGGGGAAACATACGGAAACACCCTGGCCGAGGCCCAGGCATCCGGGGTCTTTGTGGTTTTCGTCGCGGAACCAGATTGGGATTGTTCACCGGTGTGGTTCCTCGACCCTCAGCAGTCGATCACCTGTACGAGAGAATGGGCACTCGGAAACGCAGAGCACATCCGAAGGCGGAGTGATCTATGGTCCTGTTTCTATCGGAACAGCGAAGCAACGCACGATGTTTCCAATGCGTACGCTTGCCTGACCGACCCGCTGGTTTTGAAAGATTCGTCTGCTCTAATCAGTATGTTAGGTCTCAGAGAGTCTGTGAGGGTATTGTCAGAAGAACTCCAACTCATAGAGGGAAAGCCTTCCCTGCGTCGCGTGTTCTTGGCTGAATTGCGTCGAGGGATCTGGTGGAGAATTCGATCATGGCGTTACCGGAATTAAAGCCATGGGAGCTGTTTAAGTTGATCTCCGTAACCATTACGTGCACAAGATAGGTTGCATTAACGCTGTTTAATCTGACTTGAGGACTTTGAATGACAGTACGTGCAGAGCGTTCACTCATCAGCGTGGTCGTGAAAGCAACAGATGAGCCCTGCGAACTAGAGGCGTGTCTCGCGTCGGTCAGATCACTTGCAGAAGAGATTGTTGTCTTTGTTTCCGATCCTTCCCGCGCTGCGGCTGACACGGCTACTCAATACGGGGCGAATGTCTACTTGCATCTCTGGGCATATTACCGTTTGGACGAACTGGATTACCTTGGATTCCTTCACTGTCAAGGTGAGTACATTTTGCGATTTGACTCAGAAGAGCGCATGACACCCGCCCTTTCGTCGAAACTTCGGCAGATTGCACAAAGCGGAAGATACGCGGGAGCCCGATTTGCACGACGAAACAAGTATTTCGACGGCTGGCTCGACTCTGGTGGGTGGATGGAAAGTGACCAATTGCGCTTTTTTCGATCTGACGCGTGGGACCGAACATGGAACTGTGCTGCCCACTCTCAAGTCCCTGTGGATGGCCCCATCTTAGATCTCAAGCCCACGGACAAGTACCACTCTCTGCACCTCAACTACGAAAGAGTTGAAGACTACGTACCTCGTTCACTCATCAAGTATGCACAAGAGGATGCATTAGCGAGGTACCTATCAGGTGACCGCTACTCCACAGCCAAGCTCACTTGGCGATTTTTTTTGGACGCTCGGTCTTAAGATACTTACGCCATCAAGGATACCGAGACGGGGAACGAGGTGCTGTTGCGGCATCCTTGCTAGGGTCATACGAAATCTTCGTTCACGCCTATCTTTGGGAATTGGAGCAGCAGAAGCATGACGATGGATTGGGGAATCCAGATCATGACCGTTCGTAGCGAATCCTTCTAGGCGGGTCCTGGACGTGCGACGCGTAACTGTTTTGGTGAGTGAGTATTCAACAGAGTCACTCAGTGGTGAAAACCATGCTGTTCAGGATCAAATCGGAGCACTCAGTAGTTCTGGTTACGACGTTGATGTTGTCGCGAGAAAAACCCTGGATGGACTCGGTGAAGTTGGTTACAAGACTCAATCAGCTTTGCGAGTCGCCACTGGTGTGGATATCGGATCGAAACTCCCGCCAGCGGAGGGACCTCAGCACATCCTTCTGGTCAACAACCTCTTTCCGAACTTTGGGGCTCGAATTCTCAATTCCTGGCAAGGAACCGTCGTCTATCTGATTCACAATTTTCGCAGTAGGTGCATAAATGGACTCTTCCTCCGGGGGGGAGACGTGTGCACCAAGTGCCTTGATGATGGACCTGTGCACGGGCTGGTGCATCGCTGCTATAGGGATTCAATGGCTGCGTCTCTGCCCTTAGTCGTGGGGAGACTGACAGGTGCGAGTGATGTTCCACTTCGTGTCGCCGATGCTGTCGTTGTGCAAACGGAAACCGCTCAAAGCGTGTTTGAACGGGAATTGCATGATCCAGGTAAGTTGCATTTGGTACCTGGATTCGTCACTAGTGGCCAATTTCAAGCAGATGGCGTGAGTGACCCCTCCCGTGAGTGGTTATTTGTTGGGCGACTGACCAAGGAGAAGGGTCTGCGTGAACTATTGAGTATCTGGCCTTCCAGCGAGAGCCTGGATGTCATCGGGGATGGTCCGGAAAAGGATCAATTGAAACCGGAACTGATTCCGGGCCTATCGATGCTCGGTGAGATGTCGCGCCACGATGTCCGTGAGTTGATGCCGCTGTATCGGGGTCTGGTTTTTCCCGGTGTGGCCTGGGAAGGAGCTCATCCGCTTGTTCTACGCGAAGCATGGGCAGCGGGTCTCCCCGTCGTTGCGGCTGAAGGATCCAGCGCTTCCAGTGTGATCAGGACATTTGGGGGTGGGGCCACTTTCGTAATGGAAGATGCTGGTTCGCTAGCGGCAGCGTTGAATCAAGTGCGCCACAGTGCCGAGTTGCGGCATGAGGCACGTGAGCTTGCCTCAACTGTCTTCTCTGAGAACAGATGGATTGGACAGATGGAGGACGTTTTCCAGGAAGCTGTTGCCCGACGGGAAGAGACCAAGCCCTGATCAAGGTTGCTGTGTGGTTATCTCGCCGAGGTACTAGCAGCTACAACGAAAATCGGCCAGTCGGTCAGGCGAGGCGGTTCGTTCCTTCTTTCAACGCATTCCCCTTCGATTTCGCTAGGGCGAAGGCCGTGAACGTAGCCATCGGCAACATGCCGAATGGTGACGAAATCACTACGCCTAGCATTCCCACACTCAAGTAGAGGACGGTGGGTGTCCCGGTTATTGCGAGAGGCGCCTGAGAGCGTCTGGCTCGCCACCAATAGGTCGATAGGGCGCCGATGAAGAGCAAGAGCCCCAGCACTCCGTGGTACAGCACAAGATTCAGAATCCAATTGTGAGGATCTCGTAGCGGAAGCTCATCACCTCCGTAGTCGATATCGCACTTGCCTTGGACTTGTGACCTGTATTGCTCAAGAGAGAAACCACACGCCCGAAGCAATGTATCCGGCTGTCCGAGGGCATCGCCGATGAGGTGAAGATTGTTTTCGTGCACGTACTCAATTACGTCTCTGTACGTGTCTATGCGTGCGCCTTCGGTGCCTCGCATCGGCACCGCGACGGCGGGCGAGTTGAATCGTGTCACTGTCACTGCGTCGCCTTCAGAGCCAGCCTTGTCAGCCTGTTGGTTCGCTGAACTCAGTACTCCCACTGTTTGGGTTGGGAATTGTGCAACGATGATGGACCATGAAAGTGAAGTGCCGAGGAATAGAGCGGCGAGGAAGACCGCTCTTCGCCGTTGCTTCTGACGCACGGTTGCGATGATCACCCACATCAGGGCCAATAGGACCGCGAGAATGCCGGCGCGACTTGGCTGTGAGAATCCGACCAAAGTCATCGCAAGCTGAAGTGGAATGACTGCTGGCGTGGTCCTTGGAAAACTTCCCCACGACAGAACGCCAATAGCCATTGTCAAGCCCAGTATGTCGGATCTGCCGGGGAACGCCATGGCTTGCAGTGTGGGACCACCCAGGAAGCCGCTAACCGCATCGGGTATTGCCCATATGCGGGTTGCAAGGAACAGAAGGAGTTGACTGCCAGTCGCGATCCGAACGATCCAGATGAACTCCAACACGCGGAGGCGGCTAAGGGCGAGTGCTGTGAGGGGAACAAGTCCGAGATATCCAAAAGTCGAGACATCTCGTAACAAGAGAGAGGTCACCGAATCCGCATCAGTGGCGTAGAAGAGAAAGGCAATGACGGCGTAGAGCAGACTCACGGAAGCACCTAAAATAACGAGTCTCCCGTATTGCAGGATCTTCCTAGTGGATAGGAGGGCCAGTGCAGCCCCGCTGATCCACAGAGCATCTGCCAGATACAAGCCGGAAATTGGAGTCCCGATGTAGGCACCCCAGCGACCGCCCGCGAGGTCAATCATGAAGCCCGCCAACACAAGAGCGGCGGCAGCGGTGCTCAGATATCTCGTCATATCATTCTCACAATACCGACCTAAGTTGTCTTCCATCGGCGGAATTCCATGCGCAGATGCATAGCCCGCTCCGACAGGTGGTCTCATCAGGAGGTAAAGCCCCAGCAAGACGCTGGCGCTACTAGTGAGTGCCGTGCTGTCGCGGATGCGGAACCTGTTTGGTGCAAAATAGCCTCTGCAAAGGAAAGTCTTAGTTTCCGGAGCGTGAGTCCTCAAGCGACCTAAAGGTGTTGCCTACGCGATGGCGTGAGGACGCTCATATTGATCTAGGCTAAGTCGTAGAGATGACCCCAAACTTTTCAGATCGAGTTGAGGCTTTCGGCTCGCATCGTGCCCCAAGGCCGTGGCTATCACTGATCACAGTCCACAAGAACGATCCGCAAGGCCTCGAACGAACTTTGGAGTCTTTGGCGAGACAGAGTGCTCAAGGTGTGGAGCACATTGTTGTAGATGGGTCAACTCAATTAGTTGCCACTAGCTCCCTTGGAGAGCTGTTGACTCAATGTGGAACGCACTGGGTTGACCAGTCGAGCACGGGCATTTATGGAGCTATGAATGAAGGACTGAGCCATAGCATCGGTAAGTATGTCTTCTTCCTAAATGCCGGTGATGAGTTAGCCGATCCTTTGGTCCTTAGTGAGTTGCAAGACCTATTGACACAAGAGCGCCCGGACTGGCTGTACGGAAGGCTAGTGCTGGTTTCCGGCCAAGGAAAAGAGCGGGTGGAGCCGCGGTTCGATTTTGAACGCGAGCAGTTACGACACTTTCGATCCCAGCGATTCCCAAAACAGAGTGCGACCATCGTGAAGCGTGAGTTGCTTCTGGAAGTTGGGGGTTTCGATGAGGAGTTGTTTCTTGCGGCGGATTATCAAACGATGCTGCTCTTGACCCAAAGAGCCAAGCCCTTAGAGTGGGAGCGTTGCATCACTCGGTTTTACCTGGGAGGTCAGTCTTCAACTAGTTGGCAAGAGTCCCTCCTGCAAGCACACCGTGCCCGAGTTGCGGTCTACTCCTGTTCCAGCCTTGAGTCTGTAACTGACCTACTCCTGAGCATCCCTCAGTACGGGCGTGCAATCTTTGCCAGAATCTTTGGACGAGTCTAGTCGCTTCTTTGACGAGTGTGTTGTGCTCAAACTCGATGGCCCGTTACCGGACTATTGGTCCGGAAGTGAGGGAACTCAATTACTGGAGGAAGGCCGTAATGTCCCCATCTCCAGTATCCTGCAATCTCGTTCGCCCTTTCGCTTGCGTGAATCGCCTCGGACATCGTGGACCGCGTAGTCAAGACCCTCATAAGTCACCGGGCACAGCAAGTAGTGACAGTATTAATCGCCACTGGAGCCGAGGTGTGGATCGTCCCTGGTTCACCACAGTTGCCCTCTGACTACAGATTCACTTAATCCTCCATCGGTGTGGCAACGGTCGGGACATTTCGCCTACGGAGTTTAGAGTTGTTGAATTCACCCGCCAATCAGACTTCATGAAATGGCCGGCGAGGAAATCCTTCCTTACTGCGAGATACTGTTGATGCTCAGCAGAGGTTGCAGCAGTTGGTGTTCTGTTCTTGAGAGGTAGGTTGAGAGACATGAATCGCCTGAAAGTTGGCGTGATTTTGGATGACTGGCAAGTTGAAGAGGAGATGGCAGATTTCGTTGAATGGGTCATTCAACATGAGCGAATTGACCTGGCTTGCATTGTTCTTCAGGGAAAGCCCAACTTGGATGCTGTTGCTCAAGGACCTGTGCATAGATCAATTGTTTGGCTTCAAAGGCTTCCGTTTCGGGTCTTGTCACGCCTGGAACGCACCTTCTTGAGTCGAACGACGGGACTGAAGTTTGATCAAACTCTCAAAATCCATGCAGAGAATCTCCCAATAGACACCCGAGTAATTGTCGCCTCTCCAAATTTCACTTCGAAGCCGTTGGTTGCCCGCTATACCTTGAGTGACGTGGGTGCTATCAAGGACACAGAAGCGGACGTACTCATTCGAGGGTCTTCAGGAATCCTCCGGGGCGACATCCTTGACTCGGTGAAATTTGGGGTTTTGTCATTTCACCATGGAGACAACCGAGTCTATCGCGGGTTGCCTCCAGGTTTCTGGGAAGTGCAGCACAAGCGACCTAGTACAGGCTTCGTCATTCAACAGTTGACTGAAGAACTTGATGGTGGAAATGTTCTAATTAGGGGATCATTTCGCACTCAGAGCTACTACACAAGGAATCGTATCTCCGTAACAAAACGGAGCCAAAAATACTTACTTCGACTACTTGATGATCTTTCGAGCACGGGGGAACTTCCAACCCCAGAGCCTAGCAGGCCGTTTGATGGGAGTCTTGTCCGGACACCAGATTGGACAGACATATTCCTGTACGTAGCGCGGCAAGTTCGTCGCGTTGCAGGGCGCTCCCTGCGTCGGCGCGGTCCGAGCACTTGGAGTGTCCGGATGAGCCAATCCTCATGGCGAGATCTAGTCCTATGGAAGGGCACGAACATTGAGGCTGATTCAAATAAGTGGCTCGCAGATCCCTTTGTAGTTCTTTTTGGCAACCGCCGCCTGTGCTTTGTTGAGGAGTATTGCGACAGTGAAGGTAAGGCTTCGATCGCTGTCTACGAGTCAAGAGAGGGAAGCATTGTGCGGCTTGGAACTGCAATCAGAGAGCCGTTCCACGTATCATTTCCTCACGTCTTTCAGGATTCAGGCGACTGGTTCCTGTGCCCGGAAACGTGTGACGCGAAAGATGTACGGATTTACAAGGCAGTCGATTTTCCGCTCGTTTGGGAGCTGCATGCAGTTCTTCTCTCGGACATACATGCGGCAGATAGTCTGGTGTTGAAAGGTGAAGACCGCTGGTTCCTCTTGACCAGCGTTCTAGATTCGATTGTGGGAGATGATCTTTCGGAACTTACTTTATTCTGTGCAGACCGTCTAGATGGTGCCTGGAGTCAATGCAGTACGGTGCCAGTGGTCTGTGATCCGAATGGGGCGAGGAACGGAGGCCTCATCTTGGACGGCTCGGATTTTTATCGCGTCGGCCAGTGCCACGAATTCGGAAAGTATGGAACGAGTTTGAAGATCTTCCGTATTGTGAATTTATCGTGTACGGGGTACAAAGAGGAACTCGTGGCGCAAATCAAACCGGAATTCGGGAAGTCCGTAAAGGGCGTGCATCACCTGAGCAGCGTTAACGGACTGTCAGCCTTCGATTTTAGTCCGGCGCTTGACTAGGTGCGGGTTGGGTCGTCGGAGTGGACCGCGATCGGGCGGACAAGTGCCTGTCGATTGTCAGTGCTCGTCAAAGCCTGACGGTTGCCATGGTCTTCAATCACTTTGGCGAGTCGGCGAGTTGCTGCTACGGTCATCAAAAGCGTGTTCTACGAACACTTCTCGAATTTATGAAATGTGAGTCGCGAGCGTGAATGCGAAGAGGCTTCCCAGACTCCATCGTCTTGCCTTCTCTTGGGCGTCCGCAGGGTGGCGATTCAATTCGATAGTTTGGGCCTTCGCGAAAATCTTCACGCCTCTCACTGACGGTCGGTATTGCCTCCCGGACGGTAGGCTCATGGTTTTAAACTCCGCCGACTTAGTTTCTCGGTTGGCCTATTGCGGGCAATACGAAAGAGAAGTTAAAGGCTGGCTGCGCACGACCGTGCGGCAAGGCGACATAACGGTAGACGTTGGTGCAAACACAGGAGTCATAGCATCAATGTTATCGCAACTGGTCGGTACATGCGGTGAAGTAGTTTGCTTCGAACCCAACCCTTCATGCTTAGAGACGCTCTCTCAACTTCAGGCATCCGGACTGAACAACCTGGTCATTTTGCCGTTTGCGGTTGCCGACTCCAGCGGCTCAGTGGCGTTATACGAGAGTCGCGTCAAAGGCAATTCAGGATTGAACTCGCTGTATCCTCACCAGGACATCGACTCAACGAGGAGCTCACCGGTTCCGTCGCTGTCACTTGACGACTACTTTGGGTTATGGTCTAGACGGGCGCGAGTTCTTAAGATTGATGTGGAGGGAGCAGAAGACCGAGTCCTTGCTGGCGCTCGGCACTTGCTCGAAACAGGTTTCGTCGAATACGTGGTTCTCGAAGTCAGCCCCAATTTTCGCTCTCTCGGTTGGTTGGGGGAATTCTTCTCGTCTCTTGAGAGTCCAGTACGTTTCTTCTTGCTTTCCGAGACGGGGCGATTGCGACGGAAAGTCAAGGTTTCGGGGATAGATCTGGAATCTTTAGTGAAGTTGAAGCATCAGTGTAACGTCGTGGTTCAATTCATGCCGAATCAGAGCGGGTGCCCTGCATAGCCAACACCTGCAAAGTGCAAAATTGCTGTACATGCGATACGGTCTCATCTGCAAGTTAGTCTTGGAATGTGTCTGTCCTCTGTTTTCGGTCCGACCTGATCAGGAGCCAGTCGGGTTTGGTGCAGGTGCAGGCCTGAGTGTATTGGCTGGGGCTAGGTAGCCAATTCTTGAGTTTCTGTTGATGTTGTAATGGTCGCGGTCCTAGTCGGTAGGTTCAACGCGTGCGTGCAGCGGGCGCGGGACGTGTCGATGTTGAGGAAGGTGTCTCGTTGACGTGAGTGGAGGGATTCGACGTACCCGTTATTCAACGGTTCACTGGGTGAGATGAGCGCGAGGTCCATGATCCCCTCGGACCACAATTCAGTGATCGCCTACACCACTCCGCTCGCGCGCGGCGGTGAGTTCGGGCCCCTTGTCCAGACGAAGATGCGCGGGGATCTCGTTGTTGGTGAACAATGCGTATTGGTCACCAAAACTTACGCCTGAAACAGCGCCGTTCCTTCTCCCAAAACCTGATCCGCCTCCAGCGGTTGTTGACCGTTGTAAATATGTTTTCGCCCCAGAACTATGTCGTCCTACTCAACCATCAGGGTGATCGTGGGCCGATCAAGGAAATAGGAAAACCAGTAGCAGTCAGGCTATGTGATCGGCGATCAGTGACTGCCCTCCCTCGAGTTGAGTTGATGACTCTCCAAGAGTTGGTGAAAAGCTCATGGTTGAGTCAATTAAACGGAGCGCGACTAGGATCCTGGCCAAGGCGGTCGCATTGCTTGCGCAAGGGGATATAGACAGAGATATGCTGCATAGGCAGCCTCAAAGTCTCGTGACCTTGGCGTGAGTTTCCAGAGGCCTTTGCGAATTCCATCGGGAACGAAGTTCAAGTGTGCAAGCCGTTCACGTAGGGCGATCGACTGCGTCCTGTTGGTGATCCAAGTTAGGTACTCGCGTTCAAACAACTGCGAAAGGAGGCCTTCGTCTAGGGGTGGGAGCCCAAATTTGGAAGCATCAAGATAGTCTAAACTATTGAGGGACACGGGGTAAGTCTTCCACGGATGCGCACTGGCTGACGAGAGATGGTTTTCCTCAAGAAAATCAAATTGCCAACGTCTCCCGATCCGCGCCTCCCTTGGCAGTTCCAACATGCTACGCACCAGCGACAAATCAAGAAATGGACTCCAAACCCGGAAACCAAGCGACTTCGGGACCCTAAGCAAATAAGACAGAAGCATGATTTTGGTGCGGGAAAGAAAAATTGTCTGTCGTTCGTGACTCTGCAGCGACTGTCTATGCAACGAATAGACAGGCATGAGAGCCTCGGCGAGGTCGACAGACCGTCGGAACGCGCTGGGCTCCGCATGAAGACCGTGCGTGAAGCCCAATTTCACTAGATCGAGTGGTCTGTGAATGCGCACCAGTGGAGTACTTCCAGCCCAAACATCACCGAGGAGGCCACTTACAACGGTAGCTTCCGTGCCTCCCAAGTGGGTTTTGAGGGCTTCGTAGAATGCAAGGTGATACATACCATGCGAGTGAGTGGCACACCCATAGAGTCTGTACCAGGTCGGGAGATGCTCGTGGAATTGCTGTAATTCGATGCGCCGCCACGGAAAGCCCAGGCGACTCGCCACTTCGCGAGCCGCAGTAACCTCCGAAGAGTCCCATTGACGAGGTGAGGTCCCATACGTCACTGCGAGAACATTTGCCTGTCGTGGCATGGCCCAGAGTATGAGTCGAGAGTCGATACCTCCACTCAATGGAACAACGATAAGGCTGTCCTGCTTCTTGGCCCATATTTCAACGATGCTGCGAAACCTTTCCATAACCTGCCGTGGGGATGCCGCACCGTAATCCAGATCGGCCAGCGGATCCGCTCCAGCAGCGACAGAAAGCGATCCAGAATTATCGCGAATCAGTTTGCTGTGCGCCGGAACAAATTTGACATTCTTGACGGGAGTAGTTCCGAAAACCGAATACCCAAAGGCCAGGTAGAGAGACAATCCCAGATCGTCGAAAGCAAAATTTGTTGGGGCGGTCGCGTCCTGAATGGTTGGCCCGTGGAGACCAGCCGCGGCGTTATAGAAGTATGGCTCCGATCCGAGCCAATCACTTTGGTGGAGTTCAGTGCCATTAACAGCTGACAATGGGTTTCCTGACTTCACGCAAAACGCGCGAGGACTCCGCGGTTCTGAGGTCTTGAATTTCCCCACTCATGATCCCTAGTGCCGTTTCACTCATTGCCCGATGGCTTTCACAAGAAAACATGTGGTAGCGGAGAGAGTACTCTTCCCTTCTAGCATCAAATCCGCTCGAGCATTTTCGGCCAAGGAGCGACTTGACACGATTCACGACAACCCGGATGCGACGTTTCACTGCTATGAGTATCGACCACCTAGCCCATCCGAGAAACCTACTCCCGTATTCCGCAAATGCATTCATGGATATCTCATGCCAAAGACTGAGGTACAAGTCTTGGTTATCGAGGATCTTGGACAGCAGATCCATTCTCTCCTGAATACCAGAAGCACACTGAGCAGATGCAATCTTGACTTTGATACCAACGCCATCAGAGGCCACGGTCAGCGGAATCAAGCGTACGTAAAGTTCGTCGTCTGGCGCGATAGTTATGCCGATACCTAAAGACCAAAGAGCGTTAGCCGTCATATTCCAGTCCATACAGGGTACTGCGAAATTACCAAGTCCGTACGCGATCAGGCCGTGTTCCCACAGCTCCACTGGCTGCGTCACATGGGGGTGGTGACCCCAAACCACATCTGCGCCCGCAGACACCAAGCCCCTGTAGAGATCGACTTGATTCATGGAAGGCAATGGATAGTCTTCAAGTCCTCCATCCACCGAGACAATCAGCAAGTCCACATTCCTACGGAGCCGAGTAATGTCCATGAGCAATTGGTGGGAAAAAGACGCGACTCCTGGCTGCATGTGACTAGCAACACCGAATTGCTTTTCAGCGAACGCAACAAAAGCCACCTTTCGTGTGCCTAGTGTCACCACCAAGGGTCGCCGGGCTTGAATAGCATCTTGCCCGTACCCCACAACTTGATCACCAACATCTTCAATCCGCCGTATAGATTCCTGTGCCGCGGCCTGGCCAAAATCCATGAAGTGGTTGTTTGCGACTGAGTAGATCACTTTGCAGTCAACCTTGGGCAGCGACCTGTTCATCAGGTGAGGTCCTGCCTTTGCAATTGCCCGGCACTCCGCATGCTCCGAAACTGGACCCTCAAGATTAATGGCGAGCCATTTCGTCCGGGGTAGATCAATACTGACCGAGAATGAACTCGGCGCATAGTCACCAACCAAGATTATGTCGTACTTATCCTTGAGCGCTTCGTCCATAGATCGAATTTGCATCCGCATGAGATTATCAGGACGCCTTAAATCGACCGGAATGCTGCACGTTAAAGTGATGCCTGCGGTCACACTGAAGCGCCCGAGGTTCTGTGCCGCTCCTATGCGGGTTGCAGTTCTCGGTTGAGGGCTGCGTAGTGGGCTTGTTCGAACTCTTCTGGTGCTTGGTACGCGAGGCTACTGTGTAGTCGTCGGTTGCTCCACCAGTCGATCCATCCGGCAGTTGCCCACTCGACATCCGCGATTGTTCGGTACGGCCCGGCGTGGAAGACCGTGGTGCGGATGCATTCGGTTTCGAACAACCCGATCACGGTTTCCATGAGTGCGTTGTCGTAGGCGTCAGCGACGGTTCCGATGGAGGGGCGGATGCCCTCGAGCTCGAGATGCTCGGTAAATGTGATGGACGTGTATTGCGATCCTGCGTCCGCGTGACCGATCAACTGATCGCGCTCGATGGGGTGACCTTCACGCCGGCGTTTCCAGGTCGCCATCCGCAGCGGTGTCATCACGAGATTCACGTCCCTGCTGGTTGCGGCGTGCCAAGCGATGATTTTCTGGGCGAAGACATCCACGATGAACGACACGTACGTGAATCCGCTCCACGTGCGCACGTAGGCGAAATCCATGACCCACGTCCGGTTCGGTGCTGCAGCGGTGAAGTCCCGATCCAGCAGGTCACCGGCACACCGCCCGTCCTTAGCGGGGATGGTCGTGCGCACGCCTTTGGCGCGGCGGATCCCGTTCAACCCCAGGGCTTTCATTGCACGATCCACCGCCCCCGGTGAGGCGTGCGGGCTGCGGCGTTTGATTAACGCGGTCATCTTCCGCCGCCGATACAGCCCTTCGGGCGTCAACCGGCGAACACCGGCCAAAGGCCCGAATTCATCAACAGTCCACGCAGCATGACGCACCGCATCCAGCACGATCGCGTCACTCACCGTGGGGACTGCTGCACGGTTAGGTGACATGTTTGACCTGCTGCACGGATTGTTTCCACTTTCGGTGTTGAGTTCGGGCCTGAATGGAAGGCTCTGGACATGCCACGTAAGTACCCGGATGAGTTCCGTGCCCGCGCTGTTGCCTTGGTGCGGTCAGGGCAGACGGTCACGAAGACCGCCGAGGATCTAGGGATTACTGATTCTTGTCTGTATGGCTGGGTGAAGCAGGATCGGATAGACCGCGGTGAGATCGAAGGGGTCTCTCGAGCGGAGTCCCGCGAACTGCGGAAGGCTAAACGCAGGATTCGAGAACTCGAGGACGAGGTCGAGATCCTGCGGCGGGCTAATGCGTTGCTGGGCAGTTCGGCCCAGCACCCAAAAGGATCCACCCGGTGATCGACGCCCTTATTGACGCCGGGTTCTCGGTCAAGGTCTGCTGCAAAGTCCTAGGGGTTTCCCGTCAGGGTTACTACCGCTACCGGCAACGCCCAATGTCGCCGACGATGATGCGCCACGAATGGCTCACGGCGCTGATCACGCAAGTCCATGCCGAGTCCCGGGGAACCTATGGTTCACGGCGGGTGCGTGCTGAACTGATCCAAGGACGCGGCATTGGGGTCAGCGAGCGGCTGGTCTGGCGGCTGATGCACGACGCTGGTCTCTATGGGCTTCCTGGCCC
>Ga0102945_1000149_pt1 | contig 22028 bp, 13 predicted proteins | sample SalPonred_H2O_MG_FD_78207 | JGI IMG/M metagenome (GOLD analysis project Ga0102945, IMG submission 78207) | Salt pond water microbial communities from South San Francisco under conditions of wetland restoration - Salt Pond MetaG R2_restored_H2O_MG ...
GCAATCACCTTGGCCGGTCAAATCCAGGCCAACGAGCTGGCTGTGGTCAATGGGCAGGGTGCCAACATTGATATTTCCAACGTGGCCAATAACATCGGCACGTTTGCGGTGGATCAAGCCGGTGACTTGACGCTGATTTCAGACACGGCCTTAACCGTGGGTTCAGTCAATCCAACCGGCATCACCGCAACAGGTGATGTGTTCGTTGCCACAGTCAATGGCGACCTCACCATTGCTGAGGACATCTCCACCAGCAGTACTTCTGCGACGGCGATGGTATTGGCTGCTGGTACGAGTGCGAGTGCGGGTGGGGACGGTACGCCGAGTGCGGGTAATGTTGTGATTGGTACAACCAGTACCAACACAACCCCCAGCTTATCTGTGGGCACGGGCGGCACGATTGGCGTGTACACCGGTGGCATAAATGGCAGCAGCGGGTTGGCCAGTTTGGTGAGCCAAGGCGATTTCCGCTACAACACGAGCATTACGTCGTCGGGCGTCGTGACGGCGGGTTACACGACGCCGCTTGCGACAGACGCGGTGAACGCGATCTATCGTGAACAACCTGTATTGACGGTTGTGATTGACGACGCGGTGATTGACTACAGTTACAGCCCGAACAACACCCTTTCATCACTGACAGGTTTTGTGAATGGTGACACCCAAGCCAATGCCCTAAATAGCGTCTCGTTTACGGTGACGCCGGGTGCGGCGGGGACCTCTGCAATCTCTGGCAACCTGAACGTCGGTGAGCATGACATAAGGTTGTCTAGCGCCACGAATCCATTAGGCTATGACATTCAGGACACGGCAGCAAAGTTGAACGTCAACCAACTGGCCTCGGCGACCTGGGGTGGTGGCAACGGCAACTGGTCAGATCCCACGAACTGGTTTGTGACGGGCACCAGTGATGCAGGCGCACTGCCTGATGGCAACAACGTGGCGTTGGCGATTTTGCCCAACACGTTCACAGGCACACTGACCTCTGATGTGGATCATGGTCACCAGGGCAAGATTGCCATTGAAGGCGGCGTGTTGTCGGTTGGTAGTGACTTAAGGCTGGGCGCGGTGCCCGGTTCAGCCGTCCCCGATCTGATCACGATCTCTGATAGCGGCAAGCTACAGGCTTCGTCCGGATTCACGATGAACGCCAACCGTGGCATCGTCTTGGCCGCACCGGCAGGTGTGTCCGATACCGGTGCGCGTGGGATTGAAGTCACAACCGGGACGTTAACCGTTCAAGGCCCGGTCTCGGGTGGCGGCAACCTCACCAAGACAGGCGCAGGCGCGTTGGCTCTAGAGAACGCCGCCAATAGCTATGGCGGTGGTACCACGGTTGATGCCGGTGAGTTGATTGTGGTGCAAACGCAAGACGTTTTAGGGTCGGGCAACCTGACGCTAAGCAATGGCACCGTGCTGTCTGCTATTCATGATCAGGGGTGGGCAATCACCCTCAATCAAGACATAGCCCTGCCATCGGGTACAGCAACGATTAGCGTGCCCTTTGGTGGTCGAACCGACTTGGTCTTAAACGGTAATATCAGCGGCGCGGGTGGCTTGACCATTGCCAGCGACTTCAGCGGTCGCTGGGTTCAATTTGGTGGTAACAATACCTATGCCGGTGGAACCGCCATCGGTGGCGCCACCAATAACAATGCCCGGGTACGGATCGCGAGCGACACGGCATTGGGCACAGGCGCAGTTGCTGTCAATTACAGCTCAACCGTGGGCGCCCAGCTGACATTCATGGGTAACCACACGATTGCCAATGACATCTCGATCGTAACAGGCGACACCCTGACGATTGGCACTGGCAGCAACAACGGTGGTCTGGCTGGTGTGATCTCTGGCACCAACGCCCTCTTGCGCAAAGCCGATGCCGGTACGCTGACCCTGTCTAATGCCAACACCTACTCAGGGGCAACCACGATTGCTGCCGGGGCTCTGGTGATTGCCAATGACACACCGACGACCGCCTCAAGCGGCTTTGGTGGTACCGGTCAACTCCGCATTGAGCCGGGCATGAACTCGAGCTCGTTTGCCAGCGCATTCACCAACACGGGCTGGACCATTGCCAACGCACTGACGGGTTTGACCATTGGTAGAGCGTCGAATACAGCGGATGTGACCTTTACCAGCCCGATTGCCATTAACGGCCCCATGACGATCTACGGCGGTGACATCACCGTGGCAGGCAGCAGCACCGACCTGACCCTGCAAGCCGCCGGGCAGGTGGTGTTTGACGGCATGACCGTGACCGGCAACTTGCTAAGCACCACGGGCGGTGCGGGTAGTCTCGGCGGTGTGTCGCAAACGGGCGCGCTGCAAGTGACGGGCACCTCAACCTTCACCGCCGATGGCGGCACCGCTCAGGTGGCGTTGTTAAATGACGCTACCAACAACTTTGGTCAGGCCGTGTCCTTGCTCACCGCTAACGGCGGCAGCTGGCAGGACGTGACCTTGGTTGACGGTGCCGGTGGCATCGAGTTTGGCAATGTCACGGTCACGGGTTTATTTGATGTAACGAGCCGCGATGGCGCCATCACCCAGCTAAGCGGCACTCAACTCGTGATTGGTGGCGAGTCGACGTTCACCGCTAGCAACGGTGCTAGCCCCAATCCCACGCTGTACGACATCACGCTGAACAGTGCCACCAATGACTTTGGTGGTGTGGTCAACGCCACCGGTGACAACATTGAACTCGCAGACGGCACCGATGGCATTGCGCTAGGCAACATCGATGCCAGTGGCACGCTAGCTGTGACCAGCACCGATGGCGCGATCACGCAAGAGCAGGGCTCTTCGATCACGGTCACAGGTATCACTACCCTAGATGCTACCAATGGCACGGACGTGTTTGACATCACCCTAGGTGAGGGAAGTAATGACTTTGGTGCAGGCATCAACGCCCGTGGTGACAGCATCACGCTCGTCGATGGCACGGGTGGCCTGGTGTTGGGTGACATCGATGCCGCGGGTGCGTTTAGCGCCACCAGCACGGCTGGCGCCATTACCCAGCTAAGCGGTACCCAACTCGTGATTGGTGGCGAGTCGACATTGACCGCTAGCAACGGTGCTAGTCTGACCCCCACGCTGTACGACATCACGCTTGACAGTGCCACCAACGACTTCGGTGGTGTGGTCAACGCCACCGGTGACAACATTGAACTGGCAGACGGTACCGATGGCATTGCGCTTGGCAATATCGATGCCAGTGGCACGCTAGCTGTGACCAGCACCGATGTCGCGGTCACGCAAGAGCAGGGCTCTGCCATCACGGTCACAGGTATCACGATCTTGGCAGCGGCCAACACCACAGACGTGTTTGACATCACCCTAGGTGAGGGCAGCAATGACTTTGGTGCAGGCATCAACGCCCGTGGTGACAGCATCACGCTCGTCGATGGCACGGGTGGCCTGGTGTTCGGTGACATCGATGCAGCCGGTGCGTTTAGTGCCACCAGCACCGATGGCGCGATCACCCAAGACGACACCATAGCCACAGACGGCACGAGCTCAGTTGTGGTTAATGGCAACAGTGGTTTGACGGCAACCCATGGCGGCCAATTCGCTAATGTGATTCTAGACGGTACGAGCAATGACTTTGTTGGCACGGTCGATGTCAGTGGGTCAACGGTGACGCTTCGAGACGTCAACGCGTTGTCGCTTGGCGGTATCAATGCGTCTGGATCAATCTCTGTCTTTGGTGCAGACGTCACCCTGGCGGCTGCCTCAACAGCAGGCGCCAACAGCGACATTGTGGTCTCGGCAACAGATAACTTCTTTAACACCCAAGGATCCGATGCTCTGAACGTGTCTGGCACGGGTCGCTGGGTGGTGTACATCGGCAATGCCCGGGGCAATGACTACGGCAACCTCGACAGCCAGAACGAGGCGGTCTGGAATGCCAATATCAACAGCTTGCCTAAAGCCAGTGTGCCTGCAGGCAACCGCTACGTGTTTGATCAAGACGCGATTCGCCGGGTGGTGGTCGAAAGTACCGACGCCACCAAGGTTTACGGTGAGACGATCGATCTGAACAACAACTACACCCTCGTGGCGACGGGTGTGTCGGGTGTTGACGGGGCGTACTTGGGTACCAACACCTCAAGCACGGTGACTGCCGGCCAAGTCTTTAGCACCAACCCGACGTTTGCCGCCACAGGCGAAGTGGCCACCGCCGACGTGGGTATCAGCACGGTTGTATCGACTGCTGGCAGCGCCAACACGCTGTTTGATGTGGTCTATCAAGACTTGGGTGAACTCACCGTTACCGCACGGCCGATTGAGTTGACGGCGACTGCGGACACCAAGACCTATGGTGATGCGGATCCGACGCTGGTTTACACGATCGAGGCCGGTTCCGCCGGGCGAGGCCTGGTCAACAGCGATGTATTTACGGGCACCGCCGATCGTGCCTCGGGCGAGAACGTGGGCAACTACGCCATTGGACAAGGCACGATCGACAATGCCAACTACGCCATCAGCTGGACGAGCAACGACCTGACGATTGCGCCACGCGCGATCACGCTGGCAGCAGACGCGCTCAGCAAGATCTACGGTGACGTGGACCCCACTTTGTCGGTGTCGGTGGTCAACGGCAGCTTGGGGAGTCAGACGGTTAACGACACGATCGATGACCTCACGGGCACCTTGAGCCGCGCAGCCGGTTCGGACGTTGGCCGCTACGATGTCTTGCTTGGCACGGGTAGCCGGGCAGGCAATTACACGGTGACCTTTGATGCCGCCAACGAGGCGTTGGCGATCACCCCGCGCCCGATCACGCTGACCGCTGACACGGCCACCAAGGTCTATGGCGAGAACGATCCGGCGCTGACATATGCCATTGAGGCTTTGGGTGCCAGCCGTGGTCTGGTGGGCAATGACACGTTTAGCGGCAGCGTGACCCGCCTGGCGGGCGAAGACGTGGGCAACTACGCGATCAACCAAGGCACGGTCGATAACGCCAACTACGCCATCACCTGGACGAGCAACGATCTGTCGATCACCCCGCGCGCGATCACGCTACAAGCAGATGTGGCATCGAAGGTCTACGGTGATGTGGACCCCACCCTGTCGGTGTCGATCGTGGGTGGTTCTGTGGCCACAGCGATGGGTGAGACGCTTGCGGATGTGACCGGTACGGTGGGTCGCACGGGAGATGACAATGCCGGGGTTTATGACATTGTCTTAGGCACGGGTAACAAGGCCAACAACTACGCGATCACGTTCGAGGCGGACAACAACGCCTTTGAGATCGAGCGCGCCCGACTGGTGGCCACCGGCAGTAAGGTCTATGACGGCGGTATTTTGTTTGCCGGTGAAGACCTGACCATTGTGGGTGTTAATGGTGAGACGTTTGCCGGTTCTGGTGATGCGACCATGGGCACCAAGAACGTGCAGTCAGGTCAACCATTGGCTAGCCTTCAGGGGTTGGCGGTGAGTCAGACTGGTAACGGTTTGTTGGGTAACTATGAAGACTTGGCGTTAACGGACACGGCGGTCTCTGTCACGGCTCGCCCGGTGATGCTGTCAGCGGCGCAGACCACCAAGACCTATGACGGCACCTTGCTCTACGAGATGAATGCAGATGATTTGACCAGCTTGTCAACGAGCCTGGTGGGCGGCGACAGTGTGGTTGGTGCCGACCTGATGTTTGATAGCAAGGATGTCAGCCGCGATGGCAACGGCAATGTGCTGAGCAACCGGGTGGTGACGTTAAGCAACGTGCAGATCGATGACGGCAACGCCGGGGGCAACTACCAGGTCACCATCATCGATGCCAACGATGGGCGCATCAACCCAGCGCCGCTGACGGTGACTGCCGTCAATGACGCCAAGTTTGTGACGCAAAGCGATCCCAGTGGCTACCTTGGTACGGTCTATACCGGGTTTGTGGGTGGCGAGACTGAAGCGAGTGCTGGGGTGCAGCCCGGGCAACTGACGCGCAGCAACGCCGCGCAGAACGGCGCGGGCACCTACACCGACGTGTTAGTGGCCAGCACCGATTGGCAGGCCAACAATTACGAGATCACGTTTGAAGCGGGTGACTTCACGATCGTACCAGCCGATACGCTACTGGTGCGCGCCCCAGCGCTAGATACGACTTATGGTGAAGCACTGCCTGAGTTCACCACGGTCACAGCCCAATATCTTGATAGCGCTAACAACCAGATCAAGACTCTCGCGGTTAACCACAACACCACGACCAACCGCTACAGCACCACTGATGGGGCAGGTAGTACCGCCACCTTTGGCTTCGTGAGTGACCAGGCGCCGTTAAGCACGGCAGGCTTTGCCCAGGCCGGTGGCTATAACGTGGCACCAGACACGAATACCACCTTCTCTGGCAACAACTTCCAGGATCTGGTGATGGTGGGGTCCTTGACCGTGGCGCCAAAGGCGTTGGCCAACAACCTGGGGATTAACGAGGTCAGCAAGGTCTATGACGGCAACCGCTCGGTCGCTGGGCTGGATCTGAACTTCGATGGGATGACCGCCGGGGTGATCAGCGAGGACTTGGTTGATCTCGTGGGCAACGGCGCCTACAACGATCGCCACGTGGGCACGGGCAAAGCGGTGAGTTTGAGTCTGGCCTTGCGTGGCGAAGACGCCAACAATTACCGCCTCACGACTCCGACGTACTCGGCTAACGTGGGCACCATTACCCAACGCGAATCGGTGACCTGGGTTGGTCAGGCCGGTGGCAGTTGGTCTGACTCGCGTAACTGGGAAGATGGGGCCTTGCCTGACGGCAACAACGTGGCCCGTGTGGTGATACCGCAAAGCGCTGAGGTGTTCTATAACAGTGACCTCGTTGGAGCGACAACAAGCACTATCACCAACAACGGCACGATTCGGTTTGCCTCGAGCAATGCGTTTACCTTTGCCAATGCGGTCTCGGGTGCGGGTAACCTTGAGCAACGCGGCACGGGACTTCTCACCGTGGCAGGTAACAACACGCTCACCGGTACCACCGACATTGGCAACTACGCCCTTACAGTGGCAGCCAATAATGCCTTGGGTGCGGCTAACGTGGTCTCCGATGGCGGCACGCTTTCGGTTGCCAACGGTGTTACCTTGGCCGGTTTAAGTGTCACTGGCCCCATTAACCTGGCCACGAGCATCCAAACGACGGGTGACCAGACCTACGAAGCTGCCATCACACTGACCTCGGGCAACCGACAAAGTCCACTTACGATCCAGAGCACCGCGGGCGACCTCACCCTAAACGGCACGGTCAGCGCAGGCGTGAACGCCAAGGGCGCGCAACGCTCACTGGCTTTGCAGGGCAACCGGGTCACGATTGCCGGACAGATCGGCATGCCAGTCAAAGACATGCTCTATGGCAACTACCAAGGTACGCAAGACACCAACCCGTATGCGTTAACGGTCACGGGCAACGAGATTTATCTGCAGGCTGACGTGACCACGTTTGAGGAACAACGCTACGTGGGCCCTGTCTTCATTGGGGATAACGGCACAAACGGCATGACCCGCACGTTGATCTCGGTTGACCCGAGCGTGACCTTTACCGACACCGTGGATGCAGTCATTGACGGGGTGCATGGCTTAGATGTCAGGGCCTACAGCATGGCCATGGCCTTAAACGAGACACCGACCATCACATTTGGCGATGCGGTGGGTCAGACCCGCGCGTTGGCTGATCTGTATGTGGATGTGGGCCTACAGAACCGCTCGCCAAGCGCGTTGGTGGCCACACCGGTGCCAAACCAGCGCCCTATCATTGGGCAGGTGACCCTCGGTGGGGACGTGATCACCGTGGGCAGTCAGACGTATCGGGGCAATCGAGTCGCGCTAGGCAACGGTCAGGCCTTGAGCTTGTCAGCGCGTTCGGGCACCGTGGAGATCATTGCGGGCCAGGGCCGTGATGCGGGCGTGGTGGGCATCGACAGATTGCAACTGGCGTTTGGTGATTTTGCCGAGGTGGGTGGCAGCTTGGGCGGTCTGTTGCGCGAGGCGAACATTGACGTGAATCAAATCCTGGCTCGCAGCGGGCTGTACAGCGACGCGTTAACCTCGCCGCAGGGGTCTCTGTCAGGCAGCACAAACGCACGTCTTTCGCTAGCCGCGGGCGAACAAACGGCTGGCGCACTTGAGGTGGAGGCCAACCAGCCCTCATCGGTGCTGATGTCGGGTGAAGTCGAGGTGGGTGCGATTGATTCGCTAGAATGCGTTGACGCTGAAGTCTTGCAGGACGGTGCCTGTGGGCCGGCCGGTGACGAGTGAAAGTGAGCGATAATCGCCAATCAGTCATCATGTAATGGAAAGGTCATGACAGCAAGGTTCAGGCGTAGTGTGGGTGGTGTTTGTGGTCCTCAGGGCAAGCGCTTTGAGGGCACAGGCAGACCCCATGGATTCGGTTCTTTGATCGGCTCGGTTGTTGCCAGCGCGTTGCTGCTTGCGATCCACACAACCGCCCAAGCGCAAGTGGCGCCCCCGGTGAATGCGGGCTCATTGCTCGAAGAAGTCGAGCGCCAGCGCCCGGCGCCAGCGGCCCCTCGCCAGGGCCCGGCGTTGAACGTGCCGCCATTGCTCGAGCCGTCTGCGGCGCCCACGGCTGAGTTCACGGTCAAGGACTTCACCTTTACGGGCAACACCAAAGTCAAACCTTCAGTGCTCCAAGCCGCACTTGCCAGCTACTTGAACCGCCCGATCCAGTTTAAGGACCTGCAAGAGGCAGCCAACGTGGTGGCCGACACCTACGCCGAGCGCGGGTGGCTGGCTAGGGCCTTTATCCCGCGCCAAGACATCACCGAAGGCACGGTCAGGATCCACATCATTGAAGCCGTCTACGGCGGCAGCCGGCTTGAAGGCGAGTTTGACCACGCCTCGCGCGAGCGGGTGCAGGCCACCGTGGACGATCAGAACGTCAAAGGCGAGGTGCTGTCGCTGACTGATGTCGAGCGCGGTTTGCTGCTAGCCGATGACTTGCCTGGGGTCTCGGTCGTGGGCTCGCTCGTGGCCGGTGAGAACACCCAGGAGACCGACGTCTTGATCAATGTCGAAGACGCGCCGTGGATCACGGGCAGAGTCCAAGTCGATAACCAAGGCAACAAGTCAACGGGCGAGAATGAGGTGAGCGTGAACACCGCGATCAATGGGTTAACCGGTCATGCGGATCAACTCAACGTCTATGGCCTGTATACGGAGGGGCTGTCGTTTATCAGTGCCAGCTACAGTGTGCCCCTGAGCTACCGGGGCTTAAGGCTAGGGGCGAGCTACAGCACGCTGGGCTATCGGATCATCGATGAGGACTTGGCCGCCTCAGAGGGCAGCGGCTTTGCCAACACCTGGGGCTTAGATCTGAGCCAGCCGCTGATCCGATCGCGCAACACCAATGTGTTGGCCAAACTGAGCTACACCAATAAGCTGTTTGATAACCGCGCGGGCAAAGTCAGCACCAGTGAGTACACGGTCGATGTGGTGGCGTTGGCGCTCACGGCCACGCACTTGGATAGCTTAGGCGGTGGGGGTTACACCACGTTGACGTTGACACCAAGCGTGGGTAATGTTGATTACAGTCTATCGCCAGCGATCACGAGAAATGAGATCGCAGCCACCACCCGAACCGAAGGCCAATACGCCAAGCTGCGCTACGGGCTGTCTCGGCAGCAGAACCTGCCGAACAATTTCTCGTTATACGCCAACTTAAGGGGCCAATTCGCGAGCAAGAACCTAGACTCCTCAGAGCGGTTCTACCTCGGTGGCCCGTATGGGGTCAGGGCGTATCCGAACAACGAGGGCGGTGGCTCGCAAGGCACTTTGTTCTCGTTTGAGGTGCGCTACAACGTCATCTCAGCGCTACAGTTGGCGGCCTTCTACGACGTGGGTGAGGTGTTGATCAACAAGTTCAATGACTACCCCCGGGCCGCCGTTCTCAACAGCGGCACCCTGCAAGGCGCTGGCCTGTCGGTGTCGTGGAGCGCGCCCTATAACGTCTTGCTCAATGCCACGTGGGCGACGCGCATCGGCAACAACCCGTTTGCCAATGCACAAGGCCTAGACTCGGATGGCAGCCTGGACAAGAACCGCTTCTGGTTAAATGCCAGTATCGGGTTCTAGATCCCGGGTCTGTTCAACTCAACGAGCCACTGATCGATGGTGGCTTATACGTTTTCTGTGTCGCAGTACAGCATGGTTTTTTTAAGTCAATTCAAGCTCAAGTTCTGGGCTAGGGTGTTGGTCTATGCGCCAGCTCTGGTTTTTACGCCGTTACTGATAACAGCAGTGTTTGGTTTTGATCGTTTGGCACTGTCATTGAATGCATTGGCGATTATTGGCTTCTCGGTGTTGGGTCTGTTGATTGTTCTGTTTGCCATCGGCTGGAAGACTGATGCAGGCCGGGTACTGCCAAGATGGTTGGTGGCGTTTTTCTTTGTGTTGTTTGGGTTTGCCACTCCATTGGCAACGTCGGTGACCTTGCAAGTAGAACCCGTGTTTCAGAATGCGTTTGTGGGATTTTTCTTTACCACGGCTGCTGGTGGCGATTTGCTGTTCCAGCCTGGCACAGACAAGCTGTGGTTTGAGGTGAGGTTGCCGAGGCAGATGTAAAGAACAGGTGTCTGATCGCTCAAAGAATGCTTTTAGCGAGAATCGCTGCGGATTCGGTCGCTGAAAGCCAGAACGTCAGAAGGCCAGAAGTTTTTCAATGGCAATTTCTTCAATGGCATATGTTTTGGCGGATAGTCATCAGTATCAATTAATTGACTACAAGATGTGGCTTCCAATCAAGCCGTTGTTTAAGGTCATTGCAATGCGACCGCGCAAGCAGTTGCATGTGTTGAAGTTGGCCGACAACGATTCCTGGCGCAATTCCAAGTTCCTGAGAAAATCGCTTGATAGCAGCTTTGGAAAATTGCGCTGAATGCGCGAAAGACGCCAATATTTTTGGGGGGATTAACTCGTTTTCAGCAAACCTGTTCGCCTCGTTCTCCTTGTCTGGGTCTAAACCATTCATGCCTTCTAGAAAGAGCTCTTTTTTTCCGTGTAATAGGATGTGACCTGCTTCGTGAAAGAACGTGAACCACAAGTGATCATTGGTTTTGTAGCGTAGGCTTAATTGAATCAATGCTTTGCTTGGCGTGAGCCACCGCGTGGCACCGCTGACTGCCATCTTCGGTAAGCTTGGCACAAAGACAACGGTGACTCCAGCCATGGAACAAAGCTTTCGCATCTGGGGAACAAATATTTCTGGGCGCTCATTTGTCAATGCCCGGATGTCGTCCAACACTTGTCGAAACTTATCTTTGTTAAAAGGCGCGCATTCAATGGTGCTCGCTTCCAACTCGCCGCGTCGCAACCATGCTGAAACTGCGTGTGGCGAGGTTGCATGATGAGTATGTTGTCTATAGGCAACTGATAGATTGGGCCAAATGTCGTCCCATTGCTCGATACTGGCAATTCCAAAAAAACGCAGCACGTTGACCAACTGCGTCTTGCGATCGGTGCTTGATTCAAGCCAGCCCATTTTGATCATGGCGGCAACAGGCACTCGTTTGAGCCAATCAAGGTTTTTTGCGAGTTTCTTTTGTTCTGCCGACCGCGCTAGTACCTCTTGATATTGAGACTCCAGATTCATCCAGTATTGCACTGGCATTGCGAGGGCTCGCTCGAATTTTATGGCGGTCTCAGGCGTAATGGCAGACTTTGCGTTCACAACGGCACCAATATGTTTGGTCGTCAGCCCGGTTCGTTTTGCAAGTTCGTGTTGAGTCATCCCGCGCATTTGAAGTTCGAATGCCAGCACCTCTCCGGGCGATACGATGTAATCAGGCACGTATTGGTTAATTGATTGGTTCATTGATTGTTTAGCCATGTGTATCCTCAATCCTTAAAACATGAATGGCAATTACCGAGCTCCAATCCAAACCGCCTTCTTTTCGGAGTGGCAGCGGCTCGTGTTGTGGTGCAAATAGCAATCGGTAGGGATGATCCAAATCCATTGACAATTTCCCCTTTAGATTCCCGGTTAGCTCATGACATCGATGAGGCGGGCTCATCGGCGGCGCAAACGTCGCCAAATTTGGAGCCGCTCGCATGGAAGTCAGTAAGATCTTTAAGCGTCTGGTTCGAATCGTTCCATGTGCTCGAATCATTGATTTTGCTTCGTTTAGCTCTTTCTCAAGCTTTTTTGTGGCAAACGTGATGTCCATAATTTAAAAAATTTCTATGAACCTAAAAGGTTATCAATTTCTGGAAAAGATTGCTAGTCAAATAGGTCAAATGGTCTCAATTCGTTACTTGATACTGCCAAACAGGCCGCTGGTGAGTAACGCGTTATTAGAACTTCTAGAGTCTTGGGGATTGGATCTCACTTCAGATCAGATTGGCGTTGTGCCTCTAGCCCTGTCATTACCGCCCGAAAAAACATTAAGCCTAACTTCTATCCGTCGTCTAGGCACGACAAGCACTCGCGAGGTGCGTGAGCTGGCCGACCAACTGATTACAAATGAAGTGCTCGAACTGGTCGGGACATCACACTTTCGGCTATCTGACCAGATCCGCACAGCCGTCACCCCCGAAGTCAACCCCGATCTAGCGCGAATGCTAAGTGAGATGACTGGAGAAATGAGCCGAGCTGAAATAATGGCGCAGCATGGATTCAAAGACGAAAAGCCTTTCCGTGAAAACTACCAGCAATATGGAATAAACCAAGGCCTTATCGAAATGACACGTCCAGCAAGCGACTGGGTCATGGTGGCGAAGCGTTCAAACTGTATCGAGCCGGTGATGAAAAACTCCCCCATGATTTGATGCTCATCGACAATGCCCTAGAGCGAGGGTTTAGACAATATAGGAATGGTGGTTTTAAAACTGGCCTAAAACTGTACCTATCAGCTGAGCAGTTGCCCCCTACTTAATTCTGCCCTGCAGTCAGAGATGGCATCAAGTTGCTCGCTAGCGGTCCAAAGGGCGCCACAACAGGGATAACTGCACGGTTCAGACGGCATTTAGGCACTTATTTGGTGCTATTTGTTTGAAGTGCCTTAGTAAACGGGGTTGGCACACTTCTTGCATACAGGTCGGTATACCGCTTTTTTTAGAATTTATTCCGCGGTTGACTCCTGAACCCCATTGCAAGGAATCCCCATGAAAAGACGTGACTTACTCAAAGGTGCTGGTGCCATGACCCTTGGCGCTGGTCTGTTGCCATTACTTAAAACCAATGCGTTTGCGGCCACCTCTGATACGGCTGTCGTACTAATTGGCAACACCATCAATAGCTTGGACATTCATCGACCCGGAACCAATCGCCCGAGTTATCAGGTCGCAGTCAACTGTTATGACAGACTGGTGTCATTTGGCCTCAAGACGTTGCCTAATGGCGCTCAGGTGTATGACTATGACAATGTGATTGGCGAGATGGCCGAAAGTTGGTCGTTTAATGCCGATCGTACGGAGATCACATTTAAGCTTAGAGCCGATGCAACCTTCTGGGATGGTAAGCCCGTGACTGCTGCTGATGTGAAGTGGTCGTTTGATAGGGCATTGGCTCTTGGCGGATTCCCGAAGGTACAAATGGCAGCTGGCGGCTTTAAACGCCCTGAGCAGTTCGTCGTCATTGATGACAAGACATTCCAAATCAAGCTTGATCAGCCCTCCAAGCTTTCATTACCTAATTTAGGTGTGCCGGTTGCGGTCATCATCAACTCGGCGGTTGCAAGCGCTAACGCTACGACGGCTGATCCATGGGCGACCGAGTATTTGCACAAGAATCCAGCAGGCAGCGGCGCGTTCAAAGTGTCGCGTTGGCAGGCAGGACAGCAACTGGTTTATGAACGTAATGACAACTGGGCGTGCGGACCGAAACCGGCGCTACGTCGCGTCATTATTCGTGAAGTGCCTTCGCAAGCCACTAGAAGGGCACTCATTGAGCGGGCAGATGCGCAACTTTCTTTCAGCATTCCGAACAAAGATGCCAAAGAGCTTAGCGCCAACGACAAGGTCAAAGTGGTGGGTACGCCCATCGACAACACTTTGCATGTGGTGTGCATGAACCAGATATTTGAGCCCTTTACTGATGCCAATGTTAGAAAAGCGGTGGCCTATGCCATTCCATACGCCCAAATCTTTGAGCAAGCGGCCTATGGCATGGGTGCCAAGATGTGGGGCGCAAGCTCTGCCAAGCCAACGGAGCCCGTCTGGCCACAACCGTTTCCATACGATACCAATCTTGACAAAGCACGTGAAATGCTTGCTCAGAGCGGTTACGCCGACGGATTTGATGTGCAACTGGCCTTCAATTTAGGGGTAGCTGATTGGGCTGAACCTACCGCTTTATTGATTCAGGAAGGTTTAGGCAAGATTGGTATCAATGTCACCCTTAACAAGGTGCCGGGGGCGAACTGGCGAACCATCGCACTCGTTGAAAAAAAGTTGCCTTTCTTGCTGGAGAACTTCGGTGGTTGGCTCAACACCCCTGACTATTACTTTTATTGGGCCTACATCGAAGGCAATCTATTTAACGCGTCCAACTACGATAAGGCAGAGATGGCCAAGCTTATCAACGACACCCTATTTATGGAGAAATCCAACCCGCAGTACAAACCAAACGTGTTGCGTATGATCGAGTTGGCATTTGAGGACTTACCTCGAATTCCGCTTTATCAGCCAACGCTAGAATCAGCAATGTCCCCTGTGTTAGGTGGCTATACCAGTTGGTATCACCGCCAGCTTGATGTCCGTGCGTTAAAGATGGGTTAAGCATTGACCAATTGAATATATCTATTGGTTAAATCAGCGGAGAAGCAGGGATGGATCGCGTATTGGTGGTTTTTAAACGGTTGTTGCAAGCAATGCCAACGGTGTTTGGCATTGTGGTCATTACGTTTTTGTTGACCCGTGCTCTACCAGGCGATCCAGCCGTTTTTTTTGCGGGCCCTGCGGCCACGCCGGAATCTATTGCGGAAATTCGCACCGAACTGGGGCTTGACCAGCCCCTACCAGTGCAATTTGGTCGTTATCTGAATGATCTGTCGCGAGGAGAATTAGGTGCTTCGATGACGACTGGTCAGCCTGTGATACAGGAGCTCGTGACGCGCCTGCCGGCATCGCTTGAACTGACACTAGTCGCATTGGTGTTGTCGCTATGCATTGCGCTGCCATTGGGGGTGTTGGCAGCCACCAAGCAGGACAGTTGGATTGATCAGTTGTGTCGGTTTGTGGTGACCGCAGGGGTGAGCTTGCCAACATTTTTTACAGGCTTGTTGTTGGTGTACATCTTTTACTACTTATTGGGCTGGGCACCACCACCACTTGGCCGGCTTGATATTTTGTACCTATCGCCCCCGCACGTCACGGGTTTCTACCTTATAGACGCATTGATTGATGGTGACCTCGAGGTGTTTTGGTCGTCACTGAAACAATTGGCTTTACCGGCCATTACTTTGGCTCTATTCACACTAGCGCCACTTGCTCGCATGACGCGTGCCGCAATGCTGCAGTCACTAGGTTCGGACTACGTGCGTACGGCTCGAGCTTGCGGCCTGACCTACCCCAAAGTATTGCGAACTTATGCATTACGCAATGCCATGCTCCCCGTCATTACAACGCTAGGCATGGTGTTTTCGTTTTCGTTGGGCGCCAATGTTTTGGTAGAAAAAGTATTCAGCTGGCCAGGGATCGGATCGTTTGCCATCGAAGCACTGATTGCCTCTGACTATGCCGCGGTGCAAGGGTTCGTGTTGGCAATGGCCTTGCTGTTTGTCTTACTTAACTTATGTGTTGACCTGATCTACACACTCGTAGACCCAAGGGTAAAAATCGATGGCTGACCAAACTGACATACCAACTGCTGGTAACAACACCAGTTTTCTGGCGCACATGCGCTATGCGATTGTAAGCAACCCCGTCACATTATTGGCGATGACGTTATTTTCTGTGATCATTCTGACAGCCGTTTTTGGTCCGTATTTGGTGCCTTATGACCCTTTGGCTAGTACCTCGCAGGCTTTGATACCACCGAGCTGGCAGCACTGGTTTGGTACAGACCACCTTGGACGGGATGTGTTCTCCCGAGTGGTGGTCGCGACAAGACTTGATTTGACAATTTCGGTCAGTGCTGTGGCGTTGTCCTTTGTGGTCGGAACGTCGTTGGGCGGCATTGCCGGTTTCTGGGGTGGTTGGCTTGATAGTACGTTTGGGCGTTTGATGGATACGATCATGGCCTTTCCGCTATTCGTGCTGGCCATGGGAATTGTCGCTGCATCTGGCAATACCGTTCAAAATGTCGTGATTGCTACGGCCATCATCAACTTACCCTTTTACGCGCGTGTGGCCCGAGCCGAGGTGGTGGTGAGACGACAGGCAGGCTGGGTACAGGCTTCACAGCTTGCAGGCAATGGTCCATGGCGCATTCTTTTTGGTCGTATTTTGCCAAATGCGTTACCGCCGATGATGGTGCAAATATCTTTAAACATGGGATGGGCCATCCTTAATGCAGCGGGTTTGTCTTTTATTGGACTTGGGGTGCGACCGCCAACAGCTGAGTGGGGCATCATGGTCGCAGAAGGGGCGGGTTATATCGTCTCTGGTCAATGGTGGTTAGTACTGTTTCCTGGTGCCGCCTTGATGCTCGCGGTCTTTACATTTAACTTGCTTGGCGATGGGCTTAGAGACATCGTCGATCCGCAGAGACGCACATGAATCAATCAATGCACACGCCATCGGGTACGGGGCAACCTAACGGATCGGCACCAACAGCGTTACTAAAACTTGAGAATTTGAGTGTGGACTTCCAAACTCGCCGAGGTGTCGTACATGCGGTTAAAGACATCAGCTTGTCGCTTGTGCGTGGTGAAACATTGGGCGTGGTGGGTGAGTCCGGATCTGGTAAATCAGTGACCTCTTACGCCCTGATGGGTTTACTCGAACGTGCCGGTCGTGTCAGTGCTGGCAAGGCTGTTTATACCGGAATTGATTTGTTGCCGACTCAGGAGTCTACGATGCGAGATATTCGTGGCCGAGAGATGTCGATGATCTTCCAAAATCCAAGGGCGGCACTTAATCCCATTCGCACGGTGGGTGCGCAAATCGCTGATGTTTTGTTACAGCACAATCAGTGCACTCGCCAAAATGCACGAACAAAAGCGATCGAGGCATTAAAGCGCGTCCGTATCCGAGATCCAGAGCAACGTGTAGAGGCCTATCCCTTTGAATTGTCCGGTGGCATGTGCCAACGGGTTGTCATTGCCATGGCGCTGGCTTGCCAGCCCCGGATTTTGATCGCTGATGAACCCACCACGGGATTAGATGTCACCACGCAAAGGGCTGTGATGGAATTGGTGCGTGATCTCACTCAAGCCAATGGCATGGCTACGATTCTGATCACCCATGACCTAGGCTTGGCTGGTGAGTATTGTGACCGTGTGGCCATCATGCAAAGCGGTCAGATTGTTGAATCTGGCTCAGCGGTTCAAATATTTCAGCATCCAACTCACCCCTATACACGCAAACTAGTCAAGGCCACCCCCCACGGTGCCAGCCATGTGCGCGACCTGTTACCAGAGCAAATCATTCCCGTCGAGGCTAATGAACGCAACACAGCAACGCTTGAAGTCTCATCTGCTAGCAACACGCAGCACCGCGTGCCGGTTCTTGAGGTCATTGATCTCAAACGCTCGTTTGTCGGTAAACGAACCCTAGCCGATATCGTCGCCAGGCGACCGACGGCTTCGTTTGAGGCGGTCAAGGGCATTTCCTTCGATATCTGGCCGGGTGAAAGTGTTGGCCTAGTGGGGGAGTCTGGTTGCGGAAAATCCACGACCTCTTCAATGGTGATGCGATTGCTAGACCCAACACATGGATCCATTCGCTTTAAGGGTAAAGACATCTCTTTGATCCGTCGCCAATCCTTCGTGCATCATGAAATGCGTGGTGCTTTACAAATGGTATTTCAGGATCCTACCGACAGCCTAAACCCGCGCTTTAGTGCCGCTGACGCCATCGCCGATCCCCTAAAACGCTTGATGGGCATGAGCAATGCCGTGCAAATTGAGCAACGGGTGATGGAACTGGCGGATATGGTTGGATTACCTGGCCATCTGCTATCACGCTTACCCCATCAATTGTCCGGTGGTCAAAAAGCGCGAGTGGGCATTGCTCGGGCGATCGCCTCAGAGCCTGAACTCTTGATACTTGACGAACCCACGGCCGCGCTCGATGTTTCGGTTCAAGCGATTGTGCTGAATTTACTGGTTGATTTGCGGATTCGTACCGGCATGGCCTATTTGTTTGTTAGCCATGATCTTGAAGTTGTGCGACTGATGTGTGACCGCGTGATCGTTATGCGCGCCGGTGAGATCGTCGAACAAGGGGTAACGGCTAAAGTACTTGCCAATCCAACCCATGAATATACTCGCGCATTGCTAAGCGCCGCCCCTCGGCCGCCAGCAGCGCCTGTTGCACCTGATGCACAAAACGCATGCGTGATTGAATCGGAGACTAACCATGCCTGAGACGTCTTTATTGACCATCGAGGATTATCGTCAGCGTTACGTGCTAGGCGATATAAAGCCCGATGAGGTATTGGGCCGGTTGTGGGGTGAGCTTGATGCGCGTGGTTGCGGTCCTGATGGCGACACCGCCTTGATTTACTTGCCAACGCCTGAGCAACGTCAGCACTTGTTGGTTCATTTGACTAGCCTGGATCCGACTCAGTGCCCTTTGTGGGGGGTGCCATTTGTGGTCAAAGACAATATCGATATCGCCGGTTGGCCTACCACGGCAGCCTGTCCTGAGTTTGCTGTGACTGCTAAGCACAATGCTGCTGTCGTGCAGGTGCTGCTTGAGGCCGGTGCTGTCCCTGTGGCAAAGGCCAATCTCGATCAGTTTGCCACTGGTCTGGTCGGTACCCGCTCGCCCTACGGCTGGGTAAGAAATACCTTTAGCAGTGACCATGTCAGTGGAGGATCTAGTTCAGGTTCGGCGAGCGTCGTGGCGCGTGGTCTGGTGCCGTTTGCTTTGGGTACGGACACGGCGGGTTCGGGTCGCGTGCCGGCTGGCTTTAACAATTTGGTGGGTATCAAGCCCACGCCCGGACGTTTCAGCATCAAGGGTGTGGTACCCGCGTGCAAGACTATTGACTGTGTGTCTATTCTGAGTTTGGTGCTTGAGGACGGCGCGTTTGTCAGTCGTTTGCTGGCTACCACAGCCCATATGCCTGGAGAGTCGGCGTTTCAGCCCCCCCCGTTGAAACCGAAATTTGCGTTTGGCAAGCGACTGCGTATTGGGGTACCAGCGCAAGCCGTTTTTACAGATCAATCGTATAGACAGTCGTTCGAGGCGGTGACGCAGGGATTACCGGCGACGTGGGATGCTGAGCTTGTGCCCATCGACATGACTGACCTTGACGCGATTGCTGAGCAACTGTATCGCGGTCCATGGATCGCAGAGCGATTGCTCACGGCACGCGATTGCCTTGACAAAAACGTCGCAGATCTTGATCCAACGGTTAAGTGCATTATTGAGCAAGGCAGGTCGTTTAGTGCTAGCGATGCGTTTGCAGCCATGTACACAGTTAGTGCACTGGCAGCACGTGCGGCTGGTATTTGGCAATCAATTGATGTGTTGCTCGTGCCAACGGCACCGGGGTTACCCACTTATGCCGACGTGCAAGCCGATCCGATGGGCGCTAACAGTGCATTGGGTAAATATACAAATTTTGTGAATCTTTTGGGCTGGTCTGCGTTAGCCACACCCGCAGGGTTCACCGATCAGGGACTGCCATTCGGTGTGACCTGGATTGCCCAGGCTGGGTGTGATGAAGCATTGCTAGAATTGGGTGATCGCTGGATGAAGTGGCGTGACTTGCCTCTGGGTTCTCATTTGCGTCCATTTCAACCCTCGGCTACTGAGCGCCCTTTATTTCAGCCGGCTGAATCCCACCGTATTGCCGTAGTCGGCGCGCATTTAAGTGGTATGCCGCTTAATCACCAGCTACAAGAGGTGGGTGCGCGTCTGGCCATAGCCACTACCACGAGCGCAAATTATGCGCTCTATCACTTGCCCGACACCACACCGCCCAAACCAGGTCTTGTCAGGGTAGCCGAGGCAGGACAGGCTATTGCGCTAGAAGTCTATGATGTACCTAATTGGGCGGTCTCTGAGTTTTTGTTAGGAATTCCAAGCCCACTTGGGCTGGGCAAAGTGGAATTAGCCGACGGTCAGTGGGTGACTGGGTTTATCTGCGAACCATCGGGTATTATCAATGCAAAGAATGTTTCGGCCTTTGGTGGCTGGCGGGCATACATGGAAGCACTTTAGACATGATGGATGCACTACGGTCGACGCTTGCCGATCAAGCCTATAAAAGCATCAAAGCCAAGCTTTCAGAGCTTGACTTAATGCCAGGTGACCGACTCTCAGAAAAGGAGTTGGCCGACCATCTTGGCATCAGTCGCACGCCTGTGCGCCAGGCGCTCCAGCGGTTGCATCACGAGGGTTTGTTGGAACTCTCCTCCAAACTTGGCTGGACGGTGCCGCAACTGAACTTTGATAGGCTCGACGAGCTTTACGACTTTAGGGTGGTGATTGAACAGCATGCGGCGCAGATGTGTGCCGCTAGGCCCGAATGTCGGGAGCAATTGCTCCCGTTAAAGACGATATGGTGTGTGCCTACAGACCAACGATTGTCTGACCCGGTCGAAGTCGGTTTGCTAGATGAGGCGTTCCATAAAACGCTGGTTGTTTCTGCAGGCAATCGGGAAATGGCTCGGTCGCATGAATTTATCACTGAACATATTAGGTTAATAAGACGCTTAGATTTCATCAAGCCAGAGCGCGTCCAAGCCACGTACGATGAGCATTCAAATCTATTGAACTTGATTTTTGCGAGTAAGGTAGAAGAAGTTTCAGTAGCATTGGAAGCGCATATCCTGACCAGCAAACACCAGTCACGTGCCATTACGCTCGAGGCCATGTATCAACGGCGACAGGCTAACTCACTCAGTGTTAACTGAATGCCCACGTACAAGCGGATGAACTTCTTATCGAAGGGGGGCGAAGTAAAAACCCTCAGTGAATGAGCAACACCCTAGTTATTAAAACAATACCTGAAACTTTGCTGCGAGTCTTTTTATCTGGTCTTGAATCCGTTGCGTGGCAAGTCCCGGTTAGCCACTGGGCAAGGACTCAAGCCCCGTCACGGCATCGCTTCGTCTTTAACAGGAAGGCACTTAACGCAGTGCGTAAATGCCAGCACCAAGCGCAAGCAAGCCCACCGTGGCCCAGCCCAGACGATCGACATACTTGTGTAGCTCAGCTTCCATGCGTGCCCCACCCCAGCGCATGAGCGCAGCGACTAAAAAGAAACGCGCGCCACGGCCGACGACAGAGGCCAGGGCAAAAGGAATCAGCGCCATGGATAAGACGCCTGCCGCAACCGTAAATACTTTGTACGGAATCGGCGAAAAACCTGCAATGAAAACAGCCAGAATTCCCCAAGTGTCGAACCATTCCAAGGCCGCTTGATAGCCGTTCCAGTAGCGGGGTTGTTCTTGCAACCAAGGCGCGATCGCATCAAAAGCCAGCGCACCAATCGCATAGCCCAGTAAACCACCGAGCACCGAGGTGATTGTCGTGATCCACGCAAATCGCCACGCTTTGTGAGGGTTGGCCAGACACATGGGCGCTAGCATGACGTCGGGTGGGATGGGAAAGAAAGAGGACTCCGCAAAACTCATGCCGCCCAAATACCAAGGGGCGTGTCGGTGGCGAGACCACTGCATAACGCGGGTGTAAAGAGAGGAGAAGAGTTTCACGATTAGGCTGTTTGGTTAAGAATGACGCTGTAAGGGGTAAGTGATGCGGGATAAGCGATGCGGGGTGTGGCCAGGATCTTGGTCACCACAACCCAGCGAGGTCATGCCATAAGTAATATGGGATGCATTTTAGGGTAGTTTGGACGCCTTTGAGACACTGTCTCGACCTTTTTTGCTCTCTAACCGGGTGTCCTTAAAAATGTTGGCGTTCACGGCAGTGTTTTTAAGTGAAGTCCAGCACGTGCC
>Ga0102945_1000150_pt1 | contig 21972 bp, 22 predicted proteins | sample SalPonred_H2O_MG_FD_78207 | JGI IMG/M metagenome (GOLD analysis project Ga0102945, IMG submission 78207) | Salt pond water microbial communities from South San Francisco under conditions of wetland restoration - Salt Pond MetaG R2_restored_H2O_MG ...
ATCAAATGACAGATGGTCAAGAATGGCGAGGAGACTGGGCAACTGAAACTCTTTATAGTGTTAATGATGTCGTAAAATACGGCGGTCTTTTATATATTTGTGCTACATCACATACTTCTGCCGCAACTGCCGTTTTAGGTTTAGAAGCCGATCAAGCCAATTGGACATTGTATGCCGAAGGGTTTGACTGGAAAGGCGATTGGGATATTGACACACGTTATAAGCTTAATGATATCGTTAAATATGGCGGATATACATATGTATGTAATACCGGACATACATCAGCAGGAACACTTACTCTAGGTTTAGAAAATGACCAAGCAAATTGGGATAGTTTTAATCAAGGTTTAGAGTTTAAAGGAAATTGGGCATCATTAGTTAGATATAAACTCAACGATGTAGTTAAAGTAAATGGATCTTTATGGATTTGTACAGCGGGTCACGATTCTACAGCTAGCTTTATTACAGACTCTGCAACATATTGGGATGAGTTTGTTAAAGGTTTCGAATACGAAAGCGATTGGAATGTTGCAACTACATATTATTTAGGTGATGTAGTAAAATACGGTGGAAATCAGTATGTTGCTAAAACAAATCATGTAGGTGAAGTACCATCTACTAGCTCAGCTAATTGGGATTTATTCACCGAAGGCTTTAACTTCCTTAATGATTGGGATGTCGGTACATCGTATAAAATTGGCGATGTTGTAAGATTAAACGGTTATACATATCTTGCAAGTGCCGATAGTCCTTCCGTTGATCTTGTAATAACAGCAGCCAATACTGCAAATGATAGATTTACAGCCGACGACACAACAGGTATGACAACCGGCCAGATGATAGAATTTACTGGTATTGTATTTGGCGGAGTCTTAGCAAGTGCTAGATATTATGTTAAAGATGTAGTAAGTTCGACAGAGTTTACTATTACAGATTCCTATGGTGGTTCGGTGTTTAACTTAACCACAGCAACTGGAACCATGGTTGGCACAGTTGGAGCAATTCCTCCACATCCAACTTATTGGACAAGATTAAGTAGCGGCGTAGCATGGCAAGGCGAGTGGAGAGATGATGTAGAATATGTACAAGGCGATTCTATAAGATTCGGTGCTAATGCTTATATTTGTGTTCTAAATCATAGATCAGAAGGCGACGACGGATCTAGTATCGGTGCTGAAGGCGGCGGTGCATCAAACAGCAGACCAGATTTAGATATTACAGGTACATATTGGAACTTGTTATCAATAGGATCAGAAACTGACGTATTGTCAGTTAGAGGTGATCTAGTTTACTTTGGCGGTTCAGGACCAACTCGATTACCTGTTGGGTCTGAAGGACAAGTCCTTAGAGCAGGAGAAAACGATCCTGAGTGGGTAACACTTGGAAATATTGATCATGTTTATTATGTTGCCGGTTCAGGAACAGATGGAGCGTATCCAGTATGGGGTTCAACATTAGATAAGCCGTTCAAAACAATTCGTTATGCAGCTATGCAAATTGAAAAAGGTGCTAGAAACCCTAATGCAAAAAGTTTACTAGAACTTAACAGAGTTTTTATACAAAGAGAAGTTACCGAGTACATACAGTATCAAATTGCCAATGCAGGCGTAGGTAGTATTTGGGAAAATTTTGAATATAATGACTATTCATGTGAACGAGACGTGGGCTTGGCAGTTGATGCATTAATATGGGACGTCACCCATGGCGGAAATGTTAAGACTCGAGGAGTTGCAAATTCATTAGTCGGAGCAATTACAGAAGACACTCCAGGAGCATATCCTGATCTTGCAGTAGAAAAAGATCAATCAATTGCGGCATACAATTATATGTTGACAGTGATTAATAATGTCCTAGCTCAAGAAGCTCCGTCTACTAATTATCAAACTGAAAATGGCGATAATTCTACATCAGTAGTCGAGCAACATTTTGATGCAACTATTGCAGTAGAATCTGGTGTTACTACAACAATTGCAAGTTTAGTAACAATTATTACAAATGCAATTGAAGACGAAGATGCAAGCAGAGTTCCTGCAAGATTTGTTCCAGCAAGCCTTATTAAAGTAGCAACAGGACAATATCGAGAAGTATTACCAATAATTGTACCAGAAAGAACCTGTGTATTAGGCGATGAACTTCGTTCTACAAATATCGGTCCTGCAACAGGCAGCACAGATATTACTGATGCAACTTACAGTATTGCATCTCTTGGTAGAATTGAAGAAATTATCGGTGATGTTATTAAAGGAACAGATGTTACCGAAACTACTGGAAATACTGAAATTCAAAGTAGAGATTTTACATTTGCTGACACTCCTCAAGAAACTAAACTCAAGCGTTTGGTTAGAGCAATTCAGCATAACATAGACTTTAGATTAGGAACCACAGCTTTAACAACTTCTGCTGACCCAACTGGGTATAATAGTTCATATCTAAACGGATACGGCGATGCAAGAAAAAATATCAAAGAAAATAAAAAATTCTTGCAAGAGGAAGTTATTGCTTACATAACAGCAAACTATCCATCAATTAAATATAGCAAAACAAAGTGTAGACAAGACACTGGCTATATAGTTGATGCAATCGTGTATGACTTAACATACGGTGGCAACACTCAAACTATCAACGCCGGTTTAGCATACTATGACGGTTCATCAGGTGCACTGCAAATTGATAGTAGTGAAAAAGTTGCCACTATTGCAGCTTATAATTTCTTAAAAACTAGATTACAACAAGTAGCTACCGCTGCAGGTTTTACTCCATTACAAGACACAATTGGCAAATTTGCTGATACTGCTGGATCTGCAGCTTCAAGTACTCAAATCGGAGTACTTATGGATACAATTACAGCAATTGTTCAAAATGGAACAACATCTGCACCTAATATTACTGTAACAAGTATTACAGGAACAGATACGCTAAACACTGCTACTAGTCATAATTTAGCTGTAGGTGATACATTTACTCCAAGAACTACTGCTAATGGATTGGTGAAAAATAGAAAATATTGGGTTGTTGCAACGCCTAGTGGAACTTCGTTTGAACTAGCAGATTCTTTTGGCGGATCAGCTATCACACTAACAAACGGAACCGGTTTAACTATAGTAGGTGACGTTGTTGATACACCTCCTGCAACAAACGGAGTAACTACAACTACAGCACTTATTACAGCGGCAGAAACATTAGATGCGGCACAAGAAACTATTGTAAGAAATGTAATTGACGATCTTAATGCTGAAGCATACCATACAGATTTTACTGTTGAAACAACCAGTTTGACTAGCACAGACTTCCAAGTATATGTAGGCAAAAATGATATTACACATACATATGTAAGTGGCGGAACTGTAACATTAGCTGACGACACAACTAGAGCAGTTAGTAATTTTGTTTATAACGAGTCGACAGGATTTGCAGTAGTAACTACTTCTACAGCACACGGTTTAGAAGCGGGTGATATTGTAAACATTACAGGAATTGTTGTATCTTGTACATCATCCGGCCAAACTAGAGAGTTTACATACCCTAGTGCTACAAGCACAGACGGACAAACTACTAAAGTATTGTATGTTCAAAACAAGTGTTTAAGAGATACAAGACTAATTCTAGAAGCAGTCATGTACGACTTTATGTTTAACAGTAATTTCCAGTCGTACAAAGCAGCATATGCATATTTAAGAGCTAGTGCTACTGAAGTGTACACGCTATCTCAGAAGAAAGTAACTCGAAATGCATTAGAAAATGCAAGAACAGAAGCAATCGCAAATGTAGGAGCAGATGCTACTGCCATTGCTAGAATTAATACATACATGGAATTAATTGACGATGTAATTTACACAGGATCTAATGAAGGATCTAACTGTGCATCGAGTTTCAGAAATGATGATTATGCATATCTACAATTAGAAAGAAATAGAGCGTTTATTGTTGCAGAAATTGATGCATGGATTGCTGATACTTACAGCGATACAGCAACAGCAACAACTGCTTCTACTAATGCAGTAACAATTAGTGATACTAGTTGGTTAAAAAGAAATGCTGCTATTAGGTTCTCAGGAACAGCATTAGGCGGGTTATCTACAGGTGTAACATATTATGTTCAAAATGTAATTAATTCAACAACATTTACAGTAGCAACTACAAGATATGCGTCTACACCAATTACTTTAACAGACGATACTGGTTCTAGTGCTGTAGCATTGTATTATAATTCAGCTCTGTGTTTAAGAGATGTAAACAGCTATATTGATGCTGTTAAGTACGACCTTAAGTATGCAGGAGCATTTATTAATGGTATTACATTTGCAGAAGATGAATGTGGTAACTATAGATCACTGTTAGCTGCAAGATATTATGCAAACAGTGTTACTGGTAGTTTAGAAGAAGATCAGTTCTATCTAAGAGATGCAACAGGTGTTCGAGATGCTACACTAGAAGGGTTGACTGGTGATTTATTAGCACCTAACGAATATGGAACAAGTCGAGTAAGTGCTGGTGCATATTGTTCACTAGATCCAGGTTGGGGTCCAGACGATTACAGAACCTGGATTAATACTCGTTCTCCTTATGTACAAGGTATTACAACTTTGGGTACTGCGGCAATCGGGCAAAAGATCGACGGTGCATTGCACAACGGTGGTAATGATAGTATTGTATCTAATGACTTTACACAGGTAATCAGTGACGGTATTGGTGCTTGGGTTGCTAATAACGGCAGAGCAGAACTTGTATCTGTATTCACATATTATGCTCACATTGGATATCTATCAACTGAAGGTGGTAGAATTCGTGGTACTAACGGGAATAACTCTTACGGTGACTTTGGTAGTGTTGCAGAAGGCTTCGACAGTAGAGAAACACCTGATACTGCTGTAGTTGACAATCGTCTACAATTTAAAGCAACAACAACCACAGCAATTACAGACGGCGATAAATTTAATGTCATAGAATTTGATAATGCAGGTATTGATTACACCGAAGTTAGTTATACTTACACAGGCGGCGGCACTGGAGCAGAATCTGAAAACAACGAATTTAGAGATGATGCTGTATTTGAAGTAAGATTATTAGATTTAGGCGATGACTCTTCAGGACAATTTGGCGGAGAAGGGTATTTAACTAATTCTAACACTGCTCAGGCAGGAACTACATCAAGTATTACACTTGCGGCCACAGACGGTGAAACTGCAACAGCTTATCCGGGTATGAAGGTTGTAGTTACTGGAGGTACAGGAGCCGGCCAGTATGGTATTGTAGACACATACAATTCAGGTACAAAAGTTGCTCAAATAGTGAGAGAAAGTGACGGACAATCAGGATTTGATCATTTTATTAATGGGACTACAATTGTTGCACCTGATGCAAGTTCAACATACACTATGGAACCTGCATTGTCATTTACAAGTCCAGATTTTAGTGCTGAAGCAGTTGCCTTAAACACTAGTGCAACGTGGTTAGATGTTGTGTATGGAGATACGACTGCAACCTATTCTGACGTTGCTGGGACATATACCGGAACTGGATCTGATGCAACGTTTGACGTTGTAAGAAATGGTTCTAAATATATTCCTTCAGTAAGTACCGCAGGTACTGGATATACAAGATTGGAAACTATTACACTTGCTGGATCGGATCTTGGTGGTACTGATACAACTAACGATATTGTAATTACAATTACAGCGGTAAACAGTGTTACTGGTGCTATCTTAGAGTTTGATTGGGAAGGTTATGGTAAAGGTGGTGTTTATGTTGCCACTTCTACTTCTGGAACTGCTTCCTATTCCAACGACGGCGAAACATGGCAATCAGTTACATCTATGCCTAGTGCAAACGGCTATGCAGGAATTGCACACGGATTATTAGATGACGGATCATCGGATCAAAAAGTGTCTATGTTTGTAGCAATTGGATCAGGAAACGGTTCAGCAAGTAATTACGCCGCATATTCTACAAACGGTGTTGATTGGTTTGCTAATGTATTGCCAGCTTCTGCAACATGGGTTGATATTACCTTCGGAGAAGGTAGATTTGTAGCAATAGCTGACGATAGCACTACTGTTGCAATATCTTTAGACGGGATAGTTTGGGACGTTACAGGAACCTTAAATGCAACAGGGTTCAATTCAGTTGCGTACGGTGCCGGCAAATTTGTAGCGGTTAAAGCAGGCGATACGAACGCTGTAGAATATTCAACAGACGGTGTGAGTTGGGCACAAGATGATATGCCAGCAAACAGTACTTGGACATCAGTAACATTTGGTACCAATGTTTGGGTTGCTGTAGCTAATGATTCTAACAGCGGTGCAGTAAGTTCGGACGGAGCTACCTGGATTGCAACAACTATTGGATCTCCTGATTCAAACGATCCAGCTGGATTCCAAAATGTTAAATATGGACAAGGTGTATTCCTTGTAACATCGACATTGAACGGACAAACTGGTTATCAATATGTCATGAAATCGGAAAATGGTATTTATTGGACAGATGAGAGTGTTCCAACGGTCAATCCTGGCGGATCACCGCAAGTTGATGGATACAATGCCGTTGCATTTGGTAATCCTCAAAGGACTGGCACATGGGTAGCAATTTCTAATGACGCAGGAACCCATGCTGTTAAAATTAGAACAGGTGCAAAAACAAGAGCAAGAGCATTTGTTGCTGAAGAAAAGATTTTTGCAATCCGTATTATTGAACCTGGTTCAGGATATGATACAACACCAACATTAACTATTACTGATCCTAATAATATTTACGAATTACCAACTGAAGTAAGAACAGGATCAGGTGTGTTAGCTCAACCTAACTGGATAAATCGAGGAACAGGATATACCACAGGAAATGCTGAAGTAGATACAGGCGATGGATATGCTGACTTCTATCAAACAGGTGGATTCGTTGCTGTTCGAAGATTAAGTGCTAGACCAGTAGCAGGATCAAATGTTGTGTTTGCTGATTTGCCAGGACGTACATTTAAACTTGTAAATGTGTTGACATTCTTAGGCGAAAACGACGGTGCTTATACTGCGTTCTTCCAAGTTAGTCCAACTCTCGAAGTAAGTGAATCTCCAGAAGATCAAACAGGTTTAAATACTAGACTACGCTACTCGCAAGTACGATTAACTGGACACGACTTCTTAGATATTGGAACTGGTAATTTTGTAGAAACTAATTATCCAGGAACTCCAACACAGGATCCAATACCTGCAAACGAAACAGTTGAAGGAAACGGTGGACGAGTATTCTATACCAGTACAGACCAAGATGGTAACTTCCGAGTTGGTGATCTGTTCAGTATTGAACAAAGCACAGGTGTTGCAACATTGAATGCTGATGCATTTAACATTTCCGGACTACAAGAACTTAATCTAGGTAATGTTACACTAGGCGGCGGCTCAGCAACAGTTACGGAATTTAGTACAGATCCGTTCTTTACAGCAGATTCGGATAATGTTATCCCAACACAGCGAGCAATTAAAGCATATATTGCGGCACAGATTGGTGGTGGGGGTGCATCGTTGAACGTGAACAGTGTAACTGCTGGTTCGATATTTATTAGCAGTAACCAAATTTCGCACGTGACTAACGGTGCAATAAATATGAATGCAGTATTCGAATTTAGACGAAGTGTAACAGGTTATCCTATAGCATTCAACTACTTTTTAAACTAAATACATTGGAGAATTAAAAATATGGCAACAGGAATATTAGGAAGAGCAGATTTATCAGCAGGAGCAGATACTTCATTGTATCAATGCCCTGCTGCAAATTTCAGCGTAGCTACAGTAAACATTACAAATAGAAGTTCTAGCACAATTACCGTTAGAATTGCATTGAGTAATTCGGGAACACCGAGTGCAGCGGATTATATTGAGTATGATTCTGAAATTTTAGCAAACGGTGTACTAGAACGTACAGGCATTGTGTTAGACGAAAACAAGTATATCGTAGTAAGATCAGATTCAGCAAACGTTTCTGCAGTTGCATACGGTATAGAAACTTCAACAGCTTAAAGGACATAAAAAATGGGTAGAAGAGTATCAGTCGGTGTTCATCCGGGTGGAATGGGAGGCATAAACATTGATGATGCCATTATTACCACCGCAGAAGAAAATAAAACGCTAACCATTACACCTAACGGCACAGGTGAGGTTACTATCACTTCCAATTTAAATCTTGCGGCACAGTCTGATTTAAGATTATGGGATACTGACACTAGTAATTGGGTAGCATTCCAAGCAGCAGGTACAGTTGCAGCCAATGTTACTTGGACATTACCTGCAGCTGACGGTAGTGACGGCCAAGTTATACAAACTAACGGTTCGGGTGTATTAACATTTACTGATCCAGGAGTCGCAGTATCGGACGAAAACGCAGATTCTAACACATTGTATCCAGTTTTTGCAACTTCTACAAGCGGTACACTTACAACTGTAGAAGTTAACACTGCTAAATTAACATATGTTCCGAGTACAGGTACATTATCTGCAACAGTATTTAACGGCCCATCAACGGCAGTAGCACTTACAGCAGATAACAGCACAAACGCAACAAACTATCCATTGTTTTCAAACAGTGCAACTGGAAATGTAAGTCCAAGAACAGATACTGGATATACATATAATCCAAGCACAGGTGAATTAACTGCTGTAATTTTAACAGCAAGTTCGGATGCAGCAGTAAAGAAAGATATTGTTACAATTGACGGTGCGATTGAAAAAGTAATGAATCTTCGTGGAGTGTCGTATCGAAGAAAAGAAAACAACAGCGAAGAAATCGGTGTACTTGCACAGGAATTAGAGCAAGTTGTACCTAGTCTTGTAAGAGGAACTGAAGGAAATAAGAGTGTTGCATACGGCAACCTTGTAGCATTATTAATTGAAGCGATCAAAGATCAACAATCGCAAATTGAAGATTTGAGAGGGAGATTAGCGTAACATGGCTAATAAGCTGACAGGATCCGGAGTTCAATACGGAAATGTTCCATACGATCAGTACAGCACAGGAGCTACTACAACTACGCAGACTGATGCAAATGTAATTGTAAAAGTTCGATTTGGTAGCGGAAGTACTGTAGATCAGTATACAGGAACACCCAATGGAACAAGTGGAATTATAAACGGCTCTGAAGTTAATATGGGCGTGCCTCAAAAAACTAATAATTGGTATAGAATATTTTGGCAAACGGTCACAGATGATACTGATGGTAATATTAGCGGTATCGGTATTCGTGTAGAGCGTTGGACACCTAGTTCAGGATGGCAAACTCGACTGGCACAGGGTAGTCATGCAAGTTATGATAATAACTACGGCGACTGGTATAGACAGAATCAAGGAATATTTTGGGTTCCAACTCATCCAAGCCATCAAACAGAAGAACATCGGTTTAGATTGGGATATCATAAACACGATAACGGACAGATGAGATTTAATAGTTCGATCGGTAATGATACACGCAGAAACGGATGGAATAACAACACTTTTGAAGTATGGGAAGTTGACGGAGATCGCATAGAAACTACAGGAAGGATAACGAGGTTCTAACATGGCAACATCAATGAGAGGCGATGGTGTACGTTATAGTTCAAACACCGTCCAAGAAGGTACAAGAGCAGTTGTTAAACACAGAATGGTTGGAGCAACTACATTAGATCAAAGGCTTCCAAGTGGAAACTGGGATCATATAAGCGGAGTCACAATCAATATGGGTGTTCCGCAAAAGTCTACAAACTGGTATCGTTGCGAATGGTATACATGCACAGACGATCAGGGCAACAACAACGGCGGATCAGGCTATGCACTGTATAGAAATACTCCAAGTGCAGGCTGGCAGAGAATTCTAGATTCAGGTTGGCATGCCAACTATGAAAATAATGCCAATGATTTCTATACTTCTGTGCGTACACTATATTATGCTCCGGTTCATCCAAGTTATCCTAACGAAACTCACACTTTCAGAATATATGGTCGTAGACACCCAAGTGTAAATATCAGATGTAACTGTGGTATTGGTGCTGATCTAAGACAACAAAATTGGACTAATGCCCTTTTTGAAGTATGGGAACTAGATGGCGACATTGCAACATCAGATAATTTGACAAGGTATTAAGAAATGGCAACACAATTAACAGGTTCAGGATTAAACAATGCAAATGATTCAGCTGTTCAAGAAAATTTTGAAGGTATTGTAAAAGTTGGATTTACAAGTTCAGGTAGTAGAGACTACAGCGTAGGAAGTGGATTTGGAGCAAGATGGGGATACTCTGGAGCAGAAGTGCAAATGGGCACTCCGGCAAATGCAAACAATTGGTATAGGATTCGTTATCAAACAATTTGCGACGATCAAGGCAGTGGAGCACAAGGTACAGGGGCTGCTATATATCGTTGGACTCCTAGTGCAGGTTGGCAACGTGTTATGGATCAAGGACACCATGCTACACTCGAAAACAATACGGGTGATTTATACTGGATGTGTAATGTTGATTATCTAGTACCAACTCATCCAAGCCATCAAACAGAAGAACATAGATTTAGAATTTATCATGCTAACTGGAGCGGTCCAACAAGGGTGAATGCTGGAATCGGCCGTCAGACCAGAAACGGCAACTGGGAAAATAATATACTAGAAGTATGGGAAATAGACCATCGAGTAATGAATTCTGGTAATTTAGGAAGATATTAATAGGAGCAACAATGTCACTTACAGATAAATCACACTATTACGACAAAATTAAAGCACCGTTTATGGGACACGCTTTGCAGGAACTCCTAGACCGTCGCGGCGGAAAATGGCAGTTTACAGGATCATTTAGTTTTACAACTAAAGCAGAATACGAGGATATGGTGTTTACTGATACCACGCTTCCAGAAGAAATGCAAGAAATTGATCCTCAGACTGGAGATCCAATGAATCAATCTCATTACAGCAACATTAAAAACGAACTACCTAGCTGGAACGAAATTGTTGTAGAGCACAGAGAAAATCTAGCTGAATATGATGCATTGGCTAGTAAGAGATCAAGAGAATACCCAGACTGGAGAGAACAATTAGATATGTTATACAAAGATATCGAGTCTGGAAAACTAGGCGAATCAGCAAAAGAAAGTCAGTTCTATACAGCAATTAAAGCAGTCAAAGACGCAAATCCATAACTATAAAATGTAGTGTCCATACTCTATAAATAAAAGCATGGACACTACTAGACTATTCGAATTATCTATACACCACGAAATCAATAAATCTCTAGCAAATAATTTGCTTCCTATCGCTAAGAAATTTCTCAATCAAGAAAAACATTTAACAAACGAATGGGGATATAAAAATACCTATAGCGTAGATCTAGGATTAGCCGGGGAGAACGAATTAGATTTTTTTGTAAATTATGTGTTAGATCTAGCCTACACATATATGAACAAAAAACACTTAAAATTAAAAGAAAATTTAAAACTATGGGTTTCTATTTTTGCAAGCGAAATGTTTGTAGGCGATAGACACAGCTATCATGACCATCCAGGTTCATTGATTTCTGGATTAATTTATTTACAAGTGCCGCCTGGATCGAGTAATTTAGAATTTTTTAATCCAAGAAGCACAAACAGAGTATGGAGTGAACTTCTAGATGAAAATACTTACGCACATGAGACAGACGTAATTAAAATAAAAAATAATCAAAACATCGAAATAAAACCAACCACAGGACTACTATTGTTTTGGGAATCGTGGGCAGATCATCAAGTATTAGAAAATCAATCAAAAGAAGGAAGAATAACAATGGTATTTAATGTAGGTGTTGACAATGAAAGAGTTTAACATTTTACCTGTATTTCCTTCAGTTATCTCCGCAACAAAAATTGATCAAGATTTAACCGATATATGGACTGATTTAAAATCTGAAGAATTTTTTGGATCAACAGCGGACGATACCGAATCAGTATATGCTAGTAAAAATATGAAAATACTAGACAAGTATAATAATTTAAAAACCTTAATAAAAGATACTTTTTACGATTTTAAAAACGAAGTGTTAAAACTGCATAATACAGATTTTAATTTTACTTCGTCTTGGGTTACTAGAACTGACACCGGCGGTTTTTGTCAATATCATTCTCACAAAAATGCCTACTATAGCGGTGTTTTTTATGAAAAACCTAATAACAATGCAGATAGTGGAAATTTATTATTTACAGATGTAGGTATTAAGGAAGAGTCTATATTAGTTAATGATCCATCAGAATGGAACATATTTAATACTAAAAGAATTATCATAGAACCTGATGAAAATTTACTTGTGTTTTTTCCAAGTTATCTTAGGCATAGAATTAGTAAATACACAGGAACTGAAAACAGATATTCGCTAGCATTTAATCTATTTCCGACAGATTCTTTTGGCGATGGCGATTCGTCTATTAATATTAAGGTATTTTAAATAATGGATAATAGTGATACATTTATAGATATAAACAAAATTTTTGTAGTAGACGACGTTGCCCCAGAATGGTTGTATAATTTGTGGGTTGAAAGAATACAACAAGCTGATCGATGGAAATACGGAATGGCAGCTACTAGACAAGATTATGGTAGATTTTTTGTTATGTGGATAGCCAATGTAGGATCACATCGAGGACCAAGAGGTCCTATTGCAGGCGATTACAAAGGAATAGCTGATACATTTAACGAACTTTGGCAAAGAGAACATTTACCTAAATTAATGCCTGATGCCACAGTGTTAAACATACATAGATCTCATCTTAATGGACAATTCCCAACTGATAATAAACTTGCTATACATTTTGATTTTGATATGTTAGATATGTGGACAATGGTTTATTATCTTGACGGCGAGGATGGTAATACAATATTTTATGACAATCCTAAAATTGACGAAAACGGGGATATGCAACCACCCGAACCTATTCACACAGTAGAATTTAAAAGAAACAGAGCGGTATTTTTCCCCTCTTTTTATTGGCATGCTGCCGAAAATCCTAGTCAAGATTTTAGAATTAGTTTAGCATTTAGTTACTTGCTAAACGAATGTGAGATTAACAAAAAATTACGTAAAGATAGAGGCATTGAACATGAAGATTTAGGGCATCCAGATCTAAGTGATTTTTTACAAGAAATGCAAGAAAAAGAAAAATACGAAAAGATGCATTTAAAAATGCAAGAAGATCTAGAGCCTAACGCAAAAAAATCTTAGTAGCTATTGTAAATCGAGGATATTCAGCTATAACACTTGGTGCTGTAGACGAATGCTGAATACTTGAATCGAATAAAACAAGTTTTCCTGGATCTGGAGCCTCACCATGAATTACATCCTCGCAGTTATCGTCATAAAACAAAGTATATCCGTGCCAGTTGATATTCCAGGTATGATTTACATAATGTAAAAGGGTATATGCAGATTTTTTATTTTCTATAACATCGGCATGTATAAAATCTACAGTATTTGAAGTTCCATAGTTAATATATTGTCCTGTAATACCTACCTTATTCCAATCTATATCGTCTATTATTTCCATATATTTTGGATTAATAATTGAAGATAATTCGCTTTGTGGATCGATAACGCTCCACCATTTTGCATCTCTATCTTTGTTGTTAATTAAATATAGGTCTATGTTAGTTCTTGTAAATTGAGCATTCACAACTAAGTCATATATAGCTAAGTTTTCTCTACGATTGAATGCTTGTTTATGTGTATAAATTTTTCTTCCATCAAAATCAAATTCTTTTTTGTCCATATTAGATCCTTAATTTGGAACATAATTTATATTAAATGCAATACTAACTCTATCAGTATCGGCAGTATTCATCATAGTACCGTGTTGTAACCAAGCTGGAAATAGAATAATATCCCCAACAGCTGGAATTATTTCAATATTTTGCGGCGAGCATCTTCCTTCGGGAAATCCGCCGCTGTAGGTTATTTGATTAGGATTATTAAAACATAAACCACCGTGATCTTCACTTACACGATGATAATAAACTCCTGCAATTGTATATCCTGGATGACAATGATATTCGTGCATAACTCCAGGTTCTCCAAGATTAACCCAAGAATTTAAAATTTTAAATTCACCATTAGATTCTAATTTAGGAATTACAGCATTTGGGTCTGGCGAAAGTGCAGTCCATTGTACAGAATCAATATAGTAATCTATTGCATCATAAATTCTTTTTTCTAGATTAACCATATTATGTTTTTTAATTAAATGATCGTTTATAAAATAACCTTCTTGTCCTGTATGAGCTTCTCTTTTTCTTTGTGCCGCTTCTTTATGTATGTAAGAAACATCTGATAAATCGTCGTTTTTTTCGATATAATTTAATGCAGACTCGACTTCAAAATTTACTGAATCAAAATTCTCTTGTGTAGCTAGATCTTTCCAAATTGGTGTTGGAAATAAATTAATTAAAGACATTATTCTCCTTCCTTAGCAACAAAATCTATATTAAAAGCAATACTAATACGTTCCTCATCGCTTTCATTTTCGAATGTACCGTGTTGTAACCAGCTCGGAAACAGTATAATATCTCCATCTTTTGGTATAATTTCTAACATTTGCGGAGTTATTCTCCCTTCTGGAAAACCTGCATTGTATACCATAGGATTTGGATTGTTAAAACCAATACCGCCTTGTTCTCGACTCACTCTAAAATAATAAACACCTGAAATAGTGTAACCTGGATGTGAATGAAAGTCGTGATTGACTCCTTTTTCAGCAATGTTAATCCAAGAATTTAAAATTTTCCATTCACCACTAACACGCCATTCGTCATTAAATTTAGAAATTTTAGTCCAATCTACACCTGTAGTATAACGTGCTAGTGCTTCGTATATTCTTTCTTCTAATTTAATCATATTACGATTTTTAATAATATGATTTTTAATAACATATCCTTGTTTATGATCTTTATTATAATCGCCTGCGTCTTTGTAAATGTCAGATACATCATCCAAATCATTGTTTTCTTTAATATAATTCAATACATCGCGAATTTCAATTTGCACCGGATCGTAATTAGATATTGTTGCGTGATCTTGGTAAACTGGAGTTGGAAACAAATACATTAAAGACATATTAATACTCCGTATGATCTCTATAAAAATTAAAATTTATTACTATTCTCATTGGCATGTCTGTGCAGGTAGTTCCAGTATGTTGCATGTTTGCTGGAAATACAACAAATCTGTTAAAAACACTTTCTATTTTTTCACCATTTTCAAATAGTGTATAACCATTATTGTTGTTAACGTAATAAATTCCAGTATAAGCATCGTCTCGTTCTATATAGTTATCAATATGGAATCCGTGTTCGATAATTTTCGATGAAACGAGATTTAGGTTCATTTTTATCCTAAACCATTCAGATGCGTCGATTTTATCTGTTAAATCTTTAATATATGGAAAAGTATTTTTATTAATCATAATTTCGTCGTTGTTTCTAGCATCTAAAAACTTATGCATAAATTGAAAATTTAAATTAGTATCATTATCCGAATTATACAGATGTGGAGACACCACTTCTGATATTTTCCATGAAATATTAGGACTAGTTAACACAAATGCTTGCATGTCTGCGACATCATATGGTAAAAAATTATCGTAAACTTTAATCATAATACAGGTATAAATCCAAAACAGTCTGTGTTCATAATAGGATCATCAGTAACATCAAAACCTATAGTAATTCTTTCACCGTTGTAGTCTGAAAGATTTTTTACTTGATGTAAACGATGACCATCCCCAAAATAAATTTGTCCTACTTTGTTTTTAATTTCATAGCCCTCAAATTCTGTAATTGTATCTTGAGGTTCTATAGAAATATAACCGTGATAAGGCCAAAAGTGATTGTGCCAAGATAATACCGTATCTTTTTTATGTATGTTAATCCAAGCCTGTAACCATAAAGGACCGTTTGGCAATTCTTTCCTAATTATAGTTGTTAATTCTCGGTATAGATTGTAAAAATATAAAGAACCAGAAGTTAGTGAAAATACATTGTAAGTGTTATATAGTTCTGTGCTATCTTTTCCGTGAAACGTAATTTTTAATTCTTCGATAACATTAAGAAAATTACTATAATTTTCTAAAATATATTCAGATTGATATAGTTTATAGTCATTTTCCATCACAGTATTCCAAATGAATATTTCCTGCAATAGTTGATCCTTTATTGCCAGCAACAACGTAATGTTCTAAAAAGCTAGGAAAGATAATTATAGTTCCCGGATCTACTTTTGGTCTCCAATTAATTGGAAACGCAGGACATAAATCCCCAAATTGAGATTCTATAGATTTCCATGCTGGATGAAGGAACACCGTTCTTGATTTTTCCACAGTTTCGTATATTATAAAACTCCACTGACTATTTGCATGAATATGTACTTCTTGAGTATCATGTGTTTCGTAAGAATTTCTCCAAATTCCTCTAATATCAGCTTGAACATAATTACCAGTCTCTTGTAAATTTCGATCGATAATATCGACTAGATAATCATAAGAATTTGGTTCTAATTGTGCCCCAGACCAGTAATTAGATTTTACTCCACTTAGCCATGTAGGTTTATAGTCAGTATCGCTCATTTCGATTTTTGAAACATCGATTTGATCCATAAAAATAGGGATTGAAAAGATTTCCGTTTTCATTTGAAACTTTTTTTCCTATGCATTAGCTTCCTGTATGGTTCTCTCCATATTGTTTTCATTAGCACTGAAGTTTTATTATTTTTGTCATAATCAAGAATTTCATGTTCCCATGATTCTCTTTTAAAAGGCATCAAGCAAACCAACGGTGTTCCGGCTTCTATAGTGTATTCTTCTTCGTTGGTTGTATTTGAAAAAATAAACGGAAAACTAACTGGTTCGTTAAATTCGTCAGTGTCTACAATTCCTGGGAATACCTTAAACCTAGTTTCGTTAAAATATTCTGGTTGGTAAAATAAACAACTATACCCTGGAGGAGTTTCAGCACACCAAAAACCGTTAAATTTACATAGTTTCTTTTTGTGGCCGTTATACATTATGGGCATTTGGTCTTCTGCATGAAATTCAATAGGAGAAATTTCTCCAGCAAATTTAAAATCTAAATTAATATCTTCACCGTATTGATTATCCCACGATCTTTTCACAACGATATCGTATATATTTCTTATTATGTAGCCTGAAGACATATAATCTAAAACAGGCATGCATCGTTTTACACTAAAATTCCCCACCTGTCCAGGATGCTTTTTTGAGGATACTTCTATATCCATTTTTTTATACCATTCAGGGATTAAAGAATTTGCCGGTAATGGCGGGAATGCCTTTCCTAATGGATCTGCTAGATAAAATTTAATTTTCATGTTTAGTAACTATACCTCTTAAACTCCACTCTTTTTTATGAAATGGAATGTTGCTCCTTTTTACCAATCCTAATATAACATCGTCTCTACCGTTGTAGTCTAAATTAAATGCTACACTAACTCGTTGTTCGTTGGATTCGTTAACTCTAGTAGTATGTATTAACCAGCTAGGAAATAGCAGTATATCACCATCGTCTGGAACAATATCCACAGTCTGTGGAGATGCCTGACTCTGAGGAAATTGACAATGCATCATCGCAGGATTAGGGTTATTAAAGCTAATACAGCCTTGTTCTTCGCTTGCCCTAAAATAATATGTTCCTGATATTGTATACCCAGGATGGCAATGATGCCCGTGAGAATTTCCTTTATCAGTTAAGTTAATCCACGAATTTTTTATAACAAACTCTGCGTCACCTTGCCATCCTATAGAATTCAAATATTCATTTACTGCGGCGTATATTCGCTTTTCTAGATTTTTACAATTAAATTTTTCTATAAAATCATAAGTTTTTTTAGATATGCCAGTTGCTTGAACATCGTTAGATAGATAGCTTAGTGATGACGAATCAGAATTATTTAAAATATCATTAATTGCATTTTTAATTTCGAGTTGAACAGGATTATAATTTTCTTCTGTTGCACCTACACGAATTATTGGAGTAGGAAAAAGATTATACACTTCGTTCATTTTTTATTTTTTCTTCCACCGATAAAAGTAATTTGTTGTATACGTGAAATTCTTTTGATATTTCAGGAACACCTGTTTGATTTTTTAAAATCTTGTATGCTTTATTTTGATTATATTGTACTTTTTCGTTAACCTGTGTATTTAAATTGTTTAAATTTAAATTTGAAATTTTTTTAATTTCATTAATTATACTGTTACATCTTTTAGATTCGTCGACGATATTATCGAATGTATAATCAAAAATTTCGTCATACAACTCAAAACCGAAATCTTTTAAATACTTATGAAAGTTTGGCGAAGCAAATGCTAAAAACGGTTTTCCTACTAGTATAGCATGCCAGGTTTTTTCTGTAATAAACAATCTATTAGTGCAGGTTTCGTTTACTAAAAACATAAAACACTGGTTAAATTCTTTAGGTATTGCATGTTGCATTTTCAAATGATTACCGTCTGTAACACTGTAATTTTGATCAAAACTTACAGTCTGAGGATCCCAACTGACCCATTTATATTGTGGGATAGTTGCAGAATAAGAAGGTATATTGTGCCAAGAAAACAAGCCTTTGTCTAATAAATTGTGTTGATGCAGTCTATCTATCATCATACATCTATGATAATGTGCTTTGGTATTTAACGACATAAAAACTTTGTTTATATCTGCGTGTTGATCAATCTTTGTTTTTAGATTTACATAAGATCTAAACAGAAAAAATGTGTCCCAAACCTGCACATTTCCTATTTTGTTATATTGCTCAATAACTTTAATATCTGGAGTTCCGATAATTATATCAACACTTTTTAGCTTAGATAAATTTTTGCTGAAATGTTCAAAGTTTCCGAAGTCGTCTAACCATTCTTCCTCGCCAGGAAAAATTCTTTCAATTAATATTTTAGGATTTTCGTATGATTCTTCTGCCGAACAAATCAGTAAAGAATTAGTAGGATCATTAGAAATCTTTGACGCTAGTAGTTCTAGAGAAGGAGGATGCGGTTCTTCCCAAATATGCCAAGTATACATTTATGATTTCCAAAACTTTCTAAAAGGACATGATAACTTTGGATTTTCCTTAATTAAATTCCATGATTGATTTGGCAAAAATATTTTTAAGAAGGTGTGATTGTTTGATCTTTTCTCAATTTCTTTAGGAATTTCCTGTCTTTCTAATTTAATATCTTCTTGATAATTATCTAAATTTTTAAATTTAATAATTCCCAATGGCTCTCCTCTTTTAAATTTGGTAAGTTCTTTATGAAACTTAAAAGCAAAAAGAGAAGGTCTAAACCATCTGCTAAATGGATATTCGCCAGATATTAACTCAGCATCGTGTGTTTTGATCATATCGGGTATCGGAAGGATTTCTAACCATAAATTTTTCTGTTTCTTTTGTTCTGGCCAGAATACAAGATGTTGATGTGATTGTCCTACTGCAACTCCATTATATGGATTAACAGGCGGTTCTTCTCTAGGTTGATTAAACAAAAATCCTTCTTGTCTAGCTCCTGCAGCCTCATCAAATGAAAAATATTTGAAAGAATCATCGTCTAAGATGCCTGTTAATTTATCATATTTTATTTTCATATCGAATTGAGAAAAGAAAACATAACTGTTTTTATAATACTTTTTCCAAGCTGGACATTTCCAATATGTGTGTTTTTCGTGTCGATCAGCAAAATACTCTAAAAAAGAAACTGGTTCAATAAATGCTACCTCGTCGAGGATAGGATGATCATATGGGTGATGATAATCGTCAATTCTAGGAGCATAAAACACTTTTTTCATTACCAAGCCCAGCTTACAAAACTAAATCTAGTTCCTTGTGTAACTTCTTTAACTTGATGAGGATATAAAAAACAACTTGGAAATACAATAATGTCTCCTGTTTTTGTTACAATTGGTTCGTCGTCTACAAATGTAAATTCGCCTCCGCTATAATCATCATTTAAAATTCCTACTAACGATAACACTGGAATTCCCTTGTTTTGTCCATCAAACAGTGAATATATATGATCATAATGTGTTCTCATTGTTGTACCAGCAGTATATCTGTTAAATCTTGGAGGACAGCACTGATTAATAGCTCCTGCAAAAATATTATTTCCGGTTTTTTCTTCGCACATGAAATAATATTCTTCATATGCTGATGTTATAAACTCATATAATTGGTTTGCAATCTCTGAATTTGGAAAAAGAACATCTAGTTCTTTGTCTTCATAGGATGTATGCTCATCTGATTCAACATTGTACCATTTATGTTTGCCCCATTCATCTTTTTCAGATTCTTCGATTAAGTGGGTGCATAGTTCTTTTGGAATCATATTTTTATGAAATATAAAATCTTTTAATAATAAATTATTCATGATAGTTAAACTCTAAAAGTGTATCTTTGTTAGCAACTCCAGCTGGAATTGCATTAAACGACAGCGTGTATCTCCATCCTTCAAATTTTTCATGAGGCTCTGTATAATGAGGCAACCAAGAAGGAAATAACACTAAAGTGCCAGTTTCTGAAGGACATTCCCAAATAACATGATTAGCAGGCGATAAAGAACCAACCATCCATCCGCTTCTTGTTTGGATTCTTGGATCTTCAAAATATGTAGGGCACGGATTTTCTGAAATATAATAAACTGCCGAAATAAAAGAATTAGGATGTACATGAGATCTATGTGCCCCTCGCCAATCGGCTTTATTAACCCAAGATAAAATTGTTTTAAATTTATCACAGTTATATTGAAAAGTTCTTCTATAATCTTCTAGGCACAGATCTACCCAATTAAAAAAATCTTTCAGTTCATCTCTTTTTTCTAAATGATTATCGATAGTTTGATATGGCTGCACATCCTTAAAAGGTTCAGTTTCCATAAGATCCAATATTATCTTATTGTGTTCTTTAAAATCGGGGTTATCATAACCTAAAATATAGGTAGAAAAAATATTTGACATTTTTTTCTGTAACAGCCCAGAATTAGTATTATTTTGTTGTTCCATGCAAATTCCCTTATTAAGTTCCAAAATTAAATGATAATGAAATTCTTTCATTATCTGTATTATTCAAATGTACCTGATGCTCTATATAACTAGGAAAAATTAATAAAAGTCCAGTCTCTGGCTGTATTGTAAAAATTTGCCTAGTAAGAGGATTATCAATATCAGTTTTACAGTATGGCCAATTCGACTTTAAATGATCGTTAAAAAATGTTATGTTTCCGTCGTTGTTTGTCGCTTGTACATAGTACACTCCACTCCATACAGCTGGCAAATGATTGTGTCTTTCGTGCATAGAGTTTTTTCTATTAACACTAAACCAGCTGTTGATTAGATAAACTTGGTTTTCTAAGTTTAACTTTCTATGTACTTCGTTGACTGATACCTCGATAAAATTTTTTAATTCTTCGAGAACATTTAATTCTAAGACATTTGACCCTGGTGTGTAATTGGTATAACCGTTTTCGTAATAAATTTTATCTGAATCAGAATCTTCTATACCTTTAAAAGTTGGAATTACAGTGTTTTTTAAGTTTTCGCAGTCGTTGTATTTTAGTGCAAAAATTGGGACTGTAAATGCATTCAGTGTATGAACTTCCACAATATTCCTCATTAATATGTGCAGTTTATTTACTAGCACTACTAAAAAACTTCTATGTTTTTGAATATAAAAAACGATAAATAATAACGCAAAGGATTAAAATGTGGCCAATTTTCCAATTATTAACAATTTACGAGTTGTACCGAGAGATTCTGAGTTTTTAGATAGAAAACTAGGCTCTCGAGGTGAAATTTATTTTGATCGTGATACCAAAACACTTCGAGTTTATGACGGTCTAACTACTGGTGGAATACAGCTTTCTAAAGCAGATCTATCAAATGTTTCTAACGGCGATTTCCTAGCAAAGGCAACTGCCGCCGGTGTTGGATCAGGTGGCGGGGGTGGCGGA
>Ga0102945_1000151_pt1 | contig 21970 bp, 29 predicted proteins | sample SalPonred_H2O_MG_FD_78207 | JGI IMG/M metagenome (GOLD analysis project Ga0102945, IMG submission 78207) | Salt pond water microbial communities from South San Francisco under conditions of wetland restoration - Salt Pond MetaG R2_restored_H2O_MG ...
GGGAGAGGGGAGGAAGAAAAAAGATCGGTAGGGGGGAGACAAAATAGCCATAGGGGGGGCGACAAAATAGACATACGAACTATAACCAATGAACTAGACCCAATAAATAGTATGTATAGCAAACAGTTTGAGGTCTTTTGGGCAAGCTATCCCCACAAGGTTGACAAGGTTAGAGCTCGTAAAGCTTTTCGCAAGATAGACCGTAAAAAACTAAAGCTTGTTGTCGAGGGTGCGCAGCGTTTCGCCGAGGACCCTAACCTGCCACCGAGGGCGTTTATCCCGTACCCTGCTACTTGGCTTAACGGTGAACGGTGGGAGGACGGGCCACTGCCGGCACGATCTAAACGTGGCGAGTCAAAGACGAGGGCTCAAGAAAATCTGGATAGACTGCACGAACTAGGGGGGGTGTAGTAATGCTAAATGCGACTATTCTGGTCGGTAACGCGGTCGAGCGCTTGCAAACGATCGGGGGGGGGGTGGCGCAAACGTGTATAACCTCGCCACCTTATTTTGGTCTCAGGGATTACGGGCACGACGGTCAGATAGGTTTAGAGCACTCGCTCGAGGGCTACGTTTCCGCGCTGGTAGCTGTGTTTGCAGAGGTGCGTAGGGTGTTGTCCGACGACGGTACTCTGTGGGTCAACTTGGGCGATAGCTACGGCAAGAATAAACAGTTACTCGGTATACCGTGGCGGGTCGCGTTTGCTTTACAGTCGCACGGTTGGTACTTGCGCAGCGAGGTAATTTGGCACAAACCTAACCCTATGCCTGAGTCGGTTACCGATCGTCCTACTAAGGCGCACGAGACTATTTTTTTACTCGCTAAAAATGAGCAGTATTTTTACGACGTGGACGCTATAAAAGAGCCGGCAATATGGGCAGACGACGGTAGGGCTGGTCTTGGTCGACTAAATTATCGCGGGAAACGCCAGGGCCAAGAGGGCACAGGTCAAGAGGCTTTCGTTTCTATTAAAGAGTTTCGTAACAAACGCTCGGTATGGACTGTGCCGGTAAGAGCTTACAAAGGTGCTCACTTTGCCACGTACCCGCCGGCGCTTATCGAGCCGTGCGTTTTAGCTGGTAGCAAAGAGGGCGACACCGTGCTAGACCCGTTTAGTGGCTCTGGTACGACCGGCGAGGTCGCGCTACTAAATAATCGCCATTATGTCGGCACTGAGCTAAACCCAGACTACGCCGATATGAGTGTCGACAGAATCGGTAACGCTGTGGGTATGCTGGGGCAAGTAACACTAGAGAGAGGGTAGTAATGCTGAAAACAGAGACAGAGCGGTTAGTGCGCAAGCTGGCCGTATTGGATAACAGGACTGTAAACGACGGTGTCGTGGACGCTTGGCACGAGCTGGTAGCGCACTTGTCGTATCAGGTGGCCGAGCTCGCGGTTCGTAAGGCCCGGCAGGACGTGACCATAAACTGGGTGGAGCCTAAGCACGTTTTGGCTAAGGCTCACGACGCAGCTAAAGAGCTAAACGAGCAGGCGACGAAACTGGCACGCCAGGCCGAGGAGAACGGTACGGGTGCGCCAGAGCCTAAGTGTGCCGAGCACGGGTTACGTATTACGACGTGTAAAGACTGTTGTCTCACGATATACCGTAAGTCGTTGGAGTTGCCGGCTGACCGTTTGCACTCGTGGTGCGTAGGTAACGTGTACGAGGACGCTCTGCTATGACCGAAATAATGCCGTTTTGGCAACCGCCAGGCTTTAGACCTATGAGCGACGGGGCAATAGAGGCACTGTGCAACGGCGACGCAGCAGAGGACATAAAAAGCCAACGCGCAGACACGCTACTCGTGAGGATCGTAGACGGGAAACTCGCGCCGAATGCCTAGCTACGCCGAGCACCTTGGTATAGACCTCGCTAGGCTCGAGGCTGAGCGCCACCACCACTACGAGGCACCCGAGCCACAATATGTAACCAATGACATAACGCCACCGCCAGAGTCGTCGGAGGACTGGCAACCAATAACGAGGGCGGCCAACGCAATAGGGTACGCGGTCGAGACACTGCGCAGGTGGACCAAGAGCGACCACGTGGCTTACGAAAAGCGGGGCGGGCGCACTTGGGTCTACTATCCCGACGTTTTACGACACGCCGGCAAAGCCTAAACCCCTACTCGAATTACACCCGTGTAATACCCTAGAGCCCGTACACAATTTTTTAGGGGGGACCGTGGCTAAAATCACGTTAAACAAAGTGCAGGTAACTCGAGTATTTTGGGACGGTAAAGGTGCGCAGGTTGTCGAGACGTACAAGACACAGGCCGGCGAACGTAGCACCCGTTACTCGCTGTTTTTTGACGAGCCACACGGTCTCGCAGAGGGTACCGTTATTGACGTCGAGGGTTTGCTCTCGGCAAGCGTAGACGAGTACGAGAAACGAGACGGTAGCGGTACCGGTCACTCGGTCGCACTCAAGGTAAACAAGCCTCGCGTATCTAATATCGACTCACCGGTACAGTCTGACAAGGTTGGCGTAGCAGCGGTAACGGAAACGTGGCCGACTGTAAACCCTAACGCTCTAGTCGACGATAGTGCCCCATTCTAACCCGTTAGACGAACTACTAAACGTTGTGGATCGGCTTACGCAAGTCCACAGGTCCGAGGTCTTGGTAGAGGACGACGACGGCACCGAGCAACGCGTAACAATGTTGCACGACGCCCTAATAGTCCAGCTACGTAACCTCGTCCACTCGAGTCTCGGCTACACAGTGCAAGGCGCAGGGCTCGCGTCGGAGCGTAACGTTATCGACGCGGACGCACTAGAGCAGTACGAGCAAGTACGGGCGCAAGCGACGAGACTGTTTAAAGAGGTCTCGGACGCTAAACCATTCTCGAGCCCAGAGTCGAACCTACGGCACTGGTATATTGAGTTTAAAAATCAGGTCAACGGCCGTAAAGTGTCGACCGAGGTGCTACACGCCAAGCTACGCAAGCTAAACGGTATGGCGTACGCGATCGACAACAAACTAAACCCGCCGACAGCTCTCGAGATTACGGCAGCGTGCCCAAGGTGCGACGCTACACACGGCACAGACGAGCAAGGTATATACCGTAGGTCTATACTCGTCGAGTCTCGTATAGTCCAGTACCGCTCGCTGGACCACACTAAAGCTCGTTGTATTGTGTGCTCGGCCACGTGGCTACACGGCCGCGGTATGCGCCAGCTACGGTACGAAATCGACACACGCGAGGACGTGCGACACGCCGATAAAGAAAATACCGAAATTATCGAAAATTTGTTCGAGGATTATGGTACGATTGAGGTGCGCTCTATTAGTGTGCCCGAAATCGAAACGAGGCCCTAGTGCGTATCCTCTTTTTTGACTTAGAGACGTCGCCTATGACGGCTCACACGTGGGGACTCTGGCAGCAGAACGTAAGCCTCTCCCAGATAGTCGAGAGCACCGAGGTTATCTGTTTCGGTGCCCAATGGTACGGCGAGAAAAAAGTACACTTTTACTCGGTACACCACGACGGTAAAGCCGGTATGCTCCAGGCGTTACACGATCTAATGGACGAGGCCGACGTGCTCGTGGGCTGGAATTCCAAGGGTTTCGACCACAAGCATATCCGGCGAGAATTCTTAGAGGCCGGCATATTGCCACCGAGCCCGACTAAAGACTTTGACCTTATGGCGTTAGTAAAGCGCCTGTTTAGGTTTCCGAGCAACAAGCTCGACTACGTCGCTCAGCGTTTAGGTGTTGGCGCTAAAGTACCGCACACCGGTTTTCAGCTCTGGCTGGACGTTATGGCCGGCGACGATAAAGCTTGGCGCACTATGCGCAAGTACCAGATACAGGACGTAAAGCTACTTGTAGAGTTGTACGAGAAACTACGCCCGTGGGCCGACGGCCAACTACCTAACGCAGCACTCTCGAACGGTAAACCCGACTCGTGTGTGGCTTGCGGTAGTGACCACTTGACTGTACGCGGTCGATACTACACGGCCAGCCAGTCCTACCCTCGTTACCGTTGCCACGACTGCGGTAAATGGCAGCGTCTCAAGACGTCCGAGGGTACCAGCAGTTTACGATCTATTTAGTTTTACCCGAGTGCACTCTGGCAATAGTCCACACTCTACGATAACGACTACCCTATGGCGGTCGAGGCAATAGCCAATAAGACAGAGACTAAGCCAGGTTACGAAAGGTATTTTTATGTCGGCCGAGACGTACGAGGCGCTAGGCCGTGCCATTAGCGAGCACGTACTCGACGAGGCTATGGAGGCCGCCGACTTTGTCCGCGACTGGGTAGTAGTAGCGTCGACGTCTAGTATGGACTCGGACGGTGAGAGCGCCGAAATTGTAGTGTTTAGAAACGCGACTACCCCACTGTATGCCGTTACCGGTCTACTCGAGTGGGGCAAGTCAGCTTACGGGGAGGTGGAACTATGAGCGTATGGGAGTTTATAGGGTGGGTAATTGCTGTGCCACTGGCACTAACGAGCTTGGTCTTTGTGTTTGCGGTGAGCGTTGCTGTTGTACGGGTTACTGCGAAACGAGCACGACGCAAGACTGCGACTAGACACCTAAGACCAGTTGACTAATGGCAACGTACGACCCACCGGCAGACGTCCAGAACGCAGCTAAACGCGCCCTAATCTGGATCGCAGAGGGTCGCGCAGGGTCAGGCTTTACCGACACTGGTAGAGCTCGAGCCGTGCAACTCGCTAACGGTCGCCCAGTATCAGACGAGACCATAACCCGTATGCGGTCATTCTTTGCCAGGCAGGCAGGTAACAAAGACGCCGAGGGTTTTTACCGTGGCGAGGACGGTTACCCGAGCCCTGGCCGTGTCGCTTGGGACGCCTGGGGTGGAGACCCTGGGGAGCGCTGGGCTAACTCGGTGCGACTCCCAAACGAGTAGGGGCAGTATCGGTATCGCCGGTAGCGAAAGCCACACGTGGATCGTTACCGTACGCCAGTTCGACTCTGGCCTGCTCCACTAGCTCCCTACCCTCGACCGAGTGGCAGGGTGTATTTTTATATAAACGTGTATATAAGTACACGATAAGGCAACCTAATCGCCGTATAGCAACACCCAGAGAGACCCCCCCTATGGCCCACAACTGGGACAGTAGCACAAGACCTAAAGACCCCCCCGGCTGGGCTAAGACCCGGGCCCTAGTGATCCAACGAGCAGGTGGCTTATGTCAACACGAGGACGGCTGTACACACAACGGTACGGACGTGGACCATATAGTAAACCTGGCGGCCGGCGGAAACCACGACCTAAATAACCTGAGACTACTGTGCACTTGGCACCATAAGCGTAAGACAGCACAAGAGGCAGCACAAGCAAGGGCCCGTATGGCAGTACCCCGAGAGGTACGACCTAAACAAAAGCACCCCGGCCTCGCGTAGGTAGGGGGACCCACCCCCCTCCCCCCCCACTCCCTGCCCGGGGAGGGGCTGTAGTTCGCTGTGCGTGCAATACTCCAAGCTTTACCCCCTGGCTGGCGCTGTGCGACTGGATAAAAGGCTTACCAGTATTGCCACGGGTGGCGAGACGTTTGTACAGGCTAGAGGCTTAGACAGGCGCAGAATCGCTCGTTGCCGTTTATCGTTACACCTGGTAAAGTCGCGGTATGACTAATTGCCGTGTGTGTGGTGTTGACCTTATCCAGCCTAAACGTGGACGTAAACCGTCCTACTGTGGCAGCGCTTGCAGGGTGCGAGCTCACAGACACCGCCGACGTTCGCCTAAGTGGGTTGCCGATAGGCAGGCAGAGCTCGACGTTATCCCGGCTGAGTTACGATCGTTGCGCCGTTGGGTCCGGCACCGAGCGAAACGACCGATAGCGACGGGTGGCTGGACTATATCGGTTCACGACCAGCAGGCTTGGGTCTCGTACACCGAGGCTCGCCAGTCTAACGCTGGAGACGGTTACGGTTTTGTCCTAAATGGCGACGGTATTGTGTGTATCGACCTCGACGACTGTGTTACCGACGGGGTTGTGGACGACGAGGCTTTAGTGTTTCTCGAGTTGCTTGGTCCAAGCTATACGGAATTTTCGCCGTCTAAGCGTGGCCTACACGTTTGGGGTTACGGTTACCTGGACAAAGGTAAAAGGTTTAAGCTGGGCAGTCTCAAGGTGGAGGCTTACCCTGCTGGCAGGTTTATTACGGTTACGGGCGATCCGTATCGTACTGGCAAGCTCGACGTCTTGTACTTTGAGCGTGCCGTTTCTAAATTGGCGTGAGAGACGCCGTTATGCTCGAGACGAGGTAACACTATGGTAATGGCTGGACGTAAACCCAGTGAGCGCCCGACAGTCACTAGGCACAAGCCTACGGTGGACTGGACCGAGGTGCCGAACGTGCCCTATGCGGGCGAGCGTCCTAGCTTGCCCGAGGTGCGCGAAATTATGAGCAAGGCCGGCGACGTCTCTGTGTACCCTATGCCAGAGCAGACGGTGACGTGGTGGCAGTCGGTTACGACTATGCCTCACTGTGCACTCTGGTCGTCGTCCGACTGGGCTTTTTGTTTAGACACCGCGCTTATACACGCGCAAGCCGTTACCGGTGTCGTGTCTGCTATGTCAGAGCTTAGGCAGCGCGAGAAAATACTCGGCACTACGTTAGACGCTCGTAGAGACTTGCGTATACGTTACGTGGAGCCTGAGACCGAGTCGGTTATTCTTGCGCCAGTCGACGAGCTCGACGAGCGCAGGGCCCGGCTCTCTAATGCGTGAGCTAGTCCGAGCAGACGAGCACGATCGTACCCGCTCGCTTGGGTGGCTGGCTGTGTGGTGGATAGAGTCGTTTTGTGTCCACGGGCCCGGCGACGTGCAAGGCCAACCGGTCAGACTAGACGACGAATTTACCGCGTTTGTGGTCGACGTATACGCGCTCGACGCGGACGGTAAAAGACTTTACGACTCGGCTTTTATGTCGCGTGCCAAAGGCCGCGCTAAGTCCGAGCTCGCCGGCTTTATTGTGTTGTTCGAGGCTATGGGCCCGGCACGCTTTAGCCACTGGGCCGAGGCGGGCGAAAAGTACGAGCGCGACGGTTTGCTATACACGTATAGCAAAGGCGAGCCGGTGGGTGTACCGGTGACCGCGCCCGTTATCCGTTGCCTAGCAACCGAGGAAAGCCAAGCCGGCAACACTTACGACAACGTTTATTTTAATCTTACCGAGGGCACTTTAGCCCAGGGGTTGCCTCGCGACGCGGCAGGTTTGACCCGTATTTTCTTGCCTGGCGGTGGCGAAATTATCCCGTCGACCGCGAGCAACAGCTCTAAAGACGGCGGTCGGGAGACGCACGTCGTTTTCGACGAAACCCACTTATATAACCGGCCCGAGCTAAAGCGTATGTATCAGACGGTTAGGCGTAACCTGGCTAAACGTAAAATCGCTGAGCCGTGGTCGCTCGAGACCTCTACTATGTACTTGCCTGGCGAGAAATCGGTAGCCGAGGAAACGCACGAGCTCGCCAAGCTAATAAACGAGGGCAAGACTAAAAGGCAGCGCCTACTTTTTGACCACCGCGAGGCCGACGCAGACGTAGACCTCACAGACGAGGACCAAGTACGCGCCGGTATTGCCGAGGCGTATGGCCCGTTTGCCGAAATTATGGACGTCGACCGTATCGTCTCGGAAATCTACGACCCGCGTAACGATCCCTCGGACTCCCGCCGCTATTACTTTAACCAACCTACGAGCGCACGCGACGCCTGGATAACCGCGCCCGAGTGGAACGCCTGCTACTCCAATAAAACGGTTTTATCGGGCGAGGAAATTACGCTCGGGTTTGACGGTTCACGTAAACGCGCCAGAGGTGTTACAGACGCTACCGCTTTGGTCGGTTGCCGTGTATCAGACGGTCACCTATTCGAGGTTAAGGTTTGGGAGCAGCCTAACGGTCCAGCCGGCGACGACTGGGCTGTGCCGGTCGACGAGGTCGACTACGAGGTTACTAAAGCTTTTGAGACCTACAACGTTGTCGGTATGTTTGCGGACCCGGCACGGTGGGAGGGTTACGTAGCTAAGTGGGAGGCCGCTTATGGCAAGAAACTTAAAGCCAGAGCGAGCCAATCTAACCCAATAGCCTGGTGGCTCACCGGTAACCGGTCTTATCTAGTTGTGCGAGCGGTAGAGCAATTTAGCACCGCTGTAATGGATAAAGAGCTGACACACGACGGCTCTCTAGCTCTCACTCGACACGTTTTAAACGCCCGACGCCGTATCGGGCGCTCTGGTATCACTATTGCAAAGTCTCACCCGGAAAGCCGGGACAAAATCGACGCGGCTATAAGTGCTCTGCTGGCTTACCAAGCACGGCTAATAGCCCTCTCAAAAGGTGAGGCCACGCGATCTACTTTTATACCGCGCCGTATACGTTAGGACACTTTTTATATGGCTACACAGCTCACTAAGACCCAGCAGGGTCTACTTAAGGCTTTGGCTCGCAAACAGTCTCACTACAACCTGCTCGAGCGCTACTACGACGGCGACGCACCTCTACCTGAGTCTGCGGACGGTCAGAGTAGAGCGTATCGGCGTTTCCAGCGTAAAGCACGTCTAAACCTGGCCCAGTTGTCGGTGGCAGCGGTTCGCGAGCGTATGGTAATCGGCGGTTTCCGCACGGGTGCCGAGGACGACGAAAACGGGGACCGCGAGGCCCGTCGTTTGTGGAAAGCTAGCAACCTCGACTACGGTGCCGCCGACTTGCACTCGTACCTACTGCGTTTTGGTACCGCGTACGCGCTTGTAGGGTACCCAGAGGGCTCAGAATATCCGATAGTGACCGTAGAGGACCCTCGACAGGTTTACGGCTACACGTCGCCTACAGAGCCGTTTAAGGTTATCCAGGCTATCAAGGTTTTTAAAGAGGACGACCAGAACTACCTCTACTGCTACCACGCGGACGTAATCGAGGTCTTTGTAAAGCCTGGCGACCAAAATATATTCGACGGAGACGGTTACCAGTTGCTCGACGAAATGGTAAACCCGCTCGGCGAGACTCCAGTAGTCAAGTTCGCTAACGCCGACGAAAAAGGCGAGTACGAGCCCTACCTAGACATTATCGACCGCGTAAACCATATGATCCTACAGCGTCTCGTAATCGCGACGACGCAAGCGTTTAGACAGCGTGTACTAAAAGGCGATTTTCCCACACACGACGCCGACGGTAACGAAATTGACTATAACGGTATTTTCGAGTCGTCTGCCGGCTCTCTGTGGGTTATCCCCGAGGGTGCGGACGTTGACGAGCTCGGCCAGGCCGAGATTATGGGTATCCTAAACGCGGTACGCGCCGATATCCAAGACTTTGCAGCGGTTACCCGTACACCTATGCACTATTTTAGCCCAGAGGGCGCTAACGGCTCAGCAGAGGGCGCACAGCTCGCACGCGAGGGCCTAGTCTTTAAGACAGAGGATCGTATTACACGGGTTAGCCCTGGCTGGTCTCGCGTAATGTCTCTACTGTTTAGGTGGGTTGGCGACGACGTTCGCGCTAGCCTGCTCGACCTCGAGCCACTGTGGAAGCCGGCGGAGCGTTACTCTATGGCTGAGCGTGCCGACGCTAACTCGAAATTCCAGGATATTCCGTTTAGGTCGCGTATGCAGCTTATCGGCCAGTTCTCCCCCGCGGAAATTGACGAAATGCAAGTAGAACGCGCAGGCGAGGCGATTTTGGCCCAGTCTCTAACAGGTGGTGGAGCTGGTGGCTCTTGATGACGTTACCGAGGGTTATCTAGCCCTAACGGCGCGTTATGTCGAGGACGCTGGCGCTCTCGCTGGTAACACGTTTACCAATCTGGGGTCTTGGCGCGACGAGGACATAGAACGTTTTATTGAGGAATTGTCTGTGCCTCTAACGGGTATCAAACGGCAAACCTCTAACGCTGTAGTCGCATACCACGAGAAAATGGCCGGCTTAGCCGAAAAGGCTTTTAAAGCGCCCAATCTTGCCGACCTAGATTTATCTACGGCCGCCTTGCGTAACGGTGCTAATGTACGTGACGTGTATACTCGGCCGTTTGTCCAAATGCGTATGGCTTTAGCCAATGGTGACCAGTTTAGCGACGCCCTAAAAACTGGCTCACAAACCGCCACGTCTTTAGCTCGTACCGAGGTGCAACTCTCGAAGCGTAAAGCGTCTCTGTTTGCTCGTAGCGCTAACGATAATATCGTCGGCTATCTGCGCACTTTGACGGGCTCGGAAAACTGCGCTCTATGTTATGTCGCGTCTACGCAGCGTTACCGTAAAGGCGAGCTAATGCCTATTCACCCCGGTTGCGACTGTGGCGAAATGCCTATTTACGGCGACAGCGACCCTGGCCAAGTAATTGACCAACAGTTGTTAGACAAGTCCCACCAAGCCGTCGAGGACCGTTTTGGCTTTTCGTCCGCTACTGGTCGCGACGCAATCGACTACCGAAAAATTGCGATTAAAGACCACGGCGAGCTCGGCCCAATGTTGACTGTAAAAGGTCACAAGTTCGTCGGACCGAATAACCTTAACCTAATCGGTAAGGCTATGCCTAAGCCGCCGGCTCTACCTCCAGCCACCGATCGCGTGTCAAAAATTCGTGAGAGGGCCGACCGCATAGACGGTGCCCAGATACAGGCCGACATTCGGCAAGACTTTTTAGACCCTAAAAATCCAGTCGTCAAGACAAACCGTAAAGCTGTTACTTTTGTGCAAGCTAGTGATAGGGCCGAAAAGTACCTCGACGAGGTTTTAGAGGTTGGCAAAGACGTAGACGACGAGTTGTCTCGCCGGATTAAACAACGGATTGACGACCTCGACCTGCCTGTTGTCGACGTAAAGGCTGTAGAGGCCCAAAAAAACGTTATCAAACAACAGATTGACCAAAAAACTGCTGAAATAATTGGCGTAAAAGAAACAATCCAAGAAGCGGTGTTGGCTCAGGCCGCTAGTACCGGCGTTTCGGGTGACGCGCTACTGAGTTTTAGGTATAGCCGAGACTTTAACCGGATAGTCGAAAATAGGTTGGAAAAACAACAGCCTACAATCGCAAGATTGACAGCGCAAAAACAGGGTTTACAAGACGAGTTTTTTGCTTTGCAAAATCAGCTCGACGACGTTATAGCACCCGGCTCGAAACGTTTTGACGCAATTATGGCCGAGGAAGCCGCTAATCTAATCGCTGAAATTAGGGGTACGTCTACAAAAGTGCCCAATCTTGTCGGGCCCCAGGCTATGCAAGATTTAACCCAAAAGGCCCTGGACCTGTACCCGGCGGACTGGGTCGACACTTTTGCCGAGCAGTTTTCTACCGTACGGGTTGCTCTTGTCAAACGTGGCTCGTGGCGAAACTCGCGAGACGGCACCGCAAGGTTAGCCATTAGTACGCGAAAGCCTAGAATCGCTGACCAAGACGCGGGGTTTGCGACCGCTGTGCACGAGGTTGGGCACGGTATGGAGGACGTCATACCTGGCGTAAAGCAAATGGAATATGTCTATTGGCAAAGACGAGCCAAAAGCGACGATAATAGAATTCAGGGTATTTTTTCGCCTCGTAGCACAAGCGAGTTTGGTAATAAAGACGACTGGCGAGAAGCTTACACCGGAAAATCTTACGGCTTAGGCGCTAACGACAACTACGAAATTTTTACCACGGGCGTCGAGAGTTTGCTCGGTGGCGGCGGATACTTTGGCGACTCAACTAAAGGTTTGACCGTTGACGAGGATTTTCGCCGGTTTATTTTAGGGGTGCTAATTGGCCTTTAATGCAACCATAAATAACGAGGTAGTTAGCTGGACTGCCGACTTTGGTCTTTTGGGTCCGCCACAACCAATTTTCGCAATAGCTAAGTTACTAGATCGCTCGGAAATATCCCCGTTTGGGCCTGGTCCTAACTTGCAACTTGACGAGACAAACCCGTACGCCGTTGTTTGGGCGATTAGTCAGCTCTACCCCGAGGCTCTACTCGGTGGCGACGTCCCAGACTTTGACGACATTCTTGGGCCGATTGACCCAGACGTAATTTACTAAGTTTCCGACCACCCTGGTCGGTTAATGGCTCGAGACGAGTCGTATCTATTCCGAGACGGAAAGGTAACCCCTATGTCGCAAGACGAAACAAAAACAGAAAATGACGTAGACGAAACACCGGTAGACACTGAGACAGTGGAAACTGGCGAGGACACTACGGAACTCCCAGACGACCACCCGCTGGTCAAGACTTTAGCTAAGCAACGCGCCGAGCTTAAAGAGTTACGCAAGACGTATACGCAAGCCTCTAAAGAGCTTGACGAGGTACGTAAATCGCAGCTCTCGGAAACTGAGCGGCTGATAGAGCAGACTAAAGACGACACGCGTCGAGCGGTACGTTTGGAGTTCGCCGAGAAACTGGTAGAGGCAGAGCTAAAAAGTTCTCTCAAGGGCAGGACCCTCGAGGGCGACTCTATTCTTACGTTTGATAAAACGGCTTTTATTGACGACTCTGGCGACATTGACAGCGAGGCTATTGCGACGTGGGTGGAGGCTCACAGTACACACCCCGACGCACCTAAACCCAATCTAGGGCAGGGTGCTCGCGGTGATAAAAATTCGCTCGCGCAAATTCGTACGCGAGACGAGTTAACCAATATGTCCCCGGCGGAAATCTTGCAGGCCCGTAAAGACGGTCGGCTTGACTCGCTTATGGGGAAATCCTAACAAGAAAGGATATAGCTAATAATGGCTATTGACCAATTTATTCCCGAGGTATGGGCGGCCGGGGTTACCCAGTCGTTTATCGCCAACCAGGTCGTTATCCCGACCCTTAACAACGCTTTTACTGGCGACGTCGTTGCCGGTAACAAGGTGCACATTATCAACGCCACCACGCCTACTATTGTGGACTACGCTGGCGCTGGCCGTACTATCTCGGCAGAGGCTCTTAACGACACCGAGGTAGAGCTCACGATCGACCAAGAAAAAGCGTTCTCTGTGAACGTTGACGACGTCGACCGTGTCCAGGCTAGCTCCGAGTTTGCCCCCTGGGTTGACTCTGCTGGTCGCGCACTTGCCGAGGACGCAGAGGAATACCTGCTTAACACGGTTATGCTCGTTGGCGCAAGCAACTCTAACCCTACTGACATTGTCGTAAACAGCGCAGAGACCGCTCTTACCGCTGTGCGCACTATGCGTACCGATATGTCACAGGCTAAGGTTCCGGCCGCTGGTCGTTACCTGGTCGTTTCCCCCGAGTTCGCCGACCTGCTCATTCAGGGCCTCGACGACGTCTCGGTGGCTGGACAAGACAGCGAACTGCGTAACGGCGTTATCGGACGTCTCTACGGGTTCACCGTCCTCGAGTCCGCACTGATTGACTACAGCGGAAACACTAACGGAGCGTTCGCATACCACGAGTCTATGGTGGCGTTTGTTTCCCAGGTTCAGTCTCTCGAGTCACTGCGTAACCCCACTAAGTTCGCCGACATTGTCCGCGGTCTTAACGTGTACGGTGGCAAGGTGCTCAAGAACGACGCCGTTTACCGTTACTTTACTGGCTAATACCAGTAGGTAATCGCTACGGGTGGGTGGCCTACGGGCCACCCACTCTACGCCGCGCAAGGTTTCACACGAGAGGCTAAAAATTGGCTCTAGCTACTATTGCCGACGTAGAGGCACGTATAGGTCGGTCTTTGACCGCTGGCGAGACCGCACAAGCTACCGCGTGGCTTGCCGACGCGTCCGCTATGTTTGTCCAGCGTGCCGTCCAAAAATTCGAGGTATCCGAGTCCACTGTGCGACTTTTCCCTCGCGACGGTATTGTGCGTCTCGTGCAACGCCCCGTAATCGAAATCGTGAACGTTACCGATATTGACGGTGCCACGATCGACTACACGTACGACGGTTTCCAGTCTATCTACGAGCTCGGCACTTATAGCCCGGTAATCGTAAACTATGAGCACGGCTCAGACACGATCCCCGCCGACGTTGTCGCTGTGGTCGCCGGTATGGTCGTGCGTACTTTGCTTATCCCGGACGACGCCGCCGCTGGTATCCAGCAGCAGAGCGTAGGCCCATTCTCTCAGTCGTACGCTAACTGGGCGGTTGGCCGGCAAGTGCTTATGAGCCCGTCCGACATTGAGGTAGCCGAGCACTACCGCGAAAAAACTTTTAGGTCCGCGTCGACGATTGGAAACGGTAACTATGGAGTCTATTACCCAAACCCGACGAAGTTCGACCTCTACCGATAGCTACGGCCAACCGGTATTTACCACTACAACGTCGACCGTCCAGGCTATCGTCTCGGCTCGAGTATCCGGTACCAATTTTGACGCCGACCAGATTGTAGTAACCGACGGGCTAACTATCTATTTACCGACAGGCCACGACGTCCAAGACGACGACACTTTTACTATTCGAGGCAAGCTGTATGAAATCGACGGTGAGGCGTTTGACTGGCGCGACGGTCTCGGATCGTGGAGCCCTGGCACGGTTGTAAACCTACAGAGGCAGATAGACCGTGGCTAGTAAAATACCTGGTGGCGGTGGCGAGGTAAAACTAAATTTTAAAGGTATGGGCGAGCTTTTACGCTCCCCTGCTATCGCGAGCGAGCTACGTACTCGTATGCGTCGAGTCCAGTCTGCCGTACCCGGTAGCGAGCTTCACGTGGTCACAAGTGGCCGGCGTGCTCGAGCTAAAGTGTCGCGAGGCTCAGACTTTGACGAGGCTAACACTGGCACTCTGTCGCGTGCGCTTGACTTGGCTGGCGGGCAACGCGGCTACAAAGTAAAGACCAATAAACCCCGACAAGCGAGGGCGAGCTAATGGCCGACGCAGTTATTTTTAGCGACATTATGGCGCACCTCGTAAGCCGTGTGAGCTCTCTGCTCACAGCCGAGGGGTTCACCACTACACGCGTAGGCGTCCTCGCCGACGACACAAGCTCACAAGTAATTTTACGCCGAGACGGCGGTACACGACGGTCGAAAACTATTATGACCGATTCTATTGGCGTGAACGTTTACGAGACGTCTTACGCTAACGCCGAGACTTTGGCCCGTACTGTAATGGCGGTCTTTGACGATCTACCCGACGGTAACCCTATTGTCGACGTAATCCCAGAGAGCTCTATTCAGGACGTGACCGACCTAAAGGCCCAACGTAGGTTTATGCGTTTTGCCGTTGACCATAGAGGTACCAACCTCTAACGAAAGGATAAAATATAATGGCTTTAGACTCTGACAACGTAAGAGTAGCCGTTACCGGTGCGGTTTATGTCGCACCGACTGGCACAGCAGCACCCAGCTACAGCGACGACGCCCTTAACGTGGCGTTTCAGGACCTCGGATATGTAAGCTCCGACGGTATTAGCGAGAGTATGGACAAGTCCACTACACAGATTCGCTCGTGGCAAGACGGTAGCCTCGTTCGCGAGATTATCTCAGAGGGTACCTACTCGGTATCGCTTACGTTTATCGAAACTAACGAGGACGTCGTAAACCTCTACTACGGTGGCACTGTTACCGTAGGTGGCTCTCTCGATATTGACCCTCGCTCGTCCGGTGGCCGTAAGTCGTTTGTTATCGACGTTATCGACGGTACCAATATCGAACGTACCTATATTGCAGCCGGTGAGATTACCTCGGTTGGTGAGCGCACGCTCGCGTCCGGTGAGGCTATCGGCTATGAGGTGACCATTACCGCATACGCAGACGCGTCCGAGGTTGTGGCTACCAAGCTGTTTAGCGCGTTCGGTTCAGTCGAGCCGTAAGCACTTGCCCTCTAGGTTACTTGCGGCGGCCTAGAGGGTTTTAACTCGGTGGGGAGTGTCTGCCACCCCCGACGCTCCCCACCAGCCGCTACACTAATATCTACGAAAGGTAGAGCCGCTATGAGTTACGTTATCGAGCACAAAGGTAAAAAGGTCGAGTTGCCAGCGTTTGGCGAAATGCCCGTTGGAATTCTGCGCAAGGCGCGACACGAGACCGAGCAAGAGCAAACCTGGTATATCCTCGAAAATGTCCTATCGCCAAAAGACTTGGCCGTATTGGACGCTTTACCCGTGTCCGAGTTTTCTAAGCATATGAAAGCTTGGACGGGTGGCGTAGCACTGGGGGAATAATTGCGGTCCTCGCCCTAGTCGAGGACCATAAAGCCGCTTTTCTTTATGACTTTAGGCAACGTTTCGGACTAGGCCTAAAAGACCTTGGGACTACTGTGCCCTGGGTCGAGGTCGTGTACCTAGTAGCAGTATTGCTACGCGATCCGTCGTCGTGGCTACAGGTGAGCTATAACGGTTGGCACCACCCCGTCTCGTACGAGTGGGCTGTGCACGCCGCCACTTACGACCTACTCGCACAGGTGCACTCGAAACGTAAACCCAAACCGTACCCTCGCCCGTGGCCGACGAGTAACAATACTCGCAAAGGCACGCCCAGAGCGGACGGCCGAGAAATTCTACAGCGTGCACGAAATGGAGGCCTTAAGTGGCAGAGCAGGCCTACGCCTATGTAACACTTATACCCGTTGCAAAGGGTTTCCAGCAGGCAGTCGCTAAAGAAATGGGCGGCGTTAACAACGTCGGCGCTAAGGCTGGCCAGGACGCCGGTAAAGGTTTTAGCGGTGGCTTTGGCGGTGCCCTAAAAACTCTTGGCGGTGTTATCGCCGGTGGTCTTGCGGCGGCCGGTATCGGCAATTTTGTTAAAGAGTCTGTTACTGCCGCGTCCGATCTAGAGGAGTCTCTAAACGCGGTCTCTGTGGCTTATGGCACAGCGACCGAGAGCGTGGTGGCTTTAGGTGAGGACGCCGCTAGCCGACTAGGTGTAACACAGGCAGACTTTAACGCGTCCGCTGTGCGTTTCTCGGCGTTTGCTGAGCGTGTGGTAGGTGAGGGCGGTAACGTTGCCGGCTTTGTCGACGACGTCACTACTCGCGCCGCTGACTTTGCCTCGGTGTTTAATATCGACGTTTCCGAGGCGTTGCAGGTTTTCCAGTCTGGTCTCTCTGGCGAGGCTGAGCCTCTAAAGCGTTTTGGTATAAACCTGCTCGACTCTGAGGTGCAGGCTTACGCTCTGCGTGAGGGACTTATTGGCGTCGGCGAGCAAATGACCGAGGACCAAAAGACGCAAGCTCGTTACGGTTTGCTTATGGAGTCGACCGCTAAGACACAGGGCGATTTTGCTAATACGTCGGACGGTCTCGCTAACTCGCAGCGTATCCTAAAGGCACAGTTTGAGGATATCCAGGCCGAGGTTGGCGGTCCACTGCTGGGCGCGTTCGCTGAGCTTACCCAGGGACTTATCCCCGTGGTCGAGGAACTCGCGCCGGTATTGGTCGACGTTATGGGCGAGCTTGCGCCGGTGCTTGCGGACGTGGCCGGTCAGATACCAGGGTTATTAACCTCACTTTTCCCGTTGCTCCCCGTGCTGGGCGACCTAGCTATTGTTTTCTTAGACCTCGTAGCACAGTTGCTACCGGTCTTTGTCGAGTTGTTTGCGGCCTTATTGCCGACGATCGTAGAGCTCGTACCGGTTATCGCTGAGTTTATTAGCGAGGCTATGGAGGTCTTAGTACCTATCCTGCTGGACTTGGTCGAGGCGCTTGCGCCTATTGTGGAGGCTTTGCTACCGGTCTTTATGGAGCTTTTCGAGGCTTTGGCACCGGTGGCGATTACGCTTATCGAGGCTATGCTCCCACTTATCGAGCGACTGCTACCGCTATTTATCGAGTTTATAGAGTTTCTTACACCTATCCTCGTCTTTGTGGCCGAGGTTATTGGCGAAATTTTGGTAGCAGCGGTCGGCTTTTTTATCGGCGCTATCGAAAACGTAACCGAGGACATAGACGCTTTTAGCACGTTTTTCCAAGAGGTGTGGGGCGGTATAAAGAGCTTTTTTGGCGACATCATAAACGGGCTTATTAGCGGTTTCGAGGGTTTCGTAAACGGTGCCATTCGTGGCGTAAACCGTGTAATCGACGCTATAAATAGTTTGTCGTTTACTATCCCTGACTGGGTGCCCGAGGTTGGCGGTCAAAGCTTTGGCTTTAACCTACGACGTATCGCGGAAATTAGTTTACCGAGGGTGGCGCTTGCAGAGGGCGGTCTCGTGACCGGTCCGACGCGTGCGCTTATCGGTGAGGCTGGCCCGGAAATGGTAATACCGTTGGATCGTTTCGAGTCTATGCTCGGTGAGCGTGGCGACGGTCGAACGCTAAACTATTACGCGGCACCTAACAAGAGTTTCGACGCTGAGCAAGAGCTACGGCTAGCTATGACGAGGGCGAGGGTTTTGGCGTGAGCAACTACACTCTGACAGGCTCTAACGGCGACGTTATCACTTTTGATAACTCGACCTACGTGCTAAACCCGTCTCTCGTCGGTTTTGGTATCCCACCGACCGCGGTGCGTATTGACGAGTCCGCTCGTTTCGGCGGTATCCACCGATACACGCGTCGAGGTGTACGTAATGTCGATATGCCGGTAACTGTGCTCGGTGACACTGCTGTAGACGTGGAGACTAACCTACGCCGTCTCGCTAAGCTCACACAGGACACGGCTGGCCCTACACGGCTTACCGCTTTGCGCGACGCCGGTAACGTCTTTTTAGACTTACACTATGTCGGTGGTGCCGAGCTCGAGTATGGTGGCGACACAGGTGGCAAGACGTGGGCGAAACTGTTGCTCTCTTTTCAGGCACCTAACCCGTATTGGCAGTCTGCCGATACCGAAAGTTTTAGTGTCACTACGGGTAACACTGGGCGCGGTCTTTTACCGCAGCTCACTAAGCTACGTGTCTCGTCCTCGCAAGCGCTCGGGCTGATAAACGTAAACAACACTAGCGACGTGCCCGTGTACCCGAGTTTCGAGATCGTGGGACCGGTAAACGGTCTCGAGGTGTCTCTGAACGGTGAGGGCTGGAGCTTTACCGAAAACGTTGTTACCGGTGATATTTTCACGGTCGACCACGAGGCCGCTACCGTTACCGGTATTGGCGAGGTAAACCGTTACGACATTCTGGCGACTGCGCCTAAATTCTTTGCGTTTCCCCCAGGTGTTTCGAGCGTGCTCGTGACTGGTACTAACGCGGACGCTAACACACGTATCGAGTGTGTTTACAACCTCGCGTACGAGGTGGTGCACGGGTGAGAGTAGACGACCTAACTGTAGAGGTACGTAACAAGTCTCTCGAGCGGGTAGGACAGCTCTCAGGCGCGGACTTGGTCGGTGCCGAGTTTATACTGCGCCACAACGAGGTCGGTACTTGGAGGGTAAACCTACACGCCACCTCGGATATGGCAGAGCTTTTACGGACACCTGGCTACGGTCTTATTGTGACTGGCCCCGACGGTGTAATAATGTCTGGCCCTATGTTGTCTGCGGCGCTTGTGCAAACGCAAGACGACGCCGAGGGTTCGTGGACTATTGAGGGCGTGGACGACTCGGTTATTTTGGCTGAGCGGTTGGCTTACCCCGACCCGGCCGAGGACGACGTTACCGCACAGACAGAGGCATACGACGTACGTAACGACGCGGTCGAGACGGTACTAAAAGAGTACGTAGACGAGAATTTAGTTAGTGGTCCGACGGCTCGCAGGGTTGCCGACTTGACTGTGGCGACCGACTTGGGGCGTGGCTCTACAGTGTACGGCTCGGCACGGTTCGACAAAATGCAAGAGTTTTTTTATGGGCTTGCACAGTCTGGCGGTGTCGGTTACACGATAGAGCAGCAGGCCTCTAGCCTCGTCTTTGACGTGTACGAGCCGGTCGACCGTAGCGGTCTTATCCGGTTCGATATTGACAACGGCCGACTAACGTCTGCGGACTACGCTTATTCTGCGCCGTCTGTTACTCGTGCGATCGTGGGCGGTGCGGGTGAGCAAGAGGAAAGACTATTTTTTGAGGGCACACTAACTCAGTCGACAGACGCCGAGACTGTGTGGGGTCGTCGTATCGAGTCGTTTGTGGACTCGAGGACTACGCAAGAGGCGGCAGAGTTTACACAGGTCGCGACCGAGGCGCTTATAGACGAGGGTAAAACTCGCGTCTCTATGACGGTTACACCGACCGACAATACGACTATGTTGTTTGGGTCCGAGTGGGGTCTGGGCGACACTATTACGGTTACCGTGCGCAATATCGTCGCGACGGCTGTGGTGTATACGGTGGCGTTGTCTATCCAGTCGGACGGGGTTTACTTGGCGGCCGAGGTGGGTACACCTATGCCAGTCTCGTACGAGGCTAAGCTAGGTAAGGCTACCCTAACCCAGTCTAAGCGTCTGGGCGAGATTGAGCGCAATACAACGGGTTACGGTGTCGTAACAACGTTTAGCGACGTAAGTGGTGGTACGGACGGTACACAACCAACGTTTAGCGGCCCAGTCTTTACCGCGACCTATACTCGTTTTGGCGATATGGTCTACTTTGCGTACTCGGTCGACTTTACCAATATCCTCACGTTTGGTACCGGTCAATACTTTATGACTTTGCCGTACAACAGTCGCCGACCGGTTACGTTCTCTGGCGGATCGTTGACCGACGACTCGGGTGGCACGGTGTACTCGATTATTGGCAACGTGGCCGCCGGCTCTAACGTTATGACCTTGTCCTATATAAAGTCCAACGGTGAGACTGAGCCGTTTGAGTACAATAAACCGATTACGCTTACCACCGCCGATAGTTTCGACATTACGGGCACGTACGAGCTCGAGTATTAAGAGAGGCAATAAATGACCCAGGCGAGTTTTCCGTTTGAGGGTATCGACACTACCGAGACCCAGTTTAGTAAGTGGGCGAGGCACTTTAACAGTGGTGTCGACGACGTACCTACGGGTACGGCTTTGGAGGTGTCGGCTGGTACTGGTCTCGCGGTTGACGTGGAGGCTGGCGAGGCTATGGTGCGCGGACACTATTACACGTCGGACGCTACCGAGGCTCTAGCTTTGGCTACAGCGGACGCCACTAACGACCGTATCGACACGGTTGTACTGCGTCTCGACCCTACAGCTAACAGTATTGTTTTGGCGGTCAAGACTGGTACACCGGCAGGTTCACCGAGCGCCCCGGCTTTGGTGCAAACGGACGCCGGTATTTTCGAGCAACCGCTGGCCGACGTGCTTGTGCCGGCTACTGCCGGGGTGCCCTCGACTATTACGGATCGTCGCGAGTTTATGGGTACACGGCTTGGCTCGTGGGATACTGCTGGGCGACCTACGCCTGCCGGTCGCGTCTTGTTCGGTTTTAACACCACAAGCGGTGCGGTGGAGTACTACAATGTCAATACGTCTGCCTGGGAGCCCGTCGGTGGCGGTCTAGGTTTTGAGGGTCAGTTTCTACTAGGAGGAATGTAAATAAATGGCTAACGCATACAAGGTACTCGGTCAAAACGACCTACCTGCTACAACGCTTACCGACGTCTACACGGTCCCGTCGGCTACCGAGACCGTTATTAGCACTATCATTATTGCTAACCGTACGGCGTCCGCTGAGAGCTTTAGGATCGCGATTAGGCCTAACGGTGCGAGTATTAGCGACGAGCACTATATCGCGTACGACGTGCCTATTGCGGCTAACGATTCGACTACGCTTACGCTGGGTATTACTTTGGACGCCGCCGACGTTTTGAGCGTGTACGCGTCCGCTATAGACTTGAGTGTAAACGTTTTCGGTACCGAGATTAGCTAAAGGGGGTAACGACTAATGGCTGTTACTCGAATGACGCGTAGTTCTATACAGGACTTTGTTAAGTTCAATTCTATGAGGGCTGGGTTCCCGTTTTTTCTGTCGTACCTTGTTATTGCTGGGGGTGGCGGAGGCGGAGGTGACTCAGGGAACGACGGGCGTGCTGGGGCTGGAGGTGCTGGAGGATACCGGTGCAATGTCCCTGGTGAATCGTCTGGTGGCGGTGCTTCGGCTGAGTCACAAATAGAGGTTGTTGCTGGTACTTATACGGTGACGGTTGGGGCTGGGGGCGCTGGCGGACCGAACCGAGATACTGGTGGCTCACCAGGGAATAATTCTGTGTTTTCTAGTTTCACA
>Ga0102945_1000152_pt1 | contig 21838 bp, 35 predicted proteins | sample SalPonred_H2O_MG_FD_78207 | JGI IMG/M metagenome (GOLD analysis project Ga0102945, IMG submission 78207) | Salt pond water microbial communities from South San Francisco under conditions of wetland restoration - Salt Pond MetaG R2_restored_H2O_MG ...
AGCACTTAGGTCAACAGTAAAGCTATCTCCATCATTATTTACAAAAGTAATATCTTCTGTAATATTATTATAAGTACCTCCTGTAATAAATGTATCGTTTAGGTCAAGAGTACTTAAATCAACATCAAAAGTACCACCAGTATTATTTGTAAAAACAATTTCTTGATTAATATTACTATAAACACCACTTGTAACAAATGTATCATTTGCATAAGAACTATCCACTTCTATTGTAATATTGCTTGAACCATCAAATGGTCCCGTACCTAATGTTACAATACCAGCACCAAATGATAATGCATTATTAAGACTAGTAACAGATAAGTCTAATGTATCTGCAGAAAGTCCTGATAAAGGAGTTATTGATACTGAGCCATCTTGACTTATTATAGATTCTGTTGTTAATATTGGAGCATACGTTAATGGGTCATCTTCACCTTCAGGGTTTGATATTTCCCACCATTTACTTACTTCATTCCATCTAAGCTCAACACTTGGGAGTGCACTCCTTAAAACTTCTATACCAGCAAATGGTGTAGTAGCTGATGTAGACCCTGTAAGGTTGCTATTTAATGTAATTAAATTATCTTCTACTCTAAGCTCTGTTGTGTTTATTGTTGTAGCAGTACCATTAACAGTTAAATCACCATCTATAATAATATTTCCTAAGAACTCATAATCTCCTCCTATTTGACCTGTTGTTGGGTCGCCTAGAGTTAAATCATTGTTTCCATCTACGAAAATAGAAAGACCATCAGTTCTAACGTCAATACTTGTTCCGTTAATATCTGTTGCAACGCCTCCTGTTAAAGAAGCTGAAAGACTGTCCCAATAAAATTCATTAGGACCTGCGTAAGTTAGTATTTGACCAACTGTTGGTGAGCTACCTGAGAGTCTTAATAGTTCGGGGTTTAAAGTTCCGTCTCTTAACTGTTTTCCGTGAATTTTTGCCATTTTACTTTGTTTTAATTTTTATTTTTTATTTACGATTTAATAATAAATATATATTTTTTTTTATTTATTGTACAAATTGTTTTTTTTATGCATTTATAAATGCAAGTAATTTATTTCTAAAATATCATCTGTGCTAATCCAACTCCAATCATAACTATTGTCTAAAATAAGAGAAGTCCCCCCCGTTATGTTATATTGATTATTAAAATTTTGTTTAACACCATTTATAAGGAATTTAGTTTTACTAATTTCTATTGGTGGAGCAGGTAAAGTAAAAGAAGTTTGCCCACTAGATGTTACAATTAAATTGTATGTAAATTCCTCAATGTTGTATGCTGTTCCTGCAGAATATGTCAAATAATAAAACTCATTACCTGTAGTGCCTGTATCTATATTAACATCTGTAAGTCCGCTAAAACTAGAAGTCGAAGCAGATGTTGCTCCCGTTATGATAGATGATACATCTCTGTATTTTATATTTCCTGTTGAATCATCTCTAACAAGTATTTGTGTTAAAGAATTATCTAAACTAGGCGTTTCTACAATATTTAAATTGTCAGTATAAAGAGTCCAATCTTGAACCATTGAAACACTTTGAGAAGCAACAGCTACAGCACCGCTTAAAACAGCAGAGCTACCATTTGATAATATAAAAGCAGAAGAACTTTCTACTTGCATAGAATTTGCAGTAGTGTATAGCCCTTGATTATCATAAACTGCAATTTGATTATTGGAAATATTACCCCCCGCATTTACTGTAGGTTTCATAAAGGTCATACCAATATCTTGTGAGTCTACACCTAATGCAAACTGAATGAATCTGCCTGAAGGAGTGTTTCCTGAAGCATTCATAAAAATCCAAGGTTCTGAATAATCAGCAGCTGTTCTTAATTGAAGATAATTTACAGACCCAAAAAATCCTGAGCCTCCATCAATTATATTTGTTCCAATTCTTAATCCTTGATTATTATCTATTTGTATATTTCCTGATGATATTTCAAGTTTTTCAGTAGGAGAAACTCCTCCAATATGAACATTTCCAGATTCCTCTATATGAATTGTATCGTTTATATTTATAGGAGAATAACCTAATACATCAGAAACATGTATAGTTTGTGCAGACATAGTATCTGCAGAAAATGTATCTGACCTGAAAATAAATCCTGAATTATCAATATAAGTATCTCCAGTTAAAGAACCTCCTAAAGTAATGTTTCCATTTGTTTCAGTAAGACCATTTGATGCAGTAATACCAGTGGCTCCAGTTCCAAAATTAACTACAACCCAATCTGAATTAGTTAACCCTGTTTCTAACTTATAATAATTATCATCAGATATGACATATACAAGCATACCCGCTTCTCTTCTTTGAGAGGTTATAGAATCTCTCAAAGCTAAGTTTCCAACAGTTCTTAAACCACCCAACCCCCATTCAGGACGAGTTACGGGATAAGTATCATTACTATCCGTTGGTGCTATAAAGCCTGTTAATCTTACTGAGCCTGGTATAATTGCCATTTTACTTTGTTTTATTTATTTTTATGAACATAACCATACATTTACAGAGCTATTGAATGCATTTGTTGTTCTATATATATTATAAGTTTGTGACACGCCATAAGCATTATTAAAAGTTATTGTGCCTTGAGTTAAATATGGGTGGTTATTCCCAAAACATCCAGCTACGGAATCTCTTAAGTCTGATGGTTGAGGTAAGTAATTAGGAATGACTAGATAAACATATTCTGCTCCCGAAGGCGTTAATGTCACATAACTATTTACAACTCCATTGGTTAATGTAGTTGTAAATGTTCCTCCTGTAATAATAGAAGTAGTAATACTTGTGTTTGAATTCGTACCATAATACCATCTACCTCTCCAATTTCTAGATATTACAGAAGATAAAGACCCCGATTGTGTGTTGTTTGCAGTTATTGTATACAATGTTGTTGAACCAGGTGTTGTCCTAGAAAAAGATGATGTTAATAGAGTTTCACTTCCATCGTTTGCACTACTAGTTAATAATGTTGTTGTTGAATGATTTTCAACAATACTAATAGTGTTTGGAGAAACATTAGAACTGTTTGATGTTGACCAAGAAAATGTTTGAGAACCACCAAGTGCAGATTGTCCTAATTCATATACACTATTTATACTTGTTCTTGAGAAATTAGTGAATAAAGGGGTCTGATATGGATATAATAAAGCGTCCCACATTTCTTGCATTGTTTGAGCGCTAAAAGTAGAACCAGCAGAAATTCCACCAATAGTAGTTGGTGTTGGGCTTGTATTACTGTAAACTATATTTCCTGTTAAAGAACTTAAAGGCGTGTTTCCAACATAATAAGTACTGGCAGATATTGTAGAGGCTGAAATATTTTCAGATAAAGAGATTTCATATAAAGGTTGTGATGTAGTTGATGTATCAACAACGTTAACATTTGTATCTGTAGATATTACTTGCGTGAACCCACTACCTCCTGAAAAAGATAAATTACATATTTTATCAAAGTTATCATTTATCTTTTTTCTCCCTTGGTTGGGAGTATCAGAACCTAATATTTTATCGAAAGTACAACCTGAGCTCATTTATTTTTCTTTATATAAATAAATATGCTCAAAAATATTTTAATGCAAAATAATATTATTTTTTTTGGTCAGAATAGACTTGATTCTATTTTATTAAATCTAATATGATATTTTCTAATTCACCATCTTTTAAAGATGAAATTGCATTTTTAAATTTATTTTCATCAGTTAAAGAATTGAATTTATCAACACCAATTTGTTTTTTTAAAAATTCTTCTACTTTATACATTTTATTTTTGTTTAATCTTGTCATTTCTAAAATCAAATCAACGACCACAGATTTAAATAAAGTTATAGAACCTTCTTCATTATATTCTTTTTCTAATTCTTCTCTAATAATTTTTCTAAATAATTCTTCTTTCATAATATTTTATATTTCAATTTTTTCAATTGATTTTATTGCATTTTTATTCCAAATACAACCTGATGCAACATCCCAACCATAATACCAAAAAACTCTCCTATCATGTCTCATTTTATATAAATAAGGAGAAATTTCAATTCCACTATAATCTTTTGCAACTTCTTCCCAATTAATTATAATTAATGAAAACATTGGTATTTTTTCTGTTTTGTATTTTTCATTAAAATTTATAATTTCTTCTTCGTTTGAAATTTTTAATATTTTACTTTCATCGATGTTTATATTAAAAATATGATTTCTTTCCCAATTAGGCATTTCACTTCTAACCCAATCTATCCAAGATGTTCCTATTCCATACCATAAACCTTTTGGTTTTGTATCGTTTTTTTGAGTTTGTATTTTGTCAGTAAAAGTTAAATTGCTTTTTTCTGTCATGACAATTTTAGAATCGCTATATTTTTTTTCAATTAAATTATATAGTTTGTCACTGATTGTGTTTTTTTTATCAGCTTTTCCAAAATAATCATCTTCAAAAAAATTTTCATTTAATGTTTCTTTAACTATTTTTCTAATATTATATTTTGATTTATTTTCCATCAAATCATATTTTTACCTAATAGACCCTCTCTATACATTCTTCTTTTTAAATTTTGTTTCCATTTTGTATTAATGTCTGACTTTAGTTGTTTGTTAACAACTGATAATACAACACTTTTATTTAATAATTCATTAAAAGTTAAATCATCCCAAACGTCATAATACTTTCTTTTTAGTTGATGAATATTATGTATTTGAGCTTGTATTTCCATTTTGTCAGCATTAATAGGAATACCTTTTTTTGTCATGTCCTCACTGCCTCCCTCACCTACTTTTGTAGCTCTTTGATTTATATGTCTATTATGTAAAGTATCATCTACCCAATGTACTAATTCATGATGTATACTTCCCTTAATTTTTTCTTCTGTAAATTCAGTTAAATAGTTTCTGTACTGATGTTCGGTGCTATAATTTTTTAAAGCAAATGAAGCTTGTTTTACATTACCATCAAAATTTTTTATAGTATAATTTAGAGCCTCTTTACTAACGCTTAAATGAATTTCATTTTTTAAAGGAGTATAAAAATTTCCTAAATGATTAACAAATATTTTACAGGGGTTTAATTTGTGTGCTTTTTTTGCAAGATTTGAATTTAAACCTGAAGTATGGAACATACCTTTTTTAAACATTGAAGATGTTACTATATTTGTTTTTTTTAGTTCTTCTATATCTTGTGTGAAAAACTCTTCGTATAGTAAATCTACATCATCATCTAAGTCCATCAAACGTTCATTTAAATTCTTTTTAAATGATTCGTTTAATATATCTTTTACAAACTCTCTAATTAATTGTTTATTTTTTATTTTTATTTTAATTGTATCTCCTAATTTAGTCATAGATTATTTTTATCGTTGTTTTTTTTCTAAAATTAAAGACTTTTTACTTATAATATGTTTTTTTTGTTTTTTTATATTAAAAAAATCTTCATTTTTATATTTTATAGTAAATAATAAAGTTTTATTATTAAGAAGAGCTCTGACTTTTATTATTGGAGAAAAGTCGCTAGGGTCATACAGTTTGGGACTAAAAGATATTATTTCAAAATTATGTTTATAATTTAGTATTTTAAAAGAGAAAAAGCTTCCTAATAAAGATTCTTTTTCATATTCCAATAAATACTTAATGCACTCTTGCACTTTATTCCATTCATCTTGAGTCATTAATCAAATATAAGAAATTATTTTTTTAATTTGAAATAATACTTAAAATTTCTTCATAATATACTTTGTTATCCCCACCTTCCATTATAAGGTCTAAAAGCTCATCTTGTTGTTCATTTAATTCTCTATTTTCACCAACAAATAAGACAGCCCCAGAAATGTTTCCATTTTCATCTGGCTCTTCGTCTGTTTGTGATATCCAAGCATCAAGTTCTTCCGAATATAAAATTGTAAATTCTTCCATAATTTCTATTTTTTACTTTCTCTTTCTTGCCACTCGTAAGAAACTTTATTTTCAGTTATAGGACCTCCTTTTGCCCAAGTTCTACAAGTTCTCGCTGAATGACACTTAAAATTATGCATCCAACAATAACCTAAACGACCATCTTTATCTGAAACTGGTCCAGGCATACATTCATCCATTCTTTTTGATATATCAAATGCTACGCAATTTCCACAAAGAGATTTTTTCGCAGCTTTTTCTGTTGTGTCCCAATGTTCGGCTAAATCTTTCCAATAATCCCCAGGCTCATCTACATTTAGTGGTCCATATTTTATATATTCAGCCTTAATTGAAGAATCTCTATTTTTAGTATTTATTTCTAAATCCTGTGTCGGTATGGGACATGATTTGAGTTCCTCTGATATACTCTCTTGAACATCTATTTGGTCATCATTTGGAGTGTCTGAAACTGCTGATACAACTTCATTAACCATTTGATACTTATATTCAAACTCATCTAAAATAGAGCTTACTTTATTTGAAATATTTTTATCCATTAAATCATCTTTCAAATTTTTTAATGATATTTTACAAAAATCTACTAAATCATATTCATTTTTGTCTAGATATACTTTTTTAGCCAAACTCATTATATATTCTAAAGCTTCATTCTTTTTAAAAAAATCAGATTCAACATAATCCAATATGTCATCATTAAGCTCTTTTTGTTTAGGCTTATTGTGGTCACCCAAATAGGCATTCCACTCTTCATCTGTCCAAAAAATTTCATTTAAAACACTTTGTATTGAAGTTCTTAATTTTGACTCATCTAATCTGTAAGTTTCTTTTTTTTCTCTAAAATCTTCATCATCTATAACTACTTTTTTATACCAAACTTCTTCGGGATTTAAAATTATTTTTGAATCTAAAATAGAATCATCTTTATTTTTTTCTTTTTTTAGCTTATCGACTTTGTCTACTAACTCTTCTTTATAATAATCTAAATTTCTTTGAGCATATTCTGAATTTAGATTAATTCTAGTTAAACCCTCACCAGCATTTGGAAGATTAACATTTAATTGGTCTATTCCAGGCATTTTGATTGGAAGCGCTACAGACTTAAGGTCAGACAATGTTAAATCTCTTAATGTAAGGTTTTCATTTAAAATGTTTCTTACCATATTTCTTGCTTCAGACAAATTTCTTTTCATAAACTTATATATTATATATAAATAAATATACAAAAATAATCAATTATTAGAATGTCTAATTGCAAATATTCTTCTTGCCAATTTAAATTCTTTAGCCTTATTAAGTTTTAAAGAATACATTTTTGCTATCGAATCCAAAAAAGTCATAGCTTCTGTTATTGTCATTTTTCCTATATTTTTCATATTATTTTTTTGTAAATATACAAATTAAATAATAAATTTGCATCATTATGAAAAGAAAAGTTTTGCAAGAAACAAATTTAAACTCAAATAATAAAGATTTGGAGTCAATACATGTATGATTATATTAAGGTGTCGTAATTACTTATCATTGTGATATACTAAAAGGCGCATTAATGACTATAGAAGAAAGAGGGCAAATGCCTTGTAAATTTGATTAATAAAATATAATTTATGAAAGATTTAATAAAAGACCACAAAGACGACTGGAGAATGTATGGTTTGGTACCGTATAACATATCTCCCATACAACAAGGAATACAATTTGGTCATGCTGTTCAAGAATATAACAATATGATTTTTGATTCATTATATATTAAACATGAAAAGCCAGAATTAAAAGAGGCTTTTGATAGCTGGAGATATTATGGAAAAACTTTTATTGTTCTAAATGGAGGTACAACAAACTCAAGGATTATTGATGATATTCCGTTTGGGTCTTTAAATCAACATCTAAAAACATTGAAAGAAATAGGTATTGTAACAGCAGAATTTTACGAACCTGATTTAGGTGAACAGCTTACTGCAATTGTATTTCTTGTTCCAAAAGAAGTATATAACAAAAAAGAATTCTCAGGATTCGAAGATTACATAAAAACACTAGGCTACACCGAGGCTTTTGTTGACTTTTTAAAGCTTTGTCATAACTCAAAAGATGATGAAAATATTATGCAAACTGAATTTAAAGAATATATTGAAGTATATAATAAATGGGTTGAAACTCTTGGCGGAGAGCAAAATGTTAAACTGAGAGAGTTTTTGTCACAGTTTAGTTTTGCTTAACAAATTATACTACAAGTTTATATGAAATACATTTGTTTAAATTTATCATAAAATAAACTTGATTTAATTAACATATTTTTCTATTAAAAGTTTAGAGCAAAAATAAAAATTTTTTTGCTGACTTAAATGTTTAGACATGTTAAATTGTTTAAATTTCATAAAAAAATCATTACCGCCACCAAACAAATAAATTGCATCATCTGGAGATTTTTCGCTTAAACATTTGATAAAAGTTTTATGAGAATAAGTACCAGAAATCTCATATTCATTATCTTTTACAACAAAACACTTTTTTCCTTTTATATAAACAGTGTCTCCTATATTGTATTTACTCTTTTCTAATTCCAATTGTTTTTGTGTATTTCTATTAATACGTTTCTGCTTCTAACGAATTTCACAGAATTATCTTTAAAATATGTTTTCAAATGAAGTTCTAAAAAGTGATTTGAAAAATTATAAACAGTAAAATTTTTGTCAAATTCTATTTCACTACTAACAAAATAAAATGGCATCCAAAAACGCAAATTTTCAAACTCATCATATTTAAAGTTGCTTTTTAATTTAACAGTATCGCCAGGCGTAAACCAAAATTTCATACAACAAATATAAAAAATAAATGATAAAAAAAATAATTTAAAAATGTTTTTAAATATAAATTTTAGGACAATATGTCTCTAATGATTTTTTTTATCTCATTTAAAAAATCAGAATTTTTTGGATATCTTATCATTGAATCTCTATATTCATAACTTTTGTAATACCCTTTGTTTGGCTTGAAACCAAATCTTTTATAAAATTGAACTAATCTATTTTTATTTCCTCCGAAATCACTAGAAGGTGTTAAGGTAACTATTTTACCTGTTTTGTCAGCATAATCCACTAAATCTTCCATAATCTTTGTGCCAATACCTAAACCTCTTGAATCTGGATTTATTACGATTCGAGAAAGATTTAAACTTTTCCCATCTTCATATATATCCAAACCTATTAGGTGTTCTGAATATTTATTTTCTAAAGCACTTTCTATTTTCATAAAAATAAATATTACACAAAATACATTTTAATTACCTCTTTTTCGAAAAAGGCTTAAGACTTAAGTTGCAATTTACCTCCAAAAGAATACATCTCCCAAGAATGGCAGCATCGCCATCGATTATATAGATGCCGTTTTTAAATGAACTACACATTAATCTAATTTTAGCTTCATCAGACATGCCATAATCAGAATAAGAAACATAAGGGTCTTGAATAACAAAATAGCCTCCAACTATAGAATCGCCAATAGAATATAAATCACCAGAATTGTCTTTTAAAACTTTATGCATCATGTTTAAAATATAGATTAAATTTTTTAACTATATACTTATTTATCCTATATATGATAGGTAAATTTACTTTGTACTTTTTTATAGGTACAATTTTATTTTACAAATATAAACCTTTCGCGTAAAATTTTTTGCCCTTAACATCCTTAATTAATTTAAAATTATTAACTAATCTTTTTTATGTCTTTTATAACTCCATCACCCCAAATACAACCAGAAGCAACATCCCAACCATAATACCAAAAAACACTTCTCTCAAGTCTCATTTTATGCAAATAAGGAACAATCTCAATGCCATCATAGTCTTTAGCAACCTTAGTCCAATCAATTAATCTAAGGTCGTATCTGCTTGAATCATTCCATTTATATTTATCATTGAACTCCAATAACTCTTCATCATTAGAAATGGTTTTTATTCTAGAACTATCAATGTCTAATAAAAATAAATTATCCCTCTCCAAATTAGGCATTTCATTTCTTACCCAATCAATCCAAGAAGAGCCTATCCCATACCATAAACCTATAGGCTTTGTTGTGGGAATGTCCAAATCTAAATTTTTTTGCACTTTAGACTCAAAAATTAAATCCAAACTCCCAGACATTACAATTCTAGACTCTCCATATACTGAAATAATATCATTATATAAAGAATCGCTAATAATGTTGTACTCTAAATTTTCCATAATCTAAACTTTCTCCATTAATAAAATTCTACACCCACCAACAACATGTCTTATAGATATATCTAATCTTTGTTCTGATTCTATATTCATATTCATTATTAATTTTTTTCTTAAAAAAGATTCTTTTTTTATTAAAACAGCAAAATTCCCATTATAAAAAAAATTATCTGATGATTCATGAAACGTTCTATATGAAGCATACTCTGTTAAATAAAAATAACTCCCAGAACAATCATAATAATCTACATAAACAGTATCTACAGGTCTTAAATAAGTAGAAAAGACTTTCATTGTTTTAAAAGTATTATTGTCTAATGGAAACCTTAAATCCATATAATATAATTATAACTATATGTTATTTATGATTTTATAAATATCTTTTACAGTATTATTTCCAACGTCTACTACATGATATTCTATATTGTGTAGCTTTAATGATTCTTCTATCATTGTATCTAATTCTATTGACTCCTCTAAATTATGATACCTCTCTTTATCATTATGGTTACTAGAATGTCTTTTTAGTAATATGTTTATATTGTTATAGCCTCTGTGCATATCTAATACAACATTGTCAAAGTTTTCTCTGTATAGTCTAGAAGGGTAATTACTATCTCTTTGCTTGTTATAATAATCCTTATATATTAAAGAAAGTAATATCGGAGAATCTAATATTATATAATCAACCTTACTATAACTCTTAACTATTCCCCTCTGCTGATTTTACTATACATACAACTGGTCAGATATGGCAGAGTAATTTTCATCCCAAGCTAAAACTTTTGGAAACTCATATGGGTTGTCACATGTTATGTGATTCTTTTTTAGTTTATATGTTAAGCCTGATGCTATTGATGACTTGCCAATTCCTGGCCCCCCAAATAAGTTTACTATTCTGCTCATAAGATTTATTATAATAATACAAATATAAAAAAAATATAATATTTATTATAAAATATTAATAAATAAAAAAATGAAAAAGCAAATATTATCAGAAGAGCTAAATAGAATGAAACATTTAGCTGGAATTATTTCAGAGAATGTAGAAGATAAAACTGCAAACGTAGATGTACTTAAAGGTGTTGAGTTTAGAATGCACCCAGTTAATAAAAATGGTGAAATAGACCCAAGTGTATACACAGTTGTAAAAATTAATGATGTTTCTCCACTGGAAGCAGGTGCAAGTAATAGTCAAATTGCTAAATTGAAAGTTTCTGCAGACTCAAGTAAAGCAACTCAAACACAAGATAATCAAGATTTAATAGATGCAAATAACTACATGGCCAAAAGAATGGGTGACTTTATGATTATGGTTAGAGACACAATGATAACAACTGATTACCCAAATCCAAATACTTACGCAGTAGAAAAAAACAGTCCTATAATAGCAGCATTAAAAAAAGCTTTTGGAAAAGATTATAAATTTCAACCTAAAAAAAGCAATTCTGAATTCGTTTCTTTATTTGCCAATTAATAATTAAATTTTTAATACATATAATCCCCACATCATTTATTTGGTATGGGTTTTTCTTTGTTATAATGTATTTATTTCAACTTCTATTACATCTGAAGTTCCGTGATACCAAATGTCGTTATCAAAAAAAGACTCTTCAATAACCTCTCTTACTATCTTTCTAACAAACTTGTAATTTTCATCAAGTTGTGCAATCATATCTCTTGCATTTCCAAAATCTTTTACAACTTATGTGCATTATAAATGAATATTTTATAATCTCTATTGCGATAAAAGGAATGTTGTTAGCTATAGAATAAACATAGATAGTCATTGAAATTTTGAAAAAAATTGGGGGGAAAAATTTTTTTTGGGAGCGATTTTTTATTTGCAAAAGGTTTTGGGGGAAGGCACTTAAATGTTACTAGTTGGTAAGTTACTAGTTGGTAAGTTACTAGTTGGTAAGTTTTGGTGGACATTATGTGGGTTTTGGCTATAATATTGTTGGTTGAAATAATAATATTATTTTTATAATGGTTTTTATATACATTTACATTTCTTTTTCTTTAATATAGTATAATAACTATATAACTTTATTTTAAATCAATTTAATGTACTTTAAGTACACTTTAAACATTTTATTTAAACTATCAAAACAACAATAGTTGGTTATATAAAAAAAATTCGCAGAAAAAATTTTTTTGTTTTTTTACCATTTTAAATAAAAGTAATTTATAAAAGCTTTTTTCAATCAACCTCATTAACATCAACATCAATTATATCAATTTGACTATCATCAAACATAACTATAAAATATTCAAGCACAATAGAGTCATAACTCCCTTCCATAACATCTCTCAATATATCTTTAGTCTCTGTATCGTAAGCATTCCAGTTTCCAACCCTTTTAAATAAATCCTCTCCGTAAGTACCTCCATAAATTTTATTAATCATACTATAAAAATTATTTAAAGTATAAGGTTTCTTATAGTTTAATTTACACTTATAAACATATGAAGGAACTCCATCTATAGCAATGACATCTTTCATCCAATCTATACTCCATTGGTCTTTAGTAAAAAATATACCTTTGTCTTTTTCTTTCTTTATATGAGCCCCTTCTCTACTACCCACCATATCAGCGTTAAATTTACTAAACTTATTAGGACTTACATGATATGCTATATTTTTATCTGATATATCATTCTCTAAAGTTTCTCTAATTAATCTTCTTAGTTTTTTTATCCATTTCTTCTGTACATTTTTAAAACAGGAATATGTGTTAACCCCAACTCTAAAGCGGCTAGAATTCTATGCCTACCACTGATTAAGTAAAAATTATTTTTCCAAGGCTGTTTAGTCAATACAGTAACAGGAGGTATTGGTCTGCCATTTAACATTGCATCTTTTAGAGAATCAATAACTTCTTGACCATATTTTCCCTGTTTAGAAATCATCATTTTTATACCCCTTATATCACTATCAGAAACTATATCAGACATTAGAACAACTTCTGGATGTTCATAATCACCAAAAAGGTCCTCGTAAGAGTCTTCTGGATATCCATCAACAGATGGTCTAAGAAATGTTTGTACTTCTCCTTGTGCATCATACATTTCATCTTCCAATGCTTCTTGACTCTTGTCAACTACGTATGTTTTAACTTCTTTTAAATGATTATCAATCGTTTCTCTTATTAGCTCTCTTATCTCTCTAATATTCATTTTTATTTTAATTTACATAAATAAATAACACTTAAATTTTGATAAAAATTTTGGGGGAGAAAATTTTTTTTTGACACCGATTTTTTATCCCTAAAAGGTTTTTGGGGTACACTTATGTTCAAATATAGACATGTTTCTTACTTATACCCATATATAGACATAATGATTATTTTGTCTGGGAGTGGGCTGTTTATTTATATTACAATTTCCGTTAATACAATCCCCCTCCCCAAAAAAAACTTACGACAACTCTACTGTTGGTTGAAAAATAAAAAATTAATTCCGCTAGTCATATTTTGATGTGCATAGGTTACAATATTATAAATATTATGGGGGGGGTATATTTTGAGAAAAAAAATTTTGGGAAAAAAATTTTTTTTGGGAGCGATTTTTTATTGGCAAAAGGTTTTTGGGGGTATCATTATATAACTATGTATTTTGACACAATAAAAGAGCTTTTTGATATATAACTATGTATTTTAACACAATAAAGACACTTTTAAAAATGTTTATATAAGATTGGTGGAGGAAAAGATAATGTATGAGGGGAATAAAGTAAGCGTGAGAAGTAACCTAAAGTAAATGATGGGGGAAAAGATAATGTATAGGGATATGATGGGGGGTATAGTAAATATAATATTGGTTGAAATAATTTAGGAAAAAAATTGGGTAGAAATTGCACGGAGGTCTCCTGAGGTTTAAATAAAACATCTCAATAAGGGTTAATTTTAGATACGAAAATAGACCCCCAAAATAAGCCCCTAAAATAGCACTAGATTCTATTTAAGCCCCTATACTATATATTAGTTATCAATAGACCTATTATTAAATTAAGTCCTTAAATAAGCCTTTAAATAGATGTTAGTTAATATGCTTAAAAAATAAAGGGTTATTTTAAAAGTACTTACAGAAGTACATCCAAAGTTCTGTTTCTGTTAGGGGTTTGTTTTCTGTACAAGATTTCATAAGTGGACAATTTTCATCATGTCTAAAACCTGTTACTGCATGTACTATTTCATGAGCAACTACTTCTTTAAAGTATTTTTTTAATCTACCATTTTCAATTAAGTTTGAAGGTATGTATATTACATTTTGATTAAGGTAGGCAAGCCCTAAAGTTCCTTGATGTCTACCTTTATTTGGTTCTGTTATTCTTACTTCTATTCTTGGTAATTGAACTTTATTTTTAGCTTCATAGATAAAGTTAATAACTTCTCTACGCAACTTATAAGTATCTGCATTCATTTTTTTATTGGGAGCATAACCTTTTGCTTTATTCACGTTGTCAAGTGTTCTTACTTTATTCATAGTTCAATTTATAATTGGGTTCTTTTATTATACGTATGTTGTTTCAATATTATTACAAAATTATGAAGTTTTTTTTCTGACAGCAAGAACTGTTCAGGATGACCTGGTTGAACAGCAACAGTGGATAATTGTATTAATAGGGGTATACGAAAAAAAGTATTTAATTTCCAAAAATTTACAAAAAGTTTTCTGTAAAAAAATGGAAATTAGATAAAATAATTCGTATACCTATATACTATAAAAACTTCAATCTGCTTCAGGATACGGCTGCTCAAGAATTCTTCTGCACAAAAAAAGCGAACCTTTCGAGTTCGCTTTATATTTCTTCTAATATTGTTTTATTATATCATAGTCCACATTTGTAAATATACCTAAGTGCTTTAAAATAATATTTCATAGGGTTTTTCATTTTTACTACACCAAATATGTTTGTATAATAATCTCCATCATTTGCATAAGTAGGTAAAATTTCTAATGCTCTTTTTCTTATTTCTTTTTTTTGTTTATTTGTTTTTTTCATATTCTTTATCTTTTATTAAAATATAATGAATAATATTTTACAAGTCTATCAAACTCTTTATTGATATACATATCATAAATAGTTGTGTCATCAAATTGTTTCAATAACTTTGAATTAAAGCCTACTCTTTCATATCTACCTATTAACATATCATATATACATTTCCAAGCTAAACTTGTAAATCTTTTTCTTTTAAATGATAGTTTATCTTTTTCTGTTGTTGGTACATTTACTTCCCATTCTAAAACAATATCATCCCAAGCATCATAACCATTATCAGCACCACTGAAATAAGCATCATCAGGTATATTATTTTCTTTCATGAATTTTAGAAGTTCTTTTGGATTAACATCTATGATACTTATGCTTTGAGTTTCTTTTTTTGTTTGAGGTGTTTGTTTGTCAAGTATAATAAATGCTTTTTCTAATGCTTTTATTATTAAGTGTTTCATATTTTTATTTGTTGTACATTTATTATACGTTTAAGTTTTTAATATTGTTACATTTTCATAAGTTTTTTTCACATCCATCTGGGTTGGGTTATTTTCTTTTATTATATGTTAAATGTATACGAAATAAAATATTTTTTTTCTCAAAATTTACAAAAACTTTCTTGTAAAAAAATGGAAATTAGATAAAACAATTCGTATACCTTTATTTATAACTAACTGCTCAGAAATCAAATGTATATATACTATGTATATATACATTTGAAAAAAATAAAAAAAAGATTGATATTTTGTAACAATATTGAAACAACGTTCGTATAATAAATGAACCCAATTAAATTTGAATTATGGCAAAGTTAGTATCGTTATCAGAGGTAGTAGAAATCATCAATTCACAAAATGGAAAAATATTTTCTGTAGTTTTTGAAAAAAGAACCACAGGTGTTGATAGATTAATGGTTTGTAGAAAGGGTGTTACTAAGCACTTGAATGGTGGTCAATTGAACTACAACCCCCAAAACAGAGGTTTGATTAATGTTTTTGATATTCAGTCAAAAGGCTACAGAAGTATCAGCATGGAGGGTATTAAAAAAGTCAAAGCAAACAAAAAAGAATATGTAGTTAGGTAGGTTTTATTTTATAATTTCATTAAAAGGCGATTCGAGAGGGTCGTCTTTTTTTGTGTCCAATAATTTTATAGGGACAAAAGTTACCATCAGGATTTACTGGAAGGGGGTGTTTTTATATAAGATAGGTATACGAAAAAAAGTATTTAATTTCCAAAAAATTTCTTGTAAAAAAATAGAAATTAAATAAAATAAATCGTATACCTTAATCACAATTAACTCTCACCAACTGTCCCCTTCATCATCCTTCTTGTCCCCAAAAAAAAATTTAAAAAAAGATTGAAATTTTGTAACAATATCAAAACAACATCCGTATAATAAATGTAACCCATTAAAATTAAATGATATGTTAAAGAAATTGATTAAAGCTTTCAAAGTAAATGGAACTAAGTTTGTAGGTTTTACCTACACAAACAAGGCAGATGAAACATCAAAGTATGTTATTCAAACCAACACAAGTTATGAAAATTCTTTGAAAAAAGATTTAAACCATGTACCTACATTAGAGTATGTAGAAACTGACAAGTTTGACAAAGAAACTTTTGAAACTGCAAAATTAGAAATTGTGAAATCTTTAAAAATGTCATTAGGCAAATTAGATGAAACAATGACAAAAAATGAAATTGAGCAACATTCAAATAGGTCAAATGGACAAAAGGATGCTTACATTAGTATTGCACCAAATGTAAAGTACAATGTTGAAAAAATGGAGGTTCACATTTTTGCAAAGAAACATCAAAAAACAATTTTGGTTGAGGGAACTTACAAAAGTGTAAAAAGTAGAGCCAAAACTATTGCAAAAAATGTAATCAAAAAAGATATGAAATCTACACAATACAGAAACTTTATAATTACAAATATTGAGAGTGTAAAAGTGAATGGGGATACCATAGAAATTTCATAGTGGTTTAGGGTTCAAATCTAAAAACGGCAACTTGCAAAGGTTGTCGTTTTTTTTTGTGCTTAATTTTTCCACCATCTCAGACGCCGTATAGATGACGGGAGGGAGAATTTTTTTATAGGATAGGTATACGAAAAAAAATATCTAATTTCCAAAAATTTACAAAAAAAATAAAAAAGTTTTTGTAAAAAAAATGGAAATTAGATAAAATAATTCGTATACCCTAATTACAAAAACTCTCCCAGAATATCACCCCCCATCATCTTTAGGTATCTTCTTCGTCCTTTTAGTAAAATAAAAAAAATGTATATCTTTGTAACAACATTAAAGTTCTAAACGTATAATAAATGTAACCAAAAACAAAATTGTTATGAAACATAGTGAATTTAAGAGAAAAACAGACATGATATTAATTGGTATGATATTAAGTGTTTTACTTAAAATCATAATATCATAATATTTTGAAGAACCAACACTAAGTTCACTACTTATTTCCTATGAATAGAAACACAACGTGACCCATTCTAGAACTAACGCCAAAAAAAGATTAATATATTAGCCAATACTGATATTTATTTGTATTTTAGCTAAAATATTAGTCGTGAAAATAATAATGTAGGTTGGTATGACTTTGGTTTTATTTTGGGAGGTGGGTTATTGTTTGGAATTTCAAGAAATAGTAAAGAATTAAAGATAGAATCCTTTGAGAAAGATTTAAAGAAAATTGATTTATCAAAAGCTGATTTAAAAAGAAGTGGTAATTATACAAAAGATTTAAATGAATTAAAAGAATTAAAAGAGGGTAAATTAGATTTAGAAGATATATTTGGTAATCCTGATAATACTTTAAGAAATATAATGATGTTATCACATTTGGATAAAATTGATTGTTCTACAAAAAAAGATTGAAATTTTGTAACAATTTTGAAATGCTGAACGTATAATAAATGTAACCCATTAAATTAAATGATATGAATACAACGATTGCACCAAGTAGAACAAAAGAATGGCAAAAGCAAAAGCAAAGAAAGGGCATTCCTAATAGAGACCCCAACCCAAGAGTAAAGCCTAATCCAAAGGCTTAGGCAATTACTTTAGTAAATGAATGAATATAAAGCGAATCTAATAGGTTCGCTTTTTTTTATGTCCAAGAATTCTTGAGTAGCTCAGATGCTGCTGGAGGCTGCGGGGGGAAGAACTTTATAGGAGAGAGGTATACGAAAAAAAATATCTAATTTCCAAAAATTTACAAAAAGTTTCTGTAAAAAAATGGAAATTAGATAAAATAAATCGTATACCTTGATAATAATTTTATCTCCTTTCGCTGTGGCGGATTCACCATCTTGATTATCTTGGGAAAATCTTGCTGTCAAAAAAAAATAAAAAAAAGATTGAAATTTTGTAACAATATTGAAACGTTGAACGTATAATAAATGTAACCAAAAAACAAAAAGATATGAGAGCGATTACAAAAGAAGCAGTAAAAAGTTTTTTAAATGCAAAGCCATTTTCAAAAAGCAACACAACAGTTAGAGTTTTACCTAATGTAACTGTATTAAGTTTGTTTGGAAATGATATTGCATATCTTTATAATGACCCTGAAAGAACTTTGTCAATAACAAATGCAGGTTGGGTTTCTAACACAACAAAAGAAAGGTTGAATGCTTTACCAAATGTTAGTATTAGACAAAAAAATTATGAATTTTATCTTAATGATGAAAAATGGGATGGGAATTTAACTGATGTTGTTAAGTTATCTGAATACAAAGATATGTATATCAATAAATTGATAGAAAATGGACAAGATAGAACAGACTTGAAAAGATTTTTAGAAATCAAAAAAATGTCTACACAAGAATTTATAGATGATGTGATTGCAGTATAGTTCAGTTTCAGTTGGTGGTTAAAAAAAGCGAATCTTTAGGGGTTCGCTTTTTTTTGTGCAAAGTTTTAGGACTGTTCTGAACCCTGGTGACGGGTTTCAGGTCAAAAGAAAACTACAATAGGGGTATACGAAAAAAAATATCTAATTTCCAAAAGTTTACAAAAAAAAATAAAAAAGTTTCTGTAAAAAAATGGAAATTAAATAAAATAAATCGTATACCTCTCCCTAGTAATATACCCAAACCCGTCCAGTTAATCCAGTAAAAAACTTGGCTTCTTTTAAAAATATTAGTATATTTGTATTGTAAAATAAATCCAAATATTTTGTAACAATTTTGAAATGCTGAACGTATAATAAATGTAACCAAAAAACAAATGTTATGAAATTGTATATTACTATGATTATTGTTTGCTCTTCAATCTCTTTATTTGGAGTGCCTCCCAAAAATGTTGGGGAATTTGTTATCATATTTAGTTGTTTATGTGTTTTTTGGATGGCTATGTTTGCACCAATTTTACCTACATTAATGAACAAAAAAAACTAAAGATGATGGAAGATTTATTAATAAGAAAGATTAAAGGGGGTATAAATGCTATTAAAGGTGGTAGAAAGTCTCCCCAAGAATCAGGAGTTGGAGCATACATTAACAAATTGAAAACAATGAATGTGATGATGTATGAAGATTTATTAAATGATTTTCAACATGCTATAAAAAAATATAATGATAGCAAATTATGAAAAATGGAATTCCATCAAAAGATTATTACACACTATTAGAATGGAAAGATGAAAACATATCTGAATGGTTGTATGTATCATCTCATGTTTACGGTGTTGAAAGAATGTGTGATATGACAACTGAACAACTTATTCACTTAAAAAATAGAATTAAAAATTAAAATAAAAAAGTTTTATAATTTTGTAACATTTTGGGTATGTTATACGTATAATAAATGTAAGTTCTTTAAATAAATATGGAAGTGTAGCTCAGGTGTTGGCTTATTCGTAAGGCAAACGTGGTAGAGCAATAACTTGAAAAGTTATGTGTCGGTGGTTCGAGTCCATCTGCTTCCACTAATACTCTCATAATAAATAGCAATTAAAGCGAACCTCAAAAGGGTTCGCTTTTTTTGTGTGCAAAGTTTTAAGACTGTTCTGAACCCTGGTGACGGGCTTCAGGTCAAAGGAAAACTATAATAAGGGTATACGAAAAAAAATATCTAATTTCCATTTTTTTACAGAAACTTTTTTATTTTTTTTTGTAAACTTTTGGAAATTAGATAAAATAAATCGTATACCCTTATCATAAATATACCCCCTGTCATCTCCATCCTTATTCACCTTCACAGGGACTCTACAGGGAATTGTGTTATATAAAAAGAATAAAAAAAGATTATAATTTTGTAACAATTTTAAAATATCATACGTATAATAAATGTAATCAAAAATAGGCACGTTATCTGAAATATCTGATATGTTGAATGATAAGTTGAATGATAAGTTGAAAGGGTAATGGTTAAAATATATAGAAATTATGAAAAAGAACTCATTTTTAGAGCAAATCAGAAAAGAAACGCCTGAAGAGGTTAAAGTTTTCGTGCGTCATCACGCCGAGATAGTAATTCGTGTGAATGAATTATTAGCAAAGAAGGGATGTATGGATAATCAACCATACTATAAAAAATATATTTCTGATGTTGTTAATTACTTTTGGAAAATGGCAAGCCAAAGAAATTAACACAATAATGAAACTTGTTTGAATGGTTACAAACAACAAAAAGCCCTCATCATTAATTTGGTGGGGGCTTTTTCTATGTTCAATATTTTATTTACTCTGAAGATGTGCAACCTGCCGTGTATCCTGAAAAGTGGTCTAAAACTTTGTTATAGGGTATACGAAAAAAACTATTTAACTTCCAAAAATTTACAAAAAACTTTCTGTAAAAAAATGGAAATTAGATAAAAAAATTCGTATACCCCTATCATAACCAACACCAACCCAGATAGCCCAGATGGCAGGTCCTGCAGGAATTCATTTTTATCTGCAGTAAAAAAAATAAAAAAAAGATTTATATTTTGTAACAATATTGAAATAGTGTACGTATAATAAATGTATTCAAAATAGATTTCAAGTTAAAAGAAAAGGTTTTGAAAGAAAAACAAAAAATAATTTAAAAACTTGTAACAATTTTGAAAAAGCAAACGTATAATAAATGAATCGAATGTTTAACCTTAAAAAAAGAAGTGCCAATGAAGTAAAAAAAGAAGTGATAGTGTATTGTTTAACCTTAAAAAAAGAAGTGCCAATGAAGTAAAAAAAGAAGTGGTAGTATATTGTTTAACTTAAAAAAAGAAATAAATGAAAAAAATCTTAGGAATGATTTTAGCAATGTTAATTTTAGTTTCTTTACCAATGACAGTAAGTGCTGAAATGGATAAGAATGTTGCTGACATGGAGTTGTCTTTAGATTTAGATATTGAAAAAGTATCTATTGACTACAAAGGCACATATGTAGAGAGTGTCCCCTTGGTGGGTAGCCTTACAAAAATAAAAGAAGTTTCAGAAGTTTATGTTGGGGAGTACGTTAAATCAGTACCTCTATCAAGCAAAGGAACTAATAATTTATACAATAATTTAGGATTAGATATTTATTGTGGAGAATATGTAGTTGCAGTACCTCAAAATTATAACGGTTTGGATATGAACTGAAAGCCGAACCACTAAAGATAAATTGAAATATTAACCAAACAGAGGCTTTTTGTTTATAGCCTTTGTTATAAAACGTTTTTGAGCGATGGGGAAATTAATGGACAGACTAAAAAAGCAACTTAAAAATCCTGAT
>Ga0102945_1000153_pt1 | contig 21805 bp, 25 predicted proteins | sample SalPonred_H2O_MG_FD_78207 | JGI IMG/M metagenome (GOLD analysis project Ga0102945, IMG submission 78207) | Salt pond water microbial communities from South San Francisco under conditions of wetland restoration - Salt Pond MetaG R2_restored_H2O_MG ...
CATGATTCTCTAAGGAAATCAATCGCTTAGTTTATACAAAACACATTGTTGGCAGAAATCATCCAATTTGGCGTGAAACTGTGAACGTTCTTGATCTGACATCTTCTGTATGTCCAAATACTTTTTTTTGGCGATCTTCATATATTCACACTCAGAGAATCCACACCAGCTCATGTACTCGACGAACTTTTCATATGCTTGGTCCACTGTAATCACGATCAAAGATTCCGTCCGAGTTTTTCCATGGTCATCTCTTGCAGCATCTGATCAAGCTCAGCATGGATCTCACGAAGGCGCCGTCGGTTGCTGGAGATACTGGTGTGATAAAAAGCATGAATGGCCTCGCGCTGAAGATCATACGTTATACCATTGATCTTTATGCACTCGTGAATTGCCTCAGACTTTTTCTCAAAATATGATACCAATGTTGTACGATCAATCACATCAAGTTCATCAACTTCTGACTTCGTCAATTCACGGATTTCACGTCCAAGACGATAGATTTCATAATATAAAAAAGTGCACTCCCAGGCGTATTGGTACCCAGGAATAACCCAACATGCTACCTGATGTAGTTGTGCACAAATCTTTTTCATACGTCAGTTTGAAGCTTTGTCATAAGCGCTTCTTGGTTCTTTTCTGTCATGCGCTCAATGAGGCGATCAACCTCATCCTCAGTCCCACGCAAGATATCACGTTGCAGACCGTTGAGAATCAGCATGTGGTCAACACTGTCATTGATAGCGTACCACTCTTTGAACTCGTCAAGAAGAGCCAGGGCTTTGCCCCTTTTGTTGTGCATACGGCGAAGGTCGATATCGTTCCGTTCTTCTGTCATCAGTCAAATTTCTCCAGCTTGCGCATAGTAGCTTGTTCAAAATACCATTCAGCATATGCTGCTTGACGTCCATCTACATTGCCAAGCCAGTCCTGAACAGCCTTTCTACTTCCACACGATTCGAGTGGCACGTTCATTGCCACGTTACGTGCAATATATCCCAAGTTTTCGATGTTTTGGTAGTCCGCTGCGGTTGCTCGATACAAATCATTTTCAAGAAGTGCTGTAGTGAAGCTTCCAGGAGGAAGACGGTGGACCAGATAGTTGAAAATAGATTCGTCGAGCAGATTATTTCCGGTGTTGATACCGGTAATTTCTTTGAAAAATTCCTGACTCATCATCTTTTCATCCGTTCTCAGATTCAAGCTTGGCCAACACCGCCTTCTGACCAATCTCATCCTCAAGCTCTTTGAGCTTTTCAGGAATATAGGTCTTGAGGAAATCGTCCTCTGGTAGTGCCTCAAACATCACACCAAAGTAGGCAAAAATGGTTGCATGAACATCACCGACGTTTTCAGCATAGTTGTAGCCGATTCTTTTCGCTGCTTCTTCATCTGCTTTTTTCGCAATGCGAATCAACGCCCAAAGCTGATCACTCATCTCACTCATCTTCTTGTCCTTTGTGCTTACGCTTGCGGGGTATCACCTGTTGGCGCTTGTCGGGAATGGTTCGTTGTGTGAATCCATTGCGTGGATCACGTAAGGTCGAAGCCACAGGGTTCCGTGGCTTCGGGATCTTGGTATTTGTCTTCCGGGCCATTACAGGTAGTGCGGGCCGGTCCAGGCGATGCTGTAGCCGCCTTCCAGGATGTTGCCACGTGCCTTGTTGCGAGCCGGCGTGTTCCAGCTTGCTGCTTTCAGGATGTCGCCCTTGCGAAACTTCTTGTCAGTGTCGGTGGCGACAACAAAGCCCCAAACGCTACGCTGGCCGCCGTCACCTTTGACGATCTTGATGTACTTGCGGCCTTCTTCGATGGTGAGGTTCTCGCAAAAGTCACGGTTCATGTCTTCGCGGACACGGTCGCGAGTTGCGTCTCCGCCCAGTGCTCGTGCGCCCCAGTCGACATAGTCAGTGCGGATGTCGTCGAGCAGGGCTTCAAGTGCGGTGTTCATGTCCATGTCTAATCTCCTTTGCTTACAATACCAATATAGCAAAGTGTCTTGGTAAAGTCAACCAGAAACTTTGCTTTCAGCGCAATAAATCCTATAAAGAATGCTGTTGGTGCTGGTGTTCACGATCTCGACGCCAAGCTCTTCCAAGGGCTTACGATACTTGCGAGCTTTGACTGCAAGGGGGACAACTGGGAAACGATGGTTGGTGACTTTGATCACTGTGAAGGGACGACCGCGGTTTGCTCGCTGATTTTCGTACACCTCTTTCACAGGGAAGAACTCTTGGATGATACGATGAACAGCGTCAACCTTTGCGCCGTGCTCTGGGTCGTCGAAAAGTTCTTGATGCTCTTGATATGCCTCATCGCTACGAACACGAACATTGATTGCCGCGCCTTGCGCATTTGCAAAACGATGAGTCTTGATGGTCTTTTCTTCTTCTTTCATGGCGTGTCTCACTTTTGTTAAATTACACCATCAGTATAAGGCAAGACACTTTACTTGTCAACCAATAATAATACCAAGACCTGTACCACCGTCTTTGTAGAGTTTGATATCTTCTTCTAGCTTATCCATTTCAGCCATAGCGTCAGCCTTTAGCTGATCACCGTTGAGTGTGGTACCGCCTTGTGGACCTGCGAGTGTTGCAAACTTACTGCGCGCTTCTCCTAGCATCCATTTGCCTTGTGCTAGCGCATAGTCCTTGATCCAAGGGCTTGCCATGTAATCACCAAGCAAATCTTCTTCAGGGCGGAAACGATAGACATGAGCATAAATTGGGCGCGGGAATCGTGGTCGACGATGCAAGAACAGTTGATGGCTTTGACGACGCCATGTGAATTGGTACTCAGCACCAAATAGACGACCCAGTGTTTCGTGATATTGTGCTAGGAAATCATATGTTGCTAGGCTTCCACTGCCACCACCTTGACGTGCAAGAAACGTGTTCCAATAGTTGGCTTCAAATGGCTCAAAGTCAACACCAGTTGATGTTGTTCCACTCAAACGACCATACAGATCTGTAACTTCAACGATCTCTTCAGGGAACGCATACTCGTTCACATCTGTCTGAACCTCAAAGAAATAAAAGTCCTCTTCGACGCCATTCTCACTGCGCTGTCTGTATCGCTCTAATGCTTTGTCGATGGCTAGATCATAATGTTCAGGATCGAGTTCAACGTCGATCATCTGTCCACCCAATCTGAGTTCAATTTCTTTGCGTAATTTGCTTCGTTCTGTCATGGTCAACTCCCGCTAAGCATATTTATACTATTTTCAGTCTGCTAATACCCATTTTCCTTCAAGAGCAGTTAAATATGAATCAAGAAAATCATTCAGATCTTGATTTGTTTTGTTGATTCGATTTTTATAATGACGCCAACTATATTCTTCACCATAAATGTGTTTAAAACGTTCTGGCATGTCATCAATTGTAATATCATTAAAAATGATTCTTCCTTTGATAATATACATAGCAAATAATTCGTTATATATTTCTTGCTCTGATTGGCTTGAAAGAAAATTTTCTCTTGCAGATCTCATTGGTAATAGTCTTCCAAGAAAGTCATAATATTCTTGGGTATTTCCGTTTCTAATTACTTTAAAGGTACTCAAGAATATTTTTTCCATTGGCTCATAATAATTTTGAAAATCCGACTGAACAAATCCATGGGATATTCTGTGTGCAATAATCCAAGGACTCATTGGGTGTGCATTTTCTAGATGATGTAAAAACAAAACATTAATAGAATCGCCCTTGTGTCTTATATGGCTTTCAAGATTATCGTTTTGTACTATTTTACCAACAACGTTAAAGAACTCATTTTTGTTTGTTGGAATTTTTTTTGGACGGCCACTAAGTAGTGTCCAATCGAGTTCTTCTTCATCTGCACCCATAACACGGACGAAATTAAGATTAAAATCGTGTTTGCTTCTGCCCCAAGATTTAATTAAGCGTGTCTGTAATGATGTTTTTGAAACCTGTGCCCAATCTCGATCATTGAAACTTGTTGCAATTTTTTCCGGATCACCAGGCAAATCTGAAACGGTTAAATCTGAAACAGGGGCTTCTTTTAACTGGTTTAATCTCATCACTTAAATCTCCAACATAGGAATATTTATCCGACAGCGATAAATATCCGAAAGGATATACAATGCCACGAATCTCAATGTGGTCTCCAACAAAGACCAACGATTACAAGTTTATGGACAGACAGATCCGCGAGCAATTTCATGTTGGCGGCACTGGTGCCATCATTCACAAGTATATTGGCCCTGAAGATGGACAGATCACAGACGATCCTGCACAGCCTGATTATCAGAATGATGGATTGATCAACGAGACAACTATACAAGATTTGCTGTTCCTGGAAAACCGTGACCGCAAATACGACAAAGATCTATACGAATTGCGCGGTGTATACAATGTGAGTGACAATGACTTTGACCTCACCCAGTTTGGACTATTTCTCACCAACGACACGCTATATATGACATTCCACCTCAATGAGATGGTAGAGGTGCTAGGACGTAAATTTCTGAGTGGAGACGTTATTGAGCTGCCGCATCTGATCGATGAATATGGTCTAGATGCAGATACACCGCCAATACCCAAATTCTACACTGTAAGCGACGGAAACAGAGGCGGAGAAGGCTTTAGTGCTACTTGGTGGCCACATATTTGGCGTGTCAAACTTGAGCCAATCACCGATAGCCAAGAATTTGACGACATCCTTGGTAACGCTGATCAGGAAGATAGCATGAAGAACATCTTTAGCACATTCAGCAAAGAGTTGGAAATCACTGACGCTGTGGTAGACAGTGCAGCATTAAACGATCCTATTGGTGGTGCAACTCATCTAACTGACCACCTGTTCAACTATATACAAGAGAATGGTGGTGAGTGGGATCCAGGTGAACCTATCGCAACAGGCGATGTATTTCCATCTAGCCCAAATCAAGGAGACTTTTTCATTCGTACTGATTTCCAACCACACCGCCTTTTTGTTCGCCGTGACACCACATGGCTTAGACTCTACGACAACATCGACGACCGCACTTGGAGCGACAGAACCTTCAACGCTTCAACCTTTGTAAATAACGTCGAAGAAGACGTTGGCGGCAACCAAACATACAAATCACGCCAAGCAATTACGGATGCAATCTTGCCGCGTGATGATTTTGATGGCACAACAGGATTGGAAGACGACTGATGCAATGGTTTTATGATTTTGCTAGATCGATAAATTCATCATAATCTTTGTCTAGTATATAAACAAATTCATATCCTGAATTTATTACCAATTGTTCTTTCAAGTGTTTGATATCTGGATATTTGCGTTCTTGTAATTCTTCAATATACCAAGATTTTATCTCTATACAAACACTTTTATCAAAAAGATAATCAGGTTCATAATAATTATATGGATACATTTCTGATGTCAGGCATGGCCCATTTTCTATTTTATTCAATATACCAAGATCATTACATTTTTCTAAGAAATCATATTCATAAGTCGATTGATAGATAAGACTGGTATCTTTATATCTTTTTTTCTTGAAACGAGTTTCTCTCCAAGTCAATCCTTTTTTAGAGTTTTCAATTCGGCTAGCTATCATTTTTTCAAGTATTTCAGGATTCTGCGAAGGGTTATTCTCTGTCATTCGTTTAGATCTGTTTTTTTGATCATCTGATCCTTTATATCTTGTTTCAAAATAATTTTTGACATATTTTGATTGGCCGTTTTGATGCTGTTTTTTAGCATTTTTAGACAATTTATTCCTGATTTCATGTGATTTATCTGAATTCCAAAATTTTTGAACGCCGGCTTGGCGTTTGTTTTGAAAATTATTATCTTCAAGATTCAATCTGGTCATATTTTGAGACCTAATAACTTTACCTTGTTTTGAATTGGCTGCTTTTTTATAAGCGTCTCGAGATTTTTGTGACATAAGAGGGGCTCCATCAAAAAGATTTTGATAAGATTCTCTTGTATGTCCAATGCTTTCTAAATAACCTCTTTCTAATTTTTTCTTTTGAATACCTGTTACCAAACACGTAACAAGTTCATAAGTGTGATCTTTGAATTCAGGATTTATATCGCTTGGTTTAGGTCCATCGTACATTACAATCTCCAGCACATTTGTTTATCGTATAAATTTATTTATCATAAATAAAGAAAAGGATATTAGATATGCAATACTTTTATGACGCGAGCATAAGGCGTTATTTACTACAGTTTGTAAGGATCTTCGGTAACTTCACAGTACAGAAAGGTTATGACGCACAAGGCAATCCTGTCTACGAAACTGTACCTGCACGATACGGTGACATGAGCCGTCAGGTTGGTCATATCCTCAAGGAAAATTCAGAGAACACACTCAACACGGTGCCTTTCATTAGCTGTTATGTTGCGAACATGCAAATGAAGCCGGACCTACGTCGTTATCCACAGTTTGAGGAAACACTACAGGTTATCGAAAAAGAATTCAATGAGGATGATCACCAATATGTAAATGAGCCTGGGCTAGCATATGACGTTACACGTTACCAGCCTGTGCCTTACGAGCTCACCATGAACGTTGACGTTTGGACCAGTAATACTGACCAGAAGCTACAGTTGCTCGAACAGATCTGCGTGTTGTTCAACCCAAGTATCAATCTGCATACCAATCAGAACGTGCTTGACTGGACTTCTCTTGCATATTGTGAAATGACTGACGTGACGTGGTCAAGTCGTTCACTTCCAAGCGGGGCTGACACAGTGATTGATGTTGCGACACTGCAATTCCAGATTCCGATCTTGATCAATCCACCAGCCAAGGTCAACCGTATGAATATCATCCAGACCATTCTCACTGAGATCCATACATTGGACCTTGAAGATTTTGAAACCTGGACAGTTGACACTATAACTGATCCTGGTGTGAGTGGATTCGTTATCACAACGCTGGAAGACTATTTCTTAGACTACCGTAACGGTGAAGCAACTATCTTGCCTAGTGGCACAACCAGCAAGTCTGCACAGGACGCTGAGGACCTCGGAGACCCGCTGCCAGGCAGTGGGACGCTAACATGGCAGGAAAATGTTTTTGAGTGGTACGGAGAGTTACGTCCTGGCATCAGTCAGATAAGACTACGGCAAGGCGAGGACGTTACCGACCCAACCAACGACGTTGTGGGCACCTTGGACTATCATCCAACAGACCCACAAAAGCTCATCGTCAATATCGACGATGATACTCTACCTTCAAATACACAAGGAACCGTTGACCAAATCGTCAATCCGCAGAACAGAGGTCCAGGTGATGGAACCTTGCCAGCAGCGGCGCTGGGGCAGAGATATCTTGTGCTTGACGAGGTTCCAAATGGTGGTACCTTCTGGGGTACACAAGGAGATGGAAGCGAGCCAATCGCAAGCCCAAACGACATTATTCAATACAGTGGTACTCAATGGGTTGTAGTTTTTGATGCGAACGCTAGCCCCGGTGTTGAATATGTAACAAACATTGCAACTAGCGATCAGTTCGAATGGACTGGCACACACTGGCAAAACAGCTATGAAGGCGTTTACCGAGAAGGTTGGTGGCGCCTGTACATTTAACAGGATTAACATGACAACAAGAGCAAGCGGCTGCATACTGCTTAGCGAAGATACTAAACGTATTTTGCTTCAGCTAAGACGGCCAGACCGACGTAACAAAAATTTCTGGGGATTTTGGGGAGGTAGTGGACTTGAAGGTGAGCTACCAATTCAAACCATCGAGCGAGAACTTGAAGAAGAATTGGGCTTTTTGCCTGACATCACTAAGTTCTATCCAATACATAAGATGGTGAGCAATGACGAATCGTTTGAATACGATACGTTCCTTGCAACAGTACCCAGTGAGTTTACACCTCAGATTAACGACGAGAGTGAGGGATACGCTTGGGTCAATTACGACCGATATCCTGTGCCACTACACCCTGGCGCCAAGTTGGTGTTGCAGAATCCACGCATTTTGAGCAAGATCAAAACAATTGTCGATCAGATAGATTTAGATTGATTTTTTTGTTGACATTCACTGTTTGAAGCACTATATTAAGAACATAAGACGGGCACGGAGCGGAGGAGAGTGCCGTAGAACAGACCCAGCCGATATTTGTAGGTAAGCCTACCGAGCTGTTCTCATAATTTTGAATCAAGTAAAAAGTTTTCATAACGAATAAAGCCCGGGCTAAGCCCGGGCTTTAATTTCTTTATATTTTTGACACCTTAGCTGAAGCTTAGGTTGCCGCTTGTAACGTCGATACGGTTTAGGTAGTCCGCAGCGTTACCAAGGCTTGACGCCTGGTTGCTGAGTTCTACGTAGCCATAACGTGTCATGAAGCTGACAACTGGCTCGAAGGTGCTTGGGTCTAGGACCGTACCTGAGCTCATTAGCGGGATGTATGGGCAGTAGAATGCTGCCGCATCTGTCTCGTTTGAACCCTTGTAGCCGATAAGGATGTTATCGTCTGTTGCGTACTGGTTCACGTAGACACGCATTGAGCCGTTTAGAGTACCAACGAACTTGGTGTTGGTTGGTGCCTCAAATGGACCTTCGGTTGTGCGCGCAAACGCTGATGTGGTAGCTGCCTGTAGGACAGTTAGGACAGTTGGTGAAACAACCATCCAGTTACCAGCACCACGACGTGTACGTGCTGCGATGTCGTTAGCTGCCTTGTTGATTAGAACTGCAAGTGCTGCATGTTCGTCACCAACGAAAGTTGCTGTACCGCTTACTGCGTTCTGGTCGTATGTGCTGGTTGCAGCACCTGCGAGTGAACGTAGAGATGCTAGGATCTCCTGGTCGATTTCTGCAGTGATCTCCTGCGCGAGCGCAGCCATGATCTCTGCTTCAACGTCTAGGCCATGCATAGCTTGTGCGTCTTGCGCAGCTTCGAAAGTCCAACGTGCGCTGAGCTTACGAGTCTTTGCTTCGACGGTCTGCTTGAGGACCTGGATGTTTAGACGACGACCAGCCTGACCTTCTAGAACTGAAGTAGCTTCAGCACGGTCAGTAGTTGCGTTACCTGAGTAACCGTTAGCAATCTGGAATGGGCTTAGTGCCTCATCACCAGCAACTGCTGAGTCGAATGTTTCTGCGTAACGAACGCGGAGGGTGTGGATCTGACCAACCGGACCTGTCATCGGCTGAACACCGACTAGTTCGTTTGCAATAACAGTTGGCATAACACGGCGGATAACTGGAAGGATCACTTTGTTAAGTGTCGCAATGTTACCTGAGCTTGTTGAGCCGACTGTTGCAGCCTCAGTAAGGTTCTTCTTAGTATTCTCGAGAACCGTTTCCATGACTGTCTTTTTGTTACCGGTCAGACCGTCAACAAGGGCATCCTTGGTTGCTGACCAGTTTTCGAATAGAACGTCTGCCATTTTAGTTTCTCCTTTAGCTTAGTCCTGCTAATTTCTTGAGTTCAATGATATCAGCTGAGCCACCAACGTCTTGCTGGGCGCTCTTGTTGACCTTATTACCGTTCACTTCACGCTTTTCGGCGCGGTTTTCGGTAAGTTTAGTCTTTTTTGCTTGTGTCTTAACTTTGGTGTCTTCTGAAAGAACGCTTGGAAGATACTTCTTGTATGCAGTCTGCAACTGTGAGGTTTTGACTGATTCAAGTAGTGTTGCCATTAGCTCTTTCTGACCCTTGTTTAGAGGACCAAGCATTTCACTCATGATCTGCTTACGTGTGCTTGTATCTTCTGCGATACGTGCTTTACGAGTAGCTTCCTTGAGCATTTGGTCTTTTGCTTTAATTGCGTTGTTTGACTCGGCAATTGTGCGCTTGAGACCTATAATTTGTTTTGCAAGTTTAGCAGTTTGAGTACTTTCGCTCAAAGTGCTGGTCATAAACTCGCTGGCGAAGGATTCGAAAATCTTACGACCAAACTCGTTTTCCTTGGCTTGCTGGATGTCTTCACGTAGAGCTGTGAGCTCCTTGCGCATAACACCCTCAACCATTGTTTCAAGTTTTGCCGCGCTCTTCTTGATGAAGTTGCGCTTAGATTCTTCAATAACCTTCTGACCTTCGCGTACCAATTTGACTTTCTGCTCTGCTAGAGCGCGCTTGTCATCATGGAATTCGTTGAGTTCTTTAGTTAGCTGCTTGAGAACAAACTCTTCTAGCTTACCAAAGTTAGCCTTTTGTGTATTACGATCCTCACGTAGTTCACGAACTTCTTTTGATAGAACTTCCTGAATGAAGCTTTCAAGCATCTTAGCATGTTCTTTGACAGCGCGCTTGTAACGCACACGGTCTTCAGCAACTTTTGCTTTGTCAGATGCGAACTCGTCGAGTTCTTTCTTGAGTGCTTCCTTCAGCATTGCATCCATCGCGCCAACAATCTCCTGCTTATCATTTTCATAACGAGCAGCAAACTCTTCACGAAGTTCTGCGGTGACTTCCTCGCGCTGTTCGGCAATTCGCTGTTCGAATGCTTCGGCGAGTTCAGTCTTGACGTCTTCAGTAAGAGCGTCAGTACCGAGGATTTCTGTGATTGACTTAGGCATTGTTATTTTCTCCCTAGGTCTTGGATAAAGTGAATCATCTCTTCTTTGAGATACTTCTGTGCTTTTGAATCGTGCTTAACGTTAGTTGCTACGTCCCAAATGCTATTTGCGCGACGGTGATTCATAAGATGTTCATAAATCGGATCCGGATACGCATCTGGTGCACTTGGGTTCGCTACGATATCGACCGTGACAATTTCAAACTCTGACACATTGCCTGAGCCGTCAACGTTGCCACTACCGCGAGAGCTGACTCCTAGTTTTACACCACTTTCCAGCAGTGTTTTACATATGTTGCCCATTGGAGTGGGCAACATTTTTAGTTTACCAACACCGTCTGCGCCATTCATGTCCATATCGACAATCATGTGGCTTACACGGTCAAGGTTGATGTTGAGATCATCAGGATGATCTGCTTCACCAAGGACTGTGTATCCACCAGCAATCTTTTCTTTTAGCGTCTTAACAGCGCTAGTGATTTCATTGACTGGGTATACACGTTGATTCTGATTGCGCTTATCACCTTGGATGAAGATACCTTGCATGAACAGATCCTTACCACCTTGGCCGTTATCACGGCTTTCAGTGGTAATATGAGCTGCACTAGGTGCAATAACTTCTCTAAGTGGTGTAAACATCAGTTATCTTTTCCCTTAGCTACCAAGATTTGACTTGGCTTTTTCCGCTGAGTTCTTGGGCGCTGGTACTTTCTTGTCCATCTTGCCCTTTTGCTCTTGTGGTCCAGTGACGTTCATTTTCTTAGCTGAATCGCCCTTGCCACCTTTTTCGTCTCCGCCAGCGAAGTCAACAGCCTTTGCATGGCCATCGCTCATGTCTGACTGCTTTTGATTGACTGGTGAAGCTTTTCCGTCTTCGTCTCCTGACATAGTGACGTTGTGCTTGCTCAATGTTGCTGACTCACCAACTTCGTCATCTTCAAGATCAAAGTCATCTTCATCATCACCATCTTCTAGGTCCATGTCGTCGAATTCATCTGCAACTTCGTCGCCTTCTTCGTCGTCCATTTCGTCGCCTACAAGATCAGCAAACGCTGCACGAAGCTCGTCCATTGCATCCTCAACGTTGACCATTGCTTCTTCAGCGTCGTTTGGCTCAACTTCTAGGTCATCGTCTGTTTCGGTGTCGAATTCCATGTCCATGTCATCGTCTTCCATGTCGTCCATGTCGTCGTCCATGTCCATCTCGCCTTCGAGATCGTCCATAGCTTCATCTTCGTCGTCTTCTTCTTCTTCGCCGAAGTATTCTTCTGTTTCTAGTTCGTCTTCCATTGACTCGAGATCGTCGGAAAAATCACCGGTTTCGTCGTCGTCATGTAGACCCTCTCCAAGCTCTTCGTCCTCGTCGTCTAGGTCGAGCTCTTCTTCCACCATGTCATCTTCTTCAGCCAGCTCTGCGTAGATATCACGGGCTGTTTCGATTAGGTGCTCGTGAAGCATTTCACTGGCGAGTTCTTTCTCACCATTGACCATGTACTCCAACACTTTTTCTAGTTTTGATTTAGGCATTTTCACACTCCTTGAAATCCCTCTTGGGACTTTGTTTTGCATTACTTCAAATAGTATTTACAAAACAAAGCGCCTTACCTTTTAAAAAGGCTGAAAAAAGGGCAAAAAGTGTGTTTTAATTCAATGATCTACCGCCATAAGTAAATCATTCTTCTGATTCTGGCTGTCCATATATGTAAGCAACGTCATCAATACGCTGCTTTTGCTCAAGTTCTTCAATGCTTCTAGTCTTGCGAAGCTTTTGTAGATGCTGCAATGTAATACGTGGCCGACGGCGATGATCAATGTTAACCACATTATAATCATCACGATCTTGCTCGTAATATTCCTTTAGAAACTCGCGTCCTCTCATGTCTCTTCTTCCTCTCCGCCTTCAGCGCCGCCTATTGGTGAATCTTCATCACCGCCTAGATCGTCGTCGAAATCTTCGTCCCCAAAGTCTTCATCAGCTTCAAAGTCGTCAAGGCTTCCATCCCCGCCGCCTTGAACACCAACGTTGCCTAGGTCACTGAATTCATCACCATCAACGCCATCACCTTCTTGGCCCTTGATTGGGTTTTCCTGCTTCCACAGCTTCTCGTTTTCAAGAATTTCATCATCGCTCAACTGTAGATATTTCTTGAGTGCAAAACGCTTGCTCATGTAATCAATGCCTTCAATCTGCCCAAACACACCAGCACGAGCACCATTGATTTCAATCTCACGGTAGTCGCTGAAGCTTTGTGGCTCAACAAAATCAAGTTCAAATTGGCTTGAGTCAATCTCATAACCACGGTGCTTGAGGAACATCTTGAACTCTTTGTCAAATACAGGTTGAATAATGTTCTGCAATCTCTTACAATATTGTGTGAAACGATATTCTTGAATGAAGGCTGTGCCAACACGTCCATCGTTGTAGCTTGCTGTACCATCCTCTGGTCCTGTTGGCAGATAGCTTGATGGAACACGCAGACCACGTGCCAGTTTGTTGTTGAAGAACTTGAGGTCGTCGATGTCACCCAAGTTTTCACCACCTGGCAGTGTGTCTACCTTGCTGCCTCGTCCCTCAGCAGTCTGTGCAAAGAAGTAGTCTTCCATAATTGATAGCGGATTATACTGTGCATCCATCATGTTGCTGCCGCCGCCTGTTCTGGTTGGAATGCGGCGTTGATGGATCTCGTTTTTAACACGCTCAACGTGTGCCATGGCCTGGTGGCTTGGCATATCACCCACATCGATATAGAAGATTCGACGTTCAGGTGCTCGCTGCACACGGTAAATGATGATCGAATCTTCTAGCAGTTCTTTCTGCTTGTAAGTTTTGAACACAGCATCCAAGATACTTGTACCAAATGGCCACGCCAAATCCATACCATCAGTGAGTGCCATGTGAATCACATGATTCGCATCAACCAGTGCTTCAATCTCTGTGCCAATGCCGCCTGCTTGAGTCTGTGTCATGTTGCGTGGATTGCTGGTCTGTCCGCTGTTGACACCAGTCAGCGCGCTTGATGCATAGTTGTTGGGTCCGCTACCACCCTGAGGTGTTGTGGCTGTGAGCATCTGGAAGTTGGGATCAAGATTTTTGATCACATATTGTGCAGGTTCTTTACCACGTGATTCATCAACGATAACACGTAGAACATCAGCTGGACTTACATAGAACAGCTTCCAAGTTTCAGGATCACGAATAAATGGTTGATCACCATACTTGATAGTGTTGCGGAACGTGTTGAAAATACGACGATTCCAGTCGTTTACTCTCACCCACTGCTTGAGAACAGTTTGAAGAACTTCGCTCTCGTTTTCAGTTGGGCTGTCATGCCATTTCACCTCAAATGGGGTTTCAGTTTCTTCGCTTTTTTGAGTTGAAAACTCAGCAATGGTATCCAAGGCAGTGTTGATTTCACTGTCCATGTCCATTTGATCGTACTGTAGGTAGCGTTCAAGACGGTTGGGTTGACCTACATAAACTTCAGGCAACCAACTCTGAAAACGTGAGGCATCAGTGCGGTTCGCTCCGCGACTCTTGCCTCCGCTACCTAATGGGCTGTTTTGCCCACTGACGTTGTATGTTTGGAAATGTTTTTTCCATCCGGCCATGTGTAATGTATCCTATTTGCGGGTATTTATTATTCTTCAATTGCGCGGCGGGTGCGACGAAATTCTTGTCTCGTCTCACGTGTTTCACGCACCAACTCTTCAACTGCTTCAACCAATCTTTCTTCAGTTCGCCCACGCCCAGGTATCGGTCTACCTGTCAGGACGGCATGAGTTTCTGCATCCATCCCCCCGGCTTCACGCAAGTTATCATACGCACCACGCGAACCTGGTGTGTTTAGGCGCATTTCACGCTGCTCAAAAGGATCAAGATCCCTAAACAATGGTGTGTTGCGCCGTCGTTGCTCAGCGTCTGCTTGATCTATTTCAGCCTGTGTAACCTGTCTTGTCTCTGTACCATTTAGTGCAGCTTCACGATCAAGTTGCCATTGCAGTTGCTCAACTTGTGTTCCATCTTCTGGGAAGGGATTTTCGGCATCATAGGCACCGCTCGCTGTACCATCGCCCATTCGGTCAGGAATCACTGCGCCTACAGCGGCACCGCCGGCGACGCGAGCCAAAACTGATCCTAGTATCCGAGAAGTTTGATATTGAGTTGCTGCCGTTGCAGCTTGACGCGCAGCTTGTGTTGCGGCTTGGCTACCTCCACGCACTACATTCGCAGTTGCAGATCCAGCGGTTGCGGCGGCGCCTCTTCCAAACAATGATCTAATACCAGATCCTGCGCGTCGCAGTAGTCCACCACCGCCTCTTCTCATACCAGCGCCAAGAAGTGTACGGAGACCAGGTGTTACGGCTAGTAAGGTTAGAGCACCGGCAAGTGTCAGAGCAGCCTGGCCTGCAAAGTTCATTGATTCAGTAAGATCATCAAAAGTATCCGTTAACCCGTCAAAAAGTGTCTGATCTCTACCAAAGTTATCACTTATGCCTCTAATAGCTTCAACAAGTGCTTCGTCAAAATTTTCCAAATTATCATTCAAACCAAGCATTGCAAATGCGGTGTTCAGTGCACTTGTACGTAGATTATTCATTGCAGTCTGCATTTCGCTTGCCAATGCAAGTAGATTTGTTTCTTCCAGTTGTTCAACCGCCAGTTCATATGCTTCTCGGTTTTCAGTGACAGACGAACTCAATCCTTGAAGTTCAGCAGCCAAGCTGATAACTTCAGCCGCACCTTCAACACCACGAGCAGCTAATAAGCCCAAACGTCGAAAATCTGCAGAGTCAAATGCTTCAGTGAGTCCAGCAAATCTAGAAGCCAATTGAACACGCAATTCATCCGAATCCAAATTACGATAACTGTCTCTCATGAATTCTTGTATGCCAGACAATGAGGCACCAAGTTCAGTATCCAAGGTAGACATCCGTGCTAATAGTGGATCTACTTGACGAAAATCGATACCGCTTGAAACAGCAATCATAATGGCTTCACCAATACGATTGCCTATCTCACCACCAGCACCGCTTGCATCACTAATAGCACCGACAGCGTCCAGGAAGTCCTCGCCACCTTCAGCAATAGCTGCCATTCTGGCTGCTTCGATGCTAGCATTGTTAGCCATTTCTTGACGTCTACGCAACATCTCTCGACGATCTTGTCCAGTCATAACAGCCATAGCAGTGGTTTCAGCCATGAGTCGTGTAAATGAATCAGACAAACCTTCAGTGAGCTCTTGTTGCTCCATACCGCTCCGCCGCCTTAGTTCGATTTCCTGCATGAGGATCTCATTAGCTTCCTGATTTGTCAAACCAAAGTTATTGAACTGTCGTGATGCTTCAAAAACTTGACGGCTGAGAATGCTGAAATTTCTAGCACCATCTTGTGCATTTTCACCAATAGCACGAAGTGTATCACCACTAGTCATAACCAGATTACCATAATCTTCAATGGCCAAACCAGTCGCCGCAGCTTGTTGACGAAGTTCAGCCATACTGATACCTAAACCAACACCAACATTGGTTAGATTGGCAATTTGTGTTGCATACGCTTCAACTTGTCCGATGGCAAAACCAATACCAGCACCAAGAACACCGAGACCGATAAGACTTTTGGTGATCGCTGCAAGGCTATCCTTGCTAAAGACATCCATGATGTCTTTACCAGCTTCCGCCAAAACATTGTTGGTTTCTTTGAGGGTTTTAGTGTACTTCGTTTCTTCTTTAATGCGCTTTTTTGTTGATTTGACATCGTCTTCAACACGCTGCTCTGTGGCTTTTTTCATTCCACGGAAAATCTTCTGGTTTTCCATGACTACTTTTTTGTCACGAGAAGTTTGTCGCAACAGATCAGTCAGAGCTTTAGCAGTGGCTTCGTTATACTTGGCCATTTCACGCGCTGTTGCTTCAGTCGCCCATGCTGGTACTCTTACAGGAGTACCTCCGTCACCAATAGGAATTTCATAACTTTCAGCCATTCAAGCCCTTAAACTACGCAGATAAATACTTATACAAATGCATCATGCATGGTATTTAGTGAGAAAGAAATGACCCAGAATCCACTCGAAAAACTTTACAGACATAAGACATTCTACACCAGTTTGCCCAGCCAGGGAAGATTTTACCCTAGCGGCGTCAAGCTCAGCGCAGATGGTGAACTTGGCATCATGCCAATGAGCGCCGCTGACGAGATCAAACTCAAGACGCCTGACACACTGTTCAACGGTGAAGCACTTTACGATCTATTTCGCAGCACTATTCCAGACATTGCACAACCAGAAGAGATTCCAGTATGCGATGTTGATAAACTTCTTCTTGGTATCCGTGTTGCAAGCCAGGGAAAGCAACTAGATGTGAAGGGCAGTTGTCCAAAATGTGAAGAAAGAAAAACATATGCAGTAGATTTAACTTTGATTATGAACACTGCCGCAACCATTGACTCCAATCCAGTAATTAAAATTGACGAAACATTGGAAGTTGAATTGAGACCATTTACTTTACAAAGTCAGATCAAAGGTCAAATCGAATCATTCTTCCAGCAACGTATGCAAAATATGTTGAGCAGTGATAACAATATGAGCGATGAAGAAAAGATTAAACAATTCAACCAAGCACTGGTTGGTGCGATTGCCATGCAAACCACACAGATTGCAGAATGCATTGTTCGTGTCATAATGCGAGGCGAACCAGAAGATACTATCGTTACCAATCCTGATCATATCTTCTCCTGGGTAGAAAATATGGACTCGGCAACATATGAAAAGATACGGGCTGGAATTGAAAAACTGAGCGATCCAAAAATAGACGATCAAGTAAAGGTCAAGTGCCCTTCTTGTGAACATGAATATCGAATGACAGTGAACCTTGACCCTGTAAATTTTTTCTCACCACGGCAGCAAACATGAATGCCCAAGAACTCAATGACTACATTGAAAAGCTGAACGTGGATGCAGAAGATTTGGAAGGGTATTTGTTCGAAGTGTCGATCTATAGTGAAGGTGCAATTGCCTACAGCGAATTGAGAGAGATGCCTCTCAAACGCATCAAAGTCTTCGAAGAACGCCTAATGGACTACATGAAGAAGAAATCAGGCAAAAAAGGTCAAGAATATCTATAATCAGCTCAGAGCATTGTCAACCGTATGTATCCCGTTCGGGAGTCATTATATGATTGATGCTTCGCATCAATCGCTGATTCGCGATCTTCACCTTCATTCACTTCGTTCATTCAGGTTCAGTTCGCTTTCAGCGTTTTTTACAATCGAAATTGATTTCGAACCATATCATCATCGACAAGAAGATGAAATCATCTTATTCTGACCAATCGATTTTTCCAGAGCCAAAAAGTCACACTTAGCCCCGAGAGAGGCTAAGCATGACTTGCTGGGACTTTTCCGTCACCAACCCCTAAGCAGGGGACACTCTGTAACACGATAACCTTGTAAGGTCAGGAAAGGGCGGTTGTGCTGTACCCTTTTACATCGATCTTCTCAACGCAGGACCACATGACAACTGTTACAGATGCGTCATGCTACCCGTAGGTTCCAAGTGGACAGGAGAGCCTACTCAATTGCTCGGGCGTCACCCCGATACCATCTAATTATGACTGGGTATTAGGCGGCGTACCAGAATCCGATGACGACTGGTGTTGACGTCAAGCTCAAGGTATTATATAGGGCCGCTATGTTGAGGGTTCTGTGTGGAGTTTATGAGTTGGTCTCTGGGGTGCCTATATTAGCCTGTTCAAAAGCATCTCGATTAAAATCGAAAAAACTCTCAAACTCAGTGATTTGCCAAGTACGACCCAGTCTATCAGTGTAGTTCACTGAACGGTCGGTTTGGAAGGGCTGGCTCACATCGAAAGCCACAAATTTTCCAACGCGGGTGATTTTAAAGAACAAGATGTTTACATCTCCCGGGTCGGCTGCATCCATGATTTGCTGTAACCAATCTTCAAGTTGAGGAATCTCAATCGGCATCAGCAATCTATGGAAAGGAAAACTGGCGTAGTTCTTACACTCGCAGTTCAAGAACCGCCAATGGTCTGGTGGAACAATATCGCCTTTCATGTGGCGTACTTGTCCTTCTGTCATGACGATTTTACGGCCAGCATTGCTGCCGCCGGTATAAGCGCCACTGTTGGGAACACGCATAAAGTGATCCCCATATAGTTCTGTCAAGTATGCAGCAACATCACGTTCCCATCCGCTGCCTTTAGCTTTACTCTTAGAGGTCATTCAATATATCTGCCAAGATTGGGCTAACATCTTTGCTAGGGCGCATCCTTGGGCGACTATTTTCATGCGTACCTTCAACATTCCGGCCGAGTTCTTTAAGATCTTCTAGGGTGATAGTGGTCGTGGTATAGCTGTTTGGCCATGGCGTCGTTGAATACGTGTTAGGGTATAGTATACTTGGATCAGCAATCCAAGTATCTTCGAGCCAACTTGGGTCAATACTGGTTGAAATTGTGCCGTTGCTGGTACCAATTGGACCTATGCTGGCTTTATTGGTATTGATTAAATCATGTGTTAAATATGAACTATTATTCAATGTCAAACTCCTGGTCAGTGCTGAAGCTGGTAAATCCGTTCTCCTTGACCACATACAAGATGTTATTCACTCGACCAATCAACTCTTCACGGTGACTGATGAGGAAGATGTTCTTGTTACGATCACGGTGCATCTTCTTGAGCACACCAAGAGCGTTCTCAACACCATTACTATCCATGCCACTGTCGATCAGTTCGTCGATAGCCATGAAGTCGATAGGCTGGTTGGTGCTTTCATGAACGTCACGGAATGCCCAGCTTAGGCCAAGGATCAAGCGGTTACGCTCACCACGGCTCAAGTTATCAAAGTCAAGTTCACGCCCCAGTTCAGTAATCTCAACACTGAGGTCGCTCTGGAACACCACTTCATGTGGCAAGCCTAGCTTGCTAAGGTAATAGTTGAGACGACCATTGAGGTACTGTAGATTCTGTTCGATGATTTGCTTTCGGATAAAACTGTCTTTGTTAGTGAGCAGCTTGAGTAGAAATTCCTGATGCTCACGCAGATTATGTAAGTTGTTCATCACTTCCCAATCTATTGGCTGAATGCCAGTTTCCTCAAGTCCACGAATTTGATCGCTGTAAGGATCTTCAGCTTCAAGCAAGCTTTCTAGCTTGCTTTTAAGGTTAGCAAGCTCATTTGCCTGCCCATACGCTTCTTGCGCTGTTGCATATTTAGTCACAGGGACCTTGTCTGGAAGTTGGATCTTTTCGATCTCAGAATTTATTTTGTTAATCTCTTCTACACTCTCGGTGATCTGCTGATCGGCGTCGTTAACTTCAGCCGACTTTGATTCAATAATTGCTGCCGTCTTAGATTCGTCCTTAAGGGTATGTCCACACGCATAGCAACGATGCTCTTGAGCGTCGTTGAGAGCAGCTTTTGCTTGATCGCGGTTTCTTTGTTCACGTTGAATACCGGCCTCAAGGGACGCCACCGTCCGCCTAAATTCTGATAGTTGCGCAGCAGAGCGGTTATACTCCTCCAACGCCACATGCTGTTCAAGCTCAAACTCAATGTCAAGGGCTTCGAGTTCTCCAACCGCTCTTTGTAGGTCCTTGACCTCACCGTCATTCTTTTCCCGCCAAATCCTCTGCCTGCGTTGAAGGTCCGAAATGGATTTCTTGATTTGCTCGTTAGCATTTTCGACCCCTTTGATGCGGTATTCTTCTTCCTTGATTTGATCGCGCGTTGTCTTGAGCAGTTCTTTGAGCACTACAGCTTTTTCACTGAGCATGGTGATGCCCAATAAGTTCTCAATGATGTCGCGCTGATCATTAGCTCTCAGAGCAAGGAACGGTTCGTTGTATGTGTTGAGCGCAATTAGATGCTTGAACATGACATGGTTCATGCCAATCATGTTTTCGATAGCTTGTTGGGTAAGACGCATCTCGCCTTGCCCTTCATCAGTTTCCTCGACAGCATCAATTTCGTTAACCAAAAACTTGAGAACGTTTGGGCTGCGCCCACGCTCAATACGATACTGGTTACCGTTGATGTCAAACTCGACGGTGACCAACATACCTTTGTTGTTGGTTTTGTTTATAAGATTTGATTTTCTAATATTGCTTATAGCATTGCCATACAATGCATAGCTGAGAGCATTAACCATGGTTGTCTTACCGACACCATTGCGTGATCCGTCGCCACCTAGGTCTAGGTTGTTACCCAGTACCAGTGTAAGACCTGAGTCTTCAAAGTTGACTGCCTGTGTAACATTTCCCACTGAGAGAAAGTTTTTGATGGTGATGTTTTTGAGTCTAATCATAGGTCTTTGTATATATCCATGAGCAGCTTTTGGTTGATCATTTCACTCTCAACCTTTTGCAGTTGGTTGTAGACAATCTGGTCTACACTTTCCATGATAAAGTCACCGTCCATTGCTGGATCGATATTCATGTCTTCTTTCTTGATGGGCATGAGGCTGAGCTCACGCGGGTTGAACTGCGATACAAATGTCTCCTTGATGAAGTTAGCTTCTTCATAGCTGATTTGAACATCAAGCATTGCACGACAGTATGTCTTGTCATTTAGGTAGTCCTCTGGCGCGTCAATCAGGTCGCTAAGATTGAGACGGATGTAACGCGGGCCGTCATAGTTGACATATACAGGCTCACCTCCCCATTCGAGAAACATTGCTCCACGCTGGTCATCCCATACATCCGCATAGTTATGCGCGAAAGGACTACCTAAATAATGAACCTTTCCACGCTGTTGTCGCTTGTGGAAGTGACCGCTAAAGACATAATCAGCCTTCTTGAAGTCATCCACCTGCAACTCACCGTGGTCAGGCATTTCCACAATGGCGTTCATCATGAAGTGTGGTAGCTCAAAGTGTCCAAAGACGTAACGGCTTTTTAGCTTCTTCATCTTCTTCCACTCGTCACCAACCAGCCAGGGCACTAGTGCAACATCGCCCTCTTCAAGAATATCGTCATTGATGATGTGAATGTTATCGTGTACCTTGGCAAAAGCAAAACTGTTGATCTCACGCTTCTCACGGTAGAACAAGTCATGGTTGCCAACGATAAGGTACACCTTTTCAAATGCTTCGCTGAGCATTCGGAAATTGCTTACGCTGTAGTTTAGTGTTGACACATTTACGCTTGCACGGTGGTGGTGCCAATCACCGCAAAATATGCAAGTTTCGCAGCCACGTTTCTTGGCTTCACGGATGAACCACTTGACAAAGTCCTCACAATCCATATTGTGTTGACGACTGTTGTTCTTGTTGCCGAAGTGGATGTCAGTGA